>ERZ773170.78-NODE-78-length-104347-cov-10.126759_pt1 | contig 104347 bp, 66 predicted proteins | sample MGYA00581002_ERZ773170 | MGnify/ENA primary metagenome ERZ773170 (study PRJEB29015, sample SAMEA2737811) | human gut metagenome | biome: human gut; feature: human-associated habitat; material: faeces | place: China | collected 2012 ... | reverse complement strand
GGCACGGCGATGGTACTGCACCCGACAGGGTGTGGGAGAGTAGCACGCCGCCGCATCACACGTACAGGAAGCCCCTTGGAGCACACGCCCCAAGGGGCTTTCCCTATATCCGAAACACTCACGACCCAAACCCACACACCCCCACAAAAACACCCGGGGCTTCTCGCACTCATGAGACCCACGTCCGGGACCATTCCCGGCCGGCCCCGCCGTCGGGGCCGAAGAGAGACGGCGCGGCGCGTTCCCATTTCCGCAGGAAATCCGGAAAACAGCACGTCCGTGACCGTGGAATCCCGACGCCCGGGCCTCCTCCCCCCGGTCTGCTGTGCGGACGGCTCCCCCCCCCCTGAGGGGAGCCAGAAACTGGCTTGGTTATGGGGTCGCTCTACACTGGCTTCTGCTATGCATTACTTCACCCCTAAACGTTGCGCTACGTCGAATAAAATCATGTATCACGATAAGGCGCAGGTTCAGCGTGCCGCTGATCAAAGCCTAATCGAGCGCGGAGTTGAGCTATGGGTGTACCGTTGCGAATTTTGCGGATGCTGGCATCTCACGCATCGCGATCCGCAATCCAGTTACCGGCATGTACCGCTGAACCAGCAACTCAAGCCACACAGTCGTAAAAAGGGCTACAAGCCACGTAGACGTTAGCGTCAGAAGCTCCACAGGCCTCGCCAACGCCGTGTCTGAGACAGGTTACGGTCCAAACACGTCAGGTCGTAGGCTGCTAAGCGTTCAGGGCGCTCGGACACACTTCGTCCAACACTTACATCACCTTGGTGTTTTCAAGGTTGCGGATAACCCAATCGTTGAAGCGAATTACCGGCTTGCGCAACATAAGTCCCAACAGCAATGAGGGGACAAGGAACAGTGCCAGTTTGCCCATGGAAACCCAGTATTCCATGCCGAATGAGCCTGCCATGGCCGAATGCATCGCATCCACCGCATAGGGGAACAGTAGCCATTTAGAAACGACCTGGAAGAACGTCGGCAGTGTTTCAATGGGGAATGTGCCGCCGGAACCGGCTACCTGCATAACCAGCAGTACTACGGCAATGGCTTTGCCGATATCACCGAACGACAGGGTCAGCGTATACACAATATTCGAGAACACCAGTGCAGACAACCACCCGACCATCAAGAACTGAATCGGATGCTCACACTGCACGCCGAGATAGAACATATCGCCCAGGCACACCAGCGTACCTTGCAGCAAAGCAAGGAAACCGAAAATCATGTATCGGCCGAAATATTCGTGGTGCAAGCGTAAACCGAACTGCCGCGCATTGCCGGGAGCCTCGGCACGCGGCTTCTTCAGCACATCCAACGCGGCGGCCGGTCCGGCAATCCGCCCGGCAATCATGGCCTCGCGAAGACCCACTTCCGAACCGAGCGGCAGATCATTGCCCAACCCTAAGATACGAGCCTTCTCATGGTCGGAAATCGATACTTTCAACATGGCGACCAGAATGATCGCACCGACCCAAATAGACAAAATCGTGTAGAACGGAGCCATCGCGGAACCATAGTTGGCAACGGGATAGAGCGCGATGCGGTCGACCGCTACGGGTGCCGCCAGCATGGAAGCAATGGCATCGGGCTTCGCAGAGGAAATCACAGACAGGTCGATGGTGCCGCCATTGGTGATAGAGGCGAGTTGGGAAGACAAGTTGTCGAGTTTCTTCGCCGAACGGGTCAAAGCGCTAGCTGCGTCAGTCAAGGCCGACTGGATGTCCGTCAGGCTGTCTGAAACGCCGCCAGAAAGACCTGACACGCTGCTTACGGTCGATGCAAGCCCGTCGATTACGGAACTTGCCTGCGTGGTCACTTCGTCCATGGACGAGGTCAGATTGTTCAGTTGCGGTTTCAGCGTGCTCTTGTACGTGTCTGAAGCCTGAGTAATCGATTGTTTGGCGGCAGCGATTTGTGATTTCAGATCTCGACGCGCTGTATCGGCATCGGCAGTACCGTTTGCTATGTGCGTGGCCGCATCGCCCAACGCGGTGGCGGCTTGCTGCATGCTCTGCTGCGCCTTTGTGGCTTGGTCTGCAGCCGCGTTCAGTTGAGCGGCAACGGTATCTCCGCCCACGGGCAGTGAAGCCGCTTGTTTGGCGAGATCTCGTAAAGCGGCGGCATACTTTCCAAAGCTGTCGGCCTGAGCCTCCACTTTGGATTGCATATCGGTTAGCTTGTTTGATATCTGTGAGGATTGTGAGCCCACATCGGCAAAAGCGGCATCGATTTGCTTGGCAATGGTGTCGTAGGATGAACCGGCCTGCTGCAATGCCGTACCGACGCCATCGGTGGCTCCGGACAATGCCTTGTCGAGGCTGGAGACGCCGTTGCGGGTCTGTTTCAACGCCTTTTTGGTTGTGGCCGCAGCTGAGCCTGTTGACCCCAGCAGCTTATCGGTGGAATCAATGATGCTGTTGGCGGCCCCGAGCAGATTGGCATAGGAATCCATCTGCGACGCAGTGCCGGTCAAACGAGACGACATGGTGGCAATATGACTGGTGGCGTTGTTGACGTACTGCTCCATTTGCGGGCTTTGCGCGTAATCGGCCACGTTGGAAACCAAATCCAGCGCCACGCTCGCCAAGGTCTTCACGAATGTCTGGTCGATGGTCGTGGCCACGGTGGTAGCACCCTGGTCGGTGATATGCGGAGCGATCGGATTGATTTTCTCATTGAGATAGTATTCGAGCTTGGCGTGCTTGATCTTCGGTGAAAACAGCGTCATCATATCGGAGCTGAAGCTCTTTGGAATAATCAGCGCGGCATAGTATTCGCCTGAGTTCACGCCATCGATGGCCTTAGCACGATCCACAAACTGCCAGTCAAGGTCATGATTGGCCCTGAGCGTATTGGTCACGGTTTCGCCGACGTTGATGGTGATCGGCATCAGATCGGACTTATAGCCCTTATCCACGTTCGCCACAGCGACCTTCAAGGCCTTGGTGTTGCCGTACGGGTCCCAGCTGGCGGCGATGTTGTACCAGGCGTACAGTGCCGGCACAATCGCCAATCCCATAGCCACGATTACGGCGATCACATTGCGGGTGGCTTGGCGCACGTCACGTACGAATATTTTCCAGATAAGCTTCATCGTGCGCCTCCCTGCCCAGGCTGCCCGGACTGACCGGACTGTGCGGTGTGCGCAGTCGGCTCGGTGGCCTGATCACTGAACGGTGTGAGTCGTTCAGTGGTTTCGCCGATATTCGGATTGCTGTCCATCGCCGCTTCGTGACGTCCGTGGCCGTGGAAACGCCGCCACACATATCCGTTGAGCATCACATTGCGGAACTCGTCGGCACTCATGGCGCTGACGCCAAGCTGCATGGCGTAGGCTTCGCGTGCGTATTCAACCACAATGAGATAGGCGTCGATAAGAATAATCGACAGAATCCAAGAGGTCAGCATGGCGATTTTCTCTTGGGTGACGAACAGCAGCACCAGGAATACGAACGGGAGTACGGTCAGCAATGCCAGACCGGCAACGATCATCTTTGGATACCGTGCGAAGAACCGGTGCGCGCGATGGGCGATGATATCGCGCAGTTCCTTGCTGTCGGACACCGTGCGGAATACGGAGTTCAAGCTCACCTGTTCGTTCACCATGCTGTTGTGCTCGGTGATCATCAGGTCGGTATCTCCCAAACGACGGTCGAACAGCGCGTTCAGGTTCATCGCATACCGGCGTATGACAAGTCCCACGAAGAGTGCCGCCGGCAGATACCAGAACAGGTGCAGCATGTCGAGCCAGTAATGGTTCGCGTACAGGCCGGCAATCGGGCCGCGCATCGCGTTGATGCCGTAGGTAAAGGGCAGCCACGGGTGCAGTTCGCGGAAGAAGTTCGGCATCATTTCAATCGGATACAGGCCGGAGGCGCCGGGTATCTGCACAATGACCAGAATTACGGCGATGGCTTTGCCGATATGGCGGAACGCCACGGCCAGTGCGTAAATAATGTTGATGTATACGAACGAACAGAAGATCCCGGCCAAGATGAACAGCAGCGGATGCTCGCATTGGATGCCAAGCACCAGATCGCCGATGGTGGCGATGACGGCTTGCAGGAATCCGATGGTGACCAGCAGCAGCCAGCGGCCAAGATATGCTTGCGTAGCGGTGATACGGCGAATGCCCTCGCGGTCGACCTCAAGCTTGTAGATGGCGATTAGCACGAAACCGCCTACCCACAGTGCCAGATTCGTGTAGAACGGGGTGACTGCGGACCCGTAATTGTCGGTGGCATACACGACTTTCGTGGTCAGGGTGACGGGATTGCCCATGAAGTCGCCGAATCCCTTGTCATCCAGATGCAGCGTATCCCGGATTTTCTGGTAAGCGGCGGAACTATCGAGCGTGGCGATATCGATGCGTACGGTGGCGACATCGCTGGCCACCTGGCGCAGCGAATCCTGCGTGCTGCTGATGGTGGTTTTTGTTTGGTTCAGGGTATCGACAAGCTGGTCGAACAGCCCGTCGGCCTGATCCAAGGTGCCGGACAACGAAGTCAACGTGCCATCCAGCGTGCCGTTCAGGGCGGCGAAACTGTTCAATGATGAGGTGAGCGACGGCATCACGGTGCCGGTCAGCGAGCCGCGCGCGGTATTCAGCGCCGCGATGCCGCCGGTGGTGGTGTTGGTCATGGCTCCGGAAAGGTTCGTGGTGGCGTCTTTGCCGGAGTTGATGAACTGTGTGGTGTCGGTATGGAAGGTGTTGAGCTGTGTCTGCTGTTTGCTGATCAATGAGTCGAGCGCATCGATTTGTTTCCAGATGTTCTGGCCGACCGGGTCGGTGGTGTCTTTGCCGATGCCGGCTTTGGTCAGCGCGTCTTTCAGATCGCTGATTGACGTTTGGGTGGCGTTCAGTGGGGCCGAAAGTGTGTTGGTGATGGTGTCGACGGAGTTCTGCGCGCTGTTGAAGGAACCGGTGATGCTGCCGGCGGCGTTGTTGACGTGGACGGCCAGTCCGGAGAGTTGTGCTGAACTGCTGTCGAGCGCGCCGACCAGTGTGGTGGAGAAGGCTTGTGACCCGGCCTGTGTTTCCGCCAACAGTGTGCCGGACTGGCGGGAGGCATTCTGCGCGGCCGCGACGGTCTGCTTGAGTGAGGCGGTGGTCTGTTTGGCGTCGGCGAGAATCGTGTCTGATTGGGCCAGCGTGTCCTGTAAGTCGGTGAGTGAATCCTGAACGGTGTTCAGCGTGGACATCACCGTATTGAGATCATCGATCGTATCGTGCTGGACTTTGCCAGTGGCTTGGCCGAGATCGTCTCCGGTTTCGGAAATGGCCGAGGCAACGGTGGTGGCTACCGTGGTGACGAAGGCGGAGTTGATCTGCTCATCGATGGTGGTGGCGCCGGTGTCGGTGATTTTCGGCGCGATCGCGTTCTTCTTCTCATTGACGTAATACTTGATTTTCGGCTGTTTGGAGGTTCCGGTCACCGATTCGACCAAGCTGGCGCTGAAATCCTTGGGCAGCACGATGGCTGCATAGTATCCGCCGGTCTCCACGCCGTGGACGGCCTGTTCCTCATTGTCTACGAAGCGCCAGCCGAGTTCGTCGTTCTGCTTGAGTTTCTTAACGACCTGCCGGCCCGCATCGAGATGGCCGACCAGATCGTTGGTGGTGCCTTGGTCTTCATTGGCTACGGCCACTTGCAGATTGCCGGTGGCTGAATAGGGATCCCAGTTGGCGAGAATGTTGAACCATGCGTACAGCGAGGGCAGCATTGCTACGCCGAGCGTCACCACAACGGCAACGGGATTGCGTAAGATACGTCTGCAATCGCGTAGAAAGACTTGCCAAACCGTCCGCATCCAGTCCCTCTTTTCCGGTTCGTAGTCACTGCGGCCACATGCAGTCTATTCCCACCACTGGTGCGAATACTGCTGGTTTGGCGGGTTTTCTTGCAAAACTGGCCGTTGGTTGTCCGCATAATGGGACTGATATGTGAACGTTTGTTGATGGTGCGACACCGGCGGGATGGTTGTGCAATTTTGCCGGTATCCGGTGATGAAATGTTGAGGTGTTGGAACTGAGTCGTCGCAGTGCTGAGACCGAGACGACTCAGTGACGAGCCTATCCGAGGCTATCTCGTTGGTTCTGGTCTCACTGATCCAGACGGAAGCCCTGAGCGGCGGCCTTGTCGAGCAGTGTCTGATGGCTGACATCCTGCCGACTGATCGTGGCGACCTGATCGCTGAAAGCGTCCACCGGACGGTCGGCTTGGCGCAGATCGTAGTACCGGTGAACTTCCTCGTCGAAGGCGGGCAGCTGGTCGAGTACGCCATCGGCGTCAGCCGGGTAGGTGTTCTCGAAGAACTGCATCGTGCGCGGCATGCGCGGCTTGACGGTCGGGTTCTGATCGGGCTTGCCGATGGCCAGACCCAGCACCGGATACGTGTATTCCGGCAGATTCAGCACGTCGATAAGGCCGGGGATGTTGTTGAGCAGAGAGCCGAGAATCACGCAGCCCAGTCCCAGCGAATAGGCGGCGGTCTCCATGGCGTGCAGGGCCAGCACTGCGTCGTTCTGAGCTTGGGTGAAGCGATAGCTGTACTTGAGATGGAATTCGTCGGAAGCGGGATCGATACCCTTGCGTTCGGCGATGCGTGCGTTGCGGTGCTCGTCGATGACGAACACGTACAGCAACGGCGCGGTGGCGATATACGGCTGATGGCCGAATTCGGCGAGCTTGGCTTTGGTGGCCGGGTCGGTGATACGGATGGCGGACCAGTCGTTAAGGAACTGGCTGGACGCGGCATGTTGGGCGACGGTTTCGAGCGTGGCGCGGGTATCGTCGTCGATGGCCTCGTCCTTGAACTTACGGATGGAGCGGCGGCCCAGAAGAGCCTCGATTGTTGCGTTGGTAACCATGGCTTTATTGTCGCACGGCAGACGCCGGACGTCACGGTGGATTACCTCACAGTGAAATGCCGATATTGTGTGGCGGAACTGTGCTGGACTGATGGTTCCTGTCGATTGACTGATGGTTCCTTGACGAAATTCCAGCGATGAGTCATCAGTCAGCCAACAGAAACCATCATCCAACCGGGGGATTAGCGGCTGGGCTTGCGATGGCGGTGGTCGACGAACGCCTTGGAGCCCCGATCCGACAGCTGCGAAACCACTGCGCCGAGTGCGGCCGAAACGGCGGCGAATGCCAGACTCATTGCCAGACTTTGCGGCGCGTCTGCCGCCAGTCCCTTGCGCAGATTGCGTTTGCTTGTGCCCTTGTCCCATATCATCTGGAATGCTTTGCCGGCAACCAAGCCTGCCAGCGCTGGGACTGCCGACTTGATGAGCTTGTCGCCCAGAGAATCAGGGTCGTTGAGCCGGTCCTCGCGCAGCCTGTTGACCTTCTCGTCGATGCGGTGCAGGCTGTCGACCGCGCGGTCGGCGCTGGAGGGGAAGTCGGTGTTCGTTTCGTCGCTCATGACTCTCAGTCTAATAGCATCTCAATCATCTCAGCGCAAAAGATGGGCGTTAATGGTGGAGTCATGAACGAGCGCAGACTAGAGTGGAGGCATGAGCGAACAGAACGTGAACGGCACCGTTGCCGTCGAGAACTCTCGTGGCGGCAATGGATTTTTGGTGTTGCTGCGCCACGGCCAGACCGTGTGGAGCGAATCCGGGCAGCATACCGGGCGCACGGACATCCCGTTGACCGCGGTCGGCGAGCAGCAGGCAGCGGATGCCGGAAGGCGCCTGCGCGAGGCCTTCCCCGAAGGATTCAGCCAGAGCTGTGTGTTTTCCAGTCCGCTGAAGCGGGCGTGCCAAACCGCTGAATTGGCTGGTTTTGCGGACCACGGTGTGTTGGACGGCATCGCTGAATGGGATTACGGCCGAGCCGAGGGGCGTACGCGCCAGCAGGTGAGTGAGGCCAGCGGTTTTGAATGGGATGTGTGGCGTGACGGGCCGCGCTCGCTGACGCCCACGCTGGAGGGCGACTGGGTCGAGACCTTGCCTTCGGGCGAACAGGTGCCGGTCCATGCCGGGCCTGGCGAGACGCTGGAAGAAGCGGCGGCACGCGCCAAGAGCGCCATCGACGAGATTACGCCGCTGCTGAAAGACGGCCATAATGTGCTGTTGGTGGCTCATGCGCACATCCTGCGCATCCTCACCTCGCAATGGCTGGGCGTGGACCCGCATTTCGCACGGTTGCTGCGTTTGGATACGGCGCACTACTCGGTGCTCAGCGTCTATAAGGGAGATAACGTCATCGAACGGTGGAACGCCTAGCCCCGGTTGCGCTGCGATTGCGCTGGCCTGCCCGCTACTGCGGGCGGGCCTTTATTGTTTGTGGCGGGAATTGCGGTATGTCGATAAATGATTTGCAAACGATAGCGTCGGCGTGTTGTTTATTTTTTGATGGGTATAAGTGGCAATCGATTGCCATGAAAGATATGTTAGCGCTCTCATGATTGCGAACGCTTGCATTGCGATAATGAGGCAAAAATGACTGAATTAATGGGATATTTGTTGACAATGGCCTGAAAATGATGATTTATGACGCGCTGATATTGCTATCGTTTGCAAAAAGAAGCAAACCGTTGCACAATAGTGCATGTCGATAGTCGTAAAGGTGCGTGCTAGCGTACCTGTCCTGACCGGGGACGGCCGGGTCGACGATGAAAGAGAAAGGTTCGATGATGAATCGTACAGTCAAGTCAGCAGTCGCGATGGCGGCTGTCGCTGCGATGTCCCTCGGCGCTTTGGCGGCCTGCGGAAGCTCGACCTCCGGCGATGACGCCAAGGGCAAGGTCTACTACCTGAATTTCAAGCCGGAAGCGGCTGATCAGTGGACCGCTCTGGCCAAGGAATACACCAAGGAAAAGGGCGTTGAGGTCAAGGTGCAGACCGCGGCCTCCGGTACCTACGAGCAGACCCTGAAGTCCGAAATCGCCAAAACCGAAGCCCCGACCTTGTTCCAGGTCAACGGCCCGGTCGGCTACCAGAACTGGAAGAAGTACACCGCCGATATGTCCAATACGGATGTGTACAAGGAGCTCGCCAACCAGGATGTGGCCCTGAAGGATGGCGACAAGGTGGTCGGCGTGCCGTACGTGATGGAAACCTACGGCCTGATCTACAACAAGGACATCCTCAACAAGTACTTCGCGCTGGATGGCGCCAAGGCCACGTCCATGGACGAAATCGACAACTTCGACACCCTGAAGGCCGTGGCCGACGACATGCAGGCCCGCAAGGACGAGCTCGGCATCAAGGGCGCGTTCACCTCCGCCGGCTTCGACTCCAGCTCCGACTGGCGCTTCAAGACCCACCTGGCCAATCTGCCGCTTTACTACGAGTTCAAGGATGACAACGTCACCGAGCAGCCGGCCAAGATCAAGGGCACCTACCTGCCGAACTACAAGAAGATCTTCGACCTGTACATCGCCGACTCCACCACCGACCCCACCCAGCTGAGCGCCAAGACCGGCGATGATGCGAACTCCGAGTTCGCGCTCGGCGAGGCCGCCTTCTACCAGAACGGCACCTGGGCTTGGACCGACCTGCAGAAGGCCGGCATGAAGGCCGAATCCGTGGGCATGATGCCAATCTACACCGGTGTCAAGGGTGAAGAGAAGCAGGGCTTGGCCACTGGTTCCGAGAACTACTGGTGCATCAACGACAAGGCCTCCGACGCCGACAAGAAGGCCACCGAGGACTTCCTCTCCTGGGTGATCACCTCCGACACCGGCAAGAAGGCCATCTCTCAGGACATGGGCTTCACCACCCCGTTCAAGACCTTCGATGATGTCAAGTTTGACAACCCGCTGACTGAAGCCGCTGTTGAGGATCAGAAGTCCGGCAAGACCCAGGTTTCTTGGAACTTCACCATGATGCCGTCCGAAGAGTGGAAGAACAAGGTCGGCCAGGCGCTGCTCGAGTACGCGCAGGGCACCGGCAAGTGGGATGCCGTCAAGACCGCCTTCGTGGACGGTTGGGCTTCCGAATACGAGGCTTCGCACTGAGTCTCATAGAGTCCCATAGCCGATAAGTAACAATCCGCGGCGCCCCTGCCATTTCCTTCTCCGGGGGCGCCGCTTTGTATTGCTGAGTCTCGCACAAAATCGTCCGCCGCAGAAAAGTGTGAGGCACGCACCCGCTCAATCGCACGCTGTGGGGCCATGAATCGGCGATTTTTCGCCATTCTCCACAATGTGCGATTGAGCGTTACTGTGCGGTTGCCTCACACTTTTTCTATGGTGGGCTTTGTTGTGTGAGCCTACTTAACGCGGGAGGTGGAGGAGCGGACCTTCAGCTGGGCCGGGAACACGATGTAGGGTTGCTCAATCGGCTTTTCGTCAATGAGATCGAGCGTCATGCGGGCTGCCACGCGGGCCATTTCCACCGGATCCTGGCGGATGGTGGTCAGGCCGATATCGCCGGTGTAGAAACTATCGTCGTAGCCGATCAACGAGACGTCGCCGGGCACGGAGAATCCATTGCGCTCCAGCTGGAACATAAGCGGCAAAGCAATGCCATCCTCTTGGCATGCGATGGCGGTGGGCATCTCGTCTTGGCTTATGAGTTGGTTGACCACGTCGCTGATTTCATAACGTCCATCGTCATCGACCTTGCAGACGATAACCTGCGGCTCGATGCCTTCCCTGCGGCAGCAGGCGGTGAATGAGTCGAATCGGCTTTGCACGGAGAAGCTCAGCGACACCTCGCGATTGGTGCTGATGTAGGTGATGCGGCGATGTCCGAGATTGATAAGATGGCGGGCGGCCAGCGTGGAGCCCTGCACATCGTCGATATTGACGGCGGCGGTAAAGCCGCGGGCTTCGGGTTCGACTGAATTGATGCCGACGATCGGCACGCCGACCGAAGCCAGTTGCGCGATTTCGTTGTTGTCGATATCGAAAGACGCCACAATCACGGCATCGGCGTTACGGCGTACCGGCAACATCTCGAAGAATTCCTTGCGCTCCTCGATGCTGGAAATCTGGAATACCGAAATATCGTAGCCCTGCGTGTGCAGCACCTCGTTGAGCCCCTCGATGACCGAGGCGGTGAACCACAGGCGGATATGGCCGCTCATCAGTACTGCGATGCGCAGGGAGCGGCCGGATTTCAGGGCCGCAGCCGAGCGGGAGAGTGAGAAATTGAGTTTGTCGGCGATGGCGAGCACGCGCTCGCGGGTCTTGGCCGACACCAGATCCGGCCTGGTGAAGGAACGTGAGACGGTGGAGATGGAGACGCCGGCCTCGCGGGCGACATCCTGAATGCTCGTAGCCATTGCAGCCCCCTTGCGTTGAATGGAAAATCGCAATACACATGCACAACTGACTCCAGTGTACATGCTGATTGATTGATCTGCGGCGATGACAACGATTGTATTACAAACGTTTGCAAAGTGTCTATGTCGGCGTTAGATTGGCTTTATATAGCCATTATCTTAGGTGAAAGAAGATTGCTGGAGCCGGAGTGTGCTCGAACTTGAAACGCCTAAAATGACAACGTTTGACATATAATGATTCGACGTTTACTATGAACATAGGCTTGAACGAGAACAGGCCGTGCATGCGGTTCTCGATCGGCAAGCTCGCATTGAGTTGAACTCCGCAGCCGGCGCACGATGCAGTGTCACAACGCAGCGGACTCAAGGAGGAGGAAAAGTCATGATCAGCATGGCTGGCAAGGCGATACGCAGATGGTGGGCGCTGTTCGCGCTCCCCACATTCGCCGCATTCATCATCGGGTTCCTGGTGCCCTTCATCATGGGCGTCTACTTAAGCTTCTGCGAATTCACCACCGTTACCGACGGTGAATGGGTGGGGCTTAAGAACTATGGCAAAGCGTTGAAAGACAAGGAATTCCTGCACGCGCTCGGCTTCTCCACCGCGTTCACCATCGTGACCACCATCGTGATCAACGTGATCGCCTTCGCCATCGCCTACATGCTGACCAAGGCGATCAAGGGCTCCACGCTGTTCCGCTCGGTATTCTTCATGCCGAACCTTATCGGCGGCATCATCCTGGGCTACATCTGGCTGCTGCTCCTGAACGGCGTACTAGCCCACTGGGGCCGCGCCCTGACCTATAAGGCGTCCTACGGGTTCTGGGGCTTGGTCATCCTGGTGTGCTGGCAGCAGATCGGCTACATGATGATCATCTACATCGCCGGCCTGCAAGCCCTGCCCACCGATGTGCTGGAGGCCGCGGCCGTGGACGGCGCCAACGGACGGCAGACCATGTTCCGCATCATCATCCCGCTGATGATGCCGTCCATCACCGTGTGCTCCTTCCTGACCGTGACCAACGGTTTCAAGCTCTACGATCAGAACCTCGCATTGACCAACGGTGCGCCGAGCAACATGTCTGAAGGTCTGGCGCTGAACATCACCCGCACCTTCTACGGCCGTATGGGCTGGGAAGGCGTCGGCCAGGCGAAGGCCGTGCTGTTCTTCATCCTGGTCGCGGTCATCGCCCTGATTCAGAACAAGCTCACCACGAGCAAGGAGGTGGCAGCCTGATGAACGAGAACAAGCCTGTGAAGCATGGCGCATTATGGACCGTGCTGTTTGCCGTTGTCTCCCTGTTCTGGATTTTCCCGATCGTCCTGGTGCTGATCAACTCCTTCAAGCAGAAGGCGTACATCTCCAAGAACGCGTTCTCCCTGCCTGCCGGCAAGGCGTTCGTGGGACTTGAGAACTATGTGCGCGGCATCGAGACCACGCAGTTCTTCGCCTCCTTCGGCTGGACGTTGCTTATCACCGTCGGCTCGGTGGTGCTGATTCTGGTGTGCACCTCGATGTGCGCATGGTGGATCGTGCGCGTGAACAACTGGGCCGCGAAGCTGCTCTACACCCTGTTCCTGTTCAATATGATCGTGCCGTTCCAGATGGTGATGTTCACCCTCTCCAAGATCGCCGACATGCTGAAGCTCAATACCCCGTGGGGCCTGTGCATCGTGTACCTCGGTTTCGGTGCCGGTCTGGCCGTGTTCATCTTCACTGGCGTGATCAAGGGCATCCCGCAGGAGCTTGAGGAGTCCGCCATGATCGACGGCGCGTCAGTGCCGCGCATCTTCTTCCAGATCGTGGTGCCGATTATGAAGCCGTCGATCGTCTCGGTGGCCATCCTCGAAGCCATGTGGATCTGGAACGACTACCTGCTGCCGTACCTGACGCTCGACCTCGGCAAGTACAAGACCGTCTCGGTCGCCGTGCAATACCTCAAGGGCGGCTACGGTTCCGTGGATATGGGCGCCATGATGGCCTGCCTGGTGCTGGCCATCATCCCCATCATCGTCTTCTACTTGGTATGCCAGAAGTATATAGTCTCTGGTGTCATGGCGGGAGCCGTCAAGGGCTGACGACTCGCGTCGTCAGCCCATGGCTGGAAGCCCAGTGGGCTTCCAGCAGGCTCCAGGCTGAGCCGCGACAGCGGCGAAGCTAATGATGAGCCTCGTCGTAGGCGAGTCCGTAATTGCAGGGCCGAAGGCGGAGCGGTCAAGGGTTGAGCCCGACAATTTGGCTCCCCTCCCTGAGGGGAGCCAAAAGCTGTACAAGGAGTAGTTGATGAACTGGCTGGCACCGGACTCGAAATTCATGCGCGCGTGGAGCAATCTTGTTGACGGCGTATGGATCAACATTCTGATGCTGGTCACTTCGATTCCGATCATCACCATCGGTGCGGCCCTGACTGCCGGCCATGATGCTTGCCGCCGCTCCATCGAGGGCGAGGGCAAAGGCGTAACCTCCAACTACTTCAAGTCATTCAAAACCAACTTCATCAAAGCCACACTGCTGTGGCTGCCGTTCTTGGTGGCGCTGATTGCACTGGTCTGGTCATGGATCGTCCTGCAGATCACGCCGCTGCTCATCATCAAATTCGCGCTGACCATCCTCTGGCTTATCGGTTTCGAATGGGTGTTCGCGCTTCAGGCACGCTTCGAGAACACCGTGGCCGGCACCTTGAAGAACGCCTTCATCTTCGGCATCTCCCACATCGCGATGACCGTGGCCCTGGTCATCGTGGATGCCGTGTTCGTGGCACTGCTGGCGGCCAGCTGGTTCCACATGCCCGGTGGACTGTTCCTGCTGGTGATCCTTGGTTACGGCACCATGCTGATGCTCCATATCCCCGTCGCCGAGCGTGTCTTCAAGCCATATCTCATTGACTAGGCGGGTTCTCACGAATATGCGGCGATCTTCGAGGTCTGAGCGCTCTCTGTCCACGCAAGCGCGGTAAAGATAACAAATTAATAACAGTTTGGGGCGGCTGGCGGAGCGGGGTGCCGATTGAGGGGTATTAGTGATTGGCTTGGAAGGGGGCTTTTGGCATACGGGGGGTGTTCGGGCTGGGCGGTTGCCCCCCCGTAAGTGCTTATATACATAAGGAATCTGGCACACTGAGTCTCAGTGCCGTAATGGTATCATCGCAAATAATGTTTGCGTTCACGTAGAGGCGAACGAGACACTCGACAAGTGGGTCGAGGCAAAGGACAAGGAGAGATGCGGTGAAGCATTGGAAGAAGATGGCAGCATCGTTGATTGCAATATCAACGATGGTGGCAGTAGTTCCGACGACGTATGCCATGGAATCGGAAGATTCCCAACCACAGACAACCGATACCGCGACAGTGCAGACTACTAAGGCTGCTGAACCGACGCTGCTCGCCAGCTGGGACTTCACGGGCAAAAACGGCACCACGAACAGCGCGATTGCCGATTCGACCGGCAAGTACAACCTGACGCTGAAGGACGGCGCCAAGATCGAACAGTACGGTGACCGCAGCAACAACGAGGCGCTCTCACTGCGCGGCGATGGCCAGTACGCCCAGATCGATGACCAGCTGTTCAAGGATGCGGGCGACTCCTTCACTCTGGAGTTCGCGTCCAAGACTCGTCACGACGACAGCGGCAAGTTCTTCTCGTTCATCGTCGGCAAGGACGGCTCGAACGACGCCAACACCACCGATCAGTCCAACGCCAACAAGTACCTGATGTTCTACAACAGCAAGACCGCCATCAAGGGCGTTATCTCCAACAACAACTGGGGTAACGAACAGGGATCCAAGGTCACCGTTTCCGGCAACGACAACAGCTGGGCCGATTACAAGATTGTCGTGGACGGCACCAACCTTGCCGTGTTCCGCAACAATGCCCTGATTATTTTCAAGGCCAACACCGGCATCAAGATGAGCGATCTCGGCGCGACCACCGCCTACATCGGCAAGTCGTTCTACTCCGTCGATGAGTACTGGAATGGTGCAATGGATGACATCAAGGTCTACAGGGGCGCTGACCTGACCATGCCGACCGCCGTTGCGATTTCCGGCACCGGTGTGGTGAACAACAAGCTCACCCTGATTGAGAAGGACTCCACCAAGCTCACCGCCACCGTCACCCCGGACGACGCCGTGAGCAAGAACGTCACCTGGTCCTCCTCCGATGAGTCCGTGGCCAAGGTCGCCGCAGACGGTACTGTAACCGGCGTTAAGGCTGGTACTGCCACCATCACCGCCACCACTGAGCTGGGTGGTGTGAAGGCCGAACTGCCCGTCACCGTTGAGCCGATGAACGCCAAGAACGCTGCCGAAGCCGACCTCGATGCCGCGATTGCTGCGCTGAAAGTTCCGGCGGCCGAGAATCTGCCGCTAGTCGCCAAGGGCACCAAGAACGGCTCGGCGATTACGTGGAAGTCCTCGGACGAGAAGCTCATTACGTCCACTAACGAGAAGTACGAAAACAAGACCACTGGTGCCGATGACCCGTATCGTGGTGCTGGCATCATCAATCGTCCGGCCTACGGCGACGGTGATTCCAAGCCGGTTACGCTGACCGCCACCGCTTCCTACAACGGCGGTGAGAAGGTCACCAAGACCATCGAGGTCACTGTCAAGGAGAAGACCCGCATCGCGCCTGACACCGGCTATGCGGCCGTCACTTTTGAGAGCGACAGCAACGGTGGAGAAAAGGCCTGGGTGGCTTCCACTGAGAAGAACGATTTCTTCACGTTTAAGACTCGCAACAATGGCCAGGCGGTACTTACCAATGATGCAGACACGGGTGGCTTGCGTGACATGTTCGTGCTGCGTTCCCACGAAGGCGACAAGTACTACCTGATTGCCACTGATCTCAAGGTCTCGTCAATGGGCTGGAGCCAGAACCAGGTTAACGGTTCTCGGAAAGTTGAGGTCTACGAGTCCACCGATATGATGAACTGGACCCGTACCAACGGCGACGGCAACGGCGGCATCACCATCAACACGCCGAACGCCGGTATGACCTGGGCGCCGGAAGCTTACTGGGATGATGACCTGAACGCTTACGTGGTGTTCTTCTCTTCCCGCATGTTCACTGATGACACCCGTACCACTCCGGTCAAGAACGACAAAACCGGCAATAGCTCCTATGCTCAGGTGCGTTACGCCATCACCCGCGACTTCGTGAACTTCACCGAGCCGCAGATGTGGCAGGACACCGGCTACTCGCGCATTGATTCCACCGTGCGTAAGATCGGTGGCTACTACTACCGATTCACCAAGAATGAGCAGGGCGGTGCCGCTGGCGATTACATCACCACTGGTAAGAGCATCTTCCTTGAGCGTTCCAAGGTGCTGACTGCACCGACCACCGAGGCATCTCCGGGTCAGGACCCGAACACCGGTTGGCAGCTGCTCGAGCAGGCGTTGCTGCCGTTCGAAGGACCAGAGACCATCAAGCTCAACAAGGATGACGAACTCAACACGAAGGACGACGACGGCTACATTCTGCTGTCCGACAACTTCGCCTACCGTGCATTTATGACCACGGGTGCCGAGCTTTCCAAGACCACGTGGGACAACCCGATGACCAAGCGTTACCCGGACTTCAACAACGAAAAGAAGCCGGTCAAAGCCGAGCCGGGCGCTCAGGGCTACATCACTCAGGGTGCTAACGGCGGTCTGCCGGACAAGGTGCGTCACGGTGCGTTCGTGAACGTGCCTGAGTCTGTGCTCAAGGTGACGAAGTCCTGGACCGCTGCCAACCCGACGCACATCGAGGCTGTTGACTCCACCACCAAGGCCGTGTACAACGCCGGCACCCGCGAGCTCACCGCCACGGTGACCGCCGCCGATAAGGGCACGCTCGCCGGTTCGGTGAAGTTCTCTGCTGGCGACTGGTCCAAGACCGTGAAGCTCGACGCCGAAGGCAAGGCCACTGTGACCCTCCCGGCCAGCGTCTCTGGCACTGTTGCGGTTGCTTACGACGGCTACACCGATGGTTTGGTCAATCCATCCGATACTACGGTTGACGGCATTGAACAGGGCAAGGTCGATTTGGCTGAGCTCAACAAGCAGATCGCCGCCGCCGAAGCGCTCAAGGAATCCGACTACACGGCTGATTCCTGGGCTGCGCTCGCCAAGGCACTGCAGGCCGCCAAGGCTGCGCTCGCTTCCTCCGACCAGGCTGTGGTTGACAAGGCCGCCGCTGATCTGAGCGCCGCCATCGCAGCATTGCAGAAGGCGGAAACGCCCACCAAGCCGGATACCGGCGATGGTGACAACAAGGGCGATAACGCAGGCGACAAGACCGACAACAAGACCGATGACACCAAGTCTGACGGCAAGTTGCCGGCCACCGGTGCCGCCGTATATGGCGTGAGCGGTGCCATGGTGCTGCTCGCCGCTGCCGGCACTGCGCTGTCCATCTGGCGCAAGCGCCGCGCATAACTGAGTAGCTGCTCACTGCAACGCACAGAAAATCGCACAGTATATGTGTGATTTTCTGTGCGTTTTAATGTATAACAGCACATGCGTCATTTTTTTTTTTGGCCTTTCGCTGTTTGTGGTGGGTGGTTGTGGTGTGGGGTGATGCCGGCGGGTGGGTTGGAGGCATGGATACCTCTTGCCTGTTCACCGCCGCATTGCAGTTGCGGGGGCCTTGGAAGGTCGGGTCCGTGGATTTCAGGGACGCGGGCGACGGCGGGCGGGGACTGCACATCATGATCGGCTTCGAGCCCGGCGTGCGCTTCCATTGCCCCGAGACGGGCTGCCGGGGGGTGCCTGTCCGGTGCATGACACGAGGGAGCGCGTGTGGCGACACCTGAACTTCTTCCAGTGCAAGGCGTTCATCCACGCCGCCATGCCCCGCGTCACCTGTCCCGTGCACGGGGTGAGGACGGTGTCCGCCCCCGTGGGCCAGGCCCGGCAGCGGGTTCACGCTCCTGTTCGAGGCGTGGGCCGTGGAGATGGCCCGGCACCTGCCGGTGAGCACGCTCGCCGGGCAGTTGGACGAGACCGACACCCGTCTGTGGCGGTTCATCTCGCATTACGTGGACGAGGCGAGGGGACTCGAGGACCACACGGGCGTGGAGGCCATCGGCGTCGACGGGACCAGCCGCAAGGGCCGCAACTGCATCACCGTGGTCGCCGGCCTGGTCGAGCACGACGTGACCGACGTGACCCCGGGCAGGGACTCGACCACGGTCGAACGGTTCGCCGGGGACTTCATGGACCACGACGGGGTGCCTGGGCGCGTGCGGCTCGTCACCTGCGGCATGAGCCGCGGGTTCCAGAAGGACATCCGCGAGCACCTGCCCCATGTCAGGCGGATCATCGACAAGTTCCACGTGGCCAGGCACGCCAACGAGGCCGTCGACAAGGTCAGGAAGGCCGAGGGGCGGGAGAACGGGCTGTTGAAGAGGACGAAGTACCTGTGGCTCGGGAACGAGGCGGCCCTCTCCGACCTGCGGCTGGAGACCAAGCGCGGCCTCACGCGGCAGCGGCTGAAGACCGCCCGCGCGTGCCGGATGCGCGAGGTCCTGCAGGGCATCTGCATGGACCGCCGCCCGCCGGGGCATGGGTCAGGCTATACCGCCTGTGCTCGTGGATGATACACTCGAGGCTCGAACCCGTGAAGGAACCCGCCCGTCTGATCCGCCGCCGCTTCGCCGAGGTCGTCGCGTACTTCGAGCACCCGTACGCCAACGCCGTCCTCGAAGGTGCCGACAGCGTCGTCCGGAACGTGAAGAGACGGGCCCGCGGCTTCCGTGACATGGACTACTTCGCCACCATGGTCTACCTGACCTGCGGCAAGCTCGACCTCAAAGCCGTCACCACCTTCCCCTCAGTGAGAGTTTTTTGCAAATTGGCCCGTACCCGCACCTCGTCACAGCTTGTATAATCACGATTATACTAATCGTGATACAATAAATCGTGATGCGATAGAAATACGCCGGCGTATGGCATAAAGGAGGCGGGCAGCATGGCATTCATCGGACGAGACGATGACCTCAAGCAACTGCAGGAATGTTTCACTGAGAGTAGGGCACAGCTTGTGTTCGTCTACGGCCGCAGGCGTGTGGGAAAAACAGAGACGCTTATTCAACTCGCAAAAGACAAGGAAACCTTATTCTTTGCGGCGCAGAATGCCACTAAAGATGAACAGCTGGCATCGTTCTCCCGTCTCATGTTCGAGGCGGGTGCCCCGGGCAAGGATTATCTGAGTCAATATCCTTCTTGGGAAAGGGCGTTAACCGAGTTAACCCGGCTGCCAGAGCCGAGCGATGGCGGCCGCAGGCTTGTGATATTCGATGAGTTTCCTTATCTGGTCAAATCTGATTCGTCATTGCCGTCAGTGCTACAGAATCTTTGGGACCACACGTTGCGTCATGCAAATCTGATGATTGTGATTTGCGGCAGTGCCATGAGCTTCATCGAAAAGGAGCTGTTGGGAGAAAAATCGCCGCTATATGGTCGTGCGACCGGCATCCTGAAGATGCTGCCGATGCCATATTGGGATGCAGCGCAATTCTTCCCCAACTATAGTAGCGAGGATAAGGCGCTGGCCTACGCAATACTGGGCGGTATCCCGCGTTACCTAGAGGAATTTGATCCAGATGAGACCATAGACGCAAATGTCAAGCGGCATATTCTGAGACGCATTGCTCCGCTATACAGCGAGGTTGAATTTTTGTTGCACGAAGAACTGCGGGAAACTGCGAAATATAACAGCGTGATACGGGCGATCGCGCTCGGCGCAACTTCGCTGAATGAGATCGCGACACACACGATGATGGCAAACGCAACAGTATCGTCGTATCTCGCCAATCTTATGGAACTGGGGATTGTGGAACGTGAGTTCCCAGTCACGGCGAAGCCTAAGGAGCGGGCGAAAGGTTCGCGTGGGCTGTATCAGCTGAGCGACAATTTCTTCCGATTCTGGTATTCGTTTGTCTTTCCGTATCGTTCGGAATTGGAGCGGGGCGATGTGGAAGGCGTATACGAGCGTCATATCAAGCCGGTATTACATGATTTTGCCGGCAAACCGTTCGAGGGTCTGTGCCGTGAATGGATGTGGCGTGAGAGTGCTGCTGGACGGTTGCCCTTCCGTGCGCGTGCGGTTGGCCGTTGGTGGGATCGTCAGGATGAGATAGACGTGATGGCCGTTGACAATGCGTCTGATGCTGCCATTGTGGGCGAGTGCAAATTCCGCAATGCGCCAGTGGACCGTTCCGTGCTGAATCTACTGCGAGACCGTGCTGCGCGAACTGGTATCGGCCAGCGAACATACCTGCTGTTTTCGCTCGGCGGTTTCGATCAATCACTGGTCGACGATGCTGCGGCGTCTCAATCCGACGTTCAGCTCGTCGGCATCGATGAGCTGTTTCATGAATAAATCCCATTTGCGAATAGCTCTCACTGAGTGCTCATCAGTGAGAGCTATTCGCAAATGGAGCCTTACTTCTTCGCCTGAGTGAGCTGGTAGGCGGCGAAGAGGATGGCCAGCCAGATCACGCCGGCGATGACGGCGATGCGGTAGCTGGCGGAGAAGCACATCAGCACCACGACCAGCGCCAGGAACGCCAACACCACCCACGGGGTCACCTTAGCGAACGGCAGCTTGAAGTGAATCGCGTCGAGCGCTTCCTTGCCGGACTTGCCGGCCAGCTCGGAATCCTCGGGAGCGCCGCCCGCGGCGACCACCTTACGGAACTTCATTTCGGTGAACATGATCATCGTCCAGTTGATGATGCCGGCGATGGTGGCAATCGACATCAGATAGTTGAACGCGAACTCAGGCCACACGAACACCACGACCACGGCGATGGCGGTGATCACGGCGGACGTCAGCACGCCGGCCACCGGCACGCCCTTAGCATTGAGCTTGCCCAGATACGCGGGCGCATTGCCCTGCTTGGCCAGCGAATACAGCATGCGGGAGTTGGCGTACAAGCCGGAGTTGTAGACGCTCATCACAGCGGTCAGGCACACGAAGTTCAAAATACCGGCAGCCGCGTGAATGCCCACGGAATCGAAGATCTGCACGAACGGGCTGGACTTGCCATCGATGGTGTTCCACGGCACTACGGCCATGATCACACCCAGGGCACCGATGTAGAACACGAGGATTCGCCAAATAATATCATTGGTGGCGCGCGGAATCGTGGTCTTCGGATCCTCGGTCTCGCCGGCGGTGATGCCGATGAGCTCGGTGCCGCCGAAGCTGAACAGCACCACAACCAGTGCCATCAGCAGGCCGGTCCAGGTGCCGTCCTTGGTCTGCTCCATGAGACCGTTCGGGAGGAAGCCCCCTTCCAAGGTGAACCAGTTGGCAAAGCTCGCTTTGATGCCGGATGCGGTGGGCAGAGCGAAGATGATGACGGCCAGGCCGCCGATAATCATGGCGATCACGGCCACAATCTTGATGATGGCGAACCAGAACTCGAACTCACCGAATTTAGAGACGCCCAGCAGGTTGGCGGCGCAGATGATCACCAAGAACACGGCCGCCGACACCCATGTCGGAATCGCCGGGAACCAGTAGTTCACAAACGAACCCACCACTGATAGCTCAACCATCGAGACGAGGATGTAATTGAACCAGTAGTTCCAGCCGGAAATAAAGCCGGCGCGCTTGGACCAGTAGCGGGTGGCGTAGTAGCTGAACGCGCCCGCCTTCGGATCCTCAACGGACATTTCGCTCAGCGCGCGCACGATCATGAAGATTGCGAAGCCGCCAACCAAGTAGGCGAGCAGAATCGAGGGGCCGGCCAGCGCGATGGATTCGCTGGAACCATAGAACAGGCCGGTTCCGATGGCGCCGCCCAGTGCAATCAGCTGGATATGACGGTTCTTCAGTGACTTGCGCAGCGTGGCCGGCACCGGCACGTCGTCGGTTTCGCGCGGCTTCTTAGGCGCATCAGCAGTACTCATTGTGCCCTTCTCTCACATTTCTTGGGTTTTGGCGCACGCGGGGCTTGCCGCGATGCGCAACGTTCGTTATTCTATGCCGCCGTATCGTCTCAGAAATGGTCAATCGTCTATTTGTGCGCTATCGCAAGCGCGGGCGTGGGCGCGGCCGGTGAGCAGGCGAAGCTATAGCGAGCGATGCTTATGAAACCGCACGCTTCACTGAGTTCACTGAATTCACCGTGTTCACTGCGTGGCAGGCATACACATGGTGAAGATGGTGTGGGACACCGATTCGGGAGAGGCCGCGAGATCGGTGGCGAGCCAATATTGCAAAAGCCCAATGCTGCCGGACACGGCGAATCGCATACGCATCTGCGCCTCGGCTGGGTAACCCGCCGAAGATTGCAACTGTTCGCCTACGCCGCGCTGGCTGTAAATCAATCCCAGCAGCTGCTGCTGGAAGCCGATATCCGCTTTCGGGCTCATCAATACCTGCAGATGCTTGCGATTGTCGGCAATGTACTGGCAGATGCGCTCAATAACATGCTCGATGCCGGCAGAATCTGGCTGGGCGAGTAGCTGTTCGAGTGCGGTGGTGACCCAGGCCATGGTTTCGTCTTCAATGTCGTGCAGCAGTTCCTCGATGCTCGCATAATGCGCGTAAAACGTGGAACGATTCACATCGGCCCGCTCGCACAACGCTTTAACGGTGATGGAGCCGAGCGGCTGATTGCGCAGCAACTCGATAAGCGCGTCCTGCATGGCACGTCTCGTGTAGCGGGTGCGGCGGCTTTCCGTCAATTCTTTGGCCATGGCCTTCTCCCCAAATTCCGACAACCCACAATCCAACTGTTGGTTGCAGAACCGACACAGTGTTGTTTTACTTGAGTATAGCAGGAAGTTTTGGCGGGGCCTATGGGGCTAGGTGGCTGCCACGAGCGCGTTGGAGGTGTGCGATGGCGTATATCGAATTCGACCATGTGGTCAAGGAATATCCTTCTGGCAGCAGTGTGATTCGCGCGCTCGACGAGGCCAGCTTCACCGCCGAACAAGGCGAATTAAGCGTGATTCTGGGGCAGTCCGGTGCCGGCAAAACCACGGCATTGAACATTCTGGGCGGCATGGATACCGCCACAACCGGCCGCGTAGTGGTCGGCGGACGCGATATTACGGGTCTGCGGAAAAAGGAACTGGTGACCTACCGGCGCAACGATATCGGCTTCGTCTTCCAGTTCTACAATCTGGTGCCTAACCTTACCGCGCTCGAAAACGTGGAGCTCGCCTCGCAAATCTGCCCTGACCATTTCGATCCAGGGGAAACGCTGCGCAAAGTCGGACTGGGGGAGAGGATGGACAACTTCCCCGCGCAACTGTCCGGCGGCGAACAACAGCGTGTATCCATCGCCCGCGCGATTGCCAAAAAGCCGAAGCTGTTGTTGTGCGATGAGCCGACCGGTGCGCTCGATTACGAGACCGGCAAGGAAGTGCTGCAGTTGCTGCAGGATATTTGCCAAACACAAGGCATGACCGTAATGATCATCACGCATAATTCCGCGCTTGCACCGATGGCTCACAAAGTGATTCGCTTCCGCTCCGGCAAGGTGACCAGCGAGGAGGTCAACGCAACGCCGCGGCCCATCGCCGATATCGAATGGTAGGTGATTGGCGATGCTCACTGCAAGACACTCTGTGAAACGCCCCGTGAAACAAGCGAGGCGATTCGTGAAACAACCTGTGAAACATTCTGTGAAACGGCGGAACCTCGACGATAGCGGCGGTCGAGGAGCGGGCGTTTCTGCGGTATTTGCCAAAGATACGTTGCGTTGCTGGCTGCGCAGCTGGAAGAGGTTCGTCTCGATCGCCGTCATCACGCTGCTTGGCGTGGCCGTGCTGACCGGCATCTACGCCGGATGCCGCGATGCTTTTCTGGCGGCCGGTCGTTTTTACGATCAGCAGGGACTGCATGACCTGCAGGTGCTATCCACATACGGCCTGACCGATGATGATGCAACGGCACTGCGCCGAATCGACGGTGTGCAAACCGTGCAGCCCGAACGTTCTCAGACGGTGACCACGTTGGTGGACGGCACCAAGAAAACCGTGACCATGCAGGAAATCGGTACCGAAGGGCTCGATCAGCCGTACATACGGCAGGGCAAACTGCCGAACAAGGCCGGCGAAGTGGCGGTTACGCAGCAATTCCTGAACGATAGCGGACTCAAGATTGGCGGCACCATTACTGTGACGCCACAAGACACCTCTTCATCCGTCATATCGGTAGCGGCCACGGAGACTGACGATTCCAATAATGCCGATACGGTAGGTGTCGCCGCCAATGCCTCGGCATCCGATGCGAAGTCCGACGCCAATACGGACGCCGACGCCGAGCAATCCCCGCAGTTCCCCACGAAACTCACCATCACCGGCGTCGTACTCGACCCGCGCGACCTCAACAATCCAGACGGCTATTCGGGCATGACCTCCTTCCGGTCCACCTCATCCGAGGACTATACGTTCTTTGCACCCAGCGACGGCGTGACCGGCAATATATACACTGCGATATCGGTTGCCGTCACTGGTGCGTCCGATTTTGACACGTTTTCCGATGCCTACGATGAAGCCATCAAAACCGTGGCCGACCGTATCGAACATCAGATACAGGCCACACGCCAGAAAGCCCGTCGTCAACAGATCGTCTCCAGCGCGCAGCGCAAACTGGATGATGCCAAAGACGAGGCCAACGAGCAGCTGGACGAAGCCCAGAAGCAGATCGACGACAACTGGGCCGAGCTGGAAGCCAACAAAACGACATTGCAAGATAGCCGTACCGAATTGGAGAACAACAGGACAACCATTACCGATGGCGAACGGCAGCTCGCCGATGGACGTGCGCAGATTGCATCGGCCCGTCAACAGATCGCGCAAGGTCGCCAGCAGATAGCCGAAGCGCGCACCCAGCTCGAATCGGGCAAAGCGCAGCTCACCTCGGCTCGCAAACAGCTCGATGCGGCGCAAACGGAACTGACTGCCAATCGCACGAAAATCGAACAGGGCATTACCCAAATCGACCAAGGCATGGCGCAAATTGATCAGATGCTGCCCATGATTCAACAGGCCAACAATCTACTGGCGCAACTTGACCCGAATATCGACCTCAACTCACCCACATGGCAGGCCATCAAGCAACTGCTCGCGCGCCTTGGCATTACCGTGCCTGAAGTGCCGTCAATCAGCGATCTGCGGCAACAGCTGACCGCCAAGCAAACGGAACTGCAAACGCAGCGAGACAGTCTGGCCCAGCAGAAAGCCGATTTGCAGCGCACATTAAACGAAACCATTGCCCCCGCACAATCCACCTTGGACCAGCAGAACGCGCAACTGACCGCCAAGGAACAGGAAGCGGCTGCAGGAGAGGCACAGCTCAATACCAAATCCGCGGAACTCGAAGCGAATGCCGCAACCCTCGAAACCCAGTCGGCGCAACTTGAAGCGCAGGCCGCCCAACTGGCCAGCGGCAAGCGGCAGCTTGAAGAAGGCGAGCGGCAGCTGAAAGAAGGCGAACAACAGCTCGCGGACGGCAAGGCGAAACTGGATGATGCGCAGTCTGCACTCGATGCGATGCGAAGCGAAGCGGAAAGCGAATTCGCCAAGCAGCAACGGCGCATCGACGATGTGGCCAACGCACGTTGGTATGTGCAGACGCGCGCTTCGATCGACGGATTCAGCTCGCTCAAATCAGACGTCAGTTCCATCGAATCCATCGGCCGCGCATTCCCGATTGTGTTCCTGCTGGTCGCCGTGCTCATGAGCCTGACCACCATGACCCGCATGGTCGAGGAAGATCGCGGACTTATCGGCACCTACCTTGGACTCGGCTATGGCGGACTCGCCGTGTCCAGCCGGTATCTGCTGTTCGCGTTGCTCGCCTGCTTGGTCGGCGGCGGCATCGGTCTGCTGGTCGGATTCCTCGGCATCCCGGCATTCCTGATGGTGGTGATTGAGGGACTGTATATATTGCCCGGTGTGCGACTCGAATACGACTGGCTGTACGGCTCGGCCGGCATCGTGCTGTTCGTGGTCGGTGTGGGCGTGGTCACCGCGCTCGCCTGCCGCGAGGAGATACGGCACACGCCCGCCGCGCTGATGCGCCCGAAGGCGCCGAAGGCGGGCGCTCGCATATTGTTGGAGCGGATTCGCCCGGTATGGAGCCGGCTGAACTTCCTCGGCAAAGTCACTGCGCGCAATATCTTCCGATTCAAGTCGCGTTTGATTATGACCGTGGGCGGCGTGGCTGGTTGCACAGCGCTGATTATCTGCGGATTTGCGATTAACGACACCGTCGACACGACTGGCGTCAAGCAATATGAGCAGATCTACCAGTATGACTTGATGGTGGTGGCCAATGACGATGACGCCGCCGCGATGCGCAAGCAGGTAGCACAAGATGGCCGGGCCACCGAAACGCTGGATCTGCGCGTGGATAGCGGCGAGATGAGCAATGCGGCGCAGGAAAGCGAAACCGTGCAGCTGATGACGGTGCCCAACAATTCGTTGAACAAACTGAACGACATGGTCACGCTGGAAGAGGCCGGTGACGATGGGTGGTTCGAGCTGCCCAATATCTTCGGCAAAGCGGGTGGCGGCACTGTAGCGCTGGACGATAGTGGTGTGATTGTGGCGAAGTCCGCAGCCAATTCGTTGGATATTCATGCGGGCGACACCGTCACGTTGAGCAATGGCGGCAGCGGGCGGGCCAAGGTGAAGGTTGCGGCGGTGACGCGCAACCTCATCGGCTCTGATGTGTACATCAGTGAGCGACTGTACGACCAGAAGTTTGCGGCCGACGGTGTGACGTCTTCGGCTTCGGGAGATGGCACTGCCTCGACCTTGACGTGGAACGCGATGCTCGCCAAGCTGAAAGGTTCCGAGACCGAACAGGCCGAATATGCGGATCGGTTGGGCGAGGAATCGTCGGTGCTCAAGGCCGTGAGCTGTGCGCATCTGGCCGCCACGTTTAAGTTCGATTTGATGGGTGCCGTGGTGGCGCTGATTGTGGGGCTCGCCGGCGGCCTGGCGCTGGTGGTGCTGTTTACGTTGGCCAATACGAACGTGTCCGAACGCATCCGCGAGATGGCCACACTGAAGGTGCTGGGCTTCTATGACCGCGAGGTGCACAACTACGTGAACCGCGAGATGATGATATTGACCGGTATGGGTGTGGTGGTTGGTCTGCCGCTTGGCAGGTGGATAGGCGGATTACTGACTGCTGCGTTGAATATGCCGTCGCTGTATTTCGAAGTGGAAGTGCACTGGTACAGCTATGCGATTGCCGTGGTGGCGACGCTGGCGTTCGCGCTGCTGGTGCAGCTGTTCACCAACCCAGTGCTCGATCGCGTAGACCCGGTCAGCTCGCTCAAGTCCGTGGAATAGAGGTAGAAGTTCAATTTGGTGTTGATGAATTGAACTTTTTGGCGGAATATTTACAGTATCATCGCATGTATTATTGAGCTGAGCGGTTTTCGTGACATATTTCGGTGATACAGTTTGAACTTGTTTTGAACGAGTATCGCGTCTGGTGCGTAACAATCGGGCGGCAGAGAAGAGAAATGAAATCAGTATGGCCGATACGAATGTGAATGGTGGTACACAGCAGGCTACGGGCAAACTCAAGTCTGTCGAAAGCCTGGACCAGACCAACGAGATGGAGCGTGGCCTGAGCAATCGCCACGTACAGTTCATCGCCATTGGCGGCACCATCGGCACCGGCCTGTTCCTGGGCTCGGGCAAGTCAATCTCGCTAACCGGCCCCTCGATCATCTTCGTGTACATTCTGGTCGGTGTCATCATGTTCTTCCTGATGCGCGCCATCGGCGAAATGATGTACCGTGACCCCAGCCAGCACACCTTCATCAATTTCATCACCCGTTACCTTGGCAACGGGTGGGGGCATTTCGCCGGCTGGACGTATTGGGCCGCGCTCGTGCTGCTGGGCATGACCGAGATCACGGCCGTCTCCACGTACTTCATCACCTTCTTCGACACGTTCGGCATCGACCTGACCCATTGGAAATGGCTGATCGAGCTGTGTTTCCTGGTGTCGCTGGTCTCCATCAACCTGATTGCCGTCAAGGTGTTCGGCGAGGTGGAATTCTGGTTCTCGATGATCAAGATCACGCTGATTTGCGCGATGATCGTCACCGCCGTGGTCATGATCGTGATCGGCTACCATTACCCGGCCGCGCGGATTCATGGCGTGGATCATGTGAGTCCGGCGGGCCACGCCGGACTCGACAACCTGTTCGCCGGCTTCTCGTTCGCCCCGAACGGCTGGATGGCCTTCCTCATGAGCTTCCAGATGGTGTTCTTCGCCTATGAGCTGCTCGAGTTCGTGGGCGTCACCGTCTCCGAGACCAAGAATCCTCGTGAGGTGCTGCCCAAAGCCGTCAACGAGATCATCGTGCGTGTGCTCATCTTCTACGTGGGCGCGCTCGTGGCCATCATGTGCATCGTGCCGTGGACCTCGTTCAAGCCGAACGAGGACGGCTCCTTTGCCTCCCCGTTCATTATGGTGTTCCAGTACGCCGGGCTGAATTGGGCGTCCGCGCTGGTGTTCTTCGTGGTGATCACCGCCGCATCTTCCGCGCTGAACTCGCTGCTGTACTCGGCTGGCCGCCACCTGTACCAGCTGTCCGAGGTGTCGCCGAACCCGATGCTGAACAAGCTCGGCAAGGTGTCCGATCGCAAGGTGCCGGCCCGCGCCATCCTGGTGTCCGCGGCGCTGATACTGCTGTCGCCGATCGTCAACGCCATCCCCGGTGTGTCCGGAGCGTTCGTGCTGTTCTCGTCCGCCAGCTCCGCGGTGTTCCTGTTCATCTACATCCTGACGCTGATGGCACACCGCAAGTACCGTCGCTCCGCTGATTTCATTCCGGACGGGTTCGTCATGCCCGCTTGGAAGGTGCTCAATACGGTGGCAATCGTGTTCTTCGTGTTCATCTACCTGACGTTGTTCCTTGCGGACGATACGCGCAATTCCGCGATTGCCGGCCTGGTGTGGCTTGTGGGCTTCGGTGGATTCTCTATGCTGCGCGAACGCTACCGTAGCCGCGATTTGAAGGCCGCACTGGAACACAAGGGGTGATTGGACGGGCTGATTGGCTGGCGGCTATTAGTTGGGTGGCTGTTGGCTGTTGGCGGCTGACTGGCTAGCGGCCGATAGCCAATGACTGGGCTGATCGTCAGCCAATCGGCTGCCTATAGGTCTCATTGATACATTCGGTCATCCGATTAGTGCATTTGCGCGGACAATTAGTGCATTCGATCATCGGATTAGTACATCAGTGTGCAATTATTAGTACAATTAGCCGCCTAATTAGTACATTAGGACATAAAACAATGTCCTAATGTACTAATTAGATGCTAAAATACGATAAGTGCCATGTCCTAATGTATGAATTATCGCTATGAAGGGCGGAATGCGATGACGCAGGATGAACTTATGCAAGTGCTGCAGGCCGGTGAATCATCTATGGTCGAGTTCAAGCGCTGCAGCGAATTGCCTCATACGGATACTTTTGAGACTGTATGCTCATTCGCCAATCGTTCTGGTGGCAGCATTTATCTTGGCGTTGACGATGACGGTCAAGTGCTCGGCGTCGATTCTAAGCGCGTTAGTGAGATAGAGCGCAACGTTGTCAACGTAGTGTCTAATCGTAAGATGTTCGAACCGGCTCCAATGGTGGAAACGGAACATATCGAGTACGACGAACGGATTATTGTTCGTATTTGGGTAGCTCCGAGTTCTTCGGTTGTGCGGTTCAAGGGCGCAGTGTTTGATCGCATTGCTGATGTGGATACACACATCGAAAGCGATATCCAGATTAGTCAAATGTATATTCGCAAGCAGAACTACTATTCCGAACGGCGAATTTTCCGTTACGTGACTCCGTTTGATTTGCGTCCTGAGCTGATTGCGCGAATGCGGCAGCTGGCGGTCGCTCAGCGAGCTGGGCACCCTTGGGGAACTATGTCTGACGAAGAACTGTTCCGCAGCGCCAAGCTATACGATCGTGATTACACGACCGGCGAAGAGGGCTTTAATCTTGCTGCAGTGCTGCTCTTGGGCAAGGATGAAGTCATTTCCTCGGTTTGCCCAGCGTATATTACTGATGCCGTGGTTCGGCGAGACAATATTGACCGATACGATGACCGACTTATGGTGCGGACCAACTTGTTCGATTCGTACGAGCAACTCCGTGAATTTACTGAGCGGAATCTGCCTGACCGCTTTGTGTTAAAGGGCGATAAGCGAGTGAGCCCGCGTACGATGATCGCCCGTGAATTGGTGGCAAACAGCCTCATGCATCGGGAGTATTCCAGTCCGGTGGTGGCGCGTGTCACCATTGATAATGAATCCATCCGGACGGTTAATGCTTCGCGCTCATTCTTTGAAGGTCGAATGAAGCTGGGCGAGTTCACGCCAATGCCAAAGAATCCGATTATCGCTAATGTGTTTGTGCAGACCGGCATAGCCGAGCAGCTGGGTAGCGGACTGCGGAATCTGATAAGAGCGTCCCGGCAATATACTGAGCGAGAGCCTGAGTTCCGCGATGGTGACATATTCGAGGCGACGATTCCTATTGTTCCTGCGCTGAAGACCGTGGATGGTTCTGGTTTTGCTAGCGTGAGATCTGCAGTTGAGAAAGATGCCGAAGAGGGTGCGAGGCTCATTGGCGGGGAACGTGTGGATGGTAAGAAAGCAGATGCAACCGCATCGGGTGAAATTGATTCGCGGGCAACGATGCTGTCGGCGATGAATCGACGCTTGACAGAGGTTGACTATGTGACTGTACCTGAACTCGCCAAGATAACAGAGCTCGATAACAGAACAGTCCGCAAATTCCTAAACGGTTTAGTTGCGCAAAGAAAGCTGATTGCTGAAGGCAACACGCGTGGTCGGCGTTATCGGAAGGGATAGCGGGCGCGATATCTCGATGCAGTGGGATTCACTTAAGGGCTACGGCAAATATGATTCGTAGCGATTGGGCCAGCGCAATTCGAATGGCTCATGACTTTGTGCGTCGTTTGTGGTCTCTGAAGTTGTTTGCTGGGTGACGGTTTTGTGATAAAATCGCTCATATCAAAATGTTTGCGTAAACATTTTGGCTGCGCCGAAAGAAGGAGTCGACGTAGGTCATGTATCAGGCAAAGAGGCCGGCTCAGTGAAGCAAAGGCCGATTTTTCCGGTATAAGGCGGACAGCAGGAACACTAAGGAGACCAATGAAGGTACTGAGCAAATCGCTTGCTGCAATGGTTGCGGCGGCAACACTAGTGGGAGGAGGGGCGTTTGCGGTTGCCGGCACTGCGTATGCGGCTGATAACGATGCCATTACCGTGACCCCGAACCCGTGGTATGCCAACAGTTTCGATGGCTGGGGCACCTCACTGGCTTGGTTCGCCAACGCCACCGGCAGCCTCGGCGAGGAATCGGCCATCACCACCAATCTCGGCGATGACGCTTCCAAGGCTAAGGCTGTGGAATACGGCAAACAGCTGCGCGAACAGTTCTACCAGTCCATCTTCGGTGATGAAGGACTGGACCTGAACATGGCCCGCTACAACGTGGGCGGCGGCAATGCCTCCGATGTTGCCTACGGCTACCCATTCATGCGCCAAGGCGCTGCCGTGCCTGGCACGTGGAAAGATGACGCCACCGGCTCCGGCACGTATGGCAATGGCGTAACCACCAAGCAGGCCGACAAAGACAAGCTGGCTGCGGCATTCGACCCGACTGACGACAACCAGTATGACTTCTCCAAGTCCGCCGCCCAAGACTGGTGGATTGAGCGCGGTGCCACCGGCGATAACCCTGACATCACCGACGTAGAGGCCTTCGCCAACTCCGCTCCGTGGTTCCTGACCAACAGCGGTTACGCCACTGGTGGACGCAACTCCGGTAGCAATAATCTTGCAAACCCTGCGAAATTCGCTCAGTACATGGCCAAGAACGTCGAGCACCTCGAAAGCCTTGGCGCAAACGTTGACACGGTCGAGCCGTTCAACGAGTCCGAGACCAGTTACTGGGGCACTCCGGGCGACATGGCTTCGAAGTACACCGATGAGAGCGATGACAACACCAAGCTCATTAACAACTACTGGGATAAGTACTACTCCGACAAAGATAAGTCCGTCACCCCATACTCCAACGCGCTGAAGAAGCCGCAGGAGGGTATGCATGTCAGCAACGCCCAGCAGCAGCAGACGATTACCGCACTCGCTGAGGCGCTCAAGGACAATGATGACACCATCATCGCAGCCACCGATGCCACGAACTCCGCCGACTTCGTCAAGTCGTACAACCAGTACCCGCAGGCGATCAAGGACCTTATCGGCCAGTACAACGTTCACGCCTACTCCGACAGCAACCAGATGCAGTCGCGCGATATCGCTCAGGCAGACGGCAAGAAGCTGTCGATGAGCGAGGTGGACGGCTCCTGGCAGTCTGGCTCCTACAACCCGTACGGTTTCGACAACGCGCTGGGCATGATGAGCAAGATCAGCTCCAACGTCACCCGCCTGCAGTCCAAGGACTTCACCTTCTGGCAGGTGGTCGAGGACCTCTACAACATGCAGATGGGCTCGAATGTGAATCCGGCCGGTGAGAACACCAACTGGGGCACCGTGCTCATCGACTTCGACTGCACCGTGGCTGGCATGGACGGCAAGCTCTACTCCGAGCGCCGCGTGAACAACAACGGCGGTACCACCGATGGACTTGAACCGTGCACGGTTATTGCAAACGCCAAGTACAACGGCGTCAAGGCCATCACCCACTTCATCCACGCGGGCGACAAGGTCATCGCCAACAACGATGAGGACAACAACATGACTGCCACCTCCGACGATGGCAAGACACAGACCGTCATCCACCGCAACTCCGGCACCTCTGACCAGACCTTCGTCATCGACCTGTCGAAGTACGGCGAGATTGCCGACAACGCTTACGGTGAGCTCTACCTGACCACCGAAACCTCTGCCGAAGACAAGAACGCGGGTGTCGATTCCGCCACTCCGGAAGTCTTCGCCAAGACCAGCAACGTCAAGCAAGCTGAAGGCTCTGTGATGATTGACAAGGCTGCCAAGACCGCTACGGTCACTGTGCCCGCCCGTTCTATCGCCTCCATCCAGCTCACTGGCGTGACCGGCTACGCTAAGGATGCTGCCGTCGAGACCGGCGACACTTACCAGCTCGTTGGTAAGCAGTCCGGCAAGGCCGTGGCTGATACCACTTCTGGTGATTCCGCGCTGTCCCTGGCCAACGTCGCTTCCGATGCCGAGAACGCCAAGAAGCAGACTTGGACCTTTACCCAGATCGAGCAGTCCGCCGACTCCGAGCGCCCTGATCTCAAGGCTTATGTGATTACTAACGCCGAAGGCAAGGTGCTGGTGTCCAAGGATGGCACGAACGCGCTTTCCAACGAAACGGTTGAGGCCGCTAAGTCCGACCCGGCTGCCAAGTGGATTCTCAACACTTCCGATGGTTCGACCTACCAGCTGCTCAATGCCGCGACTAAGACGAACCTCGATGTGGATAACTCTGGTACCACAGTCGGCACGAAGGTTGGCTTGTGGCAGTCACCGAGCGGCACTTCGCCGTCCGCCAACCAGACATGGACTCTACGCAATGTAACGCCGACCAGCCAGAAGACCGTGAACGTGCAGACCGCCGTTAACGAGAAGGCCGCGCTGCCGACCGAAGTCACGCTCTACTACACCTGGGGCGAAGGCAAGGCCACGGTTGCCAACTGGGATACTTCCAAGGTCGATGTGGCCAAGGAAGGCACCTACGAAGCCACCGCTACCGCCACCGATGTGTACGGCAACGAGTTCAATGTCGCCGCTACGGTCTACGTTGGCGCGCTCACCGTTTCCGATCCGGTATCGGCTACAGTGCTGGCCGGCACCAGTGCGAGCGAGGCGAAGGCCGCGCTTGAGGCTGCGCCGGTGTATCTGCACGTCAAGGCATCGCCTGCATTCGAGGGCGATGCGGCTAAGGTTACGTGGAACTTCGATGGGCTTGATACCAAGCTCGCCGATGCCAAGGCTGGCGACAACATTGCCGTGACCGGTACTTACCAGCTGGACGACGCGACCACGATTGCGCTGAAGGGCGCGATCTATGTCACCGCCGCCACGCCTGAGAATGTGGCCGACACTGCTTCCAGCCTGACCGTGACCAACCAGCAGACGGAATACAGCAAGGGCGATCAGTGGAAGAAGCTCACCGATGGTGACACGTCAGCTGAAGCCTGGGTGACGTGGAACTCTGCTGGTGACTATTCCGCCAGCCCGACCGCCACGATTGACTTCGGCTCTGAGTGTGAGCTTAGCAGAGTGACCATTACGTATGGTGACAAGGCTCCGGCTTCCGCCAAGGCCGAGTACACCACTGATGGCGAGACGTGGATGCAATTCGGTAGCGATGTTAAGCCTGCCGCAGGCCAGACGGTGACGTTCAAGGCCGATAAGGGCACAGTGAATGCCACGAAGGTGCGCATTGTGAACACCGTGAACAACGACTACATGAACGCCACCGAAATTCAGGCATTCGTGACGCCGGTTCAGGGTGCTGCGAAGAACATCGCCGCGGCCTCTGGCACGAACTTCTCGGTGAACTTCCAGGAGGGTGCCTCCGCTTCCAAGGCCATCGATGGTGACACTACGTCAAAGGGTTGGTCCACTTGGGCTTCCACCGCCTCGACGGTGGACCCGGTCGCCACGTTCACCTTCGACGAAGCTCAGACCATCACCGAAGTGAAGACCTTCTTCTACTACGATGGTCGTGCGTCTTGGCCGAAGAGCCAGACGCTGGAATACCAGGATGAGGCTGGCGAATGGCATGAAGTCGGTACCAAGGATGGCTGGAAGACACAGGCCGGCGATGCCGGCTCTGGCTCCGACGGCATCACCGCCGCCGACACCCCGACCGTTGACTTCGTGCTCGACACCCCGGTAAAGGCCAAGGCCATCCGCCTGACCAACACGTTGCAGGACACCAAGGTGTACATCAACGTGGCCGAAATTCAGGTGTTCGCACAAGACAACAAGGTGATTACCCCGCAGCCGGCATCCGATGCCACGCTGGGCGACCTGCGTCTTGACGGCGAGACCATCAAGGGCTTCGCTGCTGATAAGACCGACTACACAGTTGATCTTCCGTTCGGTGCTGAGGCAAACCCGGTGCTGCAGGCCTTCGCCGCCGACAATGCCGCCACCGTCAAGGTGACTGGCGACGCGGTTGAGAATGGCAAGCTTGGCGGCAAGGCCACCATTACGGTGACCTCAGCCGACGAGTCTGAGACGAAGACCTACACGGTGACCTTCAAAGCCTTCACTTTGGCTTCGCTCAAGGTGACCGGACCCACGAAGACCGAGTACGCCATCGGCGACAAGCTCGATACCGCCGGTCTGAAGGTTACTGCCGTCTATCAGAGTGGCGACAAGACCAAGGAAGTGCCGGTCGCTCTTGACGACCCGCAGCTTGCGATTGGCTCGTTCGACTCCACCACCGCAGGCAAGAAGGCGATTACCGTCTCCTACCGTGGTGTGACCGCGACCTTCAACGTCACGGTCAAGGCCAACGCAGTCGCCCCTGGCCCTGAAGAACAGAAGCCCGGCAGCACCAACAAGCCCGGTGCCACCGGCAACGGCAACAAGAACACGGTGGCCAACACCGGTTCCAATGTTGCCGCCATCGCTGGCGCTGTCGCTCTGCTGGCCGCTGCCGCGGGTACATTGTTCATGCTGCGCAAGCGTGCATAGCACCCTCGCACAGTAATGGGGGAAGGAACAAGCCGGCAATATTGACTATTGCCGGCCGGTTCCTCCGCTCTTTGAGCATAATTGGTCCGACAAGTTGAATACTGAGTTTTCAGTATCGGTATATTGATTTGTCGGCCCTTTTCTGACTTCGCGGATAGCGACATAACTGTTTGTTCAAAAAACCGTTATCATCAATCAAGGAACCAAATCAATGAAGATAAACAATAAGGGCAAGGGCGCTCTTATCGCGGCAATTACCGCCGCGGCAACGCTATTGTCATGCGGGCTGGCCGCTGCAAGTGCCAGTGCGGCAGGTGTGGATTACCTGCCTACCATCGGCCAAGTGCCGACATACACCAAGTTCCAGCCCACAGCCGATCCGGGCAAGAACGCTAGCGATTACTTCCAGCCATATTGGTATGCCAAGAACGCCAATGATAATGGCGGCACACACATCCAAGCGCACGGTGGCCAAGTGGTCAAGGTTGGCGACGCCTACTACTGGTATGGCGAAGACCGTTCTAACGGTTACGACAACAGCCCCGGTGTCCATGCTTATATGTCGACAGATCTATACAACTGGACCGATCTTGGTGTGGCGCTGCGTGCGGTGACCAGCAAATCTCAGTTGACGGATAAGAGCAATGCCGATTACGCCTACTTCGACAAGGCCTACAACCTGACCAAGTCCGACGGCAGTGTGGACGCTGCCAAGGCCGACGCAATCTTCCCGTACCTCAACACCAACCCCGATCAGGATGGTGATGGCGCGGTTGATTCCGTACAGGGCATTTTCGAGCGTCCGAAGATCATCTACAACAAGAAGAACAAGCAATACGTGCTGTGGTGGCATTCCGATGGAAGCACCACGCCGGGCGGTTCCAACTATGCACGTGCACTTGCGGGCGTGGCTGTTTCCGACAATCCGGCGGGCCCGTTCACTATGGTGGGTGCCTATCGTTTGCCTAACCAGAACAATTGGAAAGAAGCCGCAGGTAACCCCAGCTGGGGTGAGAACGGTGACAGCCGCGATATGACTGTGTTCGTGGATCCGAAGGACGACAGTGCCTATGTACTGTATTCTTCCGAAGCCAATGCCACGCTGTATATCGCCAAGCTTAACGATGATTACACCAATGTAGTCAAGACCACGAATGTGGACCAGTCCGGGGGACAAAAGCAGTACTCTGCTGACGGGCAGTACCCATACATTCTTGCAGACGGTACTACGGATGCCCCGGTGCGTGGCGAAGATTTCCAAATCGTCAAACAAAATGGTTCGCTGGAAGCTCCTGCCGTATTCCAATATGACGGGCGTTACAACATCATCGCATCTGGTGCAACCGGCTGGGACCCGAACAAGCAGACCTACTACACCGCCGACTCCATGCTGGGAAGCTGGACCCGTGGCGTGGAAAAGGACGATGCCAACGAGAACACGTGGTACAACAACATGCCGGAAGGCGCGGATGGTCTGTTGTCTGTGGGCGATACCCGCGGCACCACATTCGGTTCGCAGTCGGCTAGTGTGCTCGCAGTAGACCAGGAGAAAGGTCACTTCATCTACCTTGGTGACCGTTGGGATTCCGGTAAAGCCGATTCCACCTATGTTTGGCTGCCGCTGACCATCGGTGAGAACGGCACCATCGAAATGCATAATCCTGCTCAAGAAGGCGAGCCCGACGGCTGGGATCTGAACTATTGGGACAACCATGGTAGCGCCAAGGGCAAGCTGGTCAACTGGACTGTGGAAACCGGCGATGATCTCCCGAAGACCGTGAACACGGGCGGAACCGTTACTCTGCCGGACACCGTCAACGTCAAGGAAGGCGACGATACCATTGCTACCAAGGTGACATGGAATGTGGAAGGCGGTACGGCAGTCAGCAAGTCGACCAAGGCTGCCGGCAGCACCTACGCATTCAATGTGCCGGGAACCTACACCATTACAGGCACTCTTGCCGAGAGCAGCAACTTCAACCCGGGCCGCACATTCCGCAGAACCATCGACGTTTCCTGCTCCAACCCGATTTCCGGAAGTTGGAAGGAAGCCCATTGGAAGGGCGGCAGCGCGTGCCAGGTCGCCGCATCCGGCGGTACCTATGACTTCACCGTTACGGACAACGCCAATCGTGGTGTCTGGACGGATCGCAACGAGGGCAGCGCGGTGTACCAGCCTGATGCTCTGGACGTGAACGAAACGTTGGAAACCACGGTCAAGCCGCTCGACTTGGGCGGTAATGGCGATCCGCGCGCCGGCCTGGTGGTTCGTAACGGTCTTGCTGACGCTAACGGCGGCAAGGGATATGCCACGTTACTTGCCAGCCCAAGCGGCATTTACATGCAGTACGATTCCAATGCCGATGGCTACATCGATAAGGAAACATCGCATGTTGGTGCCGGCTTCGGCGACCAAGTGCAACTCAAGCTGGAGCGCGCCGCAACCGATACCCTGAAAGGCTACTGGCGTGCTTCCGCGAACGATGAATGGCAGGATGTCGCTACGGTAACGCTGACCGGTGCGGACGCAACCGGGCTCGATGCCGGTGTCTTCGCCACGTCGAACAGCAATGCCGGCGCATTCACCGTGGCCTTCAACGGCACTGCGTTCGGTTCGCAGACTGCTGCTGTGGAGTCCATCGCGGCTAAGGACCCTGAAGCCACTATCGCCAAGGGGCAGATGCTCGCGCTTCGGGACGTGACGGTTACCGCCACGCTCACCAATGGCAAAACGCGTGTGCTGGAGCCAAGCGAATACACGCTGGAAGGCTTCGACACCACCAAATTGGGCGAGCAAACCGTGACGGTGCGTCTTGTCGCTGATTCTTCAGTAACCGCCACGTTCACCGTGACTGTGGAAAGCAACCTTGCCCGGTTGTTCTGCTCGTCCGCTGCGGCCTCGAAGTATGAGCCGGCCAGTAGCTGGGCCTCCGCTTCTACGGCCGACCTGACTTGCGACAACAACCTGAGCACCAACTGGTCGAACTGGGGCACCGGCGACACCTCGCCGTGGCTCAGCTACACCTTCGATAAGGCATATCAGCTGGGCAAGCTCAGCGTTGCGGTGGATAAGGCCAAGGGCGAGGCCGCTCCGAAGAGCTTCACTGTATCGTACCTAGCTGAAGACAGCGCCACGTGGACTGATGCCACGCTGCCGGCAGTCACTGTGAATGGTGCTGCTGGAGCCGTGACGGAAGCCGATGTGAGCGCTCTGCCCGCCACCAAGGGCATTCGCCTCAACTTCACCTACGCCGATGGCAATGACTATGCCAAGATCGCTGAAGTACGCATCGCCGAAGGTGAAGCGACACCAGAGCCGCAGCCGTCTAGTAACGCCAATCTTGCTGATCTGACTGTGGATGGCAAGACGGTTGACGGATTCTCCGCGGATACCACTAAATATGCCGGTGCGCTGGCTGGAGATGCTGCTTCCTACCCGACGGTGGAGGCGACTGCTGCTGACGCAAAGGCTACGGTGCAAGTGGAGCAGGCTTCGGCCGAGAACAACGGCGTGGCCACGGTGACTGTAACTGCTGAGGATGGCACGGCGAAAACCTACACAGTGACATTCGGCGAACTGCCTCAGTTAGCTGAGCTTGCTGTGGAAGTGACCAAGGATTCCTATCAGGTAGGCGATAAGTTCAACGCTGCCGATGTGAAGGTATCCGCCATTTACAAAGTCGGCGATACTGAAACGCTGCGCAAGCTGATTGATCCAACTGATGGTGATCTGAAGTTCACTGGCTTTGATTCTGCCACCGCAGGCACGAGGACCATCACCGTCTCTTATCGTGGCGTGAACGCGACGTTCGAAGTCACGGTCACGGCCACGGAGGTCACTCCCGGCCCTGGAGAGCAGAAGCCCGGCGATACCAACAATCCTGGCAACACTGCTAAGCCCGGTAGCACTGCCACGAATAAGCCGGCTGCTAATGGCGCTGCGCCCCTTTCGAATACGGGTGCTGCCGTGGCTGCCATTGCGGTCGTGGTTGTGGTGCTGGCAGCTGCGGCTGGTGCCTTGCTCGTCATCCGCAAACGCCGCGCATAACCATGGCAACTGCTGAGTAGCGTGGATTGCGTTGCTATTGAGCAATCTGCGATTCACGCCACTCAGCGAGTGCACCCGAGTGCGCCCGAGCTTGCGCAATGCAGGCGCAATACAGTGCAAACAGTACAAAGCAACAATAATGGCCGGTCTGAGCCAGCTGCTCCATGCGAGGGCAGCTGGCTCAGACCGGCCATTGTGTCTGCAAGTACATGCAATTAGAGCATGAACATGTGGAAGCCGTTGAGCGTTACTGGTTGTTTTGCTTTGTTGTTGCGCTCAGCAGTGCGACGGACGTCCGCCCGCAGTGTAGTGCAGCGCTCCGTGAACCAGCGCCGATGTGAAATGCATGTTGCACATGCCCGCTTCTTCTGCTTCGTGCGTGCAGCCGGCGATGCTGCATAGGTTCATACCCCGAATCATGGTCATACCCCCCTCTTTGGGATGGCATCCGTGCCGCCATCTGCCTTCAGAGCATAGCGGACAATTGTTGCATTGCCTAGGCGGTACAACGCTTTCTGTGGCCTGTATCACATCCTTGCCGGCGTTCTGCGGCGTGGTTGGGCGTGTACATGTGCACTTGTGCGGTTTTGTTGTGTGTGATTTGGGTATACGGATAGAGTTTCTTCTCTGCAGTGGCAAGGGCCTCTCGGCCGGCGAGCCGGCTGATTTCTCCCATGCGTTGCTCAATGATTTCCGTTTTGCGAGTCTGAACGGCAAAGTAGCTCTGGAGAAGTGCCACTTCTTCTTTCTTCGGATCACCGTTTTGAGCAATGAGATAGCAGGCGTATCGGGAGTGCTGAGTTCGCTGGTTTTGCGTGTGATTTCGTCGCGGTTCATGGGTGTGTCCTTATGTTTTTCATGACCATTTTCGTGACTCCACGAAAATGGTCAAAGCGAATAATTGCAATGGTTTTGAGGTATGGGCGCGCTCCGCCCAACTGGTCTGTCTTCGTCCGCCTTTTCGACCAGATACCTCATGGAGCACAATGCCAACGTCGCTACCGTTGGCCCAGCAAATATTCTTAGACGACGCCCCGAAGTGAATATCTATGCGGCTTTCAGAATATCAAAGAGCGTGGAGTGTGTGCATTATGCGTTCCAAAAATAGTTTCTAGTAGCGAATTGTTTACGGTGTGAGATATTCTTGGGATGTTTGCGGCGCTCTGCCGTGTAGCGAATGGAAATGGATGGTGCTCTTATGGGATTTGAGCAGGAAGCAGTTAGTGAACTGTATGCCAGCGTGTGGGGCGATCGTTCGACAATGCAGAGGGAATTCACTCGTGGAGCCCATGGTGAGCAGTTCGTGCTCCGGGAGCTGTCCATGAAGGGGACGCAAACGCCATCGCAATTGGCGTCGGCGCTGCAGGCCAGTTCCGGCCGCATCTCCACTGTGCTGTCGTCTCTGGAGAAAAAAGGCTGGGTCACGCGTGACATTGATTCCAAGGATCGGCGCATTATTCGCGTGAATCTCACTGATTCCGGGCGCGAGCAGTCTCATCGGATGATAGAGGAAATGCGTTCCGCGATTTGCTGGATTTTCTCGCAAATGGGGGAGCGGCGCACGCGCGAATTCGTTGACCTGGTGTCTGAGTTCACCACATATATGTCGATTTGCCATCCGGGACAGCCTCGGCCGACTGCTGAACAGGTGCGTGAGGCATTCGTGGAGCGGGGCAAGCGCGTGGCTGAACACATGGCAGCTAAGCGCGCGGAGAACTAATCGGCAAGGCTAATTGAGGACGCTCACAGCGAACATGCAGAAGTGCGCGTAATATCTCACAGTGTAAGTAATCAAACAATAGAAACTATTAAGACATCGTGAACCGATAATCGCCGATAACCCAGCCAACTTAAGAACCAATCGTCAATAACCAATAACCAACCCAACCAACACAAGGGGAAACCAATGCTTCGCATCATGAAATACCTCTCCAAAGCGGAGATCGGTCAGATGCTCATCGCTCTGGTGACCATCGTCGGGCAGGTCTACTTCGACCTGAAACTGCCCGACTATATGTCAGACATCACCACGCTGGTCGAAACGCCGGGCAGCCACATGAAGGACATTTGGATTGCCGGCGGCAAGATGCTGCTCATCTCGCTCGGATCCGCGGCGTGTGCCATCATCACCGGCTACATCGCTGCGCGCGTGGCGGCCTCGTTCACCCAGCGTCTGCGCTCGCTCGAATTCCGCAAGGTCGAGTCCTTCGGCCCGGCCGAAATGAGCAAGTTCTCCACCGCCAGCCTCATCACCCGCTCCACCAACGACGTCACGCAGGTGCAGATGTTCATCACCATGGGTCTGCAGCTCATCGTCAAATCGCCGATTATGGCAGTATGGGCCGTGTGCAAGATCGCCGGCGAAGGCTTCGAATGGACGCTCGCCACCGGAATCGCCGTAGTGATTCTGCTGGCGGCCATCGTCATCATGATGGCCATGGTCATGCCGAAATTCAAGGCCATGCAGGCCCTGACCGACAACATCAACCTCGTGGCCCGCGAGAACCTCACCGGCCTGCGTGTGGTGCGCGCCTACAACGCCGAGGACTACCAGGAAGCCAAATTCACCAAGGCCAACAAGGACCTCACCGAGACCCAGCTGTTCACCAACCGCGTCATGGCGTTCATGATGCCGTTGATGAACACCGTCCTGAACGGCCTGATGCTCGCCGTCTACTGGATCGGCGCTTACCTCATCGACGCCGCCGGGCTCAAGGACAAGCTCACCGTGTTCTCCAACATGGTCGTGTTCTCCAACTACTCCGTGCAGGTCATCATGAGCTTCCTGCTCATGAGCATGGTGTTCGTGCTCTGGCCGCGCGCCGACGTGTCCGCGCAGCGCATCATGGAGGTGCTCGACACTGAGCCAATCGTCGAGAACGGCACCAAAACCGCCGCCGACGTGGCCAAAACCGGCCAGAGGGGCACCGTGGAATTCCGCAACGTCAGCTTCACCTACCCGGATTCGCGCGAGGCGATGCTGGAAGGCATCAACTTCACCGCCGAGCAGGGCCAGACGGTGGCGTTCATCGGCTCCACCGGCTCCGGCAAGTCGTCTCTTATCAATCTCGTGCCGCGCTTCTATGACACCAGCCAAGGCCAGGTGTTGGTCGACGGCGTGGACGTGCGCGACTACGACCTGAAGGCCCTGCGCGACAAGATCGGCTACGTGCCGCAGCAGTCCGTGCTGTTCAAGGGCACCGTGGCCTCCAACGTGAGCTACGGCGATCAGCCGGGCGACCCGGCGGAGGTCGAGATGGCCGATACCTCCACCCCGGCCGGGCGCAAGCGCGAGGCCGCGTTGATCGCCGCTGGCGAGGCCGCGGAAGGTGCCGATATACCGGCCGAGCAGCTGAATCGCGTCAGGGCCGCCGCCGACGTGGCGCAGGCCAGCGAGTTCGTGGCGCGCATGGACGGCGGGTATTCCGCCGCGATCGCCCAAGGCGGATCGAACGTGTCCGGCGGCCAGAAGCAGCGCCTGTCGATTGCGCGCGCGGTGTACCGTCACCCGGAAATCCTGATTTTCGACGACTCGTTCTCCGCGCTCGACTTCAAGACCGACCGCGAAGTGCGCGACGCGCTCGCCCGCGAGGCCAAGGATTCCACCAAGCTCATCGTGGCCCAGCGCATCGGCACCATCATGAACGCCGACCGCATCGTCGTGCTCGACGACGGCAAGGTCGTGGGTCAGGGCACGCACAAGGAACTGCTCGACAACTGCGACGTATACCGCCAGATCGCCGAATCCCAGCTCAGCCAGTCGGAGCTTACGGCGTAGGGGGGGGCGGCAGCGGTAGCTCCCCATGTCAGGGGCTGAGCCGTAAAGGGAACAGCCCAGTGGGCTGTTCCCAGGCGAAGACGAGCTGATAAGCGAGCGAATAAAACAGCACAGCTGACTGAGGGGTAGTCGCGTACGGCTTCTCTCCCTCCGGCGCTTCGCGCCACCTCCTTCATCAGAGGGAGGTCAATACGGACTTTTAAGGAGTAAAACAAATGCCAAGAGGACCAATGGGCGGCAGGCGTGCCGTCGAAGAGCCCCATGATTTCGGCAAAGTCATGGGCAAACTCGTGAACTACTGCCGCAACTATCTTCCCGTCATCATCATCGCGCTCATCCTGGGCGCGGCCGGCACCGTCTGCCAGATCGTCGGCCCGGACAAGCTCAAGGACATGACCAACGAGATCGTCAAAGGTCTGCCCGCCATCGTTAACGGCAGACCGGTGATGAACTCGGTAGATTTCGGCACGGTGGGCCACATCGCCTGGACTTTGGTGGCCCTGTACGTGGGCTACGCCGTGCTCGGCTACGTGCAAAGCTGGATGATGGCCAACGTCACCCAGCGCACCGCCCAGCGACTGCGCGAATCGATCTCGGTCAAAATCAACAAACTGCCGCTCAAATACTTCGACAAGGTCAGCTACGGCGACGTGCTGTCCCGCATCACCAACGATGTGGACGCCATCGGCCAGACGCTGGGGCAGTCGCTCGGCTCGCTGATTACCTCGGTGACGCTGTTCGTGGGCGCGCTGGTGATGATGTTCTACAACAACGTGATCATGACCCTGTGCGCCATCGGTGCCAGCCTCATCGGCCTGATCATCATGATGGCCATCATGAAGTCCTCCCAGAAGTACTTCGCCCGGCAGCAGATGGCGCTAGGTGACGTCAACGGCCACGTGGAGGAGATGTACGCCGGCCACCTCATCGTCAAGGCATACAACGGCGAGGCCGATTCGATCCGCCGCTTCGAGAAGTACAACTCGGACCTCTACGAGTCCGGCTGGAAGTCGCAGTTCCTCTCCGGCCTGATGATGCCGCTCATGAATTTCGTGGGCAACTTCGGCTACGTGGTGGTGTGCGTGGTGGGCGCGGCGCTCGCGCTCGACGGGCAGATCGAGTTCGGCGTGATTGTGGCGTTCATGATGTACATCCGCCTGTTCACTCAGCCGCTTTCGCAGTTTGCGCAGGCCTTCCAGAACCTGCAGCGCTGCGCGGCCGCCGCCGAGCGCGTGTTCGGCTTCCTTGAAGAGCCGGAGATGGAAGACGAATCCGGCAAGCAGGCCCTACTCGGCAAGAACTACATGGGCGGCCACGAAGTGAAGGGCGACGTGGAATTCAGCCACGTGCAGTTCGGCTACGAGCCGGGCAAGCCGATCATCCACGACTTCTCCGCCTCCGTCAAGGCCGGGCAGAAGGTCGCCATCGTCGGCCCGACCGGTGCCGGCAAGACCACCATGGTCAACCTGCTCATGCGCTTCTATGAGATTTCCGGCGGCTCGATCGCGATTGACGGCGTGGACACCAAGTCCGTGCCGCGCTGGAACGTGCACGACCAGTTCTCCATGGTGCTGCAGGATACGTGGGTGTTCCGCGGCACTGTGCGCGAGAACATCGCCTACTCCAAGCCCGGCGTGACCGACAAGCAGATCGAGGATGCGTGCAAGGCCGTGGGCCTCGACCACTTCATCCGCTCGCTGCCGGACGGCTATGACACCGTGCTCGACGACAAGTCGTCGCTCTCCCAGGGCCAGAAGCAGCTGCTCACCATCGCCCGTGCGATGGTGCAGGACGCGCCGATTCTGATTCTCGACGAGGCCACCTCATCGGTCGATACCCGCACCGAAGAGCTGATCCAGAAGGCCATGGACGCGCTGACCGTGGGGCGTACGAGCTTTGTGATCGCGCACCGCCTCTCCACGATTCGCGACGCCGACATGATTCTCGTCATGAACCACGGCGACGTGATCGAGCGCGGCACGCACGACGAGCTGCTGGCGGCGGGCGGCTTCTACGCCGACCTGTACAACAGCCAGTTCGCACTCGCTGACTGACGGATTGTTTCCTGCGTTAGCGGATTAGCGGATTAGCTATACTCGGCTCCCCTCTCCGAGGGGAGCCGTCAGCGTAGCTGACTGAGGGGAGCAACCCATCGGTCCACCCGAGGGATGTGATACTGATGATTTCGTACATTAGTGTGTGAAAAAGCCGCCGGGAAAATTGGGGGATTGGGCGGCGGTGCGGTTGGCGTTGAGAATGGCGCATTCGAAGGGGAAGTGAGCGCGCAGCTGGGTGGCCGGGGTGGTGAACAGGGCGGTGGCGAGGCCGTCGGCCAGTGTGACAGGGACGTGTGCCGCAACGGTGTTCGACGAATCGTCGGTATCGCGGTTTGCCGTTGTCGAGGCATTGCTGCCATGCGTCGATGTCTTCGTGGTTATGGCGCTCGATGGCGGCGTGACGGCCACCCATGTGGCGGCTACATCGTCAACCGGTAGTCCGTCGATGGCGTTGAGCAGATGGTGAAGTTGGTGACCTGCGGCGTCAGACCAGTGGCGGCGGCTGGGGGAGCTCGCGCAGAATGCGCCGTGGCTGATTTCGACCGTACCTACGGCGTTGGCCGGATCGGCAGGATCTTCAAGGGCGATGGTGATTGGTTCGTCCGTGTGCACTAGCAAATCACCCCCGGCGTCGATGACGTATTGAATGGGTTGAGGGTGACCCGCGCCATCACCCAACATCCCCGCAAGCAAATCCACCAAATACCCCTTACCGCACGCGCCGAAATCGAGCGCGACCGGTCCGCGCGTCACCAGTGTTGTGCCATGCCGCTCAACGTCGGCTGACCAAATGGCTCGTCCGTGGATCGCGCCTGCATGTTCAGCGGCATCTGGCGCAGGCGTAAACGAATACGACTCGTCATAGCCAAGCCGAATCAAATCCTCGCCCACGCACGGGTCGGTCGCCCCATCGGTTGCCGCAAACAGGCGGTCGTACAGGCCAAACAGACCCGATGCCCAGTCGGGAAAATCGAACGTGCCGCCATGTGCGGCCGTGCGCATCCGGCCGACGATGGAATCATCGCGGAATCGAGATAATACAACCTCATATTCATGGATGAACGAGCCAATACGATCGCGTATCTCATCGTCCAATACGCTCTCGGTGTGCACCAGTAATCCGGTCCCCAACGCATCAGGAAAAGCGTATACGTATGGCAGTTGCTCGGTCAGACTTGTCATGCCCACTATCGTAGAGCGCATGGTGTGCCGGTGTATACTGGATTTTGACACTGTGTCAATGTTGATTCGGAGGTTGTGAGAATGGGCAATGCGACTACAGCAAGTGTAACGGGTGTGCAAGTTGCACCGGCGAAGTCAGCCATCAGAGATCTCCCCATCGCCAAAGTGTGGGCGTTTGCGGTCGGCCAGTTCGGGTGGGCGCTGCTTTCCGGCATCATCTCCAACTGGCTCGTGTATTTCTACCAACCTGACCAGGAGACCATCTCCCAAGGTCAGACCGTATTCGTGCCGCAGGGCCTGGTCGTTCTCGGCATCGTGACCGTGGTGGGCGGCATCACCGCCTTCGCCCGATTCTTCGACGCGTTCGTGGACCCGGCCGTGGCGTCTCTCTCCGACCGTTGCGACGCCAAATCCGGCCGCCGTATGCCGTTCCTGAAATTCGCCGCCCTGCCGCTCGCGGTGGTCACCGTGCTCGTGTTCTGGAGCCCGATCAACGGCACCAGCTGGGTGAACGCGGCGTTCCTGTTCGTCACCGTGATCGGCTACTACATCGCCCTCACGTTCTACTGCACGCCGTACAACGCGCTCATCGCCGAACTCGGCCATGACTCCAAGCAGCAACTCACCATCTCCACCGCCATCTCCTTCACTTGGGTGGCCGGCACGGCCATCGCGTACGTGGCGCCGGTGATTTGGGGCGCGTTCGTGCCGATGATGGGCCGCATCACCGCCATCCGCGTGACCTTCACCATCATGGCCGCCGTGGCGTTCGTGTGCATGCTGGTGCCGCCGCTGGCCATCCGCGAGAAGGACTACGTCAACTCCCATCCCACCTCCGAATCGACCATCGAATCCCTGAAGCAGACGTTCGGCGACGGCGAATTCCGCAAGTTCGTATGCTCCGACGTGGTCTACTGGGTGGCCATCACCACCTTCCAGACCGGTCTGCCGTTCTTCGTGACCAGCCTGCTCAAGCTGCCGGAAACCACCACGACCATCTACTTCGTGCTCATGACCGGCGTCTCTGTGCTGTTCTATCTGCCGGTCAATATTCTGGCCAATAAGGTCGGCAAGAAGAGGCTGCTGCTGGTTGCCTTCGTGATCTTCACCTGTGCGTTCGCATTTGCCGGCGCCCTTGGTTCGGCCGTGCTCGGCTTCATTCCGGCGATGGCCCAGGGTTTGGTGCTCTCGGTGGTCGGCGCGATTCCGATGGCCGCGTTCGGCATCCTGCCGCAGGCCATCGTGGCGAATATCGCCGACGCCAGTTCCAAGACCACCGGCCAGGACCGTCAGGGCATGTTCTACGCGGCCCGCACCTTTGCGATGAAGATGGGCCAGTCCGTGGCCATGCTGCTGTTCACCGGCGTCTCCACCATCGGCATGGCGTCCGGCGCGGGCTACCGCATCGCCGCCGTGTGCGCGGCCGTGCTGTGCGGTCTGGGCGGCATCGTGTTCGCGTTCTACAACGAAAAGAAGGTGCTGGGCGTGCTGGAGACGTGATGACGTTGCCGGGTGCCGCCGCGGTATCCATGCGGAGCGGTGTGGGTGACTTGCCCCGTCTGCGACACCGAAACGTTACCGTGTCGACACGCGTGCGACACTTCGGCGTCAAATTGCGTTTGACCGTACTCCGTACTATATTGTTGCGAGTTGCTTTGCGGAGCAAAGTAACATCCAAGGGGCTGTAGCTCAGTTGGTAGAGCGCTTCGTTCGCATCGAAGAGGTCGCGGTTTCGACTACCGTCAGCTCCACGAGACCCTCTGCATTCATTCCACCGCAGAGGGTCTTTTCATTTGTTTTCGTTGAAATTCTGCCATCTCGCGTTTCAAGGGGCTGATTTGGGGTTTGCCGGAGGTCTACTTGCGTTTCGAGGGGCTGATGGTCAAGTAGATACGCCGCCAAAATGGCGGAATAGCGTTGCGTCAAAGCCGTTTGTATCGGTGCTTCACCGGATGAGGAGCCCCTTGAAACGGAAGTAGACCTCCGGAACATGTGAAATCAGCCCCTGCAAAGGGAGAATGCCTCGATTTCGCCATGGATTGTCGTGGATTGCTCTGTGGCATGGGCAATACTGGGAGTATGACAAGCGCAGATGAGTTGAATGAGCAGTATGACGCTGACGGTAGCGTGACGCAAGTGCCTGAACGCAATGATGAAGTTCATGCCGGCGAATCCGCCGTCGCCCAATCCCGCGAATCGGCCGTGACCATCCCCGCCGGCACCGTGGTGCTCGCCGCCACCCCGATCGGCAATGTCGGCGACGCTTCAGCCCGTCTGGTGGCCCTCTTGGAACGGGCCGATATCGTGGCCGCCGAAGACACGCGCCGCCTCTACGATCTCGCCCGTCGCCTCGGCGTCTATGTGAACGGTCGCGTCATCGCCTATCACGACCACAACGAGCGCGACAAGGCCGACGGCCTGCTCGACCAGGTCGAAACCGGCGCCACCGTGCTCGTCGTATCCGACGCCGGCATGCCCACCATCAACGACCCCGGCTTGGCCATCGTGCGCCGTGCCATTGAACGCGGTCTGCCCGTCACCTGCGCGCCCGGCCCCTCCGCTGTGCTCGACGCGCTCGCCCTCTCCGGCCTGCCCACCGACCGCTTCTGCTACGAAGGCTTCCTACCGCGAAAGCATTCCGAGCGCGTGCAGTATCTGCGCACGCTGTTGCCCGAACGCCGCACCATCGTGTTCTACGAGACGCCTCATCGCATTGCCGATTCGATGGACGATCTGCTGGACGCGTTCGGCCCGAATCGCCCGATGGCCCTGTGCCGCGAACTCACCAAGGATTATGAGCAGATTCGTCGCGGCCCGATTGACGAGATTCGCCAAAGTGTGATTGATGATCCGCCCCGTGGCGAGATGGTGCTGGTCATCGGCGGCGCGTCCAACGAGGAGGCCGAAGCGGCCGCGCCCAGCACGTTGAGCGTGGATGACATGGCCGTGCTCTCCATCGACCGTGCTTTGGAGGACGGCCTGCGTATCAAGGACGCCATCGCGCAAGTGGTGCAGGAGCATCCACTGGCTGACGGATCGTTGGCCAATCGCAAGCAGGTGTATGCGGCTGTGCTGAAAATCAAGGGATAGCGCAGCAGCCGGCGATTATCTCCCCGTTACGCTTCCATCGACTCGAACAATATTTCCAACGCCTGCCGGACCCCGGGCCCACCACGCTGCGAGACCAATTCCAGCAAAGGCGCGTCGGCTTTGGGATTGGCAACCAGCCATTTACGCAGTTCGGGCACGTGATATGCGATGTGCCAGAGCACGGCAACATCCGTATCGGGCGAACATGCCACCGCGGGCGTAAGTCTGATGGGCGGTTCAGGCGGCGCGGTCATATCCGAGATTGCGCGCGATGCGGATTCGGATGAGTGTGCCGCCGCCGCGTGGCGAGGCAACCGTTGCGCCTGCCGCAAATGCCGTAAACGGTGAGCGGCATGGCGGCCTCTGCGATGGCCTCTGACAATGAACCCCCTCGTCATGCGCATTGCTCCAAAGCCGGTTCGTCCATCTCCTGCTGCACCGATTCAAAAAACATGCGTGCGCGTCCGGCGTACTTGTGATGCCGATGCTCCTTGACGATTTGCAGACAGTCGTTTGGCCGAAACTGGTACGCGGACATCAGCTGGCACACCAGTGCGTTGACGGTGGAAGGATCGGGGATGTCTTCAGGACTCATCACCAGGTCGCAAGCCGTACGGGCTGGCGTGGTGACAGGCAGCCCGCCGAGCTTGATGATTTGCTCCGGCAACGTCAATCTTTTGAATACGCGGATACGGCGGCTGACGGATGCCGAGCGGAAGTGCGATGTGGAAATCACGTCTATGGTACTCGGAAAGTCGGGGCCTCCCAGCCATACCCAAGCGGCGGTCATCGAACACACCACAGTGCCAAACGGGGCGACCTCCGCGACGATTTTCGCGCGACCATACAGTGTGCCCGAATGCTCGATCCAGTAGCCGGCGGAATCGTCGAGCTTATGTAACGTGCCGAAGGCGGCCAGACGGTTAAGGCTGAGCGGTCCCGGCAGATCCTTGGTAAACAGTATCGGCGGCACCGCAGGTTGCGCGGTTGCCGGCGAGGCGACTGTTGTGATGTCCGTCATCGGACCTGCTGTGATATCCATGACCGAACAATATGCAGAAATGCGGCTTGCGCGCCACCGGATAAGCGAAAACGGTGGATAAGTGCATAACTTTACTAGGTGCGCAAATGATGTGGATAACTCGGTGGATATTGGCAGGCGGAAGTGTGTGCGGATGTGCGTGGACGTGCGTACGGATGGGTGCGTGGATACGTGTGCGAATGCGTATGTGGATAAGCGCGCAAGAGGTGTACAGATAAGTATGTGGGGAAGTTGCGGGTGGATAGGTGAGTGGGATGAGGATGGCGGCGCGGCAGCTATCCGGGCGTGTCCCCGCCGCGCCGGATAATCAAGCCTTATGAGTCATGTTTTGGTGAATGTTGCTTGGCCGTATGCAAACGGCCCCCGTCATATCGGCCACGTCGCGGGATTTGGTGTGCCCTCCGACGTCTACGCGCGCTACGAGCGCATGAAGGGCAATGATGTGCTCATGGTGTCCGGCACCGACGAGCACGGCACCCCGATTCTCGTCGAGGCGGAGAAGGAAGGTCTCACTGCCCAGGAACTGGCCAACCGTTACAACCGCGTGATCGCCAAGGATCTGTGCGACCTCGGCCTGAGCTACGACCTGTTCACCCGCACCACCACCGGTAACCACGAGCACGTGGTGCAGGAGATGTTCAAGCAGTGCTTGGAGAACGGCTACATCTACAAGGGCACCCAGCAGGTGGCGATTAGCCCGTCCACCGGCCGCACTCTGCCCGACCGCTACATCGAGGGCGAGTGCCCGATTTGCCACGCCGAAGGTGCGCGTGGCGACCAGTGCGACGCCTGCGGCAACGAGCTCGACCCGGACGAGCTCATCAACCCCGTCTCCAAGATTAACGGCGAAACCCCGCGCTTCGAGCAGACCGAGCACTACTTCCTCGACCTGCCGGCGCTCGCCGAAGCCAACAAGGCATGGCTGGAGACCCGCAAGGGCTGGCGTACCAACGTCATCAACTTCTCGCTCGGCCTGTTCAAGGAGGTCAAGCCGCGCGCCATCACCCGTGACATCGACTGGGGTATCCCGGTGCCGGTGAAGGGCTGGATTGACAACCCGAACAAGAAGCTGTACGTGTGGTTCGACGCCGTGATCGGCTACCTGTCGGCCTCCATCGAATGGGCCCGCCGCCAGGGCGACCCGGAGAAGTGGCGCGAATGGTGGAACGACCCGAGCTGCCCGGCCTACTACTTCATGGGAAAGGACAACATCACCTTCCACTCCCAGATCTGGCCGTCCGAAATGCTGGCGTACAACGGCAAGGGCTCCAAGGGCGGCGAAACCGGCCCGATGGGTCCGCTCAACCTGCCTGAGCAGGTGGTGGCCAGCGAGTTCATGACCATGGAAGGCAAGAAGTTCAGCTCCTCCCGCGGCATCGTGATCTACGTCAAGGACATCCTCGCCCGCTACCCCGTGGATGCCGTGCGCTACTACATTTCCGTGGCCGGCCCCGAATCCTCGGATTCCGACTTCACGTGGGCCGAGTTCGTGCGCCACAACAACGAGGAGCTCGCCTCCTCGTGGGGCAACCTGGTGAACCGCGTGGCCAACCTCATCAACAAGAACTTCGGCGAGATTCCGCCGCTGGACGAGGATTCGATGACCAACGAAGACCGTGGCCTTCTGGAAGAGGCTTCCGCCGCGTTCGACGTGGTCGGCTCCTCCATCGAAACCCACCACCAGAAGCACGCCCTGTCCGAGGCGATGCGTGTGGTCGGCGACATCAACAAGTACATTTCCGCCACCGAACCGTGGAAGATTAAGGACGACCAGGCTCGTCTCGGCACCGTGCTGCACGTGGCCGCTCAGGCCGTGTCTGACGCGAACCACCTGCTCGCGCCGTTCCTGCCGCACTCCGCACAGAAGGTGTGGGAGGCGCTCGGCGGCACCGGCACCTTCTCGCCGCTGCCTGAGCTCAAGGAAGTCGAGGATCTCGACAAGCCCGGCTTCACGTACCCGATCATCACCGGCGATTACGAGCTCGGTGTGAACGTGCACCCGTGGAAGAGCGAGGCAATCGAGGTCGGCGCCATGGTGCCTAAGCCCGCACCGATCTTCGCCAAGATTCCGACCGAGGCCGTGGAAGAGGAGCTGGCTCGCTTCGATGAAGCGTTGGCTGCTCGCCGTGCCGCCGAAGCCGAACGTCTGGCCGCCGAGAAGGCCAAGCTCGCCGCCGAGTGATTCGGCATTGCTAGCTCGTAGCTGACGGGCCACCTCGCACATGAAGTGTTGCGGGGTGGCCCGTTGCCGTATGTGCGGCCTAGCCCCGACAATGCGAGGCCGGTTGTCGGGCGGCGTTACAAACCCGTCACAGTTTGCCAAGACTTTTCTCAGACAAGCACATCGAATCCCCAAGAAAGAGACGGTTATATAGAAGATGTCAACGGAATGAAGTTCATACCGGTGGCGAGGTTCTTCCGAACCCCATAACTGAACCCTTCTTCTCTCTTCTCTCTCACCCGGCGGCCCCCTCCGCCGGGTTTCTTCGTTTTGGTCCGCATCATGCAACGCAAGTTACGATGCTGTCGGAGCATTGCAGGAGTCCCCCCATACTTCCGGTTTGGGGTGCTGCTTGATTCCTCTACTTCCAGCGAAACGTTGCTATCGCGGTATGGTCGCATGCCTGTTAAGCATTGAAGCATCTTATCTATGCGCAGTCGGTGTCCCGGTGGTGACGGCAACCGATTGACGTGCGAACCGGGCCAGATTTCGTTGTCCCGGTTCGTGATTTTGGCCTCTTTTTGGGAACCGGGACAGACCATCCCGTGAGCGCTCAATGTATGCAAATCCAGAAGCCCGGAATTCCGCCGATGTGTGATGGCGGATATTGTGCGGTAGGGCCGAATTGGCGATTTTTCGAGGGTGTTTCTGTCCCGGTTGCTCAAAAAGAGGCGAAATGGAGAACCGGGACAACAAAATCTGGCCCGGTACACACATAAATCGATTGACGTCGTTACCAGGACATCGGACACCGTGACGTATATCGCGAACCGCATAATATGGCAGTACGCAACGCAGATGATGTGCGGATTCGCCGGACGTAACATGGCGTGTGACACACAACAGTGCCATGCGGTCGGGGCCACGCGACCAAATGGGGTGCGATGAATGGCATATGCGTTGCAGCAAGCGCGCGCAATCGTATCGATGTCAGCTCAGTGCGCCCCGGTGGATTTCCGTCGTTTCCGCCGGGCAAGTTCATTGAGCGGCGTCGCTGTCAAGGTGAAATCGAATATGGCGCCTCGCAACGCCAGCTGTCGCCCGGCTCGGTAGGCGAGTTCGGCTTGAGACGGTTCATCAGCCATATTCGCGGCGGTGGCGATGAGGACGATCCAATGATGATGCCGTAACAGTTCGCGCTTGTCGTTGTCTCGCCGCCACTGGGCCTTGTCTGTGCGATGATGATCGCCGTCATATTCGATGGCGACGCGGAATTCGGGCCAAGCGAGATCGAGTGTTATCGGCTCACCATTGCTGAACGTCGCGCCGGGCACTGTGTAATTTGTCACGGCTCGTGGAAGCCCGTATTGCGTGGTTGTGATACGGGTCTCTGATTCCATCGGAGAATCCACGCGCGGTGCAATAAATTCAAGATCATGCATGTGGCTTTCGCGTTGAATTTCGGAAGTTCGCTGACCTGCCGCACAAAGTCCTGATAAATTTCGTCGGCGGTGCGGCCGCCCGATAGGCTCGGCTTGCGCGCTATTGCCGTAAGGGTTGCGTCGCCAAGTATGACCAATGATTCCAATGACATGTGAGCGGCGAGCTGCGCCCAAGTATGTACCAGATTCAGCGCGTGCACATGCTTGTTGATACGTGCATTGTGCGCGGCGCTTAGCGGTTTCCAGATGTGCGGTGTTGTTGGCGGAACGACGGCGCGTATCCGGGTGCGATGCGAGTCGGAGACGGTATGGAGCTCGGTGGCATTGAGATCGCAATCCTTGGGAAGCGGCACGGATTGCAGTATCAGCGATGTGGTCATGCCGAAGAGCACCGGCTTTCCGAGCTGTTGCGCGGCGTCCGTGCATCGTTTAAGCATTTCCCGCTTACGTTGGGTGAGGGTTTCGCTCATAGCGGGCGCAGTGGGGGTTGCCATACGCGGTGGTGAGTATGGCTCGGGCTTGACGGCGTGCGTGGACGCAGCACTCGGTGCCGCGGCATTGTTGGTCCAGCCGGGTGGTTCATCGTCGAATACGCCGGGTGGCGGGGTGGGAAATCCGCTGTTCATAACGCCACCGTAGCGTAGCGGTCGCGTGTTCGCCATGAAAAACGGGGTATGTGGTTCTAGCTTGCTGAGGATGTGGATAACTCTGTGGATAACTAAAGTGCTCCTATGTTTTGCTCACTCTGTGAGGAGTCGGCAAAACATAGGAGCACTTCAGCCGCGGCCAATAGACGGAATATATCAGCGGCAGCGACGGGTGAGGGGCTGCCAGGGATCGAGCTCGACTGGTTCGGTGGTGAGCAGGGCGCGGGTGGCGTCGTCGAGGTATTCCTTGCGGATGATGAGCTCGGTAACGTAGCGGTCGAACCAGGCGTCGGACATGACGTAGTAGCCGTCCTTGCCGGCGTCCTTGCCCCAGCTGTTCTCCACCTTCCAGCGGTTCGGCTTGCCGTCCTCGCCGAGGTTCACGCCGGTGAAGGTCATAGCGTGGTTGCTCGGGCTGTCGCCGTATTCGAGGCCGTGGGCCTTGTCGCCGGTGAATTCGGTGCCGAACAGCTGGTCGACGCGCACCACGGACTGGTCGAAGAAACCGTCCTTGCGCAGGGCGAACTGCGTGCAGTCGCAGGCGAACCAGATCGGGTGGCCGGCGGTGAGCTGGTCAAGCGCGGCCTTCTTGAACACGTCCAGCGGCACGTTGACGAATTCCATATCGCCAGCCTCGGCCACGTTCGCGCTGAAGCGGATGCGGTAGCGCTGGTTGAACGGGCGGTTCTTGAGCGGGGCGTTGGCCAGCGTCACGAAATCGTTGACGTCCACCGGCACGTACTTCTTGTAGAACTCAAGCGGGGTGATGCCGATCTCGCGAATCTGCGGGCGCTCGTCCTTGCCGGTTTTCGGCTTGTCGGACTTGTCCTTATCGCACTTGCAGGCCTTGGCGTCGGATTTGCCCTCGCACTTGCAGGATTCGCCGCACTTGCAGGATTCGGCCTTGCCGTCTGCGTCGGCCTCGGCCTTGCACTTGCAAGCTTCGCCCTTCTTATCCTCATCATCATCCTTGGTGCGCGCGAAGAAGTCGAACTTCTCCGGCGGTTCGCCGAGCGCCACGGCGCAGATGCGGTACACGGTGCCCATGTACTCGTCCTTCAACGCACGCAGCTCGTCCTCAGACGCCCCGGCAGCCGAACGGCGGCGCAGCTCGGCCGCGAACTCGCGCAGCTTGGAGTTGAGGTACTGCTTGAAATCGTCGGAATTGCGGGAGTTCTCGGACTCCGGATAGGCGCTCTTGGGCACTAGGCCGTACTTGTTCACCAGTGCAGCGAACATCTGCCACCAGCCACCATCGTCTGCAGGCGACTCATTGATGGCCTCGAACAGACGCGAATCGGTCGCCTCGTCGAGCGTGTGCAGCACGTTCTCCAGATAAGTGTTCGACTTCTCCATCGCGTCCCAGAAGAACAGGTAGGTCTCGGAGAACTCGAAATCCTCAAGATTCCAGCGATGCATGAGTTCGTAACGCAGCGTGTTCAGGGAGGCGAACATCCAGCAACGGCCGGAACGCTCCTGATTGGTGATCGAACCCTGCTTGAGTTCGATGGAGAAGTCGCGTGGCAGCGCACGCACGCCGCGATAGTCGGTGGCCGCCTTGAGCACGCCGGCCGAGACCGCCGCGTCCGCCGCGATCAGGTTGGCGCGGTCCTTGTTGAAGTCTTCGGTGTACGTACGCAGAAGTTCGGGTTTGATGGCCCGTGCGCTGGCGTTTGCTGTCATGATGATTGATCTTCCATTCATGTAGGCGACGTTTGTGGTCCGTCGGTAGTATAAGTCGCCGTGTATTCGTCGGGCGATTCACCGGGCGAAATCGTACGGGCGGATATGCGCCGGCGATTCCACCCCGCCAACGATTTGTCCACCTTGCTGCTCGCGCGGGCGCACGTATCATATGTACCGATACATATTGTTGACGAATGTCGCATAGTCCAAAGGAGTACGTCATGACTTCGCTGCATAGCAAGCCGCTGGCCCTGAAAAACGTCACCGTCACCGATTCGTTCTGGCGCACCGAGCAGGAACTCGTGCGCACGGCTGTGATTCCCTATCAGTGGAACGCCCTGAACGATAACGTCCCCGGCGCGGCCCCCAGCTACTGCATGCACAACTTCAAGGCCGCTGCCGCGCAAAACAAGCGTAAGGATACCCAGGGCAAGGCGTTCGTGCCGCCGAAGTACACGTTCCGCGGATTTGAGGCGCTCCCCGAAGACCCGGCCAATCCCGACCCAGACAAGTTCTACGGCTTCGTGTTCCAAGACACCGACTTCTCCAAGTGGGTGGAGGCAGTCGGCTATTCCCTCGCCCATTACCCGGACCCCGCACTGGAACAGACCGCCGACCAAGCCATCGACGTCGTGTGTGCCGCCCAACTCGACAACGGCTATCTGGACACCTGCTACATTCTGAACGACATGGATCGCGCGTTCACCAATCTGCGTGACCATCACGAACTGTACTGCCTCGGCCACCTCGTTGAAGGTGCGGTGGCCTACTACCAGGGCACCGGCAAAGACAAGTTGCTCAAGGCCGCCTGCCGTTTCGCCGATTACGTAGACGAGCGCTTCGGTCGCAAGCCGGGCCAGCTGCGTGGTTACCCCGGTCACGAGATTGCCGAGATGGCTTTGGTGAGGCTGTACGAGGTCACCGGCGAACAGCGGTACCTTGATCTGGCCGAATATTTCGTGACCGAGCGAGGCCGGCAGCCGTACATCTTCGATATTCAGGCAGACGAGAACGCAAAGCGCGACGCCGACGCCAACTACAAACCCAACACGGACCCCAACCGGTACGCCTACCACCAGGCGAACAAGCCGGCCACCGAACAAGACGAAGCCGTAGGCCATGCCGTGCGCGCCGGCTACTTCTACTCCGGTCTGGCGGACGTGGCCCGACTGACCGACGATCAGGACCTCGCCGATGCGGCCGAGCGGCTCTGGCGCAATATCGTCGATAAGAAACTGTACGTTACCGGCGGCATCGGCGGCACGGTGGACGGCGAGGCATTCTCCTACAACTACGACCTGCCCAACGACTCCGCCTACTCCGAGACCTGCGCCGCGATTTCGCTGGCGTTCTTCGCCCGTCGCATGCTCGAGCTCGCGCCAAAGGCCGAGTACGCGGACGTTATGGAGTCGGCGCTGTACAACACCACGCTGGCCGGCATGGCGCTGGACGGCAAGAGCTTCTTCTACGTGAACCCGCTGGAAGTCAATCCGTATGCCTGCCATAAAGACAGCCGCCTGCGCCACGTCAAGCCGGTGCGTCAGAAGTGGTTCGGCTGCGCATGCTGCCCGCCGAACATCGCCCGCATCGTTGAGTCGGTGCAGGAATATGCCTACACGGTTGCCGAGGATGGCGGTACGCTGTTCACGCACTTGTATATGGGCGGCGTGGCCAAAGCTGAGTTGAATGGTACGGCTGTGGAGCTGGATGTTACGGCGAACCTGCCGTGGCAAGGCGATGGCAAGGCGGTCGTGCGCTTGGGCGGTGACGCTGCTGGCACCTCGGCTCAGGCTCCTGCTCGCTTTACGCTGGCCTTCCGTCTGCCCGGTTGGGTGGGCGATGAGTCCGCTGCTGCCGCCGCGATTACGGCCACGGGCGAGTCTGAGTCTGGGGCCGATAGTTCCCGCGTGACCCGCGAAATTCGCGACGGCTACCTGTATCTGACCGGTGAGTGGCGCGACGGCGACACCGTGACGTTCGACTTCCCGATGCCGGTGCGTATGCTGGCCGCCAACCCGCTGGTGCGCGAGGACGCCGGCAAGGTGGCGTTCGTGCGCGGCCCGATCACCTTCTGCGCCGAGGAAAAAGACAACGGCGCCAACCTGCACCTGCTGCACGCGGATGTGGAGGCACTGCTGGCCGACCCGAGCGCGGCCAAGGTCGAGGAGTTCGACTTCCACGCCGGCGCCAAGGGCATCGACGACAAGGGCCAGGGCGAGGTGGAAGACGTGACCCGCCGCATGGTGAAGCTTGAGGTGCCGGCTTGGCGCGAGCCGTTGCCGGCTGCTGTGGCCGCCGCGGGTGAGGGCGCGGCCGAGGTTCCGGCGTTCGCGCCGCTCTACGCCGTGTACGCGCCGGTCAAGCGCGAGCCCGCCACCGCCACGCTCATCCCGTACTTCGCCTGGGCCAACCGCGGCGAAAACGAAATGACCGTCTGGCTGCGCGGCTGATATTTGCTCTCGGCTACTCTGGTAGCCATGGGCATCACGACATGTCGGCTCGAAGGGCCGGTGGACTTTTACTCGGTCGGGCAGTTTGTGTCCGGACCGGGCTGGCGCCATCTGCGGCGCACCATCGACACCTTCGAGCTGATGTTCGTGCGTCGGGGCGTCCTGCCGATGCGGGTGGGGGAGCAGACCCTGCATATCGAGGCCGGCCAAATCGCACTCTTGCCGCCGAATGTGGAGCATGCGGGCGCCGACATCATCACGTCTGACGTGGACTTCTACTGGATGCATTTCAAATTGCCGGATGCGCGCATGCTCCCCGATGACGCGGGTCTGCCGCAGGACGACCATTGCCTGTTGCTGCCCGATGAACGCACCCTGCCCGACCCCGACCGGCTGGCGGTGATGTGTGGGCAGCTCATCGACATCTATGCGCGATTCGGCCCGTATTCCAACGCTTACTGCGATTACTTCGCCACCGGCCTGCTGCTGGAGGTCAGCGCGCAGGAGCGGCTGAAGGCGGACTTTGCCGCCCATCGTACGCTTGCCGGCTACCGGGGCGACGGCAAGCCCATCACCAGTGCCGACCGCGTCCGGCAGCAACAGGAATGGGCCATGCATGTCGATTCGGCCGGTGCCGCTGGCGATTCGTCCGGCCTGGCGCCGATGCTGGCCATCCGCTCGTGGATTATGGCCAATGCCTTCGACGACATCACCGTGGCCAAAGTGGCCGCGCGCTTCCACTATTCACCCAGCTATCTGACCGCGATGTACCGGCGCGTGTTCGGCGTGGGTGTGGCCGAGCAGATCATCGAATATCGCATCGACCGTGCGCGCGAACTGCTGAGTTCTACCGCTTCCAGCGTGGCGGATATTGCGCGAGAAGTGGGCTACGCCGATCCCAAGTACTTCATGCGCGTCTTCAAGCGCCGCACTGGCCTGACCCCCGGCCAATACCGCGACGCTTTCCCCGCCCGCCTCTACAACACCGTGTGATTAGGGAAGGTCATGGTCCTAACCCTAGGAAAAGTGCGCATGGGCGCCACTACCACGTGGGAGCGCTGGGAACGGTTTGACGCATGCCGAAACCTCGCACGTCACGCTGCACGGCACTTGGGCAGTGGGTGCGGCAGTCGGGAATCGCCGCCCTATTTCGGCGTTTCAGCGTTACCTGTTTGCCGAACCGACAGTGGACTCGCGCGGAACCAGTGTGTATCCAATGGTGGCGCGCGTGGCCGGCATGCCAGCGGATTCGTCGGACCTGCCGTCGCCCTGGTCGCGCTGCTCCACGCGGCGGGTGATCATATCAAGCGCGAATTGGGCGAGCTGATCGAGATCCACTTGGACGGTGCTCAGCGTCGGTGTGGTGTACGAGCCGGCCGTGGCGCCGTCGAAGCCGATGACTCTCACATCGTCGGGCACGCGGATGCCGTAGTCGGCAAGGCCTCGGATTACTCCGAATGCGGCATAGTCGTTAATGCAGAAGATGCCATCGATGGCCGGGGTGCTTCCCGTTGCCCGCGTGGTGCCCGGGGAACGGGACTCAGCAGTGTCATCAGCCGATTGCGCACGAGCCTCGAGCATCGCCTCGGCGATGGCATGACCGGCTTCGATGCCGCTGTCGCTACCGTAACCAATGAAGTTCGTCGATTCGTCATACGGCAGCCCGGCGTCAAGCAGTGCGCCGCTGGCCCCGCGTAGACGCAAACCGCTGGAACTTTCCACGTGCGCCAGTTCGGTTCGTGGCGAATACCCGTCGCCGACAATGGCGATGCGGTGGCATCCGCATTCGATGAGATGCTGCACTGCCGCCCGCGCGCCGTCTTCGTTCGGGAAATTCACTGTATCGAACGTGGGCGTTTCCTCGCAGGCGTCAATCAGAACCAGCGGTCGGCCGTGGTTGATCGCGGAAAGCGGCACACCGGCATTCAGGCCCGAAGCGTGGATAATCTCGCCGTCGAACAACTGCCCGGAGAACGGGTTGTTGGCCAGCGCGTGTTTGGCGGCATCCGGAGAGTACCGGGTTTGCTCCACGAACGGCGTCAGCCCGCGCGCGGTGGTTTCGGTGACGAGCGATTCGACGAGTTTGGAGTAGAACGGCGAATCGAATTCGTTGACGATGATGTGGATGATGTTGCTGCGGCCGGACTTCAGCATGCTGGCCGTCAGATTGATGCGGTAATCGAGCTTTTCGGCCACTGCCAGCACTTTGGCGCGAGTGGAATCCTTAACACCCGGCTTGCCGTGCAGCGCATTCGAGGCGGTCATGGGGGAGAACCCGGCGGCCTTCGCTACGTCGCGCAATGTTGGTTTGCCGCTCGGCATAACGTCACCTCATGTTTCGCCTGTGATGGGCATTGGACAATGCCCGTAATGCTTCCAATGGTTGTAACGGTATTCACAACATCGTGTTTTGGCAAATGGTGGCTGTGCGCCGGAATCGCTGAAAATGCTGCGCTTAGGCGATGACGCGCCGAGCGTAACATGCGCTTGCTTGATATCGTTCCGGTGGAAGAATATGTAACGGTACATACGTCGGTGTGCCAAGAGGCCATGAAGTTCGTCGTACGTTGGGATGGGACTCTCCGGGGGAGTGGCGTCACTCTTCACCTATCCGTACGTGCGCGATGCCGATTGGTTTGCGGCTGGCGTACCGCCGTATGGCAACTTATACGAATATCAACGAAAGCAGGATACGATGACGGATCTTCCGCAGAGCCTTCCTCAGGCATGGCGTCCGCCGATGGGCTGGAACAGCTGGGATTCGTACGGCACGACTCTCACCGAAGACGAGCTGCTGGCCAACGCGCGGTTCATGGCTGAACACCTGAAAAACGCCGGCTGGGATACGTTGGTCATCGACATCGACTGGTACGACCCGACCGCCCGCGCACATGGTTACAACGACAACGCGCCGCTGATTCTCGACGAATACGGCCGTCAGCTGCCTGACCCGGTGCGTTTCCCGAGTGCTGCCGGCGGCAAGGGATTCGGCCCGCTCGCCGCCGCCGTCCACGAACTGGGCTTGAAGCTTGGCATGCACATGATGCGCGGCATCCCGCGTATCGCTGTGGACAAGAACCTGCCCGTATACGGCACCAACTACACCGCCAAGGACGTGGCCGACCTCGACCACGTGTGCAAGTGGAATCCGGACAACTACGGCCTGAACCAATCCCACCCGGGCGCGCAGGCCTGGTATGACGCGCAGCTCGACTTGTTCGCCTCCTGGGGCCTCGACTTCCTCAAGGTCGACGACATGCAGACCCCGTTCCACTCCGACGAAATCGCCGCCTATCATCGCGCCATCGCCAAAGCCGAAGCCAAATACGGCCGTTCGATTGACCTGTCTCTCTCGCCCGGCGGCTGGGTGGCGACGAGCTACGTCGACTTCCTGCGCGAGAACGCCCAAATGTGGCGTATTTCCGACGATCTGTGGGACCGTTGGGAAGACATCTACCAGCAGTTCGCCCGCCTGGCCCGCTGGGCGCCGTTCCAGACCACCGGCCACTGGGCCGACGCCGACATGGTGCCGTTCGGGCACATAGGCCTGCGCGCCGAACGCGGCGACGACCGCCAATCCCGCCTTACGCTGGACGAGCAGAAGACACTGCTGGCCCTATGGTGCATGGGGCGTAGCCCGCTTATGGTCGGCGGCGATCTGCCCACCAGCAACAGCGACGCCATCGCGCTGCTGCAGAATCCCGCGTTGCGTGAGGTGCTTGCCGGCTCCACCAATAACCGCGAGACCGTGCGCGAACGGATTTTTGGCAAATGGTGGGATGAGAGCACCTACCGTGGCGAGTTCATCGTCTGGTCCGCCGACGCAGCCGATTGGGCTGATGGCACACGTTCCGCGCATCACGGCGGCCATTACGCCGCGCTGTTCTGGACCGGCAGCGACACATACGAGATCGGCCGCAACATCCAGCTCCAATCCATTGTGGGGCTTGACGCCCGTAATGACGATTGGACGCTATCCGATCTGTATGCCGACGCGCCGGGCGAGTCCGCCGACGTGCGTCTTGAAGGCGTGGGTGCCGACCGCGTCATCACCGGCACGATTCCGCCGCACGGCGTACTCTGGGTGGCCTTGGACCGACGCTGATACCGAACCTGCCTCCGCCAACCAACCTCCTGAACCGACCGCCCGAATCGTATGGAGAAACCTGCCATGAATGCGAACATCGCAAACGAACAATCCCCGGTAGCTGTTCCGCCCGCAAGTTGGCTCCTACGTGCGTTCGCTGGCGTTCTGACCTGTAGGTGGACTGTCTCTGTCTGTTCGTTGTCTTCGCCTTGCTTGCGTTTTGTACGTTTTATCTGTTTCGTGAGTTTCGTGCGTTCTGCGGATTTCACGCGTTTCGCGTAGTGCCGTACGCTGATCACCATTCAGCGTGCGGCACTTTTGCATATCTCACGTGTTGCGGGAGATGCCGATTCCGTCGCACAATACGTAAAACGTGAATGAACCACTCACTATGCTGGGTTGTTTGAGCGTGATATGACATGCGCCACTTTCCCGGGAATGCGTTGCGAATTGGACCTGTTCGGAGGTGTGCAGCGACGCATTCCGGGGAATGTTGCGCTTAGAGAGCCGCGTATCGTTGCTAATGCGGGGAACACGCAGAGTTGCGGGCCGTTGCGATTAGACGCAGGTCGCCTAGACTAGTACGCGTTTGCGAAAGTCGAACGTGCTTCGACCGATGAAGGAGAGCTTCGGTCATGCGGCCAATGACAGGCGCAGTGCGAAGCACGGCTGATCGTGAATCGCGGCGGCAGCGATTGCCGCGTGCGGCGCAGGAGCATGCCGCACCATACCACAAGCAAACAATCCCCAAGAAACGGTGATCTCCTCACATGTACGTCGATCCGGGAATCAATACCAGCGCAAGCAATCTCAAATGGGTGCTGCCATACTGCAAACCAGACCTGCCCCGCGTGGTAGGCGCGCTTCTACTGTTCATCGCAAATAACACGATGGCCCTGACCATTCCGATTCTGTCCGGTATCATCGTGGACCGCGTCATCGTCGGCGGACATGCCGACGAACTGCCACGTCTGTGTGGACTGATGATCCTCATGACCATCATCCGCGTGGGCGCGCGATACGGCTACCAGATGTGGATGGAGCGTTTCGGCCAGAACTCGGTCTACCGCCTCGTCTCCGACGAATACGAGAAGCTGCACGAGCTCGACTTCACGTATTTCAACCACACACGCACCGGCGACATCATGAGCCGCCTGACCTCCGACACCGACGCGATCCGCCACTGCCTGAGTTGGGTGAGCTATCAGATTGCCGACTGCGTGGTCATGTTCGTGGGCGCCCTGTGCGTGATGTTCGCCATCGATTGGCGACTCGCGCTCGTCCTGGCCTGCGTCACGCCGTTCATTTTTGTGCTCACGCGCGGCCTGTCCACGCACGCCCACCCGCTGTTCTTCGCCATCCGCAACTCGCTGGCCTCCCTCAACTCCATGGTCGAAGAGAACATCGAGGGCAACCGTGTGGTCAAGGCATTCGTGCGCGAACCGTACGAGACCGAAAAGTTCGACGAGCACAACGACGATTACATGCAGTGCAACATGGCCTTGGCCTACAACTCGCGCAAGTACATGCCGTGGCTGGACGGCCTCGGCTTCTCGCTGCAGCTCATCACCCTCGGCCTCGGCGGCTTTCTGGTCATCAAGGGCTACATGACCCTCGGCAATCTGGTGAGTTTCAACTCCTTCCTGTGGATGATCGACGGCCCGGTGCGCCAGTCCGGCTGGCTGATCAACGACTGGCAGCGATTCAACGCCAGCTGCATCAAAATCCGCAAGCTGCTCACCGAACAGCCGCGCATCGTGGAGAAGCCCGACGCGGTCGAAGCCGTCAAGCAGGCGGTCACGATCGTCGAGCAAGTCAAGCACGATGATGAGGCTACCGGGGCTACCGGAGCGCCCGTGGCTTCCGGAACATCCGGTGCCCAGCAGTCCACCGAACGCAAGTCCTGCCCGCTGCACATCAAGGGCGACATCCGCTTCGACCACGTCAGCTTCGCCTTCCCGGACGACCCGGAGACCCCGATCCTCAAGGACCTCGACTTCACCGTGCCCGCCGGCTCCAAGCTCGGCATCCTCGGCGAAACCGGCGCGGGCAAGTCCACGCTCGTCAGCCTCATCTCCCGCTTCTACGACCCGACCGTTGGCCATGTGCTCATCGACGGCATCGACGCACGCGACTGGCCGCTGGCCACCTTGCGCTCGCAGGTGTGCATCGTGGCGCAGGATACCTTCCTGTTCTCCGACACCATCGGCGGCAACATCGGTTTTGGTGCCAGCGGTGATAGCGACGACCGATATATCCAGAAAATGGCCCAGATCGCCGGCGCGGACAATTTCATCAGGTCGATGCCACAGGGTTATGACACCGTCGTGGGCGAACGCGGCGTGGGCCTGTCCGGCGGGCAGAAGCAGCGCCTGTCGCTGGCCCGCGCGCTCGCGGACAATCCGTCGATCCTGATTATGGACGATACGACCTCGGCCGTCGATATGGAGACCGAGGCGGAGATCCAGAAGCACCTCAAGGAGATGGACGGCGGCAAGACCATCGTCGCCATCGCCCACCGCATCTCGTCGGTCAAGGATTCCGACCTGATTCTGGTGCTCGAGCACGGACGTATCGTCGAACGCGGCACCCACGCCGAACTCGTGGCCGCACACGGCCGCTACTGGGACATCTACCACAAGCAGCTCGGACTCCAGTCCGGCGTCGCACAAGGTTTTTAGAAGAGGACTTATGGCACAACGCAATACATACCGCGAGGATGAGGAACTCGAGGAGCAGATCAACTTCCGGGACATCCTGCGCGTCGGCAAATATCTCAAACCGTATATGGCACAGGTGGCGCGCATTCTCGTCGTCGTCATCTCGATGAGCTGCATCGTCGTCGCCGTGCCGTACCTGACCAAGATCATGATCGACGAGGCGATCCCGAACAAGGACCTCGGCAAGCTCGGCATCCTCGCCGTGATCCTCGCCGCGCTGATCGTGCTGTACGAGTTCGGGCTGCGCTACCGCACGGTGGCGATCACGCGCGTCGGCCAGCTCATGCTCAAGGACATGCGCCGCGATATCTTCACGCATATCCAGACGCTGCCCTTCAGCTACTTCGATTCGCGCCCGCACGGCAAGATCCTGATCCGCGTGGTCAACTATGTGAACACGCTTTCGGACACGCTGAGCTCCGGTCTGATCAACGTGATCTCCGACGTGTTCACCTTCGTGATCACGCTGATCGTGATGTTCGTGATCGACTGGCAGCTGGCCCTGTGGAGCCTGATCCTGTTCCCGGTGCTCATCATCTGGGTGCGCGTGCTGCAGATCTTCCAGCGGCGCGCCTTCCAGAAGCTCTCCAACAAGCAGAGCAACCTGAACGCCTACATCCACGAGTCGATCGCCGGCGTGAAGACCACGCAGACCTTCGCACAGGAGCAGGCCCAGTTCAGGACCTTCCAGGAACAGCAGGGCGAGGTGCGTTCCGCGTGGATGCACGCCGTGCACATCCAGTTCCTCATGTGGCCGGGCGTGCAGACCATCTCCGTGATGACCATCTCGTTCATCTACTTCGTCGGCGTGATGGGCTTCGGGGGCGTGAACGTGACCACCGGCGTGCTCATCGCGTTCGTCGGCTACGCGAACAACTTCTGGAATCCGGTGATCAACATCGGCAACTTCTACAACCAGCTCATCACCTGCTCGGCGTACCTCGAGCGCATCTTCGAGACGCTCGACGTCACGCCGGAGATCCGCAACAAGCCCGACGCGGCGGACCTGCCGCAGATCCGCGGGCGCGTCGACTTCAACGACGTGGTGTTCCGCTACGAGAAGGACGGCCGCAACATCCTCAACCTCGTGGACTTCCACGTCGAACCGGGGCGCACAATCGCGCTGGTCGGCCCGACGGGCGCCGGCAAGACGACGATCATCAACCTGCTGTCGCGCTTCTACGACGTGTCCGAGGGCTCGGTGACGATCGACGGCTACGACGTGCGCGACGTGACGCTCGCATCGCTGCGCCGGCAGATGGGCGTGATGCTGCAGGACACCTTCATCTTCTCCGGCAACGTGCGCGAGAACATCCGCTACGGCAAGCTCGACGCCACCGACGAGGAAATCGAGGCGGCGGCGAAGGCCGTGCACGCGCACGAGTTCATCATGGAACTGCCCGACGGGTACGACACGGTGGTGGAGGAGCGCGGATCGACCCTGTCGGCCGGCCAGCGCCAGCTCATCGCCTTCGCGCGCGTGCTGCTCGCCGACCCGCGTATCCTGATCCTGGACGAGGCGACGAGCAACATCGACACGCGCACCGAGGAGGCGCTGCAGGCCGGCCTGCAGCATCTGCTCAAGGGGCGCACGAGCTTCATCATCGCGCACCGCCTGTCGACGATCGAGAACGCGGATGAGATCTTCTACATCGATCACGGCCAGATCGTCGAGCACGGCTCGCACGCGCAGCTGCTCGCCGCCAAGGGCGCGTACTACCGCCTCTACGAGTCGCAGTACGCGATGATTCGCGTGGCCAGCGGGGCGCCGGAAGAGTGACGAGATGTTGCGCACAAGGATGCGTTTAGCGGCGTTTCACATAGCGGGTGCTGCGACCGGCACCGATTTTGATGATCGTACCGGAGTCCAACAGTGATTTCAGCGTGCGCTCAATGGTGGTGGTGCTGGTATCGGGCATGCGAGCGAGAATATCGGCCTTGGAAAGTGGGACTAGGGATTGATCAAGCAGTGCTTCAATCCGCGTTCCCTTGGTGGCTACTCGCGGTGCTCCCTGCGCTCTGCCGCCTGCCGTGAGATTGATGCGTTCGTCGAATTCCTTGCACGCGGACAGTATGATGCCAAGCAGGTAGTTCGTGAATGGCGCATAATCATTGGCGTTGTCGTCCCAGCCTTGAGTGCTTGCGTCCAGCGCCTCATAATAAGTGCTTTTACTTTGCTCGATAAGGTGTTCGATACTGATGTATTTGCCGACCATATAGCCATTGCGGTACAGCATCAGGAGCGTGAGTAGCCGACTCATGCGGCCGTTGCCGTCATTGAACGGATGTATGCAGATGAAATCGAGAATGAACATGGCGATGGCAAGCAATGGATCGGTATGTCCATCTCGGATTGCTTGCGTGTAGGCGGAACACGCGCGTTCGATCAGTTCCGGTGTGACAAGTGCGGACGGCGGGGCGAATCGCACGGTGCTGGTCCCGTGTGCATCTCGTTCGATGATGACGTTGTCACTGTCCTTGAAATGCCCCGCAAAGGTCAGTGGTGTGTGTCGGAAGAGGTCGCGGTGCAGTTGAAGAATGACGTTCGGGGTAATCGGAATATAGTCGTGGCTTTCGAATAACCGATAGCGCGTCACGGTAACCGGCAATTTCTTCTTCATTGCGATTGCGCGGTGTGACTTTCTCCGAGACGAGATCGTTGAGCCTGCTATCGCTGGTAGAAATACCTTCGATGCGGTTTGAGGCATCTGTGCTTTGGATGCGCGCGACGGCAACCAGCGTCCCCAATATATCCGGTCTGATCGTTGTCTGTATGCTTTGACGCCCTTTTGCCTCGTGAATAGCGGCAAGCAAACTCGTGGTGTGCGGGGTGAGCAACGTCTTACCTGATTCTATGTAGTCGAATGATCTCATACTGCCTCATTTTCTGCATCATACGAACTTTTCTGCATCATATTTTATCAAAATGATGCAGAAAATGGGCTGATGAGACAGAAAAGGCGGCAGGATGGCGGCCGTCTCGCTTGCCGGTTGCGTTACTTTCCCGGGAATGTTGCGCTCGTGGCAAGAAACGGCAAGTTCAGGCGGACGCGACCGACGATACCCGTCGTGTAGTCGAACGTCTTACCGGACTGCCTTACGAGCGTTGCTGGCGGTAGCCTACACTGAGAAACCATGAGCAAGCATCACCATCGCGACCGTAGCTGGGCCCCGGCACCTGAAGCATTGCCGGACGACGCCCAGACCATTGACAACCACACTCACGTGGCCTCCGTAATCCCTTTCGCGCGCGCTATGAGCCATGAGGCGCAGGAGAAGGGACAGCCCGAAGTCCCGGTGTACGACGTCGACCAATTGCTGGCGCAGGCGCAATCTGTCGGCATTGGGGGTATTATCGACTGCGGTTGCGAGCTGCCGCACCTGATGACCGCCCTCCAGATGGCCCTCGATCATCCAGGTAATGTGCACGCGGCGCTCGCAATACACCCCAATGAGTCCGTGCTCCACGGGCATCGTGGTGTGCCGGGGCCGGATGGTCTGCCCCTCAAATACAAGCCTTACCATGACACGTCTTTCGAGGACGCGCTCGCCGAAGTACATCGCCTCGCCACCACATACCCCGAGCAAGTGGTGGCTATCGGCGAGACCGGCATGGACCTCTTCCGCACCGGCGAAGGTGCCAAGGAACTGCAGCGCGAGGCTTTCCGCGCGCATATCGCCTTGGCCAAGGAACTGGGCCTGCCCATGCAGATTCACGACCGCGACTCCCATCGCGAGGTCATCGAAACCCTGCTGGCCGACGGCGCGCCCGAACGCACCGTATTCCACTCGTATTCCGGCGACCGTGAGATGGCCGAGATCGCGCGCGAACATGGCTGGTATCTGAGCTTCTCCGGCACCGTGAGCTACAAAGGCAATGACGGTATCCGCGAATCGCTACGGATTGTGGGGCTGGGCCATGCGATGGTCGAAACCGACGCGCCGTATCTGACGCCCATGCCGTACCGTGGCCGCACCAACGCGCCGTACATGATTCCCTACACTCTGCGCGCCATGGCCGACACGCTCGACTTGCCCATCGCGGATGTGGCGCGCGGCACCCGCGATACCGCCCGCGCCGTATACGGACTGTGAGGGCCGGGTGTGCGGCCGTCGCGGCGCGTGTAGAGACGATGTGTTGACTTGTAAAATTTGTCAGAATTGTGAACGAGGTCTATCATGATGTGTTTGACATAAGCGAGGGGGATGATCTCCACCTCAATGGAGGACTGAACGTATGGCTGAGTCGAACCAAAGGACCGCACGCGCCCAAAAAGCCTTAAAGGCCCAGAAAGCCCAGTCTGGCGCCGCCAAAGCCAAGGCCCGACAGGAAGAAGAAGCACTGCTGAGGGCCGACACCTTTACCAACGCTCCCAAGGTGTCCCGCCGCACTCTCACCAAGGAGGAGCGCGAGGCGCTCGCCAAGCAGAGGGAAGCTGAAACCAAAGAAGCCGAGAAAATCGCCAGCGCATGGTCGAAAGGCGGCCTCGGTCGATGGTGGGCCCGCCTGCAATCCAGCCCAGACAAGGTCACCTGGGGCATGGCAATCGTGGCGCTCGGCGTGGTGTACGGCGACATCGGCACCTCGCCCTTGTACACCGCGCAGACCTTCCTTGCCGGTCAGGGAGGGCTTGGCGGCGTAGACCGAGAGGCCGTGCTCGGCATGCTGTCGCTGGTCTTCTGGTCGATTACGCTGATCACTACCGTCAAATATGTGCTCATCGCCATGCGCATCGACAACAATGGCGAAGGCGGCATCTTCGCACTGTACTCGTTGATTCGCAAGTACGGCGCATGGCTCGCGATTCCCGCCATGCTCGGCGGCGCGGCATTCCTCGCGGATTCGGTACTTACCCCGGCGGTTTCCATCAGTTCCGCAGTCGAAGGCTTGCAGACCCTGCCGCCATTGGAAGGGTTGTTCGACGAAAACCCAAGCCTGACCCTGATGATCACCGTCGTGATCATCGTGATTCTCTTCTCCGTGCAGTCGCGCGGCACCGAAAGCATCGGCAAAGTATTCGGCTCGATGGTGCTGGTCTGGTTCGGCTTCCTCGCCATCGTGGGCGTCACGAATCTCTCTAACGACTGGTCTGTGTTTGAGGCCCTGAACCCGGTGTACGGCATCAAATTCCTGTTCAGCCCGCACAATGCTGCCGGCATCGCCCTTATGGGCACCGTGTTCCTCTCGACCACCGGTGCCGAGGCGCTGTACTCCGACATGGGCCACGTGGGGCGCGGCAACATCTACTTCACCTGGCCATTCATCAAGGTTGCGCTGGTGCTCAACTACTTCGGCCAAGGCGCGTGGATGCTGGCCAATAGCGATAACCCGCAATACACTGCGACGGAGTCACTCAACCCGTTCTTCCAGATGATGTCTCCGAACGTACGTTATCTGGCCGTGATTCTGTCTGTTTCGGCCGGCGTGATCGCTTCCCAGGCCCTGATTACCGGCGCGTTCACCATGGTCTCCGAAGCCACCCGCCTCAATTGGATGCCTCATCTGCAGGTGCGGTACCCGGCCCGCACGCGTGGCCAGCTGTACATTCCGGTGGTCAACGGCGTGCTGTGCGTCTCCACGCTGGCCGTACTCGCCATCTTCAAGGATTCGGAACACATCTCTGCCGCATATGGACTGGCGTTGACCATTACGATGATCACCACCACCGTGTTGCTCGGCGTCCACCTATGGCATTCCGGCAAGCGGGTCGGTGCCATCGTGTTCACCGTGCTGTTCTTGGCGATTCAGGCTATGTTCTTCATCGCGTCTATGGCCAAATTCCTGCATGGTGGTTGGTTCACCATGTTGCTGACCGCCGCGATTCTGTTCGTCATGTACACGTGGAATGAGGGCACCAAGCTCGAACGTGCGCAACGCCGTCACATGCGGCCCAACGACTTCCTACCCGCGCTCGACAAGCTGCACAGTGATTTCCGCATCCCGTATTTTGCGGACAACATCGTGTACCTGACCTCCGACTCGGAAACCAAGCGACTCGACACGGACATCTTCTTCTCCATCTTCGCCGACCACCCCAAGCGCGCCCGTGCTTGGTGGGCAGTCAGCGTGGAAACCACCGACGAGCCGTTCACCCGTGAATACTCGGTGGAGGACTTCGGCACGAACTACATCTACCGCGTGCGCTTCCGTCTGGGATTCAAGGTTTCGCAGTCCATCCCGGCGTACATCCACCAGATCATGCACGACCTGTCCAAAACCGGCGAACTGCCCAAGCAGAAGTCGATTTACCCCAAGGTCGACGCCGATCCGGACATCGGCACCATCCGTTACGTGCTGATTCACAAGGCCCTGATGCCGGAATCCAAGGTTTCTGCACGCGGTGCCCTGTCGTTGCAAGCCAAGTACGCAATCCGCCACATGGCCGGCTCGCCGGTTAAGTGGTTCGGTCTGGCACCTTACAACCCGTTGGTCGAGGTGCAGCCGCTGTTCGTCTCCACCCGCCGCCCACCGCGTCTGAAGCGCACCGATACGGCCAAGACCATCCCGACGCCCACGCCGACTCGTGCAGTGGCCGACCCGGCCGCCGTCCCTGACCCGATGGACACCACGTCCGGGCTTGGGCGATTGGTACAGGAGCTCGATGCCGCCGTATCGGCCGAGGCGCGGAAGACCGCTGAGGCCGCTGCCGCCGATGCGCCCGCTGAGCAGGGCGATAAGGGCGATAAGGGCAAGGCCGAGAACGGCAAACCCGCCGCCAAGCCTCAGCGCTCCGCCAAACAGAAGCGATAACATACCAGTTTGCAGCGGCGCTGATGCGCTCTATAAAGAATGCCTATAACGGTCACCGCACGTCGCCACACGGTTTCGGTAAGTTGAAATACCATGTGCAGATTACTGGGATACGCGACGGCAGGCTTCAACCTGAGTCTCAACGCTGTGTTGGGGCAAGACAATGTCGAGGATTTCCGTGAACTGTCTGAAATCCACAATGATGGCTGGGGTGTAGCCCAGCTTTCCGATCCTGCCGAAGCACCGCACGTGCGCGACGGTGGCGCACCCACCCCGGAAACCGGCACCCGAATCTACAAGTCGACCATCGCGGCCCGTCATGACAGCACGTTTGAGGCGCTGGCCGACGAACCGTCTCGCGGTGCCATCTGGCACCTGCGCTTGGCAAGTTCCAATCTGCCGCTCATCATGGAGAACCAGCACCCGTTCTATGCGAACGGCCTGAGCTTCATCCACAACGGCGATATCTCGGACGCCAATGGCCGCAACATCGTCACCAACCGCTCATACCCGGTGAACCACAGCGTGTTCCTCTCCACCGGCGGCCGTTCCGACTCCGCCATCTTCTTCGCGGTGATTCTGGAATACATCGGCTTCGGCTTCTCGCTCGACGAGGCCGTGGCCCAGGCCGTGCGCGAACTGCGCCAAGCCTACCCGAAGTCCAGCTACAACTGCATGATTCAGTCCGAGGACCAGCTCATCGCCCTGTGCGCCGCCGGTCGTGAGAAGACCAGCCCGCGCATCGTGGAAATCTACGATGAGTACGGCCGTGGCGAGCAGGCCGCCGACTACCGTGTGATGCGCTACCGTGAGCTGCGCGACGACAACGGCGACTCCGCCGGTGTGGTGGTCTCCTCTTCCGGCTATGAGCAGGAAGGCTGGAACGTGCTGGAGAACGACCAGATGATCATCGTCTCCAACCGCAACGGCACCTACCGTCTCCGTTCCATCTGAAATACCTTCATAAGCCCCCTCTGACGAGGGGGCTGTCAGCCGACAGGCTGACTTGGGGGGAGACCCCTAGAGCCTCAAATCATCCGCATCCCATACTTCTCCGCCAACGCCGGAATATCCGGCACGCCATACTTGGCTACCAGATCCAGCCATCGCTGTTTGTTCTCTCCGCCAAATCGCTCGGCTCGGGCCGTATACGCCTCGACCTGCAGGAACTTCGGCGGCACTGACTTGCTATGGAACTTGTCGGCGTACATCACCACTTCCTGCTCGAGATTCATCGGCACATAGTCGGCTGGTGGCAACGGCAGCTCCTGGCGCACCACATCCTCGCGCGTAAGTCCCACGCCGGTATGGTTGCGGCAGAACTGGGCGATGGACTCGTCCACGCCCTCGTCGAGCAGATACTCGTAGCCCTTAAGACCGTGCAGAATGTAGCGTTTCTTGCTGAATTTGAGCGGTTCGCCGTCAGAGCCGTCATGCTTGAACACGCGGTAGGTGCCGATGTCATGCAGCAGTCCGCCGATGAGTACCAAATGCTCGTCGAGCAGACGCGGCGGCACATGGCCGCCGGTGACGCCTGCGGTGGGCGGTACCTCCGCGTCCTTCGGTAATGTGCAGCGGCGCGTGAACAGCGCGTTCTGCCGGCGCACGATCTGGCAGCCGATGGTCGCTACAATCACGCAATGCGTGTGCACCAGCTCGTACGCCGCCTTGGACGGCGCGATTTTGCGGTGCAATTCGTCGATCTGCTCCAGTGTGGGAATATATCCGGTCATGATTATCAGGTTTCGCCTCGTACGGTCAGATTTATCCTCAGATTAGCGCGGCAATGAGCCGCAGCATTGAAAAACCCCTGTGATTCGGCAATACGAATCACAGGGGGCTCTATGGTCTGAACATCAGATTTCGAAGAGTGTGTCGGCTGCTTCGGCGATTTCGCGCGACGCAGTGAGCACGATAACGCAGTGCTTCGGGTCACCGGTGTGCGCCAGCTTGGCCAGCGCGGCGAACACGGTCACCTCGTCATCCGCGTTCAGCCCTCGTGTCGGCTCGTCGAGGATCAGCACCTCGGCCTCGGTGCTGATTGCACGGGCGATGGCCACCAAACGCTGCTGCACCAAAGGCAATGTGCCGACAGCCACGCCGCTGGTGGCCTCAGAGAAGCCGACCTTGGCCAGCAGTTCGCGGGCGATCACCGGCTTGGGCTTCAGGAAGTTGCGGTTGGACGCATTCATGGCGTACAGCACGTTTTGTTCGGCGTCGAGCTTCGGCTGCACGGCGTGCAGCTGCGGTACGATGCCCAGACGGTGGCCGCGCAGTTCCACGGGCTCGAGCTCAACAATGTTGGCGCTCTTGTTCATCACCGTGCCAGACGCCGGCGTGGTCAAACCGCTCATCACGCCCATCAGCGCGCGACGCTTGGCGTCGGCGGTGATACCCGAATCGGGGTCGTCGCTGATCAGCAGCGCGTATGCGTGTCCGGAATAGCAGAAGAAATTCGCGCCATCGAGGATGTTGACCTTGCCCTTGGGGCCGGCGACCGTCACCTTGTTCAGGGCGAAGGTCGGGTAGGTCTTGAGCAGAATGTCGTCAGAACCGCCGCCCACCAACACGCGATCGATACGCGAGGCCAGCGTCATGGTGGGTTCGGACGCTTTGCCCTGAGGCTCCGCATGCTCGGCCAATGCGTCTTTGTGATCGGTTTTGGCCAGTCGGAGTGTTTCGTTGACGCGGGCGGCATTGCGCTCGGTCACTTCGGCGGATGCGTTGGCCGAAGCGATGGCGTCTGCTTCGGCCTCGCTGGTCTCGTCGGTTTCTCCGGTCTCGGCAGATGCCAGTGCGCTGTAAATACCATCGTCAACAGTGCCTTCGTCATCAACGTCATCGAAGGTCACGCTGAACTGCATGGAGTCAGCTGGAACGGATTCAATGGCGTCGTTCGTCTCAGTCTCAGAAGTCACTTCGTCAGCCGTTGCGTCAGTGGTCTTCTCGAGTTCCTGATCGTTGTTCCTGTCGCTCATGCCTGTGCCTCCGCATCGTCGGTTGTGGTGGTCGTCTTGTTGGTCTCGCTCACGGTGCCCCAGTCGCCATCGGCGGCAAACAGCTTGTCCGCGCTGAAGAACGCAAGGCGCAGGGCGGCAAGAATCGCAAGGATCAGGATTGAACCCAGTCCATACCAGACCATGGTCCAAATCAGGCCCGATGTCACCGGGGTGGCATGGCCGGATGCCAGGGCAGATCCGATCGGATTGGCGGCGAACGCGCCTCCGACCAGACCAATCACGTAGAAGGGCAGGGTGACGATGAACACTTCCAGCATGAACTGCCATCCCAAACGCCCGCGAGTGACGCCGGACACCAGTGCCATGCCGATCTCGTCGTCACGCTTGGGCGCCCACACGCCCGACAGCACGAGGATGAGCAACAGCACGCCGCCCACGGCAACCAACACAATGGTGCCGGTCTTCGCGCGCGAGGATAGCGTATCCAGCGGCTCCAGAGAAGCGTTGTAGGATTCCAGCGAAGGGGAAGAGAACTCGTAACCCTTGGCGGGCAGCTTGGATTTCTTGAGGGTGGACACCAAGGACTTGTATGTAGCGGAATCACCGGCGTCGAACACCACGTCCAGATCCGGGACTGCCCAGCCGGAGACGGTCTTGTCGGTGGACTGTGGGTCGAGTCCGGCCTTGGCGAAGGTCTGATAGTTGGTGAAAATCGCGTTCTCGCGGTTGCGGGCGGCCGTCACCGGATTGGCGACGGCGGATTCGGATGTGTACTTGTAGATGCCGCGCACCTTGAGTTTGGCCGTGGTCTTGGCGTCCGAGGCGGCCGCCACCTTGAGCGTATCGCCCACCTTCAGGTTGTTGGCGGAGGCAAACGCTTCAGAGACCAGTGCGCCGGTGGTGTTCGGGTTGGAGGACTGGTTGTTGTAGCTCAGGTCCTTGCCGTCCACGATTTCGAAGGTGCCGAGGTCGCTGGCCTTGGCGGAATCCTTGGTCCAGAAGGCTCGCCAAATGAGCTGGCCGCCGGTCTCGTCATCGGAGGCCGAGCCCAGCGATCCGCCGTCCAGGGCCTTCAAATCACCGCTCACGCGGGCCGGCACGGTTTCGGTAACCGTGAAGTTCAACGAGTTGGTGGCCGACTGGACGAGCGTGGCGTATTCGGTGTATGAGGTCCACGTCATGTAATGTTTGGTGGAAGCCGAGTCCGTAGCGGAGACCTTCTTCCACGTAGCCGCAGTCGGGCGAATGGCCAACGTGGCCTTCTGCTGATCGTACGCGGTGGTGTGTGCGTTGGTATCTTCTTGAATGATGGCCAGTCCGGCGACTGTGCCGAAGGTGACCGCCAAGGTGATGAACGCGGTCAGGGCCGTACGTCCTTTAGAACGCGTCAGGGCCCGCCAGGCGTTGCTGAGGACGAACATGTAATTACCTCTCCCGTTCTCCTAAGCCGAACAGATCAATACGGCTTTAACTATTGTTGCGTTTAGTGACCGTTTTCTTGCGCAATACTGTTATACCCCTCAATGAAGTCTGAGAACATTCTGACAGCGATGTGGTGGTCATGAGGGGATTTGCACCCGGTATGGGATAAACCCTCGGTCTATTTCGGTGGCATCGGTACACTGGCATGAGATATGCGTGGCGTCACGTGTGCTCCGGCATGTCTGCGATTCCGGATTCACCCGGAGTCCGGCATCCGGAAGCGTGGCCTCGCGCCGCTGGATAAGAGTATGAGCTGAGCAGATTTTCGGGCAGGATAAGTATGCGATTCACTTCAGGGCATTCGAGCCATAAGGCTGTGGGGCGTAGGAGAAGCCGTCATGCCGGTAACGGGAAATCCAATCGCTCCGCATCTACGAATAGCGCTGCAAATCATCAGACGGGTCCCGTAAACCTGAAGACTCCCCAGCACGTGGGTGGCGACGGCCGTTCGCTGATCAGCCGTACGCCGATATGGGCGCGAGTGGTGGTTGTGCTGCTGCTGATGTTGCTGGCCAGCGTCACCTGTGTGGGCACGCTCTACGCGGCATCCGTCTCGAGAATGGCCACGGATGCGCAGCGTGTGCTGACATCCGCCGAAAGTCTGGCCAATTCGGCACTTGGCTGCGGCAGCGATAAGAGTCTGTCGGACATCTCCCAAGAGCTGGTCAATGCCACCAATGATCTCAATGCGGAGCTGAACGGCCCACAGTGGGACTTCTTCCGCGACCATTCGCGATTCGGAAGCGACATCACCGCCGCCCGCGAAATGCTGGCTTCCGTGGATACGCTGGTCAACGGTCCGTTCACTGATCTGCTGAACCTGTCCAAACGATTGCAGGGCTTCTCCCTGAAGAATGGCTCGGTGGACGTCAGCGCCCTGATGGATATGCCGGATATCGTCAAGCAGGCGCATAAGGATATCTCGCAGCAGCTCACCAAGCTCAACAAGGTGCCGACTCCGAGCGTCGCCAAGGTGGCCACCGTGCTCGAAACCGAAAAGGCTGCGCTCAAGACCGTGGATTCGATGCTCGGCGAATACGATGGCCTCATTAACTTGCTACCGCAACTGCTTGGCGAGGACGGCAAGCGCACGTATTTGGTGATGGTGCAGAACCCGGCCGAGCTACGTTCGGCGGGCGGCATGGTAGGCACCATCGCCGCAATCACGGCAGATAAGGGCACGATTACCATCGGTGATTTCGCCACCACTTCTGGTTGGGACATTCCTGAGGAGCCAATGGATGATACGGTGCTGAAGGAGCGCCAGGTATTTGGTGGCACTTTTGACCAGTACCCGGCCACCACGACCATCGACCCCGAATTCCAGCGTGTGGCACAGATGAACAAATACATGTGGCTGTATCAGAAAGGCAACGAAGACGAGAACGTAGCGGGTGTATTGTCACTCGATCCCGTATTTCTCCAGGCATTGCTGGGAGCCACAGGCGAGGTCAAGCTTTCGGACGGCCGAGTGCTGGATAGCACCACCACGGTGCCGTTCTTCGCTTCAGACCTGTACACGGATTACCCGGACTTCGAGCAGCAGAACAACTTCGTTTCCGAAGCGGCTCAAGCAATTATGAACCATGTGCTTGGCAACGCGAATGCCTCTACCGCATCCCCGCTGTTGAAGGCAATTAGAGATACCAGCGCTAGCGGTCATTTCAAGCTATGGATGGCTGATCCGGATGAGCAGGAGGCGCTGATTGCCACCGGACTTATCGACGATAAGGCCAGTGGCGAGTTGTCTGCTGACAGTCAGGTGCCCGAAGCCGGCATCTATCTTTCGGAGCTGCAGCAAGGCAAGCAGGATTGGTATCTGAAGACCTCCACCACGGTCACAAAAACCTGCGGCGACGCCTCAGCCAGCCAGAACGCCCTGTATTCTGGCGTGCTGGATAAGCGCATCACGACAGCCGTGCGTAACACGCATCTGGGTCAGTTTACGGAAGATCAGCTCGGTGACGAATACACAGTCACCTTCACCATGAAGAACACGCTGACTAAGGCTAAGGCCGAATCGTTGCCTGATTTCGTTAATGGCGGCTCGGAGAATCCAGTGCTCGGCGGCATGTTGTACCGCGTGGTGCTTACCGCTCCGTACGGTGGCGAGATCACCGCTGTGCAGGCTGATATTGATTCATGGGGTACCAACACCGCGAGCCTGTATGACCGTCAGTACATTATGTTCAACCAGCAGTGGATCGAGCCCGGAAAAGAATTGACGATTGCTTATACCGTTCGGGTCAGCAGCGATGCCGCACATCCACTGAACGTGGTAACCACGCCGGTGGTGAATGCGGATGGCGTCGAGACGGGCTCCAACGGTAATGTGACCGATGAGTGCTCGGCGGATACGAACGGCGCCGATGGTGCGAACGACGCCGATGGTGCGAACGGCGCCGATGGTGCGAACGGCGGCGCGGACGGCGGCAAGAACGACGCGCATAAGGACGCGTCCTCCGATCCCCCGGCCGGCCTGGACGCCTTGGACAAGTTGAAGAGCCAGATCAGCTGCCCGGTCGATCTGAAGTCCCTGGCGGGATCCATGTGATGACCATGCCCGATTCCGTTTCCGGCGTCGCCGGCAAGCCGCGCGACGTGAACTACGATCTGCTGCGCGTGGTGGCGATGTGTCTGGTCATCGGCGTCCACGTGATCAACAACTACATGCCCGTCAAGATGACCCTCGCCGGCAGCGCGGAAGTGACGCGATCCGTACTGTTCGCGCTGTTCATGGTCTGCAATCCGCTGTTCATCATGGTGTCCGGCCGATTCAACCTGACATTCGATGCCGCGCAAGGTGCCGGTCGGCCCCGACCCAATGGTCTCGCGCCGTACGTGCGCTACTACTACAAACGTTTTATCTCGCTGATTGTGCCGTATCTGCTGTATGCGGGTGGCATGGGATTCGTTGCCTACCTGGTGATTGATCATCGTTCGGTTGGCGGCGCTGTGTCTGGAACGTTGTTCGATCTGTTCTCCGGGTATGACGATTCCGTCTATTGGTTCGTGTTCATGCTTGCCGGGTTTGTGCTGGCAACGCCGTTCCTGGCCGCGATGATGCGTACGATAGGCCGATCGGGAGCCTGGTTGCTGGTCGGGCTGGCCGCCGCCGTGGCCGCTGCCGAGCATATATGCGATCTTGTCGGATATCCGTTGACGTTCCTGCAGTCATTCCCTTGGCGTGGACTGCTGATCTACTACCTGTTGGGATTCGTGTTGGAATACTATCCGCCGTCCGCGCGTATACGGCGCGGCGTGTATGCGTTGGCACCATTCGCCCTGGCCTGGACAGTCGCCACGCCATATCTGTTCGCCGGCCAGCAGATGCAGGTTGGCCGCACGGTCACGGTTGCGTTCGCGATGGTGGTAATGGCGACGTTCCTGTTCTTCCGGTACGACGTGCACATTACGTCGGCGCGGGTGCGTAAGGCGATTATCTGGCTGGCTGGATATTCCTACACGATTTATTTGGTGCATTCGCCGCTGTCCAAGGTGCTGATCGGCCCGCGGATTCCCGTGCCCACGGACGGATGGTCGTATGCGGGTATCAGCGTGTTGATGTTTGGCGCTACGTTGCTGGCAGCGCTGCTATTTGCGGTGATTGCCGATACCGTGGTGCTTAAGCCCGTGCAGCGTCTGCTACGGAAGGTACGGCTGTAGATTCGGATACGGCGCTATGCCACGGTATCAAAGCCAGGAATCCCAGCAGCAGAAGCGGGGTGAACGTGAATTTCGACATGCCAAGGCCGGCATCAAACGGTTCAGCCGCTTCCACGCAGCGCTCGCCGCTACTCGCGAGAACACGGTCGAAGGAGCAGAAACAGCATCAGAGGCATCGGAAGCATCAGACATATGTCCCACTATATATGAGGTGTTGGTGGTGATTGAGCGATATTTGAAGGCAGTTCTGGAAGGGTCCTAGACGTATGATTTGGAGAACGGTTCCACCATTAATGGTGTCAACGTTCAGCTCTATTCCAGCAACGGTACTAATGCCCGGCGTTGGATGTTGCGTAAGTAGGTTTGATGAGCATGACTTCATCTGATGAGAAGCCTTGAACCCGTGTCCACATTTATGATGGAGGGCGAATAACATCAACGATTTTTAGCACGGCTTTGTCTCCGTCATTTAATTTCTTGGCGCTGTCGATGCCGCTCGCACGTCCACACATGAAAAGAGCCATGTCAATCATCTGTAGCCCGTACAGCATGCGCGAATCCTCCCATTGGAAAGGCATTTTGATGCGTGCCAAATCAGAGGGGAAATATCCTTGCTTATCCAAGGTATGAGAGATTTGTGGTACCTGTGGCTGGAAAAGGATAATGAGGGACTCCGAAAGGATGCTTAATGGTAGGGGAGGAAGAACGGTATATCGATTCAATCGGCTTGTCGTATGTGGACGGATACCGATTATGCGCTTGAGGTTGGTGCGCGTATTGAGTGTGTGGTCGAACAAGCTGAAGATGAGTGGGGGTGTCATTGTTGACGTTCAAGAAAGCATGGCAGATACCAGGTAAATGATTTACCTACCTTCATATTTTGCGGTTTGGGCTGACACTAAAAGATGGGGTGCGACTCACGGTTGCGCCCCCATCTTTTAGTACGTCGCTGTCAGTGCCTCTTGTTGTATGCGATTTTGTTGGTGTCGATGACGAAGGTCTTGCGGTCGTTCTTGGCCATGACGTCCAGGATGATGCCGGCGATGATGAGCAGGAGCCCCGTGATGACCAGCATCACCGCGCCGATCAGCGTGGGGAAGTGGGTGACCACGCCGGTCTTGGCGAATTCGAAGGTGACGGTGCCGCAGAGCACAATGCCGACGATGCCGATGATTAGGCCCAATCCGCCGAAGAAGGGGAGGGGCTTGTATTCGCGAATCATGCGGAAGATGGTGCTCATCACCTTGATGCCGTCGCCTACCGTGTCCAGCTTGGATACGGAACCTTCCGGCCTGTCGCGGTACTGGATGGGCATTTCGAACAGACGCAGGTTGTTGTTCAGCGAGTGGATGGTCATCTCCGTCTCAACCTCGAAGCCTCGCGAGAGCACGGGATAGGTCTTGACGAAGGTAAAGTTAAATGCGCGGTACCCGGTCATGATATCGGTGACATGTGCTCCGAACAGCCCGTTGATGGAGCCGCGCACCAAACGGTTGCCGAAATTGTGGAACGGACGCTTGTTCTCTTGGAAGTACGTGGAGGAGAGGCGGTCGCCAATCACCATGTCATAGCCTTCGAGCACTTTCTCAACCATTGCCGGTGCTGCGTCTGCCGGGTAGGTGTCGTCGCCGTCGGCCATTACGTATACGTCGGCGTCAATGTCTTCAAACATGGCTCGCACTACGTTGCCCTTGCCCTGGCGTGGTTCCTTGCGCACAATGGCGCCTTCAGCTGCGGCAATCTCGGCAGTGCGATCCGTGGAGTTATTGTCGTACACGTAAATAGCGGCATCCGGCAACGCCGCCTTAAAATCACGTACCACTTTGCCGATAGTAGCTTCCTCGTTGTAGCAGGGGAGGAGCACGGCAATGGAGGTATCATTATTTGCTTCAGGCATATATTCGACTATAATGGTTGCACTGGTCTTAGACTCGTTGTCTATTTAGAAGTGCAATATCCTTGTTGTTGGGTTAATGATGGCAGTTCGTCGGTGAATGCCTCGGCCGGGGTGCGGTAGCCGAGCACGCGCATGGGACGGTTGTTGATCTCGTCCACGATGGCCTGTATCTCGTCGGTCATGGACGGGTCGATGCGCGTGCGTTTGGGCAGGTGGCGGCGGATCGCGCCGTTGCGGTTCTCGTTGCCGTCGCGCTGGTACGATGGGTACGGGTCGGCGAAGTAGGTGGCCATGCCGAGCCGTTCGCGCAGTTCCGCGTGGCGGGCGGACTCGGTGGTGTTGTCGTGCGTGACGCCGGTCCTGGCCCCGGCCGGCAGCGTGGAGAACATGAGGAACCGCGCTCCGGCGCTTTCGCGGGCGGTCTTGTCGGGCACGATGCGCGCCATAAGGAAACGCGTGCGTCTTTCGACCTCGGTGTGCGGGTGTATTGCTTCAATGTTTGTTGGGCGGGTTCGGCAGTGTTTTTCCGCAGTGTGGGCTGATGGTTTTTCCCCGGTGTCGTCATCGTTTCCCGGTGATGTGAGAGGCATCGGTGCCGCCGCCTGTATATTCCCGAGTTGCGATTCGAATTGGATTCGGCCGGTTGCCGCCGGCCGGTGCGGGCCGTCGCAACGTGAAGGGCGAGGTCACGTTGACTGGGATGCTCTCCGCGTTCGTGGCGCATCACCGGCTCGAGGTCCGGTTCTGCAATCCGTACTCGGGCAACGAGAAGGGCAGCGTGGAGAACTCGGTCGGGTTTTTGCGACGTAATCTCATGGTGCCGCCCATGCACGCGGAATCCTACGAGCAGCCAATTCACCCCACGACTCGACGGCACCCCCGTCCTCTGCTCCTCGAGCCAGTCGCGATGCCACATGCGCAACGCCTCCCGACTGGGATAACCCAGCTCGCAGATCACATCCGCAGCGCAGCACTCGTACCGCACATACAACTCAACCGCACACCGACGCTGCTCCTTGCTGTACTTCGCCATGGCCGTTTCCTCCTCGGCTCACAGTCCAAGAAAACGGCACCACCTTGCTCGTGTATTTATATAGTCGTATGTTCCTACGCTACATTTTCGTTGGGCATTTTGTTTCGTTTACTAATGAATACCAAGTAAGAAACAAGTAATGGCATTAGATAATACATTTGTAATGCATAGCGGAAGCATGCAACGGGTGAAAAAGCCAGCAAGGACAGCAGGATACACCACAGCGGCAGGGAAACAAGCAAATAATAACGTGTCACTTTCTTTTTCAACGAGATTATCAGTCCAATGATAAAAATCCATAGAGGAAGTGCTCTATTGAAGAATATGAAATCTGCCAAATCGGTTAAAAGCGGTATGTGGAGGCCATCAATAATAAGTTCAGCTCTGCTGAAACGATCCTGCCAAGTTGTGTTTTTCATATCAAATTGTTTAATGTAATTTGTATTACATGCGTTTGCGCAAGCGGTTACTGTGTAATTGTCATGATTTGCAAAATCGACATAGATAAGTGTTGTGGATCGAGTGGCTCCAAGTTGCCAATATGGATACATAAGATCAACGTATGCTTTGACGTATGAGCGGGGATTGTTGACCCCTATAGTTGCCCAAGCCTTTATGAATGCCGGTGTTAGAGTAACTTTTTCTTTATCGGGATGTTTATTGTTGAATTTAAGATAATCAGAGTTCTCTGGACGATAGTCTGTTTTCCATTCGCTTAGTGGGCGTATTTTTTCCAAAGTCTTTTTCGCTTCATCGGGGATTTTCCCGCCGTCTGCAAATGCCCGTCCAATTTGTTGTACAGGCACTGAGAGCAATTCCTGTGATGGTGATTTTGTTGTCTGCAATACATAGGTATTGAATAGACTGGTGCATAGTATGAGTCCTACGCACCCGATAAGCATAAGGAAAGATTGTTTACGGTACTTCTTGAATAAGAAAAAGAGAAACGCGAAGCCGAATATAATAATTAGTGCGGCATTCTTACGTAATTCGAATATGATATAAAAGAGTAGAGTAAGAGAAATCGTAAAAGGAATCTGAGATAATATCTTGCCCTTTGTCTTCCAGATGTAGATGAGCATCGTAGTGAGGGGGGTAAGCAATATGCTGAAGATGACATCTGAACTATACAGTTCATTGTACATAAGAAATGTTGGGGATAATGCAAAGATGCATGTTAAAATCCATGTTGAGCGGTTCGAAAGAATATCTATTTTCTGTAAAGTATGCAAGGAATACTGTATAGAAATAGCGAATATTGCTATTTGTACAATTCCATAGACTGCGATTGAACCTGAGAGGTAAAGAAATGGATAAGCAAAGAAGCCCCAGAGCAAGGAATGCCATTCATCGAATCTTCCATTGGTGATATATGCGATGGTATTTTGATGGTCGGCTTGAATGAATCCGGGGTAGACAATGGCTAAAACTAATAAATTGGGAACGATAAGTAATATGAGTTTTAAAATAAATTGAGTAATATTTTTCCGTATAAAAATATCAAATTTATTTGATGTCTGAATCATATGCGCCCATATTCCGATTAGGTTGTAACGTTTTATCGTATAAGTTAGCATACAGTTTTTATTGGATTAGGAGAAATCGCTGTAGGGTCATCTCTGTGGTTTGTTACTCGACCCCATTCGTCTTAGCGAGCAGCACTACCCATCAGGGATGGTATCGGGTCGCCTTGCTAGCATGGTCATTATGGCTGAAGAACTATTCTCCCCGAAGAACATCATTGTCACCGGTGGCTGTGGCTTCATCGGTTCGAACTTCGTGCACTACGTGTACAGCAATCATCCCGATGTGCATGTCACCGTGTTGGATGCGCTGACCTATGCAGGCAACCTGGAAAACATTAAGAGCATTCTGGGCGATCGCGTGGAATTCGTGCATGGCAACATCTGCGATGCCGAATTACTCGACAAGATTGTGCCGGGCCATGATGCTATCGTGCATTATGCGGCCGAGTCCCACAACGACAACTCGATCGCTAACCCGGAGCCGTTCTTAAAGACGAACGTGGAGGGCACATTCCGCTTGCTGGAGGCGGCTCGCAAGTACGATGTGCGCTACCACCACGTGAGCACGGACGAAGTATACGGCGACTTGGCCTTGGATGATCCGGCAAAGTTCACGGAAGAAACTCCGTATCATCCGTCCAGCCCTTACAGCTCCACGAAGGCCAGCTCGGACCTGTTGGTGCGCGCCTGGCATCGCACGTTCGGCATTCGCGCCACGATTTCTAACTGCTCGAATAACTATGGTCCGTACCAGCATGTGGAGAAGTTCATCCCGCGCCAGATTACGAACATCTTGGAAGGGCTGAAACCGAAGCTGTACGGCAATGGTGAAAACGTGCGCGACTGGATCCACACGGACGACCACTCCACGGGCGTGTGGACCATCCTGACCAAGGGCCGTCTGGGGGAGACCTACCTGATCGGTGCGAACGGTGAACGCAACAACATCACGGTGCTGCGCGACATCCTGACCGTGATGGGCCAGGATCCTGACGCATTCGACTGGGTCAAGGACCGTCCCGGACATGACCGCCGCTACGCGATCGATTCCACCAAGCTGCAGACCGAGCTTGGTTGGAAGCCGACCCACACGGATTTCCAGAAGGGTCTGGAGCAGACCATCAAGTGGTACACGGACAACCGTGACTGGTGGGAGCCGGCGAAGGCCGCTACCGAAGCCAAGTACAAGCAGCAGGGACAGTGATCCGATCATGGCATTTGAATTCGAGAAGGAACTGAAGGTCGAGAAGACGAACATCCCGGGTCTGTTGGTGTTCGACCTGCCGGTGCATGGTGACAATCGTGGCTGGTTCAAGGAGAACTGGCAGCGTGCGAAGATGCTGAAGCTGGGGTTGCCGGATTTCGGCCCGGTGCAGAACAACATCAGCTTCAACGCGACGAAGGGCGTGACGCGCGGCATCCACGCGGAGCCATGGGACAAGTACATCAGCATCGCGACCGGTGAGATATTCGGCGCGTGGGTCGATTTGCGTCCGGGCGAGAGCTTCGGACAGGTGTTCACGACTCGTCTGGATCCGAGTCGTGCGATTTATGTGCCGCGTGGCGTGGGCAACAGCTTCCAGGCCCTCGAAGACGGCACCGCGTACACGTATCTGGTGAACGCGCACTGGAGCTTGGAGCAGAAGAAGACGTACACGTTCGTGAACCTCGCGGACCCTGAACTCAACATTCAGTGGCCCATCCCGCTGGAGGAGTCCGAGCGTAGCGAGGCCGACCTGCACCACCCCATGCTCAAGGACGCCAAGCCCATGAGCCCGAAGCGCACCATGGTGTTTGGTTGCAAAGGCAAGTTGGGCCGTGCCATACGACGATATGCAGATGAGCATCAATTACAGGGCTTTGAGTATCACGATACTGATACGTTCGATATTGCTGATTCTCATGCTTATGAGGGTATCGACTGGGATCTGTACGGCACTATCATCAACGCGGCGGCATATACTGCCGTAGACAAGGCAGAGACTCCTGAAGGTCGTAAGGCTGCGTGGCAGACCAATGTAAAGGGAGTGGGCAATCTCGCTCGTGTCTGTACCGAGCACCGTATTACGCTCATTCATATTTCCAGTGACTATGTCTTCGATGGCTCTCAAGAATTGCATAAAGAAGATGAAGAGTTCGCTCCGCTAGGCGTGTATGGCCAGACTAAAGCTGCTGGTGACACGCTGGTAGAGAATGTCCCACAGCACTATCTATTGCGATCCAGCTGGGTTATTGGCGAAGGCCGTAATTTTGTGACTCGTATGATTGGCTTGGCAAATAACGGTGAACATGCAGAAGCTCCTTCTGATCAGTTTGGACGTCTGACATTCACCGATGACATGGCTGGCGCTATCTTCCACTTGCTGGATTCTGGTGCCGCATTCGGCACCTACAATATGACTGGTTCTGGCCGTGTCGTAAGCTGGTATGACATTGCAAGCATTGTGTTCAAAGCTGTCGGAGCTGATGAAAATAATCTTGTTGCCAATTCTGTCGCCGAATATGCGCGAGAGCACCATGCCGCATTGCGGCCGCGAAATTGCTCTCTCGATTTAAGCAAACTTGAAGCAGCAGGTTATCATCCCCGGAACTGGGAGGAATCCCTCGCATCTTATCTCACGAAGGAGCTGAATAAGTGAAAGGTATTATCCTCGCTGGAGGTTCGGGGACCCGACTCTACCCTCTTACGACAGTAACGTCTAAGCAGCTTCTGCCTGTGTATGACAAGCCGATGATTTACTATCCGCTGAGCGTGTTAATGATGGCGGGAATCAGAGATATCCTCATCATCTCCACGCCCAAGGATTTACCGAATTTTGAGCGATTATTGGGCGATGGTTCCCAGTACGGAGTGAATTTCAGCTACAAGGTTCAGCCCTCTCCTGATGGCCTTGCACAGGCGTTTATCTTGGGCGAGGAATTTATCGATGGGGAACCTTGCGCGCTGGTTCTAGGAGATAATATCTTCTATGGCAACGGATTGGGAAAGGTCTTACGCCGCGCTGCTTCCGTTGAACATGGTGCTACGGTGTTTGGCTATTATGTAGACGATCCAGAACGCTACGGTGTGGTCGAGTTTGATGAGAACCACAAAGCTGTTTCCATCGTAGAAAAACCACAGCATCCGGCTAGCAACTATGCGGTAACCGGACTGTACTTCTACGATAGTCGAGTTACTGAATTCGCTAAGCAGGTAAAACCTTCTGCTCGCGGTGAGCTGGAAATCACTGATCTTAATCAGATGTACCTTAAGGATGGTTCCCTTACCGTACAGACCCTGGGAAGAGGTTATGCTTGGTTGGACACCGGTACGATGGATTCCTTGTATGAGGCCGGTGAATTTGTTCGTACCATTCAACGTGCACAGGGGCTTCCAATTGCCGTTGCCGAAGAAATCGCGTTTGAAAACGGTTGGATTACTCGCAATGAGTTAATGGAAGCAGCAGCCAAGTACGGCAAGTCCCCATACGGGCAACATCTTAAGAGTGTGGCAGAAGACAGGATTATCAGCAGGCCTTCTGATGATCCGCAGCAATGAGTATGGAAGGTATTGAGATAATGAAAAAGAAGATACTCGTTACCGGAGCTGGCGGCTATATTGGCCGTCATGTGGTGAAAGCATTGCTCGATGCTGGTCAGGAAGTGATTGCTTCCGACCTACGTTTGGACGATGTAGATGACAGAGCCCAGAAGATTGTGACAAATATCTTCGAGCCGGATGATGGCTTATTTACCAAGCTGGGTTCGCCGGATGTTTGTTTGCATATGGCGTGGCGTGATGGCTTCAAGCATAATTCCGATAATCATATGGGTGACCTCTCTAACCATTATCGCTTCATAAAGACGATGCTTGAAGGTGGGCTGAAACAGGTCGCAGTCATGGGGACTATGCATGAGGTTGGATACTGGGAAGGTGCGATTGATGAAAACACGCCTTGTCATCCTGCTTCCATGTATGGAATCGCAAAGAATGCGCTGAGAGAAGCCACTTTGATGCTAGCTAAAGAGCATAACGCTGTGGCACAATGGATTCGTGCCTACTACATTGTTGGAGACGATGCGCGAGGCAATTCCATCTTTTCAAAGCTGCTTCAGGCTGCACAGGAAGGAAAGACCACTTTCCCCTTCACCACGGGTAAGAATAAATACGATTTTATCAATGTAGATGAACTCGCTCGTCAGATAGCAGCTGTAGTGTCCCAATCCGAAGTGGATGGCATTATCAATTGTTGTACGGGTCAGCCCATCACTCTGGCAGAGCGAGTCGAGCGATACATTAAGGACAATAATCTCAATATCACGCTCGATTTCGGGGCGTTCCCGGACCGTCCTTATGATTCACCTGGCGTGTGGGGTGATGCTACGAAGATTAAACAGATTATGTCTGTTTGATATTTTCGAAGTAGCGCTGAATGCTGAAGAGGGGGGAGGACTCAGTGAGTCCTCCCCCCTCTTCAGCATTCAATGATTCTAGTTATTGATTATTGTTCTGCTACGAACATGCTCCTGATATATGCAAGCGTGGATTTATTGACACGATAGAGAATCACAGAGAACACCATAATGATGGTGAAGTCGGCAAAGAATAGCAAATAGGCCGCACTCGCGGAAAGACTCGTAGGATTGATCAAATTGAAAATTTGGATGATTACCACGTGATGGACGAGAAAGATGGGGTAGGAATACCGAGAGATGGATTTCACTGGTACTCTAACTGGCTGGTAATCAACAAAACGGGATGTATAGACCAGTAGCATAAATGCAGCGATGCCGACGAATGTTGTTCCCAGATCATCGACTAGGAACGGATGAATTTCCTGCACCACAAGAAATACCAGAGAGGCTAGAGCCATAGGCCATGGAATCTTCTTTATATACTGAGTGAAATACATACCAAAAGCGAGTTCAGGTAGTCTCGTTGTTAGCAACATAGACTTGGGAAGGCCGTCAAGAGAAAAGTCAATTAATAGCGTGGCGATATAGAGTACGAGGATAATGACAAGAGAAGGAATGGGATGGTTCCTGACTCCCCAGCGCAGTAGGGGGAACACGATATAGAAGATAACAATGAAACCAAGGAACCATTCACCGAGGGTATAGAACGTGGGAATTGAGGTGTTTGCTACCATGCCGTCTATGCCAAGCATAGAGAAAATGATGTTCTTCTTCGGCACTCCTGGATAAGGATTGCCTCGCGCTCGCAAGAACAGAAAAGCATTAGCGACAATGAATGCTATCCAAAACATTGGATACAGCGTTTTAAAGCGTTTCCAATAAAAGGATTTCAGGTTTAGCTTTTCCGCTTCGCCGTGGTTATACATCAATGCGGCGCCGGATATAATAAGGAACAACGAGACTCCGAGACCGCCCACGTATATGCCGAAAGGCTCGTACATGAATATAGGGTGGGGTAGCATAAACGGATTGTTGAAATGCGTGATTACAATTAGTATTGCTGCCAAGGCCCGAATAAAATCCAGGTAGAACAGGCGGGGGCGATGTTTGGTCGTTGCTTCTGAGGATTGCGATCCTACCGTTGACGGGGATGTCGTTGTTGTATCTGATGTTGCCATTACGCTTCCTGGTTCCTTATACCTTTTATCTCAGCTTATCCGATTAATTACTATTTGTTGTCTTTCGCAGGATCGATTTCATGGCGGTGAACCACTGGGTCTTTACCGAGGAGATGCCTAGCGGATAACGCCATCTTGGTTAATGCGGCATTTTGCTTGATCAGTCCCTTGACGTTTCTCACAATCGTTGCACGAAGACCTTGACTCGCCGAAGCGTTACGGCAGGTCTCCAGCAAAGTGGGTCGGGCCAGGGTCGGGCCTATCGCTTTGGCCAGCTCACGTGTCTCGAAAGCGAGATTGGTGATTTCCAACCTTGCAAAACGATCGGAGAGTATGTATTCACTGTAGTAGCCGTTGGATTGGGCCACGTAACAGTAAGCGCGCTCAACGAAGTGCAGGAATGAGCCATCTGCCGGATTGGGTTCGGGTGGAAAATCCGAGTACTCCCATGATTTGTCGATTAGGCCATGGAGCGCTTTGGGACGGAACCAGAACATGGTTCCCAGAGGGGCGATAACATCAGCATGCGGGCTGAGCGGCACTTTGATTCCAAGTCCGTCCAGTAAATCTTTTGTCCCCCGATAGTTGGGCCCCCAGCTGAACGCATAGCTATAAAAATAATCCGCATGGTTGGGCGCGCTCGGCATCGCTACGCCAAGTCGGGGATTATCGGCGAATAGATTAATGATATTGGCGACGTATGCTTTGCTGGCAAGCGTGTTTTCGAAGCATTTCTTGGCGAAGCCGTCGCCAATGGTCTCAGGACGCAATTGTCTAACTTTTTTGTCGTGTGCGAAGCAGACGAGGTCGTAGTTGAGGACGTCCTTGCCTGCTCCGACGAGGAGTGCGCTGACGTCGCGCCCGCGGTTCTCGATGACGCGCACATCGATGTTGTAGGGCATGCCCTCGCACCGTTCTTTCACGATGCATGCCTTCTCCTCGCTGCCCACGGTGATGATCACATCACAACCCTCAGGCATAGATGAGATATACTGAAGACTGGAATCCAACAGGTCGATGTAATACAAATGAAACACTAGTGCCACATGTTTTGGATTTGGTTCATATGAAGTATGATCCTGAGGAAGCACGTAGTTTAGGTGCAAGGTCTTAACAACGTCCGCAAGATTGATGGTGCGCAGGATGTTTTGCCATATGAGGCCGGTGTCGTAACCGGTGTGGTCGCGCAGGTACTCGTACAGGTCAAGCGAAGCGTTACCAACCGACTGCTCGATAATGTCACCATAGTCTTGGAAGAACAGCCGTCGCTTGAAAATTGGACAACCTTTTTCCTGCACGAGTTTCTTCGGCGCATAGTTAATTGGCCCGTAGGTGTAGCCTTCGAGGTCGTTGGTGTTGACGTAGACGTCCCAGGTGTATCCGAGGTCGGCGAATCGTTTGGTGAAGAGGGATTCGTGCAGTCCCACGGAGTCCTCGTAGCTGTTGATGGGGGGCAGGTTGTCCCAGTAGTTCTGGAATTCCTTGCTGGACACCAGGCTCTTGCGGTAGGCGTGGAAGTGGGACTGGATGTGCTCGGGCAGGTAGCCGAAGGGGCTGCGTCCGAAGGGGTCGAACGGTACCTTGTGGAACTTGGTGATGCCCCAGAAGTCGAGGTCTCGCTTGTCCATGGCGTCGAACATCTCGGAGAAGGGGTGGACGGGGCCCATGATGGTGGCGTTGAACAGGACGATTTCGTCGAATTCGGTGAGCGCGTCCCATCCGTAGGAGTCCATGGCGGTCTTGTATGCCCATGCGTCGAATCCCTGGTTGGCGCGCACGGTGATGTTGCCGGTGTACCGGGCGAGTTTGGCGCGTCCCTCGTCGGTGAGCTCGCCGTTGCATACGATGGCCATCTCGGTGAAGTGGGGCGCCAGCCCGTCGAGCAGCGTGGTCACGTAGTCGTCCACCACGCCTTGCGCGTCGTAGAAGAAGAAGATGCCCAGCCGGTTCACGGCCCCATCATCAGCAAAACGCATACAACAAACCACCCTCACAAACGATTAATACTGTTTGAGCAACAACGCTTTTTACATGATGTGTTATTTCGAACGTGTTTGCCGCTCATATGCAGAAAGTAGATGTTGCCTACGCCGATGATTGTGCATCCTATCGATTTTTCGAACAATTCGGTCAAACAGGCCGATTGCTTTGGGACCAATACCCGGAATGAAAGAAACGCAATTACGAAGGATACGAACAATCATGTTACGGAAATGTTTACCATGCTCGATTGCATCACAAGTAAAGGGAAGCGTTGGCATCAACCAGGTATCAGTAATACAACGAGTCAATGCTCGCGTTGTATACGCCAGATTAGTGAGTTCTATTCTCGAATAACGATCTGAGAAAACATACCCACTGTAGTATCCATTGGCTTGGGCTACGTAGCAGTATGCACGTTCAATGTAGTGCAGTATGGTCCCGTCAATTTTATTTGGTTCTTTTGGAAAATCTGAGTACTGCCAATTGTGATTAAGAAGTCCATCGCTAAGTGCCTTGGGACGGAACCAGAACATGGTCCCTAGAGGGGCAATGACTTCCTTTTTCTTATCCAATGGAACGGTTTTATGTATATCCCTTAGCAGCTGCACGGTACCGTCAAAGTTATCTCCCCAACTTAGGGTAAATACGGGGAAATAATTACCGTGTTCTGGAGGATTAGGCATCAGTACCCCCAGGTGGGGTTCACGCTCAAATTGATCTATAATATTGGCCACGTATGCTTTGCTGGCAAGGATATTCTCAAAACATTTGTATGCAAATCCATCTCCGACACTAAGCGGCTTAATTTGAGTTACTTTTTTGTCGTGTGCGAAGCAGACGAGGTCGTAGTTGAGGACGTCCTTGCCGGCTCCGACGAGGAGGGCGCTGACGTCGCGTCCGCGGTTCTCGATGACGCGCACGTCGATGTTGTAGGGCATGCCCTCGCACCGTTCTTTCACGATGCATGCCTTCTCCTCGCTGCCCACGGTGATGATCACATCACAACCCTCAGGCATAGATGAGATATACTGAAGACTGGAATCCAACAGGTCGATGTAATACAAATGAAACACTAGTGCCACATGTTTTGGATTTGGTTCATATGAAGTATGATCCTGAGGAAGCACGTAGTTTAGGTGCAAGGTCTTAACAACGTCCGCAAGATTGATGGTGCGCAGGATGTTTTGCCATATGAGGCCGGTGTCGTAACCGGTGTGGTCGCGCAGGTACTCGTACAGGTCAAGCGAAGCGTTACCAACCGACTGCTCGATAATGTCACCATAGTCTTGGAAGAACAGCCGTCGCTTGAAAATTGGACAACCTTTTTCCTGCACGAGTTTCTTCGGCGCATAGTTAATTGGCCCGTAGGTGTAGCCTTCGAGGTCGTTGGTGTTGACGTAGACGTCCCAGGTGTATCCGAGGTCGGCGAATCGTTTGGTGAAGAGGGATTCGTGCAGTCCCACGGAGTCCTCGTAGCTGTTGATGGGGGGCAGGTTGTCCCAGTAGTTCTGGAATTCCTTGCTGGACACCAGGCTCTTGCGGTAGGCGTGGAAGTGGGACTGGATGTGCTCGGGCAGGTAGCCGAAGGGGCTGCGTCCGAAGGGGTCGAACGGTACCTTGTGGAACTTGGTGATGCCCCAGAAGTCGAGGTCTCGCTTGTCCATGGCGTCGAACATCTCGGAGAAGGGGTGGACGGGGCCCATGATGGTGGCGTTGAACAGGACGATTTCGTCGAATTCGGTGAGCGCGTCCCATCCGTAGGAGTCCATGGCGGTCTTGTATGCCCATGCGTCGAATCCCTGGTTGGCGCGCACGGTGATGTTGCCGGTGTACCGGGCGAGTTTGGCGCGTCCCTCGTCGGTGAGCTCGCCGTTGCATACGATGGCCATCTCGGTGAAGTGGGGCGCCAGCCCGTCGAGCAGCGTGGTCACGTAGTCGTCCACCACGCCTTGCGCGTCGTAGAAGAAGAAGATGCCCAGCCGGTTCACGGCCCCATCATCAGCAAAACGCATACAACAAACCACCCTCACAAAACTAATAGTGCTAATTGCATAAAAAGACTAACAGAATGCTATCGCCATGGCAGGAACATCGACGTGTAAGATATAGTGAATTCATGAAGGTTACGGCTAGGAGAAGTATCGTTATGCCCACATTTTCTCTGGTTGTCATCGCATATAATCGCGGAGACTATATAAGGCAATGCCTCGACAGCCTAGTTGGTCAGACCTTCACTGATATCGAAATCATTGTTGTTGATGATGCAAGTACTGATGGGACTTTGGATGTAGTCCGATCCTACTCGGACAAGGACAGTCGTGTAAGGGTCATTGCGAAATCGCGGAATGAGGGGGCTCATTTAGCTCGCCTCGATGGATGTGCAGCATCTACTGGAGACTATGTAATTTTCGTGGATGGTGATGATGCTTTAGAACTCACCGCGTGCGAACTGTTGGAACCTTTTATAAGAAGCCACGATGTTGATATCGTCCGGTTTGGTAGGACAGTGGTTGGAGAGACCGATGTGGATCGTGCGGAGGTCCCCGCCTTAGAGTATTTGTACAACAAAAAGACTGAAGCATTGCATGGCAAGCAGATTATCTGTGCTATGTATGAAGACGGACGTGATAGCAAACTGACGTATTGCGTTATTGATTCGGTGTTCAAGGGAGATTGGATTCGTGCTACCTGCAATAGTATTGCACGAGTGAAGCTTGGCCGCATGCAAGATGCATATGAGTCGTTTGTCATCGCGAGCAAAGCTCAGAGTCTAATTACAATTCCGGAGTGCCGCTTGCTTCGGTACCATTACGGTCGTGGAGTATCCGGCTCCGAGACGATGACAACATCGACATTTGTCAAGGACCAAAGTAGCATGTTTGCCGTGACTTGCGCAGTCGAAAAATACGCGGAAACCCAAGATGACTTTATTAGGGATTTGGCTGCACGATTCAGACGCGATGTATTGCGTATTGTAGAGAATCAGTGGAGAAGGCGTCTTCTCCCTGAGCAGCAGCAAGAAGCTTTGAAGGCCGTGCGCCAAACGTGGGGCGAAGAAGCGGCATGTGGAGTGCTCTTGATTCCATTTCTCGCTCGGGCTAAGGAATTGGTGGACGGACATTTTACACCAGTAGATGGTGACGATTACTACCGCTGGGATGACATGTTGCGACTGATACGACCTGAACATATCTCAGACCATGAACTAGCAAATCAGTTGAAAGATCTTGATCGTATGCGCGGGGCAATCGACAAGCAGGTCAAAGCTAACTTGTTGGCTGAGGAAGAGCGTCAGCGTTCGCTCGAAAGAGCCCTTACCGAGGAACGCGAACGACGCCGACTTCTGAAGACTGGAAGTGCGGCAAAGCAAATTGTAGATAAGCTACTTCCCGAAGAGTCTCGCATGAGGCGCGCGATTCGTGGTTTTTTGCTTCCCTTTAGGTCGTAGACTGACTGGTGCATTATACTGTTGATTCAATTATGGACGTTTGATTATTGCTAGGATGGTTATTTCGTGAGTAATGCCTTAACTTGGTTAAAAGAAAGAACTCGTTATTCGGTAGTGGTCTTCAAAGAACTGGTGAAAACCGATTTCCAGTTACGCTATCAGGGTTCTTTTCTTGGAGTCCTATGGTCAGTGCTAAAGCCGCTAATGCTGTTTGCTGTCATGTACATGGTTTTTGTGCGGTTCTTGAAGTTTTCGGACGGAACTCCGACCTTTGCTATCTCGCTATTGTGCGGCACCTGCCTTTGGTCTTTTTTCAATGAAGCAACGAGTACAGGTATGTTGTCCATAGTGTCACGTGGCGATTTGATGAGAAAGATTCATTTTCCCAGCTACATCATTGTGGCTGCGACCACAATGGGGTCGATGATTTCTTTGGGAATCAACATGGTTGTTGTAATTATTTTTGGTCTTTTCGCTCATGCTCATTACACGTGGCGAGTAATTCTTGTTCCTTTGAGCATTATTCAGCTTTACGGTATTGCTCTGGGTATTGCATTGCTACTGGGGACCCTCTACGTGTACTACCGAGATGTAGCTCATATTTGGGAAGTTATTTTGCAAGCAATGTTTTATGCTATTCCTATTATTTATCCAATTACGATGGTCTCCAAGGATTATCCTTTGATTGCAAAGTTGATTTTGTTGAATCCCGTGGCACAAGCCATTATGGATATTAGGCATAATCTACTTTCTCCTGAATACATTCCTACTGTGTGGACATGGGAGGGAAGTCCTTGGCTGGCGATAATTCCTTATATTCTGTCCGTGGTATTGCTTTGGTTGGGTATATACGTATTCCGAAAGAACAGTGCAAAGTTTGCTGAGGTATTGTAGTGGTAGATCAGAATAATAGTGAAAAAAATATGGCATCTGATAATGAGTCTCCGATCGTGCTTTCGGTAAAGCACGTGGCCAAATCATTTAGATTACCCACTGAACAGGCCTCTGGTCTTAAGCAGGCATTCCTGAATTGGACCAAGGGCATTAAGGGGTATCGTGAGCAGCAAGTACTAAAGGACATCAATTTTGAGGTCCACCAAGGAGATTTTTTTGGTATTGTTGGACGTAATGGATCTGGTAAGTCAACGCTACTGAAAATAATATCAGGCATTTACAGGCCCGAACAAGGTTCGGTTTCTATTCAGGGTAAGCTTGTTCCTTTCATTGAACTCGGTGTGGGATTCAACCCTGAATTAACAGGGCGCGAGAATGTGTATCTTAATGGTGCACTACTTGGCTTTTCTCATAATGAAATCGACGCCATGTATGACGACATCGTCTCGTTTGCTGAACTTGAAGATTTCATGGATCAGAAGTTGAAGAATTATTCCAGTGGTATGCAAGTCCGTCTTGCTTTCTCGGTGGCGATCAAAGCTCAGGCCGATATCTTGGTATTGGATGAGGTCCTTGCAGTTGGAGATGAGGCATTTCAGCGTAAGTGTGATACTTTCTTTAAAGAGATACAGCAGAATCCCTCCAAAACGGTGATTTTGGTCACGCATGATATGTCATCGGTAAAAAAATACTGCAACAAGGCGATACTTATTCGTGATGGAGAAATTGTCGTTAGCGGTGACAAAGATCAAGTTGCTAGCCAGTATACGCTTGATAACCTTAAAACAGCCGCAGCCAGAGACATGGATACGGGTTATCCTGTGGGTCTGAACGAAACAATCCCCTCAGTTAAGGTAGTTCCTAAGTCGCCTCTTGAGGCGAAGCACGGTGCGTCTTTCCTGTTCGATGTCGAATATGAGTGCACAGAGGACATCGACCATTTTGTTGTGGCGACGTTGTACGATTTGACACGTGGTGGAATAACGTATGATACCGGTTCACGGACGTATCCTCAGCAAGGAGCAGGTAAGCGTACGTTGCATTTCGAGATGCCGATTGATATGCTGAACAGCGGAACATATCGTCTGTATGCGAATATACGTGTTGCAGATCAAGAACATCCCGGTAAGACGCAGATGATTGCTTTTGCCAATGTGGAGAATTGTTGCGTGTTTACTGTTAATGATTCCGAACATGAGTCATATGCTCTTCTCAATGAGATGGCTATGAACATGAATCTACTGTCGATTGAAACGAATAATTGATTTAGATATGAATCACGATATTTAGCGATTCTGATTGCATTCTTATCTCTAGCAGAAGACATGGAATCCAAGCTGAATTGGAGGAATGGTACGCAGGTCATATCGTTAACATTGCTAATGGTCGTAGTTATTCTTTTCAATATTTGTCGGGGTTCGGCATATTAGGCGCTATTGCTGTTTTCGTGGATGTCAGTTCGTCGTCGAGCCGTTGATTTCGTGAGCGTGAGGGGTGTTCCCGCGTATTCTGTTTTCCGGCCAAAGAAATGAATCGCGAAGAGCGCCTGAGCAAAAGCTTGTTCGCCGGATTGCCGAACGTCAAAGGCATGGTTGCAGAGGATGTGCGGATCACGGATTCGCCGCTGTGTTCCGAACCCGTGCTCGAGATCCGGGTGCGCCCGCGCAGGGGCATGCTCCGATGCTCCCAATGCGGAAGGAGGCGCCGCGGGCATGACCAGGGCGGCGCGTGCGTCGCTGGCGCGGTCAGGACTTCGGCTGCCGGCGAGTCGAGCCGGTCGCCGCGATGCCCCGCGTGGAACGCCCACGGTGCGGCGTCGTGGTCGCTTCCGTGCCGTGGGCCGAGCCCGGGCAGCCGGTTCACACGCGATTTCGAATCGGAATGCGCGTGGCCGATGAGCGTCGCGAACCAGAGGACCGTGAGCGGTTTTCCGCACGTCGCGTGGCGCACCGCCGGAGACGTCGCCCATAGGGTCGCCGAACGGTTGAAGGCGTCGATGCCGTCTCCGTTCGACGGCCTGCACGCGATCGGCGTGGACGAGACCAGCTACCGCAAAGGCCACACGTGCATCACCGTCGTCGTCGACCACGAACGGCATCGGGTGATATGGGCGCACGACGGATACGGCAGGGACGTGTTCGGTCGGTTCCTCCAAACGCTGACGCCCGAACAGCGCGCCCCCATCAGGGTGGCCGACGGCGACGGGGCCAGGTGGATCGACTCATGCGTCGGCCGGTGGCGCCCGAACGCCGAACGCGTGCTGACGGGTTCCACATCGTCAGTCGGATGAGCGACGCGCTCGACAAAGTCAGGAGACGCCTGTGAAACCAGGCGCGCCGCGACGGGGACGAGAAATCCGTCAAGCGCATGCGAGGCGTCAAATACGCCGTGTTGAAGAACCCCGGCGACCTGACCGACAGACAGTGATTATTTGGAGGTTTGAGTACCGGGTGTTATTGCGAAACGGCACCGGTGTTATTGTGGGCCGGCACCAGCGTGCTTGACGTTGGACGCTGCCGGTGCCGTGATCGAGTTGCGCAGCAACTCCCCGGCGGGCCTGGTCGTGGAGACGCCCCTGGGTCGTGCCGCGTCCCGCGTCTTCCTGAGGCACCGGTCCATCGTGGCCGCGCTCATCCGCCCCAGCTCCAGGAATGCGGACCCGTCCCAGTCGGCGAGCCCGCCATGCGCGCGCAGCGTCGGCATCCATAGGGGCAGCTTCGCCTTGAGGTACCTCGCGCACGGCAAATCCATCATCAGCCACACTTGGACCAGCAGCTCGCGCGACTGCTACGAATACCGCTTCGGCCGCTCCGCCGGTGCCGGCGGTTTGCCGCGTCCGGCCTCGGAGAGCCTCGTCTCGCGGTGCTCCTGCCGATCGTCAACACGGAGCACATCTCGTCGAGGATGCGTCCCCTATCCTTCTTCGATGCCCTCATGTACTCGTCCCTGAACCTCAGAGTGACCTGCTGCTTCGTTGCCATGCTGATCCTGCCTTCCATAAGACAAGCCAAACAGGACCGGTACCGTTCGCGCTCATTCCCGATGAGGCACCACTACGCATTACGCGCTCAAAAAACGTGAGGCACGTCGCCTCTCACGGCTCTCGTCATACGAAATCTATAATAACAATAACCCGCAGGGGCTATATTGATGGCCGTAATGGTGATTTCGTCAAAATACCTGTCATACTGAATATGTCCACATAAAAAAATAAAGAGGAAGCGCCCAAGCCTTGTCGAACTCCATCCCACTTATCTCAATCATTGTACCGGTGTATAACGCCGAGGATTATCTACGTTATTGCGTGGATTCGATTCTGCAGCAGTCGTACGCGAATCTTGAGGTGATTCTTGTGGACGACGGAGCCAAAGACTCCAGCCCACAGATTTGCGATGAGTTTGCGGCGCAAGATAACCGTGTCACTGTGATTCATCAGGAGAATGGCGGCATCGCCAAGGCCCAGAACACCGGGCTTGATGCCGCACATGGTGAATACATCGCGTTTGCCGACAACGACGACATCCTGGACCGCCACAACATCGAATATCTCCTGCACGCGTTGCAAAACACCGGTGCGGACATGAGTAAAGCCCGCTGGCGTCAGTTCGGAGTCTCTCAACTGGATGAGGTAGCGCAAGAAGCAGCAATCGGCGTTGACGCCCCAAACAAGATTACGGTGTTCGAGCATCCGCTGGCCGCCTACCAGACCGTATTCTGCAAAAGTCTGCGACTAATTGGAGACAAGCTCGGCCACAATACAGAAGCCCGCTATTTCAACGAGGCGAACTGGTGCCGCCTGTACAAGCGCAAACTATGGGATGGAATTCGATTCCCGGAAGGCATGTACGCCCAGGACGTCATGGTGGCAGGTGAGCTATACACCCGTATGGGCAAAGTGGCCGACCTCAATGTGAATCTCTACAACTGGCTGCAATCCGCTGGCTCAGTGACACACAAGGAGCGTAGTTTCAGCTTCTGCCACGACAATTTTGCAGCCGGAGCCGCAAACTTCCGTCTGTGTCTGGAACAAGGCGTACGTCCTGGCCGCAGCTACTACACACTCGTCGGCGCATTCCACGAGGAGATTACCGCGCCTGATTTCGACGATCCCGCAAGCCAGCAACAACACAAGGCAGACAAGGCTGAACTCGATGAACTTCTCGGCAAGCTCAGCCCCGTGCAACGCATCCATTGCGCCGCGACCCGACAGATTCGTCTCCTGGAAAAGCGCATCTACGATGTCAAAATCAAGAACATGAAGTGACAGTTACGGGAAGCACAATATGCAAGATAATCTAAACTCAATTGTCAACATGTTTCGCAACGCCATTATTGCCGCTAAAGAGAATTTCAGATTTAGCTGCAAAGATAGAATGCACAGATTTCCCCATGGCTGCTGCGATGACGCAAGCGACCTCCTCGGATACTATTTGCTTCACAAATACGATATACGAACAATACAGATCACTGGTACATACCGTGATGGTATTCCCGAAAACACGATAAATCACGCATGGCTAAAAGCCGAAGATGAAACTGACATAGATATCACAGTCGACCAATTTATATCTATGACTAATAAACCAGGCTTCATTAGCGCTAACGATAATTTTTACTCGCTTTTCAAGGACCAAAAGCGGCATGACAATTACGATATACATAGTTGCGAGCGTCTTTGGAATGATTATCAAATCATCAATCAATATCTGGGCATCTACGCAGATACTGATCTAGAAACACAGCAAACACTTTCGGATGCTGTCGACTAGTCCGGTGAACAACTAAATTGCAAAAAAACACAGAAAGCAAGTAGATATGAAAATTGCGGTTGCAGGTACTGGGTATGTGGGTCTGTCAGTAGCATTGTTGCTGTCACAGCACAACGAGGTGCACGCATTGGACATTGTGCCAGAAAAGGTTGAACTGCTCAATGAGGGTAAAAGTCCGATTGTAGACAAAGAGATTACCGCATTCCTCAATGCCAATAAATCTGGCGAGCGTCCGCTAAATTTCCGAGCAACACTTGACCCGGAACAGGCATATACAGGAGCTGATTACGCCATTGTGGCCACTCCTACTAACTACGACGCACAAAAGAATTACTTCGATACTTCCAGTGTGGAGGCGGCAATTGCTGCGATTCGCAAGTATGACAAGGCCGCGTGGATTGTGATTAAGTCCACGATTCCGGTGGGGTACACACAGCAGTTGCGCGAGCGACTGGCCGATAATCGAATCCTGTTCTCCCCCGAATTCCTTCGCGAGGGCCACGCCTTATATGACAATTTGCATCCAAGCCGTATCGTGGCAGGGGCTCCACAGGGTGATGCAGAAGCTGTTGAAGCCGCTCGCGCATTTGTCGGGCTACTCGCCCATGGTGCTGATCCAGAGGAAAAGAGTCGCACCAACCCAGATGGGACGAAGGGCATTCCCGAATTGGTAGTGGGACCTACTGAGGCGGAGGCCATCAAGCTGTTTGCCAACACATATTTGGCATTGCGCGTTGCCTATTTCAATGAGCTAGATACGTATGCGGAAAGCCGCGGATTGAACACCCGAGAAATCATTAAGGGTGTCTGCTATGACCCCCGCATCCGCGACGATTACAACAACCCGAGCTTCGGCTACGGCGGTTATTGTCTGCCCAAGGACACCAAGCAGTTGCTTGCCAACTACGACACGGTGCCGCAAAACCTCATTGAGGCGATTGTGGAATCGAATCGCACGCGCAAAGACTTTATTGCTTCTGAAATCGAGGAACTAGTCGATGAGGCTAAGGCCAGCGGCAAAGATAAGCCCGTAGTAGGCGTATACCGTCTGACCATGAAGGCAGGTTCGGATAACTTCCGTCAATCCGCCATCCAAGGTGTCATGAAGCGCATCAAGGCACGCGGTATTGCGGTCATTGTTTACGAACCGACGCTCAATGCTTCTGATTTCTTTGGTAGCGCAGTGACGCATAATCTAGAAGCATTCAAGAATGAGGCTGATGTAATCATTAGCAATCGTTGGAATAATGATCTCCTCGGCGTGGAGTCAAAAGTCTATACAAGAGACTTGTTCAAACGCGACTGATATGTATGTGGCATCCGAACGCCTCAAAAATCTTTTAAGTGCCTGTTGCATAGATTCTATACAACAGGCACTGCGACAAACATTAACTTGTCACGAAGATTTCTCACCCGATATGATTTGTTGTTCAGTGCAAAAGTTCTGGTGTTCATTGTAGTTGCATCAATCCCGCGTAGAATATGGCCATAGCTGAACAAATCAGTTTTATAAAGCAAATTAATTATTAATATAAATAGGAATTAGCTCATACATAAATCCTTCATTGTACAGAAGGAAGCAGCAAGCCAATCTCCCTAACTGGCTTATTCGACGTGAAAGCGATGAATACCGAAACAACAAACCAGCAGATAAAAATAAGGAATCGCCAATTATTCTACGGCGCAAGCACACGCAATAAAACGATGTGCCACTGATATAAATCAAATGTAAACAAAGATAGCCCAATGAACAGCGGCATCCTGAATTCAAATCTCGTAACAACTACCATAACAGTCAAACAAATCACCATCGGAGGAAGCGCATCAGAAAAGAGATAACGGCCTTGCAAAGAATACAAAGAGGCGCTATTGCTGTTTTCGTGGATGTCAGTTCGTCGTCGAGCCGTTGATTTCGTGAGCGTGAGGGGTGTTCCCGCGTATTCTGTTTTCCGGCCAAAGAAATGAATCGCGAAGAGCGCCTGAGCAAAAGCTTGTTCGCCGGATTGCC
>ERZ773170.54-NODE-54-length-118449-cov-7.765013_pt1 | contig 118449 bp, 106 predicted proteins | sample MGYA00581002_ERZ773170 | MGnify/ENA primary metagenome ERZ773170 (study PRJEB29015, sample SAMEA2737811) | human gut metagenome | biome: human gut; feature: human-associated habitat; material: faeces | place: China | collected 2012 ... | reverse complement strand
TCTGCCGAAAAATCTGACTACGCATCTTACGCACAAGCTTTATTCAGTGTTTCCTAAATTATCTGTTGCATCTTCGGCTAACTTGTGGTATAATAACAATATCTACGGTTTCGGCAGAAACCACAAAAAAGGAGGAACTACGTTGAAAACAAGAAAACGATATTCAGTCGCCGCGGTATGCGTTGCGGCGGCATGTACAATTTCCATGGGTGCATCTTCTGCAATGCCGGTTCTGGCAGCTGCAAAGAGCAGTGACACTGTCCAGAAGTACGAATTTGAAAACGGAAGCACCAGCGGCGGAAAAATTTACAACGAGGGCTGGAAGGGCAATACCGAGGAGGACGGCAGCGGCGAGGACTTTGACTTGACCAATGCGTCCGGCGGATTTTCCTATCTGGATCAAAAGGGGACAACTGTCAGCTTAAAGGTTACCGTCGAAGAAGCCGGTCTTTACGAGATGAAGATTTCCTACTGTGAACCCTATGACAAAAACAAAAAGGTGCAATACCTGAATGTCAATGGCGTAAATCAGGGAGAAGTCAGCTTTTCTCACAACCTGAGATTCGAGGAAACTTCTGGTGGTGTAGTGATGCTCAATGCCGGCGAGAACACCATTGAATTGAGTGCCTATTGGGGCTATACATTCTTTGATTACCTGACGATTCAGCCGGCAGATGAAAGCCTGACAAATCTTTCACCAACAAGAACGCTTTCCAATCCCAATGCGTCAGATTCCACTAAGCGGCTGTATCAGTATCTCTGCGACCAATACGGAAAGCATATCATTTCCGGACAGCAGGAGTACTGCGGCTCGCATAACTACAACTTGTACGCAGATCCGACTAATTTCATCAAGGATAACGAACAGGAATTCGAGTATCTGGAAAAGACGACCGGCAAAATGTGTGCGATTCGCGGAATCGACTTCTTGAACTATCGTTCCAATGCCACATGGGACGATAACGCAGCCGAACGTACCATTCAGTGGGTGAATGAATACAAAGGCATTGCTGCCCTTGTGTGGCACTGGAGCGTGCCATCAGAGGAGGGGGGTACAGACTGCAATTTCTATGTGGAATCTGCCAGTGCCAACTACACTACATTCAGTATTTCCAGAGCACTGGAAGAAGGCACATGGGAAAATAAGGTGCTGATGGCGGACATTGCGGAAATTGCAAAGCAGCTGAAAAAGCTGAAAGATGCCGATGTGCCGGTTTTGTGGCGACCGCTGCATGAAGCTGAAGGAGCGTGGTTCTGGTGGGGAGCCGAAGGACCGGAGCCCTGCAAAAAGCTGTACCGCCTTCTCTACGACCAGCTGACTAACGTCTATGGATTGGACAATCTGATTTGGGTCTGGAACAGCTACACCTATTCCACATCTCCGGACTGGTATCCGGGCGATGATGTAGTAGATATTGTAGGATACGATAAGTATAATGCCGTAGACGGCAAGCCGAACCTAAGTTCGATTTCTTCCACATTCTATAGTCTGGTGCAGAGTACAGACGGACAGAAAATGGTAGCAATGGCAGAAAACGACACCATTCCTTCTTTGGAAAACCTGCTGAAAGACAAGGCTTCGTGGCTGTACTTCTGCCCGTGGTATATGAACTACCTTACCAGTGAGCAAAACAACCCCGCAGAGAATCTGAAAGAGATCTATAACAGCGAGTACTGTATCACGTTGGACGAACTGCCGGATCTGAAAAAATATCCGCTGGACGGCAGTGATGCCGATTCTGATGCTGTACTGGCGGGAGATGTCAATCTGGACAATGCAGTAAATCTGGCAGACATCATCTTGCTGCAAAAGTACCTGCTGGGAAAAACGACACTGACAGAGCAGCAGGCAAAGGCGGCTGACTATGCGAAAGATGCATTGATAAACGGAACTGACTTGACAGCACTGCGACAGGCTTTGCAAAAAGGCTAAGGCAATACTGCTTTCACAAAAATGCTCGTGAATACATCAAGTATTCACTCCGCTTTTTGTTTCATCTGACGAAAAATTTGACGACGCATCTGTCGCACAATCTTTGTGCGGTATTGCCCTAAAAAAATTGCAAAACGGGATACGACCGGTAAATCCAGTCGTATCCCGTTTTCTTATCTATTGAGTTGCTTCGGTAAATACTCCGTTTTTCTTGCGAAGAATCCGTTGATTTGCAGAACCGCGAAATGCCAGCTGCAAGGACTTCTGTCCCTCCACAAAAGGTCCGTCTACCAGCACATCGATTTCCCGTAGCAACGCATCAGTGGCATTGCACCGATAGGGGCTGTCTGCCAGCAGGTCTGTTTCCAGAACACAGCCGGTATAGCACCAGATGTCTTTTTCTGCACCGTAAGCTTTTCGCACTGCCTGTACCAATTCCAGCAGTACAGGCTGGTTCTCCGGCTCCATGGGCTCCCCGCCAATCAGTGTCAGCCCTCGGATATAACTGGGTTCCAGCAGCCGCAGAAGCTGTTCTGTCGTTGCTTCAGTGTACGGTGTGCCATAATCGAAGCACCACGTTTCCGGATTGAAGCAGTTCTTGCAGGCATGCCGACAGCCGGAAACGAATAAGGATACCCGCACGCCCTCGCCATTGGCAATGTCGCAAGACTTGATTGCACCATAATACATATGCATTCGCCTCTTTTACAGGTGCATTACACGGTCGCGGATTTCCTGTGTGCGACCCTGATTCCAGAACTGGGTACCGATGTATCCGCAGGTGCGGCGGGCAACGTTCAGTTTATCCTGATCGCGGTTGCCGCAGTTGGGGCATTCCCACACCAGCTTACCGTCATCTTCTACGATCTGGATTTCGCCGTCATAGCCGCAAACCTGACAATAATCGCTCTTGGTGTTCAGTTCTGCATACATGATATTTTCGTAAATATGCTGCATTACCGCAATCACAGCCGGAATGTTGTTTTGCATGTTGGGTACTTCTACATAGCTGATCGCACCACCGGGGGAGAGTTCCTGGAACTGTGCTTCAAAAGACAGCTTGTCAAAAGCATTGATCGGTTCGGTAACATGTACATGATAGCTGTTGGTGATGTAGTTTTTGTCTGTGACACCCTCAATCACGCCAAAGCGTTCCTGCAGGCAACGGGCAAACTTATATGTGGTAGATTCCAAAGGCGTGCCGTACAGACTGAAATCGATATTGGTTTCCTTTGCCCATTTCTTGCAGGTATCGTTCAGATGCCGCATGACCTTTAGTGCAAATGGCGTTGCAGAGGGGTCTGTGTGTGATTTTCCGGTCATATACCGTGTGCATTCACACAGTCCGGCATAGCCCAGCGACAGGGTAGAATAACCGCCGTACAAAAGCTTGTCAATGGTTTCGCCTTTTTTCAGACGAGCCAACGCACCATACTGCCACAGAATTGGAGCCACATCAGACGGTGTGCCTTTCAGGCGTTCATGACGGCACATCAGGGCACGATAGCACAGCTGTAACCGTTCGTCGAAGATTTCCCAGAAACGCTTTTCATCGCCGCCGGAGGAGCATGCGATGTCCACCAGATTCAGCGTAACAACGCCCTGATTAAAGCGGCCATAGAACTTGTACTTGCCGGCTTCGTCTTTGTAAACGGTCAGGAAAGAACGGCAGCCCATGCAGGTATAGCAGTTACCCTCTTTCAGGGACTTCATAATTTTTTCGGAAATATAATCCGGAACCATGCGTTTTGCTGTGCACTCCGCAGCCAGCTTTGTGAGATAAAAATACTTGGAATCCTCGCGAATATTATTTTCTTCCAGTACGTAGATCAGCTTCGGGAATGCCGGCGTAATGTAGACACCCTTTTCATTTTTCACTCCTTGAATTCGCTGCCGGAGCATTTCCTCGATAATCAATGCCAGATCATCTCTGGTCTGTCCCTCCGGTACTTCATTCAGGTACATGAATACCGTGACAAACGGAGCCTGCCCGTTGGTCGTCATCAAAGTGATAACCTGATACTGAATCATCTGTACACCCTGAATGATCTCGTTCCGGACACGCATTTCAGCGATCTGGTTGATCGTTTCATCATCGGTATCTTTTCCCAGACGTTCAAATTCGCGGCGAACATCACGGCGGAACTTCTCACGGCTGGTCTGCACAAATGGTGCCAAGTGGGACAGGGTAATACTCTGACCACCGTATTGAGAACTTGCAATTTGTGCGATGATCTGTGTGGAGATGTTACATGCGGTAGAAAAACTGTGCGGCTTTTCGATCATGGTTTCGCTGATAACAGTTCCGTTCTGCAGCATATCCTCCAGATTGACCAGACAGCAATTGTGCATGTGCTGTGCGAAATAGTCTGCATCATGGAAATGAATAATACCTTCCCGATGAGCATCTGTAATATCATGGGGCAGCAAAAAGCGGGTCGTAATGTCCTTGCTGACTTCGCCCGCCATGTAATCACGCTGTACACTGTTGACAATCGGATTCTTATTGGAATTTTCCTGCTTGACTTCTTCATTTTCGAAATTCAGCAGACTTAGAATCTTTTGGTCAGTTGTGTTGGACTGCCGCAGCAGCCCCCGTTCATAGCGGTAGGTGATATAATTTTTTGCAACGGTGAATGCACCGTACTTCATGATCTCAATTTCCACCCAGTCCTGAATGGTTTCAACGTCCACTGCACGGTTCATGCCGGCACATCGTGTTTCAATGTCACTGGCAATTTTGGCAATGGTTTCCGAGGAAAGCTGCTCCGCTTCAATGACAGTGATATTTGCTTTCCCAACAGCTGCGATGATCTTCGCACGGTCGAAGACATCTTCCTTGCCGCTTCGTTTGATGATTTTCACAATTATTCCTCCAATTCCAGATAATAATCAAAGAACTCAGCTTTATGAACACAGAAAGGTACTTCACAAAGGTAAGTTCTTTTGGAAATGCTTTGAGCAGTATTGCACAGAGCATGTTTGTTGATTTTGTGCGGTGTTGCTTTTATTGCAATTTTCTTTTTCATGGCAAACAGAAAGCTGCATGTTACAGCAGCCTTTCTTCCCAATCATTGATAAAAATCCATTTCAAAATACGATGTTGAACAGCTATTATTATATCGCGATTCTTCCGATCTGTCAAGAAAATTTTTTATGTATTTTCCACTCGAAACACAACAAATTGTGGTGACGCAGCTTGTGTACCACAAGATATAGTATTTTTCAAGAAACACTTTCGAAATAGCAGCATACATCTTGACCGCCGTGTTCACATGCTTTTCGTGCTGGAATTTTCCGGAAGGAATAAGCCGCTTACATGTAACATATAAAGTTCAAAAGGTTCAAATTTTTCGGAAATGCCATGCAGAAAAATATCGTTTTGATTGTTGTTCGACTGCAAAAAATGAGTTACTTGTATTATACCAAAGAGAAATTGAAAAGGCAAGTGATTTCCATAAAAACTGAAAAGAACAACTTTTTGCCACACGAAATTTCAGAAACAAGAACTTTCGGAAAGAATACTGACACGTTTTTTGTGGAACACAGCTTTTTGTGTATTTTTTGCAATTTTTCAAATCAGTGTTGACTTTTTGCAGAATGTGTGCTATAATAAAACTACAATACACTGTGGCATGCATCACAAATTGTGCAATGTTACAAATAAAGGAGTTTTGATTTATGAAGACTTTGAAGAAAGTCGCAGCTGTTCTGGCTGCATCGATGGCTTTGAACGCAGTTGCATTTACTGGTGCATTTTCTGCATCTGCTGAAGAAGACGTTACCGTAATCGGTACTGCATCCCTGAAGGGCCAGATGGGAACATATGGCTACTGGGGCGAAGGCAATACTGGAAATTCGGAAGATCTTACAAATAAGCCGGTGCAGATCACAAACGAAGACAAGCAGTATACTGCATCTTGGGAGATCACCGGTGATGGCACTGGATCTATCGAATTCCTGATGCTGGAGTTTGATACGAACGATGACCATTTCATTACAAAGGATACTTATCCGGATTTGGCAATCACAATTGACTCTGTAAAGGTAGACGGCAACGAGATCGATTACAAGATGTCTGATAATGCAGTAGACTACAAATATTATGCTAATGATACCGGTACAACACGTGCATATCTCCTGAATACGTGGAATGCATCTGGTCGAAAAGTAACCGATATTTCTGCGGAAACTGCTGTGGCTCAGAGCGTTGAAGTTACTTTCAGCGTTGCCAATGTATACGCTGCTCTGCCGTATGGTGACCTTAACGAAGATGGTGCTGTTGATACCATTGACCTGCTGGATCTCTCGTTGGAAGTTGCACAAAAGGGTGCAGGCTTGCCGGCAACTTTTGACGATCGCAAAGTAAAACTGGCAGATTTGGACGATAGTGGTGACTTGGATTCTACGGATATTTATTATCTACTGCTGCATATTGCACAGAGTGGTGCTGGCATTACCGTTGATCCGTTCCCGGTAACTGTAAAGTAATCCCATCTTTTCTTTAAAAAGTAAAATTTAATACAAAAGGGGGAGTTGTATTTTGCAACTCTCCCTTTTTGTATGTGATACAAACCAGAGCAGAAAAAGCAGGCACAATAGGAGAGAGTACTCGTCGTATTGTGCCTGCTCTTTTAATTCAAATTTGTAAACTTATTCTTGTACCAGTTGCTTCATGTCGTACATGCCAGCCGGCTTGCCGCAGAGATAGACCGCAGCGTTTACTGCACCTACAGCGAAGACTGTTTTTGAAGCTGCACTGTGGGAAAGGGTAATCACTTCGTCCTGTCCTGCAAAGATCACGTCATGTTCGCCGACAATTGTGCCGCCACGAATGGAATGCATACCGATTTCCTTGCTGTCACGCTTCATGCGGCGTGCGTGACGATCGTATACATAATGATACTCATTGTTCAGGGTGTCGTTAATGGCATTGGCAATCATAATTGCTGTGCCGCTGGGAGCATCGATCTTCTGATTGTGATGCTTCTCTACAATCTCAATGTCAAACTGTCCGCCCAGAACAGTGGCAGCTTTCTTTGCTAGTTCCACCATCAGGTTAATGCCTAATGACATGTTGAACGTAAAGAATACCGGAATCTGTTGAGATGCACTCTGGATTTTCTGGATCTGTGCATCGTCATAGCCAGTGGTTGCCAGCACCAGTGCAACATTGTTGACCAGTGCGTATTCCAGCAATTCGTCCAGTGTGGACGGATTGGAGAAATCAATAATCACGTCCGGTACTTCTGGAAGTTCTGCCGGAGTTGCAACAATGGGGAAATCCGCATACTTTGCAGTGTACGAATCCACACCGCCAATTACTGTGCAATCGTCCCGTCCGTCAATACAGGAAGCTACGGTGTGTCCCATTTTGCCGTTTGCACCGCAAATTACAATCTTTGTCATAATCCTTGCCTCTTTTCTCGTCCGAATATCTTTCCTTAGGAGAGCATACCGTATGCACGCAGAGTTGCCTGCATTGCAGCCTTGTGCTCATCGCTCATATCCAACAGCGGCATTCTGCAGGGACCAGAGGGCATGCCAAGCTGGTTCATAGCTTCCTTGACCGGAATCGGATTAACTTCCATAAACAGATCATTGATCAGACGGAGATACTTCAGCTGCAATTCGGAAGCAGCTGCGAAGTTATTTTCCAGACAATACTGAGTCATCTGATGTGTTTCCTTCGGCAGTACATTAGACAGTACAGAAATAACACCCTTGCCGCCCAAGGACATGATCGGAACGATCATATCATCGTTACCGCTGTAGATGTCGATCTTATCGCCGCACTTTGCAGCAACCTTTGCGGTATAGCCAATGTTTCCGCTGGCTTCCTTGATTGCTGCAATGTTCTTGTGCTCTGCCAGTGCTGCAACGGTGCTGACATCAAAACCTACGCCGGTACGGCTGGGAACATTGTAAAGAATGATCGGCAGGTCTACGCTGTCTGCAATGGCATTGTAATGAGCAACAAGACCTCTCTGTGTGGTCTTGTTGTAATACGGGGTAACGATCAGCAGACCGTTTGCACCCAGTTCCTGAGCCTCTTGAGAGAGCTCAATGGCATACTTGGTGTCATTGCTTCCGGTTCCGGCAATGACCGGAATCCGGTTGTGAGTATGCTCTACTGCAAAACGGATGCATTCCCGATGCTCCTTATCGTCCAGCGTAGAGGATTCACCGGTTGTACCACAGATGATAATGGCATCTGTACCGTTTTCAATCTGAAAATCAATGTTCTTTGCCAGACCGGCATAATCTACAGAACCGTCCTCCAGCATCGGTGTAATAATGGCTACGCCAGCACCGGTAAAAATGGTGTTTTTCATAAAAATTACCTCCTGATGGTAATCAAAATCTCAATAAGATGTGTGCTTTACAGAAATGCATTAGTCCATATAGCCCTTTGCTGCCAGCAGTTCTGCCAGCAGAACGCCGCCGCCTGCTGCACCGCGGAGAGTGTTGTGAGAAAGGCAGACGAACTTATAATCGAACATAGTATCTTCCCGCAGACGACCTACAGACACTGCCATACCGCCTTCAATGTTACGATCCAGCTTTGCCTGCGGACGGTCATCTTCCTGGAAATAGTGAATGAACTGCTTCGGAGCAGACGGCAGTTCCAGTTCCTGCGGTACGCCCTTGAAGTCTTCCCAGATCTTCAGGATTTCTTCCTTGGACGGCTTCTGCTCAAAGGATACGAATACAGCGGCAGTATGACCGTCGGAAACCGGCACACGCAGGCACTGTGTGGTGATCAGCGGGCTGTCTGCACTGACGATCTGTCCGTTTTCGATTTTGCCCCAGACCTTCAGCGGCTCCTTTTCGGACTTTTCTTCTTCACCGCCGATATACGGAACGATGTTGTCAAGAATTTCCGGCCAGCGTTCAAAAGTCTTTCCGGCACCGGAAATTGCCTGATAGGTGCAAGCCAGAACATTCTGAATGCCATACTTCCGCAGCGGGGACAGTGCCGGCACGTAGCTCTGAATCGAGCAGTTCGACTTTACAGCGATAAAACCACGCTTCGTACCCAGACGCTTTCTCTGGCTCTCGATGACCTCGATGTGTTCCGGATTCACTTCCGGTACAACCATCGGCACATCCGGTGTGAAACGGTGTGCAGAGTTGTTGGATACGACAGGGCATTCTGCCTTTGCATAGCGTTCTTCCAGTGCACGGATCTCATCTTTCTTCATGTCTACGGCACAGAATACGAAGTCCACCATGCCTGCGATCTTGTCAACATCAGCAGTTGCATCAAACAGAATCATCTGCTTCATAGATTCCGGCATTGGCTTCTGCATTGCCCAGCGGTTGCCGACAGCTTCTTCATAAGTCTTTCCGGCAGAACGGGGAGAAGCCGCCAGTGCAGCCACATGGAACCACGGGTGGTTTTCCAAAAGTGTCGCAAAACGCTGTCCAACCATACCTGTTGCACCGATAATACCGACCTTGTACTGTTTCATTTTTGTCATTCCTCCAAAAAAATCTTAAAAATATGAAAAAACCGGTTGAAAACCGGCGGCTCATGCGATATAATAGAATAGAATGACGTACACCGAATGGTATATCGCCGATAGCACTCCATCATAACGATGACAGTCATATCCCTGTTTGGAAATATGCCCAGAAGCTGTGTCACCGGTACAGCTTCTTCGGCACGAACGCCTTTCTGCTCCGATCATCGCGGAATGGTAACCTGTCGGAACATACTCATCGCAAGTGCGCCTCTACCTATTCCTATCATATCATTTCTATGGGAATTTGTCAATAACATTTTTGCGAAAAAGAGGAAAAACTCATGAAAAAATCAGATTTTTACTATGATTTGCCGGATGAATTGATTGCACAGACCCCTGTTGAGCCAAGAGATCACTCCAGATTGATGCAAATTGACCGGAATACCGGTGAAATTCAACACAAGCATTTTTATGATCTGTTAGAGATTCTGCAACCGGGTGATCTGCTGGTAATGAATGATTCCCGCGTTCTTCCGGCACGTCTGTACGGAGAGAAAGTAGATAATGGCACCTTTATCGAATTCCTGCTGTTGGAACAGAAAGGGGATAAGCTTTGGGAAATCATCTGCCGTCCCGGAAAAAAAGCAAAAGTCGGTGTAAAGTTCTCATTTGGCGGTGGCAGATTGATTGGTGAAGTCGTTGAAGTGAAACCGGACGGCAATCGAATTGTGCAGTTTACCTGTGAGGGTAACTTTTATACTGCACTGGAAGAAGTGGGACAGATGCCGCTTCCGCCGTATATTCACGAAAAGTTGAAAGACAAAGAACGCTATCAGACAGTTTACTCCAAGGAACTCGGCTCTGCGGCGGCTCCTACAGCCGGACTGCACTTTACAAAAGACATGCTGAAAAAGCTGAAAGAGAAAGGCGTAAATGAAGCTTATGTGACACTGCATGTAGGATTGGGAACGTTCCGTCCGGTAAAGGAAGATGACGTATTGCAGCATCAGATGCATAGTGAGCACTATCATCTCCCTCAGGAAACGGTAGATATGATACGGGAAACCAAGGCAAACGGCGGTCGTGTCATTGCAGTGGGCACAACTTCCTGTCGGACGCTGGAAGCAGTTGCTACGGCACACAACGGGGAACTGGTGGCAGAAGACGGCTATACGGATATTTTCATTTACCCTGGTTATTCATTTAAGGTACTGGACGGTTTGATTACAAACTTCCACTTGCCGGAAAGCACTTTGATTATGCTGATTTCCGCATTTCTGGGATATGAAAAGACTATGTATGCCTACGAAGTTGCTGTGCAGGAAAAATATCGTTTCTTCAGCTTTGGTGATGCTATGTGTATCTTACCGGAAAAAAGCGAATGAAATCAAATTCACCAGAAGAACTGCAGGAGATTTTCGCACGGATTGACGCAATTGACTGGTCACAATATCATACAGCATATGGGAACGCATCCGGGATTGAAACCAATCCGAAAAAATGGTGGGAAAGATTTCTTCCGATGTCCGTGACAATGCACCGTCACAGATATTTTGATGAGGATTGCAGAGATCAGGCAGATATCGCAAAATGGCTGAAAATGCTTTTTGCAGGGCAGGAAATGGTTGCAAGGGAAGCAGCATTAAAATTAGATAATGCACTTTGCCATCAACATATTATGATTGCAGATGCTGCACTTCCTGCTTATGACATTTTGCTGTATTGTCTAAAGACAACTGACAGTGCGTTACTGACAGAAGATTTGCTGGATATTTTGCGTGGTCTTGCTGCTGGCACTTCCAAAATTCAATCTGGTGCAGCATGGGCGGTTTCTCTGCGAAAAAAGTTGATGCAAGATAAAAGTATATTTGCATCTTATTTTTCCATGGAAGAAGAGGAAGAAACCTTTATAGCAGCGTTTGCTAAAGAGATCTGCACATTACTGCAAACTCCTCCGATTATGACACAAGGATAAAACAGAAAGGAATTTATACGAAAGATGTTTACACTATTAAAAACCGAAGGACACGCCAGACGCGGCGTTTTTGAAACTGTTCATGGCACGATCCAGACCCCATTTTTCATGAATGTGGGAACTGCCGCAGCTATCAAAGGCGGCATATCGTCCATTGACTTGGCGAATGAATTGAAATGTCAGGTAGAACTTTGTAATACCTATCACTTGCATTTGCGTCCGGGAGATAAAATCGTCCGTCAAATGGGCGGACTGCACCAGTTTATGAACTGGCACAAGCCAATTCTCACAGACAGCGGCGGATTTCAAGTGTTCTCTTTGGCAAAGCTTCGTCGTATCCGAGAGGAAGGCGTTTACTTCCAGTCCCATATCGACGGTAAGGCGATTTTCATGGGTCCGGAAGAAAGCATGCAAATTCAGTCGAATCTTGGCTCTACCATTGCAATGGCATTTGACGAGTGTGTAGAGAATCCGGCACCATTGGATTACGTGAAGAACTCCTGTGCTAGAACGACCCGTTGGCTGATTCGCTGCCAAAAGGAAATGCAGCGGTTGAATAGTCTGGAGGGGACTATCAATCCGCATCAGATGCTGTTTGGCATCAATCAGGGCGGTACTTACGATGCGATTCGTGTATCGCATATGCAGGAAATTGCACAGCTCGGGCTGGACGGTTATGCCATTGGCGGTCTGGCGGTAGGAGAACCTACAGAGATCATGTATCACATCATTGAGCAGGTGGAGCCACACATGCCTGTTGATAAGCCGCGTTACCTTATGGGTGTAGGAACGCCTTCAAACATCATTGAGGGCGTTGCACGCGGCGTAGACATGTTTGATTGTGTAATGCCCAGTCGAAACGCACGGCATGGAACGATCTTTACATGGGACGGTATTCTGCATATCACCAATGCTGCTTATGAAACGGATTCCCAGCCGTTAGATCCGAAATGTGACTGTCCGGTATGCCGGAATCATACACGTGCTTATGTGCGGCATTTGTTTAAGGCAAAGGAACAGCTGGCTGGCCGTCTGGCAGTAATGCACAATCTCTATTTCTATAATACGCTGCTGGAACGGATTCGTGATGCACTGGACGCAGGGGAGTTTGCACAGTTCCGCAAGGAATACAGCGAACGGTTGGCTCAGAGAATCTAAGGAAACATTGTATAAAAAGAAAGCGGATACTGCATGACACAGTATCCGCTGTATGTTCAGAAACAAGTTGTAAAAAACAAAGGAGCAGGGAAGAAAGTTTTATTCGTAAATCGGCTCCAGAACCGCATATTTGCCGTCTGCACGCTTGTAGACAACATTGACTTCACCGGTATTGGCATTGGTGAACATGAAGAACGAGTGTCCCAGCAAATCCATTTGCAGAATTGCTTCGTCCAGATCCATGGGGTGCATTACAAACTTCTTGTGGCGAATGACTTCGTGATCTGCTTCGACAACCGGTTCTTCCAGCATGCCGGTAAATGCAGCTTCTTTCAATTTCTTTTCGACACGAGTTTTGTTCTTGCGAATCTGGCGAATGATCTTATCGATGGAAGCATCCAAAGCATCTTCCTTATCTACAGCAGACTGTTCTGCACGATAAATCAGGTTGTTATAAGTAACCGTCAATTCAATGACGATCAGATTTTTGTGTGTTGCCATTGTGATTTTTGCTTCTGCTTCACTGCCGAAAAATTTGTCCAGTTTTGTACTCAGACGCTTTTCAGCATACTCTGTAAAGTTTTGCGGGATCTGCATTTTTTTCGCTGTGATTGTAATTTTCATGATGAATTCCTCCTTCTACAGTTCGCTGCAAGATACCGAAGCATTTTACGTTCGAACTGTTTGTTTCTCATATTATAACATATTTCTAGTTTGGTGGCAAGTACTTTTTTATTTTTTGTGGAATACATACAAAAACAATTCTCTGGTTTCGTGAAAATAGCTGATATTTCGACGAAACAGCACTTCATGATTGGCAATTTATACAAAACAAGGGGATTGGACTTGCAACTTTTCAAAAAATCGATTATCATAGTCATAGAGTGTTTCATCTATGGCAATACCGTACAAAGATTGTGCGACAGATGCGTCGTCAAATTTTTCGTCAGATGAAACAAAAAGCGGAGTGAATACTTGATGTATTCACGAGCATTTTTGTGAAATATGACGGGAAATTTGCAAGCAGATGGCGTGCAAAGTCGTCAGACGCTCTTTGTGCGGTATTGCCCTATAAAAAATTATCTGGATAGGAGGTTTGGAACATGCTTGACAAGCTTTTATCTTCATTGCAGGGGATACCGGCATATTCTATTTTAATCAGTGCTGTTGTTGTCATTTTTATTGCTGTTAGTGTTCTGGTGATGTTTGGAACTGCACGGCAGGAAAAAGAAATCGAACAGCTTCGTTGGGAAAAGGTCAGTGCTCACATGGCATTGTACGACACTTCACGTCGTGTTGTCATTCCGTTGGAAGCGGATGAAATCCTGATCGGCAGACACGGAGCCGCAGATATTCGTTTTACGGACATGAGTGTTTCCCGTTATCATGCAGTGCTTTATGTGTCTAACGGGGTGTGGAGCATCATGGATCTGGATTCCAAATCCGGAACATTTGTCAACGGCAGGCGGATTCGTTCGCAGGTCAAACTCAAAGACATGGACGAGATTCGGTTTGGAACAAAATCGGTGATAATCCGGCAGCGAAGGAGGAAACAGAATGTATAAAAACGGACTCACTTATGGAAAATGCACCACAATTGTCTTGCTGACACACATTATTATGCTGCTTGCGATTCTGCTCCGCGGCAAATATGATACGCCGCAAGACATTTTGCCGTTGGCAGTTGCTGTGATCGGGTTAGATCTCACGTATAGTATAGTGCTGCGATTCCTGTACCGCCAAATGACTTATACGCTGGATTTTGTATTGCTGCTGCTTATCAACATCAGTGTCATGTTTCAATCCTGTTTTGGCGGTGTTGGATTTGCGGCAAAGCACTATGTTACTTGTATTGTAGCACTGGCAGTTTGTCAAGTCGGTTTCCTTTTGACACGAAATCATGTTTGGATTCAATCTAAAAAAATTGTGCTGTATATTCTGTTGGGTGTGCTGATTTTGAGTATTTTGCTGCTGACTGGCAGTCGAAGCATGTGGATCAACATCGGACCAATCAGTATTCAGCCGTCAGAATTTATGAAGCCAGTCTTTGTTTTGATCTGTGCAACCTCTATTCGGGAACAGCATGAGAAGAAAAAGATTCTGTTTTTCTACGTTTCCAAGGAAATGATGATCCTGACAGGAGCATTTATTGTCATTGTAGGTTTGCAGTGGTGGTGTCGTGATTTAGGTTCGCTGCCTACTTTTGCCGCTGCGTACGGTTGTGCGTTGGCATGTCGCTTGTGTTATCCAAAAGCAAAATTTTCCAAGAAAACAATTATCGGAATCAGTGCTATTGCTGCGATTCTTGTAGCATTGGCATTGCGATTTGCACCGGGTTATGTACAAAACCGTCTTTCGGTTGACATCTGGAATCAAATGGAGGGAGATGGATACCAGCAGTGTAAAGCTTTGATTGCGATTGCAGAGGGCGGTTTGTTCGGAAAGGGACCAGGCTGCGGCTCCTTGTATAAAGTGTTTGCTTCGGACACCGATATTGTTTTTTCTACCATTTGTGAAGAATGGGGCTTTTTGGTGGCATTGCTGTCGATATTGATCTTAATGGCAATGATGCTGCTTCCGATGATCAATAAACCTCGTAGCTATTTCCATACAACCATGATTCTTGGCTGCGTGGCAGTGTTGATTGTGCAAATGGGCTTGAACATCTTCGGCTCCTGCAATCTGATCCCGTTTACTGGTGTTACAATTCCATTTATTTCGCAGGGTGGTAGTTCCATGATTACCAGTGGCTTCTTAGCCGGTATGCTGAAAGCTGGACAGTCACCGGTATTTAAGAAACCGGAACCGAAAAAGAAAAAAGCCAGAGCAAGAAAGGCGGTGGCTGCGGCATGAAAAGCATTCAAAGTATCCGACGCGGAGAACGGCTGACCATTCTGATTTTGATTGTGTTTTTCCTAGGCATGGGTGTTTTGGTTTGGAAAGTAGTAAAAGAATCTTCCTTTTATATGTCCCATTCTGATGATGTGACGCTGGGAATGGTCTATGACCGAAATAATCAGATTTTATTTGATCCAAATGCTTCTACAGAAACCTATGACGAAAATTACTTCTTAGATGTGGGAAATGTGATTGGCGATGACAGCGGTCAGATGACAAATACGCTGGTTTCCGAAAACATTGAAAAACTGCAAAACTATAGTTTGATTTTTGGTGCAACGCCTCACGGAAAAACGGCAATTTACTCCACATTGGATCATAAAGCCAACCAAACGGTATACAATGCTTTTGGCAGCAAAAACGGAACGGCAATCGCTTACAACTATCAGACAGGAGAGATTCTGGTGTGCGTCAGCAAACCCAGTGTCAATATTCTGGATAATTACAGCAATATCAGCGAATTGCCGGACGGCAGTTTGATTTGCAAAGCGTTTTATGAAACCACTCCCGGCTCCACACAAAAAATTGCAACCACTGCTACGGCTCTGGAAACATTCGGTTATGATGGACTGATGTCCAAAACATATACTTGCAACGGCATCTATACCACAAAATACAATCAGCAGATCAAATGTCATGACCTTAACGGACATGGCACACAGAACATTATGCAAGGGTTTGAGAACAGCTGTAATCCGTTTTTTGCACAGCTGGTACAGGATATGCCGTTGGATAACATTATTCAAACATACACACGTATGGGCATTGCGGTAAACGATACAAAAATGCAGAAAATCCAATTTGACGGGTTATCTTCTTTCAGTGCTTCTACAAAGCTGACAGATACCAGCGACTTTGACACCATGTGGAGTTGCATGGGACAGAGCGAAGCACTTGCAAGCCCACTGCAAATGATGCTGTGGGAGAGTGCTATTGCCAATGCCAGCGGAAAAGTGACAGAGCCCTATCTCATTGACCATACTACTAACGTGACTGGGAGCACAAAATATGAAGCAAAAACCACCTATGGAGAGAACAACATCTTTTCCGCAGAAGTAGCCAGTCAGATAAAACAGATCATGCGACAAAATGGACAGGAACGCTACAGTTCTATTGGCTATCCCGTTGGTGTAAAAAGCGGTACAGCACAGGTACAGAACGGGGCATCGGAAAATTCTTTGTTGGTTGGATTCAATGATGATCCCAATTTACCGATTGCATTTTGCGTAGTAATTGAAGACCGTGTTTCTGGTGAGATCTCTACTTCGGATATTGTTTCAACAATGCTGAATGCACTGAATCAAAACTAATTCGCATCAGCACAATAAACAAAAAAGCGTTTTGCAGGCAGAATATAATCTGTCTTGCAAAACGCTTTTTTGTTATGCATAAAATGCCTTAAAGCAAATTGATTTTTTTGAACATGTCCTGCATCTTCTGATCGATTCCTGAAATAGTTTCGGAACACTCTTTCAGTTCGCCGGTCAGGGAGGCGGCAATTTTAGGATCGCCAGTAGACTTGTAATGCAGCTGATGCTCCAGACTTGCCCAGAAGTCCATGGCAATGGTGCGAATCTGAATCTCTACAGGAGCAATTTCTTTGCCGTTGGACATGTAGACCGGTACATCCAGAATCATGTGAAAACTCCGGTAACCATTCGGTTTTGGATTTTTGATATAGTCCTTGATTTTTCGCAGCTGAAAAGCACTGTGGTCTGTCAGGAGGTCTGCAATTGCATAAATGTCATCAATATAGCAGCAGATTACCCGAACCCCTGCAATATCTGTTAAATTGTTGCGGGCACTTTCCGGTGTAACCGGCATGCCTTTCCGCTGCAACTTTCCCACAATGCTCTGCGGTGTCTTAATACGGCTTTCGATATTGTGAATTGGATTTCGCTGAAACCGCATACTGAATTCGTTGTCAAAAATATTCAGCTGTGCCTTTACCAGTTCAATTGCAGAATCGTAAAGATGTTCCAATTCCAAAAACGAATAAAACACATCTTGAATCTGTTCTTCCTTGTGTTCCGGAACCACATCGCGAATGGCATCCAGATAAAATTCCTTGTCGTCCATATAGATGATCCCTCCTATACAGAAAACGCACACAAAGACCGTGCATTTGTGTGCGTTTTACGAAAAATCAGAGTGCATACAATGCTACTCTATACGATTTGCAAATGATAATGCCTATTACGGGAGCAGACGGTTGATGTCACGCGGGAACATGCTTGCCTGACGAACATTTGACAGACCCAGCAGCTTCATAACCAGACGTTCCAGACCAATACCCAGACCGCCGTGCGGAGGCAGACCATACTTGTGGGCTTCCAGATAGTATTTGAAGTCCTCCGGATCCAAACCTTGTGCGTGCATCTTGTCCAGCTGTTCCTGATAATCGTGGATACGCTGACCGCCGCTGGTAATTTCCAGACCGCGGAACAACAAGTCGAACTTGTATGCCAGACGCGGATCTTCTCTGGAGTTCATTGCATAGAACGGCGGCTTAGAGGACGGGAAATGCGTAACAAAGATAAAGTCGCTGTCGAATGTTTTCTTTGCGTATTCGCAGATTGCCACTTCGTCTTCTGGTTCCAGGTCCAGCTTGTTCTTGGAACCCTTGTTGCCCAGAATTTCCTTTGCTTCCAGCAGGGTAACGCTGGGAATATCCCGAATTACCGGTACATCTGCTTCCAGCAGTTCCAGTTCAAATGCATAATGCTTTTTCAGATATTCCATGACATATCGCAGGCATGCTGTTTCCATTGCCATAACGTCATACATGCTGTCAATGTAACCCATTTCAAAGTCCAGACCAATGTATTCGTTGATATGACGAGATGTTGCGTGCTTTTCTGCACGGTATACCGGTGCAATTTCAAATACGCGGTCAAAGAATGCCACAGCAGTCTGCTTGTAGAACTGCGGGGACTGGTTCAGGAATGCTGGTTTGTCAAAGTATTCCAGATGGAAGATATTCGCACCACCCTCGGCACCTTGTGCAACGATCTTCGGGGTATGGATCTCTGTGAAGCCCTGTCCAATGAGGAATTCGCGGAATCCACCGACAACGCCTTCCTGAATCTTGAAAATGGCACGTTCATAAATGTTACGCAGGGCAACAGAACGGTTGTCCAGATTGATGTCCAGTGCACAGCCCAGTTTTTTGTTGGAAACTTTCAACGGGTATTCCTCGTTGCAGTTTGCGATGATTTCCAGTGCAGACAGCTGCAACTCTACGCCGCCGACAGCCTTTTCATTCTTTGTAACCTTACCGCGAACCCAGACAAAGTTGCCTTCCCGAAGTCCGGTGATAGAATCCTTGCACTGTTCCGGTACGTACAGCGACTGAATCAGGTAACGACCGGTACGCAAAATCAGAAATGCAAAACCACTCATCTGGCGGATCTTATGTACGCAGGCACGCAGAGAGATTTCTTCTCCTACATGATTTGCTGCATCAGAGAAATCAAATTCGTGCAGCAGATGATCAGTATTGATCTGTGTGATGCCGTCTTTCTTCTCCGGAATATACTGATTCGGATTAGTGAACTTAGTGCATTCTACTGATTTAACTTCTTCTGCCGCATTTGCCTTGTCAGCAGATTCTTCCGCAGTAACTGTCGGTTTTGCTTCTGCCAGTTTGGCTTCCAGTAATTCCTTGATTGTACTGGGAGTGCAAACGCCGCGAAGGGATTTGGTGCATTGTCCCATCAGGAAGCCGAATACTTTCTTTTCACCAGACTGATACTGTGAAACAGCTTCTGCATTCTCTGACAGAATTTTGCTGATAACCTCATCTGCCTTTTTGGTATCGTTGACAATCAGCATGCCGGATTCTTCTGCAATGACCTTTGCCGTTTTTCCGGTTTCGATCATCTGACGGAGAATCTTCTTGGCATCGTTCTTGGATACCTGTTCGGTATCTGCCATTTTTACCAGTTCTGCAAATTCAGCAGGGGAGAACGGCAGTGCTTCCATAGAAACTTCGCCCAGATTTACACGGCGAAGCAGTTCTACAATGATAAAGTTCGCAATGCTCTTAGGTGCGTTATAAACTGCAACGGCATTGTCGTAGAAATCGGAAACGCTCTTTTGGCTGATCAGAATTTGAGCATCTGTCTTGGACAGGCCATAGTCTTTCATGTAGCGTTCCATACGCTTATACGGCAGTTCCGGCAGCATATCTCGAATGGAATCCAGCATTTCATCTGTAAAGTTGACCTGCAAAATATCTGGTTCCGGGAAATACCGATAGTCATGTGCGTTTTCCTTGCTTCTCATGGAAGAAGTTTCGCCCTTGTTTTCGTTGAAACGACGGGTTTCCTGCACAACTTTTTTGCCGGCGTCCAGCAGTCTGGACTGCCGCTTGATCTCATAATTGATGGCACGGGTAATCGATTTCAGAGAGTTCATGTTTTTGATCTCTGCACGAGTACCCAGTTCCTTATCCTCCGGACGCATAATAGAAACATTGACGTCGCAGCGGAGAGAACCTTCTTCCATTTTACAGTCACTGACACCAGCGTACTGCAACAGAAGCATAACCTTTTCAATGAAAGCCTTCGCTTCTTCTGCGGAAGAAATATCCGGCTCTGTAACGATTTCTACCAGCGGGATACCACAACGGTTGTAGTCTGCCAGAGAAACGGCGTTGAAGTCATCGTGCACCAGTTTTCCGGCATCTTCTTCCAAGTGGATATGGTTGATTCGGATATACTTCTGTCCGTTCGGGGTGTCAATAGCAACTTTGCCTTCCAGACAAAGTGGATAATACAACTGAGAAATCTGATATGCCTTCGGCAAGTCCGGATAGAAGTAGTTCTTTCGGTCAAAAACAGAAAACTTGCTGATGTTGCAGCCCAGTGCCATACCAGCCTTTACCGCATATTCTACAGCAGTCTGGTTGATGACCGGCAGTGTGCCCGGCATACCGGTGCAGACCGGACAGCAGCGGGAGTTCTGGCTTCCGCCGAATTCTGCACTACAGGTACAAAAAACTTTGGATTTGGTCAGGAGCTCCGCATGGATTTCCAGACCAATAACAGGAATATATGATGACATGATAAAACTGCTCCTCCTTACTTCAATACCGGAACAGCGGTTTCAAACTGCTGTTCAAAGGCATCTGCAACCTGTAGAATGGTTGCTTCATCGAACTGCTTGCCCACAATGGACATACCGATCGGCATACCTGCTGCATTATAGCCGCAGGGGGTAGAAATTGCCGGCAGGGAAGCAATATTTACGGTTACCGTACAAATATCCGCCTGATACATCTTTACCGGATCAGAAATGTTTTCATGTACGCCATAGGCAACAGACGGGGTTGTCGGTGTCAGAATTACATCACAGGTTTCGAAAATGTGTGCATATTCTGCGGAGATTCGCTGCTTGAGTGCCATAGCCTTTCCGTAGTATGCATCATAGTAACCGCTGGACAGAGCATAATTTCCGAGCAAAATACGGCGTTTTACTTCGCTGCCGAAGCCTTCGCTTCTGGAGTTGCAGATCAGTTCTTGGAATGTGTCGCCGACCTTGCTGCGGTGACCATATTTGATGCCGTCGTAGCGGGACAGGTTGGAAGAAGCCTCTGCGGAAGCAATCAGATAATATGCTGCAACAGCGTATTTCAGACTGGGCATGCTGCATTCCACCAGTTCTGCTCCCATTTTTTCATAAGTTCTTGCAGCCTGCATCACTGCATTTCGAACTTCATCGTCAATACCCTCTGCATAGAATTCCTTCGGGATTGCGATTTTCAGTCCCTTGATGTCTTTTCCCAGTTTTGCGGTATAGTCTTCCGGATTGCGTTTGGAAGATGTACCATCGTGCGGGTCAAATCCTGCAATGGCATTTAAAATCCATGCACAGTCCTGTGCGTTTTTGGCAATCGGTCCGATCTGATCCAGAGAGGAAGCGAATGCCACCAGACCATAACGGGAAACTCTGCCGTAGGTTGGCTTCAGTCCGGTAACACCGCAGAACGCTGCTGGCTGACGAATGGAGCCGCCGGTGTCCGAACCCAGTGCAGCCGCAGCCAGAGAAGCAGATACGCTTGCTGCGGAACCGCCGGAAGAACCACCCGGCACACATTCAGTGTTAAACGGATTGCGGGTTTTTGCAAAAGCAGAAGTCTGTGTGGAACCACCCATTGCAAATTCGTCCATGCTTGCTTTTCCCAGCATAACAATGTCCTGTGCAGCCAGTTTTTCCATTACAGTTGCATTATACGGCGGAATGAAATCTTCCAGCATTTTTGAAGCACAAGTGGTCTTGATGCCATCTGTGCAAATATTGTCCTTGATTGCCATGGGAATGCCGCAAAGCACGCCTGCATTTCCCGCATCAATTTTTTTCTGTGCAGCAGCGGCATCTGCCAGAGCACGCTCTGCTGTTACTGTAATATAACTCTGAATGGTATCATCATATTTTGCAATGCGATCCAGATAGCTCTGTGTCAGTTCCGGTGCAGAAATTTCTTTGCTGTCCAGCATCTGACGCAGTTTTCCAATGGTTTGTTGCGTAAGATCCATATGTTTTCCTCATTCGTCCGCAGACGAATGCCTCCTTTTCTGATTGTTATCCGGCGAAAAGCACGTACACAACGGGTGTGGCTTATCGCGATTATTCTACAACCTTTGGCACAACGAAACAGTTTTCGTCGTTTACAGCGTTTTGCAGAATCTTTTCTGTAGGGAAACTGTCTTCCTTGATGTCTTCCCGCAAGTCGTTCAGATAAACATTTTTATTGTCGGCATATGCATCATACTGAATGTCGATTTCCTTTACGGTATCCATAATTTCAATGATGCTTGTCATTTCAGATGCCATTTGCTCCATTTCTTCTTTTGTAAAATGAAGTTTTCCCAATTCTGCCAGATAGGCAATCATCTGTAAATCCAATCTTGACCCTCATTTCTATTTCTGAAATTGCAGAAATTTATTCCGCGGCAAAGCCGCAGACATCTGCTCAAATTTACACAGGTTTTATTATAACATAATCCCTTGAATTTTGCAAGGCTTTTCTTACGGGAAAGCACAAAAAAACAGAATTTGAAAATTTTTTCCGGATATGCTTGATTTTTTTCCGGTTTTTCAGTATAATAGAATGTGATATTGTTTGGAAACCCTTGTGTCTGTCAAAACATAGAGTTTGGGATTTCCAAGGTAGGGAGGATTCATAATGCTGACTTTTTCAAAAATGCACGGCATTGGCAATGACTACATCTACATCAACTGTTTCAAGGAAACCGTAACGGATCCGGAAAAGCTTTCTGTTTTTTTAAGTGATGTTCGGTTTGGCGTAGGTTCTGACGGTCTGGTTTTGATTCTTCCGTCAGAAGTTGCAGATTTCCGAATGCGGATTTTTAATGCAGACGGATCTGAAGCAATGATGTGCGGCAATGCCACCAGATGCATCGGCAAGTATGTTTACGACATGGGCATGACTGACAAAACAGAAATTTCGCTGGAAACAAACTCCGGCATCAAGTATCTGACACTGTATCCTGATGCCAACAACAAGATTGAAAGCGTCAAAGTGGATATGGGAAAGGCAATCCTCGTTCCGAGAGAAATTCCGGTCAATTCGGATCTGGAACGGTTTATTGCACAGCCAGTAACAGTGGACGGTAAGGAATACGCAATGACCTGCGTTTCTATGGGAAATCCGCATGCAGTTGTGTTTTTGCCGGAAGTGGATTCTCTGGATCTGGAGAAAATCGGTCCGTCTTTTGAACATCATGAGCTGTTTCCGGATCGGGTGAATACGGAATTTGTCCGCGTGATCGATGACCATACGCTGCAAATGCGTGTATGGGAACGGGGAAGCGGTGAAACCTTTGCCTGCGGTACCGGCACTTGTGCCACTGTAGTGGCAGCAGTTCTCAATGGATTCTGCAAAAAGGAAGAAGAAATTCTGGTACATCTCCGCGGTGGAGATCTGCGTATTATTTATCACGAAGATGATACAGTCACTATGATCGGACCTGCAACCTATGTTTTTGAAGGAAAGATGGAGTATCCGAATCTCTAAAGCAAATGTAGGGTGTGTTGATACGAAGCCTGACACATGTCTTTTGGGTTGATTTTCCCCGTTCGTCGTTAAAAATCCTTGCCATGCGAAAGCACACCTGCGAATTTTTGCCTAGAACGGAGAAAAATCACCTCATAAAATTCACATATCATTATAATGATAATGTCAACACCCTCTAAATCATAATTTTAATTTCATAAAGGAGTATTTCAAATGCCAACGATCAATGAGAATTTTTTGAAGCTGGAAAAGAATTATTTGTTCATCAATATTGCAAAAAAAGTCAATGCGTTCATGGCTGAAAATCCAGACGCACCGCTGATTCGTATGGGCATCGGCGATGTTACACTGCCGATTGCACCGGTTTGCGTAGAGGCAATGAAAAAAGGTGCCGATGAAATGGGCGTAAAAGAAACCTTCCGTGGCTATGAGGACAGCGGCTCCGGCTATGATTTCCTGAAAGAAGCAATTGCAGGATATTACAAGAAGTTTGGCGTTTCTCTGGAACTGGATGAAATTCGTGTCAATGACGGTGCCAAGAGTGACTGCGGCAATATTGTAGACATTTTTGGCGATGACAATATTGTACTGATTACGGATCCGGCATATCCGGTTTATGTAGATTCTAATAAAATGAACGGCAGAACGGTAATTTATGCAGATTCTGATGAATCCAACGGTTTTGCAGCTATGCCAGATTCGTCTGTTCATGCAGATTTGATTTACCTCTGCTCTCCAAACAACCCGACCGGTTCCGCATATACCAGAGAACAGCTGAAAGAATGGATTGCTTACGCTAAGGCAAATAAAGCAATCATTATCTTTGATGCTGCGTATGAAGCGTTCATCACGGATCCGGACGTTCCGCACAGCATTTACGAAGTAGACGGTGCTAAGGAATGTGCCATTGAAATGTGTTCTCTCTCCAAGACAGCAGGCTTTACTGGTATGCGTTGCGGCTATACTGTTATTCCGACCGCACTGCATGTAATCGCTTCTGACGGCACCGATGTCAGCATTGCACAGATTTGGGGCAGACGGCAGGGCAGTAAGTTCAACGGCGTTTCCTATCCGGTACAGTGTGCAGCAGCAGCTGTTTTCACGGAAGAAGGACAGAAACAGATTCGCAAGAACATTGCATACTATCAGGAAAATGCTGCAATTATTGCAAAGACTATGGAAGAACTGGGGATTGAATATACCGGCGGGAAGAATTCTCCATATATTTGGTTGAAGTGCCCTAAGGGTATGAACAGCTGGGAATTTTTCGATTACCTGCTCCACGAAGCAGCAGTTGTCGGCACACCAGGCGAAGGCTTCGGCAAGAACGGCGAGGGCTGGTTCCGTCTGACTGCATTTGGCGACAGAGAAAAAACCAAGGAAGCAATGGAACGCATGAAGAAGCTGCTTTCTTGAAAAAATTGGCTGCCTGAAATAATATAAAAAAGTCAAAGCCGTTTTCGGCTATGATAGAAATGACAACGGAGGATTATTTATTATGCGTGCTGTAATCACAGTAATTGGTAAGGACAATGTAGGTATTCTGCATCAGGTAAGCGGCGTTTGTGCAAAGTATCAGGCGAATGTGCTGGAAGTGACTCAGAGCGTTTTGCAGGATATGTTCGCCATGATCATGATGGTGGACATCACGGCAATGACAACAGATTTCACACAGCTGAGTGACGAACTGAACAGCTTGGGTGAAACACTGGGCTTGTCCATTCACGCTATGCATGAAGATATTTTCAATGCAATGCACCGTATCTAAGAAAACGCAGGAGAAGATTATATTATGAATAGCACTATGTTTAATGCAGGAGATATTCTGGAAACGATCCGAATGATTCAGGATGAGTGTCTGGACATTCGTACTACCACGATGGGTATTTCTCTGCTGGACTGTATTGACCCCGACATCAATAAGGCTTGTGATAAGGTCTATGACAAGATCACAAGAAAGGCAGAAAAGCTGGTAGAAACCGGTGAAAAGATTGAAAAGGAATACGGTATCCCGATCATCAACAAGCGAATTGCCGTAACACCGGTTGCTATGCTGGCAGCTGCATGCCCGAAGGAAAATCCGGTAAAGTTCGCCAAGGCTTTGCAGCGTGCAGCTGAAACCTGTGGTGTCAACTTTGTCGGCGGTTATTCCGCACTGGTTCACAAGGGATTCAGTGCAGGAGATCTGGAACTGATTCGTTCCATTCCGGAAGCACTGGATGTAACTACTCGTCTGTGTTCTTCTGTCAACGTAGGTTCCACCAGAAGCGGTATCAACATGGATGCAGTTCGTATCATGGGTGACATTGTTCTGGAATCTGCAAAGCTGACAGCAGATCGTCAGTGTGTTGGACCGTCCAAGCTGGTCATTTTCTGTAATGCACCGGAAGATAATCCGTTTATGGCTGGTGCGTTCCACGGTGTCGGTGAGCCGGATTGCGTTATCAATGTTGGTGTTTCCGGACCGGGCGTTGTACGTTCTACCGTATCCAAGTATCCGGACGCTTCGATCGATCAGATTGCAGACATCATCAAAAAGACCGCATTCAAGATCACCAGAATGGGTCAGCTGGTAGGTGCAAAGGCATCGCAGATGCTGGGCGTTCCGTTCGGCATTGTAGACCTTTCTCTGGCACCCACACCGGCTGTTGGTGACAGCGTTGCACATATTCTGGAAGCAATGGGTCTGGAAACCTGCGGTACACATGGTACTACAGCTGCTCTGGCTCTGCTGAATGATGCTGTAAAGAAGGGCGGCGTTATGGCTTCTTCCAATGTTGGTGGTCTGTCTGGTGCGTTTATTCCGGTTTCGGAAGATGCCGGCATGATCGATGCAGCAGTAGACGGCACATTGACACTGACAAAGCTGGAAGCAATGACTTCTGTTTGCTCCGTTGGTCTGGATATGATTGCAGTTCCCGGCGATATTGAAGCGTCTACCATTTCCGCAATTATTGCAGATGAAATGGCAATCGGTATGGTCAACAACAAAACAACCGCAGTTCGTTTGATTCCTGCAATTGGTCTGAAGGAAGGCGATATGTTGGAATTCGGCGGTTTGTTCGGCAGTGCACCGGTTATGCCTGTAAAGCGGAAGTCCGCTGCAAAGTTCATTGCACGCGGCGGTCGCATTCCGGCACCGATGCACAGCATCAAGAACTAATGGGAGAACCATGCAGCAGTATACAACAGATATAATGATTATCGGCGGCGGAGCCTCAGGCCTCGCCGCCGCTGTTGCAGCAAAACGTTTTTGTCCGGAGTTATCTGTTACAATTCTGGAGCGTAATTCCAGAGTTGGAAAAAAGATACTGGCTACCGGAAACGGTCGCTGCAACCTTGGGAACATTTCAACAGATTCCCGATATTATTACGGCTCCTGTAAAAAGTACTGGAATACAATTATAGAACAGACGCAGCCAGCAGAAGCATTTTTTCAAAGCATGGGACTGTACTGCCGTCGTGAATCTGATGGCAGGCTGTATCCCTGTTCGAATCAGGCGGCGAGCGTATTAGATGCACTTCGTTTGACAATAGAACAAGAGGGGATTTCTGACGTTTGCGATTGTTTGGTTTCCGATATACAGAAGACGGAATCGGGAATTTTGGCAAAGACCACACAAGGAGATTTCCTTGCAAGTGCGGCAATTGTAACAACAGGTGGATTTGCTGCTCCCAAAACCGGCTCTGACGGGTCAGCATTCTCATGGCTTTTGAATTTGGGGCATCATTGCAATGCACCAAAGCCGGCATTGGTGCATTTTTTAACAAAACCAGTCTTACTGCGATTGTTGAAAGGTATCCGTCTTTCGGCAGAAGTGACTGCAATTTCTGAAAATGGCACTGTTCTTGCGGTAGATACAGGAGAAGTGCAATTTACAGAACGGACTATCTCCGGAATATGCGTGATGAATCTGTCTGCTGCTTGTGTGGGACAGGAACCGGCTGCAATTTGTCTAAGGCTTTTGCCAGAAATTCCAGAACAACGGCTACTTCCTTTGTTGTGGGAATTATATGGCGTTCGGACAAATTGGAAACTGGAGGACTGGTTGACTGGCTTGCTGCCTAAAAAGGCAGGCATACAGCTTTTGCGAAGTGCCGGTATTGCCATGTCAATGGATACGCCTGTTTATGAAATTACGCCGCAGCAATTGGAGCAAGTTGTGAAAACTATTCTTACTTGGAAATTTCCGGTTTTCTCTAGGGGTAGTTGGCAAGAGGCTCAAGTGACTTCCGGTGGCATTCCAGCAGAGGAAATTGATGCGGATTTGCAATCTCATTTGGTAAATGGCTTGTTTTTTGCAGGTGAGATCTTGGATTTTCATGGAAACTGCGGCGGTTATAACCTGAATTGGGCATGGCAATCTGGACAATTTTCCGGAGAAAATGCGGCGAAACAAATTTTGCAGAAAAGAGGTGACACTGTATGATTAAATTAACGAATCTCTCTATGCCTTTGCGGTTCACGGAAGATATTTTGCGGCAGAAGATTGCACAACGGCTGCATATTTCTGCACAGGAAATTCAGTCAGTGTTATATTTGAAACGTTCTGTTGATGCACGGAAAAAACCGAAAATTACTGTGATCTTGACCGTTGCAGTTGCTGTTTTAAATGAGGAAAAAATTTTGCGGCGTACTGTAAAAGATGCTGACATTCAGTCGTATGTACCTTATTATTATCGTATCCCAAAATGTACAGTTCCCGTAAGCCAAGCAAATCGTCCTGTAATTGTGGGATTTGGTCCGGCGGGCATGTTTGCGGCATTAGTTCTGGCAAAGGCGGGATTGCGTCCAATTGTACTGGAACGTGGAAAATGCGTGGAGCAGCGACAGGAAGATGTGGCAAATTTCCGAAAAACCGGCGTACTCTGCACAGAAAGCAATGTACAGTTTGGCGAAGGCGGTGCAGGAACATTTTCAGATGGCAAACTGACAACTGGCATTAAGGATCCGCGAATTCGTTTTGTGCTGCAAAGCTTTGTAGAGTGCGGTGCACCGGAAGAAATTCTCTATCTGGCAAAACCGCATATCGGAACGGATAAGCTGGTACATGTCGTGCGAGAAATGCGGAAAACAATTCAACGATACGGCGGAGAGATCCTCTTTCAGGCTCACATGGAAAAGCTGGTACAGAAAAATGGCAAGCTGACAGCTGTACAGTACCAAAAGGAAGGAAAAACGACAGAAATTCTTACCTCTTACTGTATTCTTGCTGTGGGGCATAGTGCTCGAGATGTGTTTGAAATGCTGTACAATGCGAACATTTCTATGGTGCAAAAAAATTTTGCAGTCGGTATGCGAATCGAGCATTCGCAGGATTGGTTAAATCATGCCATGTACGGCAGGGAAGCCTCTCCGCCGGAACTGCCGGTTGCAGATTATAAGCTGGCTGTGCACTTGCCGAACAAACATAGTTTGTACACATTTTGCATGTGTCCGGGTGGGGAAGTCGTTGCAGCATCTTCAGAACAACATCGACTGGTTGTCAACGGTATGAGTAATTATGCCAGAAATGGCAGAAATGCCAATAGTGCATTACTGGTCGGTGTTTCCGCGGCAGAGTTGCAGGATTCACATCCGTTAGCCGGAATGCGGTTTCAACAGAAACTGGAAGAAGCTGCATTTCAAGTTGGCGGCGGCAATTATTATGCACCAGTTTGCTGTGTTGGCGATTTTTTGCAAAAACACGCTGCGACTGGTTGCGGAAAAATTGAACCAACGTATCAGCCGGGTGTCAATTGGATTTCACCAGATGAATATTTACCGGCATTTGTTGCAGAAACTTTGCGACTTGGAATTCCAGCCATGGATCGTAAGATTCATGGATTTGCAGCAACAGATGCAGTATTGACTGGCGTAGAAAGCCGCAGTTCGTCGCCTGTACGCATTGTTCGGAACGAAAACTGTGAGTCAGTGTCGCTGGCTGGTTTGTATCCATGCGGCGAAGGAGCCGGATACGCAGGTGGAATCACATCTGCGGCAGTAGACGGAATTCGTTGTGCAGAACAAGTGCTGCAGGCATATTTGCAATGAGCCGAAATATGACAGGGAAATGCTAATATGCAATTGCACCAAATACAAACTAGGTTATCATTGATACTTGATGCAAAAGAGAATTTCCTGATGTATTTTGTCTATAGCTGCTTTCTTGATAGGGAAGCAGCTTATTTTATTATTGGTTGCTTTTTAAGAAATCTTCTAGTTGCTTTAATCCGTCTGCATTGTTATAAACAGATAGTAATATGTATCCTGCACTTGTTACAGTAGTTTTCACGAATTCATCTCGTTCTTTACGCTCTGATTTTTGGTGTGTGTTATCTTGTAGTTCAACCAGAACAATTACTTTCATGTTTTCAGTAGCAATTGCAAAATCAATGTGCTTTGATTTTATGCGGTTAAATGCCGCATACCATTCTTTTTGGTTTTTGTTTGGCTCTGGCTCTATGAGATCGGCAAGTCTGATCTTGCATAATACTCTTAGATTTTTTTCTTGTATAATGGGCTTTATCTTCTGATAGAAACTATATTCGTTTTTGGTCAACAAATATTTTTTTCGATATGCAGCGATTGTCTGCTTTGGGGCGTTTCCGATTTTCATTCCGATTGCTGCTAAAATTACAATAATGACTGCAACAATGAAAATAAAAATAATGTACTTCACTTTTATTTTGCTCCTTTTGTTCCAATGAGCCAATCTGCAGAAACTTCGTAGAAGTCAGCTAATTTTCCAAGCGTTTCTATATCTGGTTGAGTTCTTCCGATTTCGTAGCTTGCAATTGTACTCTTGCTTATCATTAGAATTTCTGCTACTTGTCTTTGTGTGTATCCGGCATCTTTTCTCGCTTGTGCTAGCTTTTGAGCAAATGTTTCTACATACATTTTTTTACTTCCTTTTTGGGTTTGTATTACTATATATTATATCATTTTGCACAGTTTTTTCGCCTACAATTTGTAAATTTTGCAACTTGCAAAACGTAGGCAGATATGATATAATGTAGGCATAGAGGTTACAAAATGTAAGCGTAACAACAAACCGTTTATAGATACGTGAAAGGAGTAATGTATCATGTCAAAAATTTTCTTACAAGGTTACTGTCATAAGTCCGGTAATTTTACTAATTCGGATACCGGAGAAGTTATTTCTTATGATAATCTGATCTTAGATGTATCTTCTGATCTGCCGTTTCAGGGAACAGACGTTTTCGAACAAGGTGGCTTTCACGTCGATCAGATCAAGATCAAGGCAGATCAGATCGCATCGATCTTTGTTCCGGCGATCTCGTCTATTCGTGAACTTGATGCTTGGTGTGGCAAGGAAATTGCTTGTTCGTACATTCCGCAGCTGAATAAAGTTGTTCTTGCTGAAATTCGTCTTTGCAAAGTATGACACCGGAAGAACTGCAAGCGGTACAGTGGATACTTGCTGTAATACTGATGCTTAACGGTACTTTGATAGGTCTTGTTTTTTGGTGGTGGCTAAAATGATCGATATTGATTTCTTGGGTTTAGCCGGTGAGGCTCTGGCTCTTGGTTTTGGTTTGGCATCTTTGGCGTCATTGCTGGGCTTGGCTTTTCGGAGTGTTAAGATATTATTTTCGGCGGCAGCTGGTCAGCCGCTAGATTAATTACAAGGGGGTGTTTATTATGATGGACAAGGTAAGAGGTTTTGTGCATAAGCATAAGGCAAAAGCAAAGGCAATGATTGCATCTGCTGTGATTGCTTGTATGTGCGTTGTTGGCGGTGTGTCGGCTTTTGCTGCAGAAGGTGATACTTCACCTTCCGTTCGGGCTCAGCTGAAAACTTCTGCATCTTCGATTTCTGATGATGTAGTTGGTGTGATCAGCGATGTAGTACCGTATGCAATCGCTGTTTTGTCTGCGATGCTTGTTGTTACTGTCGGTATCAGCGTTGTGAAGAAGCTCATGAAAAAGGGTTCTTAATCGTCAAATTTCATTTTATATTCTTTCAAGTAAGGCGTGGAGGTTGGCTAACTTCCACGCTTTTTTATTTCAGTTTTTCAATATATGAAAAACTAGAGGGGGAGTTAAGGATGCGAAAATTGTTGAAAAGGTTTGCTGCGGCGGCTTCTGCCGTTGTGATCGGCGGCGTTAGTTGTGTGACCACATGGTTTTCTGTGCCGGTGTCGGCTGCTGGTGGCTTTGGCTGGCTCGAGTGGGCAGAGTTTGAATCTCTCTTGCAGGGTGTCGGCTTTTCTTCCGGCGGCGGGGGATACAAGAATGTTCAAGAAGCTACTCTCGATTGGCTTAACATGACCAGTGACCAGTTTTACAAGCTGACAGACCCGACAGACGGCGGCACCGCTAAACCAATTTGGGAGCAGTCTTGGTGGGGTGATATGACGGACTGGCTTGACCATGTTTTTGGCGGCGATGATGGGTATAGTAAGGTTGCTGATGTGGGGGCTGGTGAGGCTGGCGGTTCTGGTTCTGATTTTTGTGGCACTCTTGATTCTGGAGTGCATCGTCTTTACTTTTCTAGTCCATATACTTTATACTTGAACGGTTCTTCTCGTGACGATTGTGCTATTGTTGATTGGGATTCTCTTGCTTTTCTTTCTGATGCTTCTGGTTATCCGATTTTTCTGTATTTTTGTACTTCTAATCAATCGCTTTATTTCATTTTTGAAGTTCCTGATTTTTGTTGCATTCGTAATGCGATAGGCGTTAATAAGCAGTACATAACTGTTAATTATAATTCTACTTCTCAGTTTTCTTGTAATGATATTAAATATATTTATGGCTGTTCTACAGGTGATTTTGCTCAATCTGGCTTATCTATACTAGCGGCACATGGAATTGATGTTGTTAAATCTGATTTAAAGCCTTATCAATTTACTTTTGATAATATTTATAATTCTATACTTGTAAATCCAGATGATTTTGTTGGTCCGGTCTATACTTATCCCGCCGCCCAAGATCTTTACAAATCCACAGGTACAGCTGCTGGAATTCGGCTTGACGTACAGACGCAAGACGGCGTACCAGATATACAAGCGGCGTTGAACGGTGCCGGAGTAGATACAGTAGACGATCTTGTTGCTGGTGTTGCAGCTGGTACCGTTCCAATGTCGAAAGTTTTTGCTGATGCTAAAGTGACTCCGTATGTTGTCGCAGATACTGCCACAGGTGCTGTGGTAACTGACTTGGGCGTGTCGGCAACAGCGGCAGGCGTTAAGGCTGTAGGTCTGACACAGGAGCTAGCGGTTCCAAAGGATTTGACAACCGCGGCAGCTTACACTATCAAGGGGAAAACGTGGGATCCAGAGATGAGCAAGTACAAGCTTCCGTTATTTGAATATTTTCCTTTTTGCCTTCCTTGGGATATTTATCAGGTTTTGGCGGCGTTTTCTGCTGATCCGGTTGCACCGGTTTTTGATGTCCCTGTTGGCAAAATTCTTTCTGGTGTGCGTTCTGCCGATGCAAGCAAAGCAGCTTCTGTGTCTGCAAAAATTGATTTCGGCGATGATAACTGGTCTAAAGTTTTTGAAATAATTCGCATTCTGGAGTGTGCTGGTATTATAGTTGGATTGTGTCTTGTCGCTGTATATCTGATACATGGAGGGCGTTAAGATGTCTGGTATATTGGATTGGATGGATGAATTAGTTGAGAAGTTCTGGGATAAAATTTGCGATTTTATGCCGGGAGATCCATTCACAGACTTGATCTTACAGTTAAAGCATGGGTCGTTGTCTGTTTATCTAGGATATATCAATTATTTTTTTCCAGTTGGATTTTTGATCAAGGCTTTGGCAGCTTTTTTGTCATCTCTGGCGGTCTATTATTCTGTTTCTGTGGTTCTTCGCTGGATTCGTGCAGTTGATTAATGGAGGTTATTATGATTAGTGTATACACAGGCTTTCCGGGCTCTGGCAAGAGCCTGCACGCTGTTGAGCGTATTTATCATAATGTCAAGTCACAATGTTATGTTTGTAGTAATATCATGTTAGATGTTTACAAAGATAATCCATATTATATCTATCATGATTTTCTCTGGTGGCAAGATGTCGCCAATGTGCAGCAGTTGGCAGAACAACATATATCTGATAAATATCCGTTGTTATTCATTCTCGATGAAGCACAAGTACTTTTTGATAGCCGGCAATGGTCTGAAAAAGGGCGTATGCCGTGGAACATCTTTTTTTCTATGCACCGTCATTACAAATGCAATTTTATTTTGATCACGCAATCCATTGATAATCTTGACCGCAGAATTAGGGCAAATGTGGAATACAGATACCAGCATATCAACGTGAAACACGCTACCAGAGTTACACATCTTCTTTTTGGTCTTTTTCCCGATTTCATCTTTCTTGCTAATCGATTTTATGGTTCATCAAAGGAATGCATCGGATCAGATTGGATAGTGTGCCGCAAAAAGTATACACGATTATACAATACTTATGACCGTGACAGTCTGACTGTTTCCGGAACTGCGTCCGTAGGACGTAGTGACGGTGGCAGTCAGACTGTCACAGGACATAGTTCTGTTGATAGGGGGTGCTGATGTTGGACGCTGTTTATTGGAAAGATGCAGCGGCTGTTTATCGCCTTTGGCGTTCCGGAAAAAAGCGGCTTGTTGAAATGACAGATGGCGATTTGCAAAAGTATGATGATTACTTGCATCTTATTCTTGTTGAAAGAGAGTTTCGATCTTTGGAACTGGTGCCAGCAACTAGAAAGCGATTTCCAAGGCTGCGGCTTTTTGCAATCGTTCCGGCGGCAATTGTGTTTTTGTTGGTGGTATATCCGTTAATTCGTGGGTTGTTCTGAGGGTACAACGATATTAAACGCCACGGAATTAAGGTGAGTAGCTGTCAATGTTTAAAAGCGGAGAAAGCTTGCTTTCCTGCTTTTGAACGTTGGCTGCTACGTCTTTTTGTGTCTGGCTACAACGGGCGGAAACCAATAACAAAAATTGAAAAGGGGGGCGTTTCCCCTTAACCCCCCTGGGCTAGTAGGGGGGTACAACCTACAAAACGAGAAAAATGGGGTGTTGCATATGGATAACCGTATCATTTATGACTACGTCACTTTCAGCAGTCAGATTCACTCTACGGAGAATCTGATTGACATCTTGGGGCTTGGCGGCGTAGCGTTTGATGTTACAAACGGATATTACGGGTATCGTTCCAGATTGTTTTTCTGTGGAATTTCGATACACTATGACGGAGCTCCGGGCATGGGCGTATGTGTGGAAATGTCAGGTAAAGGCTGCCGTACATTTGAGGAATTTGGCAGCGGTAACTATGATGTGATTTTTGCCCTAGTTCGGCAGCATCAGCCGGACGGCGAAATGAAGATCACACGATTAGATGTGGCGTATGATGATTTTTGTGGAAAACTGGATCTTGCCAGATTATCTCGTGATACTGTTGAAAATCATTTTGTATCAAGATTCCGTGACTGGCAAGTGATTCAAGGCAACAAGGGCGGATCTGTGAACCACGGCAGTAAGTCAAGCAATGTGTACATACGAATTTATGATAAGGCAATGGAACAAAAGGTAGATCAGATACATTGGGTTCGTGTGGAAATCCAGATGCGTAAAGAATGTGCATGGGGTTTCATACAGCTGCAGGATGTCATTGACAAGAAATTTTTTGGGGTGTTGAATGAGTATCTGCGTTACATTGTGGAAAGTGATTCTGATTCAAATCGTTGGCGGCTGCCTATGGTGGATTATTGGGCTGACTTTGTGGATTATGACGATCAGGTCAGCATCTTTGCAAAGCCTGCGTCAGATTTCAATGTGGCAAAACTCTACGAGTATATTACCACACAGACTTCCGGAGCGTGTCAGACGTACATTGATCTATTCGGTTCAGAGAATTTCTTATCGGCGATCTCAGACGCTCGCAAAGGCAAACGTCTGAACCCGAAGTATCAGCAATTGAAATCTGAGTTTGCAGCTCACGGTGATGCCATTTTGAAATGCTTAGGTGAACATGATGCGACAAAAAGAAATTGACCTGTTATATCAGTACTTGTGGAATCGTTTTACATATCTCGAACAAGATGTACAGCAGCTACAACAGAATGTGCGTTATCGTCATATTGATGCTGTGGACTGTCTGGAACTTTGCTTGGCTTTGGAACGGCTCAATGCGTTCAAACAATTCTCCGCAGACGTTCGGGGCATTTTGTTACATGACTTTGAAACTTTTCCAGGTAAAAAATCTGACACTTGCGGAAATCCTGAAAATGTGGTATAATTGCGATAGATCCCGCAGGGGATTCAAAAAACAAAACTTTCCTAATTGCACCAAATACAAATTTGGTGCAATTAGGAGAACCCAATTACGAGGGGAGGGCAATTATTTTGGAAATTGATCGCAAACAGTGCCCTGATTTTTTTCTGGATTATATTTTATATATCACTGTAACGAAATCATTGTCCAGCCGTACGGTACAGGAATACTATCTGGACATTCGTTTGTTTCTGAAGTATCTTCGCATGATGCGTGAGCCACAGTTTCAGGACATCAACGACTTGCAGCAGATTCCGATCAAAGATATGTCCGTATCTGCTTTGCAATCTGTGACATTGCAGGACTTATATAACTATCTGTATTATGTTACAGAAGAACGTGAAAATCATGATCGTGCCCGCGGCCGAAAAGTTTCTGCACTGCGTAGCTTTTTCCGCTATCTCTGCCAACATCAGAAATTGATTTCGCAAGACCCGACTGAGCAATTGGAACTGCCATCGCCGAAAAAAGCTTTACCGCGATATTTGACATTGGAACAAAGCCAGCAATTGCTGCAATCTTTGAATTCTGCATATCCAGAACGGGATTATTGCATATTGACATTGTTCTTGAATTGCGGAATACGGCTTAGCGAACTGGTGGGCTTGAATCTTTCAGACATCAACTTCAAGGAAGCCAAAATGCGTGTGCTGGGCAAAGGCAATAAGGAACGCATGGTGTACTTAAATGAAGCCTGCATGGACGCACTTCACGCGTACTTACAAGTTCGTGAGTTGCCTGAGGGCTCTGCGGAAACTGCTGTTTTCCTGAGCAAGCGGCATACACGGATCAGCAAACGGCGTGTGCAGCAAGTAGTAGAAACTGCGTTGGCACAGGCAGATCTTGGCGGACAAGGCTTTTCTACCCACAAGCTGCGGCATACTGCGGCAACGCTGATGTATCAGTACGGAAATGTTGATGCATTGACGCTAAAAGAAGTATTGGGACATGCAAGCACCTCTACAACAGAGATCTACACCCATTTGTCCAATCAGATTTTGAAACATGCGACAGACAGTTCGCCTCTGGCACACTTTGAGAGAAATAGTCAAAGTCAAGCTGAGCAGGAAAACAATGAAGATCATGAATTGAAATCAGAGAATACAGATATTATTACAAATCCAGAGTGAATCACTAATACATAACATTGATATGTATTGCTAAAACAACGGGCAAGTTACATGATTATTGTAACTTGCCCGTTGTTTTTATATCAATTTCAAAGTATTTTATTCCCATGTAAACTGTGTCAGTTCGCCTTCTACAGATAACTCTGGATATTCCCATTGCCGTAATACTTCATATGCTGCAATTGCCACAGAATTGGAAAGGTTCAGACTGCGAAGGGTATTTCGCATAGGAATGCGAACACAGGTGTCCGGATGTTGTACTAGCAGAGATTCGTTCAGACCTTTGTCTTCTCTGCCGAATACCAGATACACAGGTTTATCTGTTGGATAAGAAACATCACTGTGAATATGTCTGCCCTTTGTTGTGAAGAAATACCTCTCCCCTTCCGGATTTTTGTCGCAAAAGTCCTCCCAGTTCGTGTAATATGTCAAGTCCAGCTTGTCCCAATAGTCCAACCCCGCACGCTTGAGGTGCTTGTCTGTCACCGTAAATCCAAGAGGTTCCACTAAATGCAGTCTTGCTCCAGTAACGGCACAGGTTCTGGAAATATTTCCGGTATTCTGCGGAATTTGCGGTTCGACTAAAACGATGTTCAATTGTGATAATTTCATAAAAGGCCCTCTCTTTTCCAGTTGTGGAATGGATATACAGGGATAAATGCAGTCTTCTTTTCGCATAATAAGCATGCAGCAGAAATCGCTGAAAAATGAAAATGCGGAAAGGAGTATGCAAAAATGACCGTAAAATCTGTAGTTCGCGGGGTTACAGTTGGTGCAACTGTAGGAACAGTTTGTTATATGATGTCCAAGGCAACCTCTAAGCAGAAGCATGACATTCGAAAAAATGCCGGTAAGGCAGTCAAAGCTGCTGGTTGTATTCTGGACGATCTCACTTCTCTGATGTGGTAAATTCAATAGTATCGCTATCGCATAGAAATCACGCAGCTTTTTGAAACTGCGTGATTTTTGCTTTTTAGATTTGACTTAGAATATGTTTTTATTTCAGCTGGTTGCCGTCAGAAAATGCGGTGCCAACTTTTTCACCCAGTTTGCGATAGGTGTGAGCAACGCTGTCGAAAACAATCGGATTTACCTTGTCAGTATCAATCTTTCCATTTTCGTCCAGCACACGCTCATCAGCACAAACATTGACAATTTCGCCGACAACAATGCCGTCTTCATTGAACTTTACCAGCTTGCACTCCAATGCCATCGGGAATTCCTGAAACAGCGGAGCATCAACTGTAGTACTCTTTTCTGCGTGCAGACCGGACTTTTCCATTTTATCCGGTGTGTTATTTCCGGAAACCAAACCCACATAATCAGCCGGAACAGCCGTATCCGCAGTTGCAAAGCTGACTGTGAAAGAACCCTTTGCTCGAATATTCTTTGTCGTCTTGTGGTTTTCACTCAAGCAAAGCATGATCTGATTGGTTTCATAAATGCCGCCCCAAGCTGCATTCATGGCATCGGGCCTTCCGTTTTCATCATAGGTGCCGACGATGAGAACCGGCATCGGATACATCCATGTCTGTGCTCCAAAATTTTTTCTCATTTGTAAGACTCCCTTTTCGATAAAATCCGGCAGGACAAATCCCGCCTTTTTTATTATAGCACAATTTTGGGGGATTGTCCAGCTGTTCAAAATACATTTTCAGAAAAACAGCAAATTTGCAAACTTGCTAAAATTATGGTATACTGGGGATTATGATATAGAGCATATTCACATAAAAATGAATAGCACCGTTGAAATACATTCTGATATGTCATAGAATTTTATAGTTCAAAAAATATTTACAAATTTAAACGCACATTTTTCCAGTTCAAACGTTAATGCCAATGAGAGGGGTGAGATGCGGTGCCTATGAATCTGTCGCAGCAATATGACAAGATCTATCGATATTGTTTTTTTCATACCAGATGTCAGGAACTTGCAGAAGATTTGACGCAGGAAACATTTTTGAGATACTATCAGCATCCGCAGTATCAAAGTACCGGAAAAGAATTGCAGTATTTGTATGTAATTGCAAGAAATCTTTGTATTGATACATACCGCAAGCCCTCTGCCGAACCCCTCAGTGAGGAAAATATGCCGGTTGTTTTTGTACAAGATGATGATTTTATCACACATGTAGCACTGCGAAATGCTCTTTCAGAATTGACAGCAGAAGAACGGGAACTGATCCTGCTCCGTTATGTCAATGAAGTGCCTGTCGTGGTGATGAGCCAGCTGTACGGAATATCCCGCTTTGCACTGCATCGAAAATTGAAAGCCATACTGGCAAAACTGCGAAAACATTTTGGAAAGGAGGCAGACGGGTATGAAACGGAAATATAAAAAGGCACTGCAAGACTGTTTTGAACCGCCTGCTCCTCAAAGAAAAGCACAGTTTCTACAGCAAATACAGGCTGAACAATCACAAGATACCGCCACTCCCCTCTTTTTTCAGCGGTATCCGAAGTGGATTCGACAGTCTGCAATGGTGTTCTGTGCAGCTGCGGTACTGGGTATCGGGTATGGTGCGTATCAAGCGTTTTTCGATTCCAGAGATCAACTCGAGGTTGTTCCGCCGCAGGAAACCACAACAACAGCCTGGATAGATCCGGCAACAACGACTGTGACTTCACAATCAATGACATCATTTATGGCAGAAACAACACGAACAACAGTTACTACCGGTGAAAAAAATTCTGCTGAAACAGTTTTAGCAACCGCAGAAAATGCTTCGTCAAGTTCAACCAGTACAGTATCCAAACACACCATCTCTCACCAGGCACCGAGAAAATCGACTTCGGATTCCAAGCAAACTACAATGGCTGTTTCAACTGTAAGAAGATCTGATACGACAACAGCAAAAGCAGTTGTGACTTCTGTTGCATATTCTACCACACGGAAAAGAACAACGACTGGCACAAAGCATATGACCACTCCCCTTGCATCAACAGCAGTTGCATCAGAGCATACGACTGCTGCACAGACAACAACACGCTATATAGACGGCAAAAATGATATACAGACCGTCACAACGCGTGCTGATTCCTGTGAACCCATGCAAACAAAAGATTATACGGTACAGCCGCCATGCAGTTATACAGTTGCAAAACACGTTTGGGAAGTTGCCTCAGTAGGTATAACATTTGACACACTTTCAGATCTGATTGCAAAATCGGATACGATTGTACTCGGCACAACAAATGCTGTAACTTATACCAGTATTCAGGGACAGCCGTGGATTCAAGTTGATGTTAAACTGGAAATGGTTTTTGATTCGGCAAAAGAGTTGCATTACGGAGATTGTATTTCAATTTATATAAAGGGCGGTTATATGCCAATGACGGAATATCTTTCCTATATAGGAGAAACACCGGAACAATGGAATATGACGGCAGAGCAGGCAGCAGAAACCAGTCTGTTTGAGAACAATGGAGATATATCACTTCCTAAAGTCGGAGAAACGCTCCTATATTTCTTGAATGATGGTGGAGATGCGGTGCCTGACGGAGCATATGTTCGATACTCGGAATTCTATTGGAAAAACGGCGCATACTTTAATTCGGATGCCAATAACCCGCTTACTTTTACGGGCAGCGAACTGGTAGATGCCATTCACAAATTCAACTGAAAAATCACATGAAATGGAGGAAAGCAAGATGAAACAAAAATGGATCGCACTTGCGGTTTTGGGTGCAATGCTTGTACAGGTTGCTCCCATCAGCAGTATGACTGCCGCTGCATTAGAAACAACGGCTATTTCTGATGTAACAGCAACAGATGCTGCGTTACTGAAATACAACAAACATGATACTTATGTGGAAATTACAGGATTTCGTGCAGATGAAACAGACATTGTGCTGCCGGATACCATTGAGGGTCTGCCGGTAACGACGATTCAAGAAGGGGCTTTCTTTTCGAGTCAGTTAACTTCTATTTATATTCCGGAGAGTGTCACCCAGATCGGCGGAATTGCCTTTCAGGCGTGTGCAGATTTGCAGAGAATCGAAGTTGATGAGCATAATCCGGCGTATACCAGTGTAGACGGCGTACTCTATGACAAGGAAGAAAAAATACTGTATGCTTATCCGAATGCTCTTGCAGAAAATGAAAACACACTGAAAAGTTCGTATTCTGTACCGGACGGCGTGGAAACGATTGCACAGGGTGTATTTTTCTACAACCAATCCTTGACTAATCTGACCTTGCCGCATTCAATTCAGGTTCTGGAAGCTGATGCTTTCTCTGATACTGCATTGCGGGATATATATTATGACGGAACACAGGCAGACTGGAATGCGATTGCAAAAAAGGTGCCTACTGGTGGAAATGTGGAACAGCCGTTTCGGGAATTCTATGCGGAGATGCACTATCTGCGAGAAAATACTTCCACAGAAACTACTGCTGCAATTACAACAATCCAGACAACCACAGAATCTACTGAAGGCACAAGTCAAACGACTTCAGAAATCACTACATCTATACCAGTTTCTACTGCAACTACAACGCAGGAGCAGCGGACTTCTACGGAAAGCAAAACCGCAACCACAATAACCACCACCTCAACTGCCTCTGCTTCTACAGAAACCAGTACCAGTTCTTCCACCAAACAAGAAGTTCCTGCTGATGCTCTCTATGGGGATATTGACTTGGACGGAAGAATTGCCATTAACGATGCTGTCCTCCTGAACAAATATGTGGCTGGTGTCGTTATACTGAATACACAGCAGATGCGGAATGGGGATTGCTATCAGGATTCTTCCTCTGGAACGATCGATATGCAGGACACCACTTCCCTACTGCGATTTTTGGTGCATATCACCACTACCCTGCCGGAACAGGATACATCGCAGAAGGGAACACTTACGCCTACCACAGCAATTCACAATGTCTATTTCAAAAATGAATCTGAAATAGACTCTATGCCGGCAGTGATTTCCACAATGGACGAATGGAATGCATATGGGGAACAGTTTGCCGTGGAACTAAGTTCCAAAAATAGTCTGCTTAACACGGAACCATTCTGCAATCAATATACAGAAGAATTTTTCCAAAGTCATGCGTTGCTGGTCAATATCTCACCGGTAGTTTCTGCCGGAACACAGGAGTTCTTTTCCATTGACGATGTTTTTCATGGTACCGATGGAAAAATACACATAAAGGCATCGAATCGTTCTGGCATGCTCATGGATTGTGTTGATATCGGCAGCAGAATGCTGCTTCAGGTGACGATTCCGAAAACACAGTATCACGGTGAAGAAATTGTATGGGATACCAATTGGATTTTCCCGTCGTATGATATGCTGTTCAATATTACCACAGCAACAGAACAGGGCTGGGACAAAGCAAAGAGTTCCGATTCTGCATTGGTTTTTTCTACTGCGGAAGAATTGGAGGAGCAAATTACATCGCTGCTGGGAGAAGAAACAACAGAAAATCTGAAAAAATACTATGATTCAGAGTTCTTTGCTTCCCATGTGCTGTTTGTTGATCTCGTTGCAAAACCAGACGGAAACGACTATGAAAATATAATTTGTGAAGTTTCACAGGATAAAACTGGAACGCTGCAGATCACTTATCAACAGGAACTTTGCAACGGTTTTCATTCAAAATCCATTGATCTGCTTTTGATTGCTTTGCCCAAGTCCCAATGGAATGGAAAAGCACCGGTGTGGAATTCTAAAACATTGGACACAAGCAGCTGTCAACTTTCAGTGGAACAAAATATTCAAGCAGTTACCAAAAGCGGCTGGAATCGTGCATTGAGCAGCCGTCCGGAAATGGTGCTGACATCGGAGCAGGACTTTGAGGATAGCCTCGCTCCTTTGTATGAAAATGCAGTTGCCCAGCAATTGCGTGACTATTTTAACGATGCGTTCTTTGCAGACTATGTGCTGTTTGCACGTCCGACTGTAAAATGCAGTTCTGTAGTCTATGCACCCGAAAAAGTTGTGCAGCAGGACAATGGCTACATTGAGATTTTTTACAGTGGAACAGAAATTGACGGCACCTCCGGTACTGGAATCGACTTGCTTTGGGTTGCAGTTCCTATAGAGCAGTGGAACGAAAAAAAACCAACATGGAAAGAAGTCGGAGAAACCGAGATTTCTGCAAGCTTGCGATATTATGATGTATTGAACATTTCTTCCATGAAAAAACAGTGGATTTCTTCAAGGGAAGAATTGCGGACGGTGCTTCAAAGTGCAAATATCACAGATGAATACATCACAGCCGATACATTGCTGCAATTATATCCGGAAAGCTTTTTTGAGAAAAAGGCACTTTATTTATCTGTGGATGATGATATTGCAGGCACCAGTCGAACTGTGTTCCGAGTTACCCAAAATGAAAACACTCGTAAAATCACAGTATCCTGTCGAAAAAAACAGCCTGTATCCTGCGACGGAGTTATGCAGATCAGCATGCTTGCAGTTTCCAAGAATATTGCAGAGAATGCAGAAGTTACTTATGCGGATTATAATGATGAGTTTTTGCTGAATAATGGAGCATGGGCATTTACGACAATTCCGGATACCATGGGAGAAGGGTTTGCTGTCAATCAGTATAGCTTTGGAAATTACAGCGAAGTGATTTTGTACAGTACCTCGCCGTCTGGCATAGTTCTATATCACAACTTTAATCAGTTGGCTTCCCTGCCGCTGGACGAAGCGTTTCCCGTGTTCTCGGATTCTCAGGCAGTCTGGACAAAAGACGATTCCGGAAATAATGTGTGCTCCTTTGGCGATTTGCAGATTACTGTTCGGGAAAAAGAATTGGAAGTTTCTTATCCTTACAATAAAACCGGTGACAGAAAAACTGTGACAATTCCTCTTGCTGAAATCGTTTAAGGCAATACCGCACAATCTTTGTGCGGTATTGCCTTAAGCAAAATGACAGAATAAAATCAATCTTTTTCGTACAGCGTCGCTCTGCAAAACAGGGCGGCGTTTTATGATATATCCATAGGATTTCATTGTGATTTTTCATAATATTCATTGACAATTCTACAGAAATCGTGTATACTAAATAAAGTGTGCTCACAGGAGTGATAAAAGAAATCTTTGTGAACGCACTTTTGTGCTGGTGTACAGAAAATTGAACTTGTTGATATTTTCATATTAGCATGCTTCAAGTGAAAAGAGAGGAGTATTTTATCATATGCAATCAAAAACTACACAAGTCAAAAGCGGATTTGGATCCAAGCTGGGATTTATTTTAGCAGCTGCGGGCTCTGCTGTTGGATTGGGAAACATTTGGCGTTTCCCTTATCTTGCTGCGAAATATGGCGGCGGTATGTTCCTTCTGGTCTATTTGATCTTTGCGGTTACGTTTGGTTTTGCCCTGATGGCCACAGAGATTGCCATTGGACGGCGTACCGGAAAAAGTGTCATACAGGCATATTCAGATATGAACTGTCATTTCAAACCGCTTGGTTGGCTAGCAGGAGCGATTCCGGTAATTATCCTTCCCTACTACTGTGTAATCGGAGGTTGGGTGCTGAAATATCTGGTGATATTTACAACTGGTTCTGGAGCAAGTGCGGCCGGTGACGGTTCTTATTTCTCTAACTTTATCGGTCATGCCGGATCACCGATGTTGTTTTTTGCAATTTTCATTCTCCTTACCGCAGTAGTTGTTATGCTAGGTGTGCAAAAAGGGGTAGAGAAAGTCAGCAAGCTAATGATGCCGGTATTGTTGATTCTGATTGTAGGAATTAGTATCTATACGTTGACTTTGCCGGGGGCAATTGACGGATTGATCTACTATGTCAAGCCGGATTTCAACCAGTTTTCTATAAAAACAGTAATTGCCGCAGTAGGACAGTTGTTCTATTCTATGTCATTGGCAATGGGTATTATGATTACATATGGTTCTTACATGCGGAAAGAAGATAACATTGAAAGTTCTGTTCGCCAGATTGAAGTGTTCGACACTTTGGTAGCTTTTCTGTCTGGACTGATTATCGTTCCGGCAGTGTTTGTCTTTTCCGGTGGTGATGAAAATGCTTTGAATGCTGGTCCAAGTCTGATGTTTATCACACTCCCGAATGTTTTCAAGGAAATGTTGGGCGGACAGATCGTTGGTGCAGTATTTTTCTTGTTGGTGGTACTGGCTGCAATGACATCTTCCATTTCTTTGATGGAAACGGTTGTTTCCATTGTGGAAGAACGATTCCACTGGAAACGGATTCCCAGTTGCCTGATTGTTACTGGCATATCGTTTCTGATCGGTTTACTTTCTGTCTTTGGATATAGCATTTGGTCTGATTTCACTATTTTCCACATGCAGTTCCTGGACTTCTTCGACTATATTAGCAATAACATTATGATGCCGATTGTCGCATTGATGACTTGTGTGTTGGTTGGATTTGTTGTAAAAACAACTTTTGTAGAAGATGAAATCGAGAAGAATACACGCTTTCGTGCGAAAGGTTTGTATCGTGTTATGATCAAATTTATCTGCCCGATTTGCATGCTGTTGATTTTATTCTCTGCTCTGTTCCTGAAATTGTAATTTCTATTTTTACGTGAAAAACGCTCTGGAAAGCGGATTAAACAAAGCTTTCCAGAGCGTTTCTATTTTTTGTTATGGAATGTATTTACTGAACAATCAGAATTACTGTTCTGTCCAAGTGTCACTGAAAATGGCTTCTCCGTTAGTGTTAATTACATCGCGGTAGAAATAACCAGAATCCTTTATGGTACGCTTTTGTGTCTGATAATCCACGTGTACCAAACCGAAACGCTTGTCATAACCGTCAGACCATTCGAAATTGTCCATGACAGACCAGTACATGTAACCCATTACCTTTGCTCCGTCCTGCATCGAACGATACAGTTCCCGCAGATACCGTTTCATGAAATCAATTCGCTGCGGATCATGAACTTTACCGTCCAGCTGTACCCAGTCATGGCTTGCCATACCGTTTTCACTAAGCAGAATCGGTTTCTGATAGCGTTCATATAGGAACAACGGACTCCAGTACAGTGCCTCAGGTGTTACCGGCCAACCCATTTGTGTTCTTGCACAGCCGATATAAGCGTTTTCTGCATAGCCAAATTCTGTTTCCGTAGCCTTGCTCTCATAAATATTGACACCGTAAAAATCGACCGGCTGAGAGATGATTTCCATATCCCCTTCCAGAATTTCCGGCATGTCGTTTCCAAGAATCCGATAAGCTTCTTCCGGATACTTGCCAAAGAAGATCGGATCTGCCCACCAAGCAAGTTCAAATGGGAAGCGGTTTTTAGTAAAAGCGAAACTCTTACGTTTTGCTTCTGCAATGGCTTCCGGTGTATTGCTTTCCGGTGTGCAGCAGGGTGTTGCAAAGGCAAATCCAACAGTTGGCTTCTGCTTTGCATACTTCCGGATCACCTGTACTGCTTTTCCGTGAGCCAGCAAAACGTTGTGTGTCATGCGAGTCAAGTCGTGTGCCTGATGCACCTCGAAAGGAGCAAATTTTCCAATGGCATAGCCGCAGCCGATGAATACCTGCGGTTCGTTAATGGTCATCCAATACTTTACACGGTCGGACAGAGCATCAACTACGACTTTGGCGTATTCTGCAAACCAGTCTGAGGAATCACGATTCAGCCAGCCACCCTTTTGATGCAGTGCCAGAGGATAGTCCCAGTGAAACAGCGTTACCAACGGCTCAATGCCGTTTGCCAGCAGTTCGTCTACCAAATCAGAATAGAACTGCAATCCCTTCTGATTTACTTTTCCAGTACCGTCCGGCAAAACTCTTGTCCAGCTGATTGAAAAGCGATAATTGCGAATGCCCATTTTTTTCATCATTTTCACATCATCTTTGAAGTGATGATAGTGGTCGCATGCAATATTTCCGTTTTCGCTGTGTGCCACATGACCGTCTTCCTGTGTGTAAGCATCCCAGACGTTTAAGCCTTTGCCATCGTCTTGATATGCACCTTCTACCTGATATGCGGCGGAAGCAGTTCCCCATAAAAAATTGTCCTGAAACTTCATATATAAACCTCCTAAAGTTGATAGATCAATGGTTGACAGATTGCCTGTTCTGTGTTATATTATATCTGTAACAATCCGTAAAATCTAGTACTATATCCTCGGATTCTTGTACTTTTTCCACTAATTTTCTCTGATTGTCAAAATGCAGAGAAAAAAAGAAACAGAGGTGTCGGAATTGGAAAAACAGAAATTTTATGAGAAGCGAAAACATGGTACCCCACGATTCCCTATGGAATGTTTTGTGACACGTGCAGATGGAAATCAGCATTTTCTGGTACCGCTGCACTGGCACAGAAATATAGAAATTATGCAAATGCTGCATGGTACAGCGGTAATTACAATTGGAAATGAAACGTTTTCCGCAGTAGAGGGAGATATTTTCTGTATCAATCAGGAGGAACTGCACCGAATTGTTTCAGAGGACAATCAGTTAGTATATCGTACAGTTATTTTTCCGTTACAGGCATTGACTTTTTCAGAAAGCGATGCTGCTCAGACTTACTTGGAACAAATTGTACAAGGGGTACTGCGGTTTCCGGTACAAGTTACCAATGAAACTGAAAAATATTTTCTGCGTGAAACCTTGTATCAGATTCAAATTGCTGCGGAGCAAAAAAGTGTTGGGTATGAACTTATGGTAAAGGCACAGCTTTTGCAGATAATTGCACAAATGCTCTGCCAACATCAGATTGTTTCGGTGCAGCATTCCCCCAGTGAAAAAAGCAAACGCTTGAAAGAAATGTTGCATTTTATTCAGAGGCATTATGCTGCTCCTTTGACCATTACAGTTATGGCAGAGCAGTTTCATATGTCTGAAAAATATTTTTCCCGCTATTTTCGCATTGCTACAGGTCAAAACTTTACGGCATATTTAAACGCTGTCCGAATTGAAAAGGCACAGGCATTGTTACTGGAAACCGACGAAACTGTTTTAGAAATTGCTTTTTCTTGTGGGTATGAAAATGTTAGCTATTTCAATCGGGTGTTTCGCAGGCAGACAGGGTATTCCCCATTGCAGTATCGCTCGATAGCGGTATCTTGACAGATTCATAAATAGTTTACAATACTACCTATTTACATTCTTACCCAAAAGGATTATAATAAAGGCAGTACAGCACAAGGTTTATTTGTCGATTTTGCACGCAATTTACCAAATGCATCTTACGTACAAGCTTTGTGCAGTGCTGTTTGAAATTGGAAATCATGTAGCGGTGCACGATTGCAGCAACATGTATTTCCAGAAAGAATATTGTCAAAAGAGTTTGCTGGGAAATGCTCCGGAAACTCGTGTACACTGGAGGTATTTGTATCATGGGTAGATTTACATTGCCAAGAGATTTGTATCATGGCACAGGTTCTTTGGAAACATTAAAAACGCTGACTGGCAAAAAAGCAATTGTAGTTGTTGGCGGCGGTTCCATGAAGCGGTTTGGCTTTTTGGACAAGGCGGTGGCTTATTTGAAAGAAGCCGGCATGGAAGTGGAGCTGTTTGAAGGCGTTGAACCAGATCCTTCTGTAGAAACCGTAATGAAGGGTGCAGAAGCAATGCGGAAATTCCAGCCGGATTGGATCGTTGCCATGGGTGGTGGCTCTCCGATTGACGCTGCAAAGGCAATGTGGGTATTCTATGAGTATCCGGATACTACATTTGAAGAAATCATTACACCGTTTAGCTTTCCGACATTGCGGACAAAAGCAAAATTTTGTGCAATTCCGTCTACATCGGGTACTGCGACAGAAGTAACTGCATTTTCGGTAATTACGGACTATCACAAGGGCATTAAGTATCCGTTGGCTGACTTTAATATCACGCCGGACGTTGCCATTGTAGATCCGGAACTGGCAGAAACTATGCCGAAGAAGCTGGTTGCACATACTGGTATGGATGCTATGACACATGCGATCGAGGCATATGTATCCACCCTGCACTGCAATTATACTGACCCGTTGGCACTGCATGCAATCAAGATGATTCACAACAACTTGAAGAAGTCTTACGACGGAGATATGGAAGCTCGTGCGGCAATGCATGATGCACAGTGCTTGGCTGGTATGGCATTCTCAAATGCACTGTTGGGTATCGTACACTCTATGGCACACAAGACTGGTGCGGCTTATACCGGCGATCACATCATTCACGGTTGTGCCAATGCAATGTATCTGCCAAAGGTCATCAAGTATAATTCGAAAAATGAAGAAGCTGCAAATCGGTACGCAGAAATCGCATCCTTTATTGGTTTGTCTGGTGCAACAACAGAGGAAAAAGTTGATTCGTTGATTGCAGAACTCCGTTCCATGAATGACCAGTTGGATATTCCGCAGGGCATTAAGAATTACGGTAAGAGCGGCGTAAAGGCAGATACTTCTATCATTGATGAAAAGGAATTTTTGGAAAAGCTGCCGGAAGTGGCAAAGAATGCTATCGCCGATGCCTGTACTGGTTCCAATCCGCGTCAGCCCTCTCAAGAGGAAATGGAAAAGCTGCTGAAAGCTTGCTACTACGACACGGAAATTGATTTCTAATTGATATATATCTATAATGAAATGCAAAAAGCACTTGTACAGTATTCTGTACAAGTGCTTTTCTTATATGATACTTACTAAAGTCATGATTTACGCGAACAGGCTCTTGCCAGTCATTTCTTCTGGCTGCGGCAGTTCCATTGCCTCCAGCATTGTCGGAGCAATATCTGCCAAAACGCCGCCTTCGCGAAGCTTGCAATCCTTGCCAACTACGATAAACGGTACCGGATTGGTAGTGTGTGCAGTGAACGGTGTGCCGTCTGCTTCCAGCATCTTGTCAGCATTGCCGTGATCAGCGGTGATGAATGCGATACCGTCCTTTTTCATGATTGCATCAACCATGCGACCAACACAAGTGTCTACTGCTTCTACAGCTTTGACTGCGGCATCAAAGACACCGGTATGACCAACCATATCGCAGTTTGCATAGTTCAGAATGATGACATCATACTTATCGCTGTCGATTGCTTCAACAACCTTATCCGTTACTTCGTATGCACTCATTTCCGGTTTCAGATCGAAAGTCGGAACGTCAGGGCTCTTGACCAGAATGCGGTCTTCTCCGTCAAAGGTCTGTTCTCTGCCGCCGTTGAAGAAGAATGTAACGTGTGCATACTTCTGTGTTTCTGCAATACGAAGCTGTGTCTTGCCGCACTTACTCAGGTATTCACCCAGTGTCATGTGCAGATCTTCCGGCGGATATGCAACGGAAACGTTCGGCATGGATGCATCATACTGAGCCATGCAAACGAACTGCACCGGAAAATAACCGTTCTTTCTCTCGAAGCCGTTGAAATCCGGATCTACGAAGCAACGTGTCAGCTGTCTTGCACGGTCCGGACGGAAGTTGAAGAATACCATGCTGTCCCCAGCCTTAACAGTGCCGTCCTTTTCCAGAACGGTCGGCAGCATGAATTCGTCGGTAACATCGTTAGCGTAGCTGTCCTCGATTGCCTTTACCGGATCAGCAGTGGTCTGTACACCCTCGCCCAGAACCATTGCATCATATGCCTTTTCTACACGATCCCATGCATTGTCACGATCCATTGCATAATAACGACCAGAAATGGTGGCAATTTTACCAACACCGATTTCATTCAGCTTGGCAACTGCTTCCTTCATGAAACCAGCAGCAGATGCCGGCGGTTCGTCACGGCCGTCCAGAAATGCATGTACATATACCTTGGACAGACCTTTCCGCTTTGCCATTTCCAGCAGTCCGTACAGGTGAGAAATGTGGCTGTGCACGCCGCCCGGAGAGAGCAGACCCATCAGGTGCAGAGCAGTTCCCTTTTCTTTGCAAGCGTCCATTGCTGCGGAAATTGCAGGATTTTCGAAGAACTTGCCGTCCTCAATATCCTTTGTAATCTTTACTAGCATCTGGTAAACGATTCTGCCGGCACCAATGTTGGTGTGACCAACTTCCGAGTTGCCCATTTGACCGTCTGGCAGACCAACGTCCAGCCCGCTGGCACCGATCAGGGTATTCGGGCCCTGCATATATTTGTCCAGATTTGGCTTCTTTGCTGCGTGGATTGCATTGCCATAATCACTAGGATTATGACCAAAGCCGTCCATGATAATCAATGCAACAGGTTTTTTACTCATGTTGTATTTCTCCTTTTCTTCCAAAAAGGCAGCACCGTGCAGTCACCTTACGGCTCTGTACGGCACTGCCTGATTGCGTATTGGATAAAGGTAACACCCGTTTTATTATATGGTATTGCCTAAAATTTTAGCTTACTTAGAAGCTTCTGCCAGCAGTACGCCGAACTTTTCAGCAACCAGAGAAGCACCGCCGATCAGACCACCGTCGATGTTTTCCTTTGCCAGCAGTTCTGCACAGTTCTTTTCGTTCATAGAACCGCCGTACTGAATGGTCATACCGTTTGCAATTGCCTGATCGTACAGAGAAGCAACAGTTGCACGGATAAATGCACAAACTTCTTCAGCCTGTTCTGCAGTAGCAGTCTTACCAGTGCCAATTGCCCATACCGGCTCATAAGCGATAACGATATTCTTTACCTGATTTGCAGTTAGACCGTGCAGAGCAACCTTTACCTGCTTTGCAACAACTTCTTCTGTGATGCCCAGTTCCCGTTCTGCCAGTGTTTCACCAACGCACAGAATAACGGTCATGCCAGCTTCAATTGCAGCAGTAGTACGCTTATTTACAGTTTCATCGGTTTCGCCGAAGTACTGTCTGCGTTCAGAGTGACCAACGATGACATACTTTACGCCCATTTCAGTCAGCATATCAGCGGAAATTTCGCCGGTGAATGCACCACTCTTTTCGAAATGTACGTTCTCTGCACCAACTTCGATATTTGTGCCCTCAGTCAGGGACAGTGCGGTTTCCAGATTGGTAAACGGTACACAAATGATAACACCACAGGTCTTGTCAGCTGCGATCGGCTTCAGAGCGTTGATCAGTTCTGCTGCTTCCTTGCGGTTCTTGTTCATCTTCCAGTTGCCGGCAATAATTGCCTTTCTCAGTGCCTTGTTCATGACAAATTCCTCTTTTCTGATGATTCTGATGCTTCTGCATCTGTAATATAATCCCCTTCTTCGTGGGATTCCTTGTTGTTGCTTCCATTATAGCTGCCGATGACGATGCCTTTGGAAAAAGGCATACAGAGCATTCCAATCGCCAGACCGCAAAAAGCACCCAGTGCAAATGCAGCAGCCGGATTCAAAAACGCATTTTTGACAGAATCCTGCACTTCCCATTTTTTCATGGTATCATTCCTTTCCCAAGACAGCACAAACGGAGGTTTCCATTTTCACAGAATCCTCCTGTTTGCAGCAGCACAAAACAGCTGCGTTCTTATTTTGATTAGTCCTTGTCAGCGATTGCTGCAACGCCCGGCAGAACCTTGCCTTCCAGATATTCCAGAGATGCACCGCCGCCAGTGGAAATGTGGCTCATCTTGTCTGCGAAGCCCAGCTGCATTACTGCTGCTGCGGAGTCGCCGCCGCCGATGATGGTGGTTGCATCAGTATCTGCCAGAGCCTGTGCAACAGCAACAGTACCCTTGTTCAGAATCGGGTTTTCGAATACGCCCATCGGTCCGTTCCATACAACAGTCTTTGCAGTCTTAACTGCATCTGCAAACAGAGCCTGTGTCTTTTCGCCAATATCCAGACCCATTCTGTCTGCCGGAATCTTGTTGGAATCATAGGTAACAACTTCGATTGCAGCATCAATCGGGTTCGGGAATTCAGAAGCAGTTACGGTGTCTACCGGCAGCAGCAGAGCCTTGCCGTTTGCCTTTGCCTTTTCCAGCATTTCCTTGCAATAGTCGATCTTGGTGTCATCTACCAGAGAAGTACCAACTTCATAGCCCTGTGCCTTCAGGAAGGTATAAGCCATACCGCCGCCGATAATCAGGGTGTCGCACTTTTCCAGCAGGTTGGAGATAACGTTCAGCTTATCTGCAACCTTTGCACCGCCCAGAATTGCAACGAACGGGCGAACCGGATTTTCAACAGCATTGCCGAGGAACTTGATCTCCTTCTGCATCAGATAGCCGACAGCAGTTTCCTTTACGAATTCTGTTACGCCGACAGTGGAGCAGTGTGCTCTGTGTGCACTGCCGAATGCGTCCATAACAAATGCATCAGCGATAGAAGCCAGATCCTTGCTGAAGGATTCGATGTTCTTGGTTTCTTCCTTGCGGAAACGAGTGTTTTCCAGAACAATGATCTCACCGTTCTGCATCTTGTCTACAGCAGTTCTTACAGTATCATCTACAACAACATCAGACGGAACAAAAGTAACCTTTGCGGAAACCAGTTCAGCCAGACGAGCAGCAGCAGCCTTCAGAGAGAACTTTTCCTCCGGACCATTCTTCGGCTTGCCCAGATGAGAGCACAGAATCACCTTTGCACCTTCAGAAACCAGCTTGTTGATGGTCGGCAGTGCTGCCTGAATACGGTTATCATTTGTGATAACGCCGTCCTTCATCGGAACATTGAAGTCCACGCGAACCAGAACACGTTTGCCGGTCACTTTCAGATCGTCTACAGATACCTTGTTTAACTCTGCCATTTGTTTGACATCCTTTCTGCGATAGACTGCATCGTGAAAGGGAAATTCATATATTATCCGATACAGCCTGAAATTTAACGATTTTTCTGAAATGCGGTTGGTGCATTTCATACAGTTTTATTATACACCATTTCACAAAAATTTGCAAGCTTTTCCGTGAGATTTTCTAAAAAGCCCAAAATCTATTGTGGGAAAATCTGATTTTTTTGGAAATCCGCCAGTTTTGCGGGAAAATTTGCAGGTGGATTGACTTTCTTCAGCGTTTCCCTTAGTTTTCCAGATACGGTTTGAGGTACTTGCCAGTGTAAGAATCCGCACAGGCTGCTACCTGTTCCGGTGTACCGCTGACAACAACGGTGCCGCCGCGGTCGCCACCCTCTGGTCCGAGATCTACGATCCAGTCTGCCACCTTGATAACATTTAGATTGTGTTCAATTACTACAACAGTATTCCCAGTATCAGTCAGACGCTGAAGTACTTCGATCAGACGGTGTACATCGGCAGTATGCAGGCCTGTAGTCGGTTCGTCCAGAATATAAATGGTTCTTCCAGTGGGACGTTTGGAAAGTTCTGTTGCAAGTTTGACACGCTGTGCTTCCCCGCCGGAGAGCGTGGTTGCCGGCTGACCGATTTTCAGATAGCCCAGTCCTACTTCCTGCAGCGTTTTCAACTTTCGGGCAATTTTCGGGTGATTTTCAAAGAATACCACGCCTTCATCTATTGTCATTTCCAGTACATCATAGATAGACTTTCCCTTGTATTCTACCGCCAGCGTTTCTCGATTGTAGCGTTTTCCTTTGCAGACTTCGCAGGGAACGTAAACATCTGGCAGAAAGTGCATTTCAATTCGCAGGATACCGTCGCCCTGACATGCTTCGCATCTGCCCCCTTTGACATTGAAAGAGAATCGTCCTGCGGTATAGCCCTTGGCTTTGGCATCATTGGTTTTGGCAAACAGTTCCCGAATGTCGGTAAATACACCGGTATAGGTTGCTGGATTGGAACGAGGTGTCCGTCCAATCGGCGACTGGTCAATGTCAATGACCTTGTCCAGAAACTCCGTTCCCTCCATGCTGTCAAAATCTCCGTGGCGGGTTCTTGCACGGTTCAGCTTTGCCGCCAGATATTTATACAAAATCTCGTTGACCAGCGAGGACTTTCCAGAGCCGGAAACACCAGTTACACAGGTAAATACACCAAGAGGAATGGAAACATCAATGTTTTTCAAGTTATGCTCTCTTGCACCATGAATGGTTAGCATATTTCCGTTTCCGGTACGGCGTCCCTTGGGAAGCGGGATTTTTCGCTGCCCGCTGAGATATTGACCGGTAATCGATTTTTCGCAGGCAAGCAATCCCTGAACATCACCGGAATAGACAACATTTCCTCCGTGAATTCCTGCACCGGGACCGATGTCTACCACATAGTCTGCTGCCAGAATAGTGTCATCGTCATGTTCTACCACGATCAGCGTATTGCCCAAATCCCGCAGACGTTTCAGCGTATCAATTAATTTATCGTTATCCCGCTGATGCAATCCAATACTGGGTTCGTCCAGAATATACAGTACGCCCATTAGATAGGAACCGATTTGTGTTGCCAAGCGGATACGTTGGCTTTCGCCGCCGGAAAGCGTACCGGCATTGCGGGAAAGTGTCAGATATTCCAGTCCCACATTATTCAGGAATCCCAGTCGTTCCCGAATCTCCTTTACGATTCGTGCGGCAATAAATTGCTCCCGTTCTGTTAATTGCAGCTGAGCAAAGAAGTCTAGTGCTTTTGTAACGGAAAGTTCAGTCAGATCGATAATGTTTTTGTCACCAACTGTAACCGCCAGTACTTCCGGCTTCAAACGTTTGCCGTGGCACACCGGACAAGCTACATCACTCATCACACTGCTGATTTCTTCCTTTGCCCATTCCCCGCCGTCTGCGAATCGTCGTTTTAGATTGGGAATTACACCTTCAAACGGAGCACGGAATCCCTCAGTTCTGCCGCCGGCTGTGGTGCGATGCAGAAACAGTGGATCTTCTTTTGTGCCGTACAAAAATAAGTTCAGCTGTTCCTTGGAGAGTTCCTTTACAGGAACATCTAAAGAAATGCCGTATTTTTCGGAGATTGCCTGATAATACATCATAGCAATGGAATTGTCGTCCAGACTATTCCACCCCACTGCCTTAATAGCACCTTGACGAATACTCAAGTCACGATTCGGAACCACCAGCTTCGGATCAATTTCCTGAAATACGCCCAAACCGGTACAGTGCGGACACGCTCCGAATGGATTGTTGAAAGAGAACATACGAGGAGTCAGTTCTTCGACGGAAACGCCATGTTCCGGACAAGCATAACTTTGTGAGAACAGCATTTCTTCTCCGCCAATCACGTCTACAACTGCTAATCCCCCTGTCAAAGTGAGCACTGTTTCCAGACTGTCAGTCAGTCGCGGACGGATTGTCGGCTTTACTACAAGTCGGTCTACAATGATTTCAATGGTATGCTTTTTATTTTTTTCCAGCGTGATTTGCTCAGACAAATCGTATTGATTTCCATCTATGCGAACGCGAACATAACCAGACTTCTTTGCCGTTTCTAATGCTTTTAGATGCTGCCCCTTCTTCCCGCGGACAATGGGTGCCAGAAGTTGAATTCGTGTTCCCTCCTCCAGTGCCAGAATGCGGTCTACAATTTCATCAACAGACTGCTGTTTAATTTCTCTGCCACAGACAGGACAATGAGGAATGCCGATACGGGCATAGAGCAGACGGAGATAATCATAGATTTCAGTTACGGTTCCCACTGTGGAACGCGGGTTTTTGGAAGTGGTTTTCTGATCGATGGAAATTGCCGGCGATAAGCCTTCGATGCTGTCCACATCAGGCTTTTCCATTTGCCCCAGAAACTGCCGTGCATAAGATGAGAGACTTTCCATATAGCGACGCTGTCCATCTGCGAAGATGGTGTCAAATGCCAGAGAAGATTTTCCGGAGCCGGAAAGTCCGGTCATGACTACCAGTTTATCCCGTGGGATCTCCACATCAATATTTTTCAGATTGTTCGCTCTTGCACCGCGTACAACAATTTTATCCAACATGAATTATTGTTCCTCCTCCAGCTTTTTGATTTTATCCCGCAGATATGCGGCGTGTTCGAATTCCAACAATTTTGCAGCTTCTTTCATCTGGGCAGTCAGCTGTTCGATCAATGCACGTTTTTCTTTGCCACGTAACTTCTTGCCAGTTGTTTTCTTTTCCACTTCTGTTTTTGTGGTAATTTCAATGACATCACGCACATCTTTTTGAATGGTTTTCGGAATGATGCCGTGTGCTTCATTATAGGCTTGCTGCTTGGCACGGCGGCGTTCTGTTTCTGTGATTGCCCGTTCCATAGAACCGGTTATCTCGTCGGCGTACATGATAACTTGTCCGTGTGCATTTCGTGCGGCACGTCCGATTGTCTGGATCATAGAGGTTTCACTTCGCAGGAACCCCTCCTTATCCGCATCCAGAATGGCTACCAGAGAAACTTCCGGAATGTCCAGTCCTTCACGGAGCAGGTTGATGCCAACCAGCACATCAAATTCTCCCAGCCGCAGATCGCGGATAATTTCCATACGTTCTACAGTATCTATATCATGGTGCAGATACCGAACCCGAACGCCCATACGTTCCAAATAAGCCGTCAGGTCTTCTGCCATTTTTTTAGTCAGTGTTGTAACAAGTACACGCTCATTTTTTTCTGCACGGAGATTGATTTCTGAAAACAGATCTTCAATCTGTCCGTCTACCGGACGCACAGTGATTTCCGGATCCAGCAAACCAGTGGGGCGAATCACCTGTTCTACGGTCTGTACAGAATGCTCTTTTTCAAATGGTCCGGGGGTTGCACTGACATAGATTGCCTGATGCACATGGCTGTAGAATTCCTCGAAATTCAGCGGGCGGTTGTCGAACGCACTGGGCAGCCGGAATCCATAGTCCACCAGCGTTTGCTTTCTGGCTCTGTCGCCGGCGTACATGGCACGAACCTGCGGCAGTGTCACATGACTTTCATCGACCACCAATAGAAAATCTTCCGGAAAGTGATCTAACAACGTATAGGGTACACTGCCTGCCGGTCTGCCGGCTAATACACGAGAATAGTTTTCGATGCCGCTGCAAAAACCGATTTCCTCCAGCATTTCCATGTCGTACTGTGTACGCTGTTGGATTCGCTGTGCTTCGATCAGTTTGTGATTGGCGGAGAACCACGCCACCCGTTGCAGCATCTCCTGACGGATTTCTTTGACAGCTTTGGTCACTTTTTCGCTTCCCACAACATAATGCGATGCCGGCAGAATTGCCGCATACTGCATGGTTGCTGTAACTTCTCCGGAAACCACATTGATCTCGCAGATGCGGTCAATTTCATCTCCGAAATATTCTACGCGAATTGCTTTGTCAGTGGAAGATGCCGGAAAGATTTCTACTACGTCGCCGCGAACGCGGAATTTATTGCGGACAAAATTGATGTCATTTCGTTCATATTGAATTGCAACTAGTTGGTCAATCAGTTGATCTCTGGACTTTTCCATTCCCACACGAATAGAAACCATCATGGAACGATATTCTTCCGGACTGCCCAGGGAATAGATACAGGAAACGCTGGCGACAATGATGACATCTTTTCGCTCTGCCAGTGCCGCTGTGGCACTGTGCCGCATTTTGTCGATCTCGTCATTGATCGAGGAGTCTTTTTCGATATAGCTGTCCGTGCTGGGAATATAGGCTTCCGGTTGATAGTAATCGTAATAGGACACAAAATATTCTACGGCATTATTCGGGAAAAATTCCCGAAACTCTGAACAAAGCTGTGCTGCCAGAATTTTATTGTGAGCCAACACCAGAGTCGGTTTGTTCACCTGTGCGATGACATTGGCAATGGTGTACGTTTTACCGGAACCGGTAACGCCCAGTAAAGTCTGCTCGTGGTCACCGTCCCGAATTCCCTGTACCAGTTTGGCAATCGCTTCCGGTTGGTCACCGGTAGGCGAAAATGGTGCATGCAAATCAAAATGATCCATTTGGTTCCCTCCTTCAAAGCATTTTATGAATCGCTCCAGCCCATGACTTGCCGCATGGAAATTGTATCTCCCTGTTTTCCCAATACAATATGATCCAACAGTTGTATTTGCATACTGTCCAGTATCCGCCGCAGCTGTTGGGTGGCAAACAGATCAGCATCAGAAAAGGCTGCCTGTCCCTGCGGGTGATTATGTGCCAGCACTACACGGCTGCTCCGCATGCGTATTGTACATTCCACAATGCGATGTGTATCCAGTGCGGCTCTTTGTGCAGTGCCGGTGGAGATTGTTTCGCAGTGCAGCAAGTGCAAGTGCTCGTCCAGACAGAGCAGAAGCACCTTTTCTTCCACTGTCGCGGAAAGTTTTGCCTGCACATAGGCACACAATTTTTGTGTGCTGTCTAACGCAACATGTTCCCGCAGTTTATCCAACTGATACTGCTGGCAAAGCTGCGGAAGCAACTTCAGAAATATGGCTGCGTTTTCGCTGATGCCTTTGATACGTTTTAAATCCTGTATATCCGCGTCCAGCACACCGGAAAGTGAATGAAACTCTGCAATCAAATCATGTGCAATGGGATTTGTGTCTACTCGCGGCAAAGCATAGAATAGCAACAATTCCAGAATCTCGTGTGGCTGAAAACTTTCCAATCCGCTTTTTTGAAAACGAAGCCGCATGCGTTCCCGATGACCGGCATGACTGTGTTTTTTCTTGGAAACAGCAGTATCCGAATTCGAAACGTTCCGCTTGTCCGCAGGTTGTTTCAGATTCTGGATTTCTTTTTTAGACTGTTCCATGATAAAGCCTCCTATCATCAGGTAAAATATAAGGCAACACTACACAAAGCTGTCATATTGCCGAAAAATCTGACTACGCATCTTACACACAAGCTTTGTACGGTGTTGCCATAAAAATTCATGTGTGCACGCTCATAGCCCTTTTCTTTTAAGCAGAAATATGCTATAATAGAATCAATAACAGAAAAAGGAGTGCTGCTTTCGCAGCAATTTACAACCATGAGAGAATTTTGCATACAGGAAAACGACAGCGACCAGCGTTTGGATCGCTTTTTACAAAAAACGTTGCCGGAACTGCCAAAAAGTCTTTGCTACAAGTGGATTCGTACCAAGCACATTAAAGTGAATCGAAAACGCTGTACACCGGATCAGCGGTTGGTGACCGGCGATGTGGTGACACTGTTTGTCAGCGATTCTTATTTTGCTATCAAAACAGAAGAAGAACGCAGTGGTGTTCCGGAATTTTTGCAGGCACCGAACCAACTGGAAATCCTCTACGAAGATGAGCGAATTTTGCTGGTAAATAAGCCAGTTGGTCTGGTGGTGCATTGTGACAGCCGACAGATTCCGGATACTCTTATCAATCGCGTACTGCACTATCTGTACGAAAACGGTGCATATCAGCCGGAGCAGGAACAAAGTTTTACACCGGCACTCTGCAATCGTTTAGACCGAAATACTGGTGGCATTGTCATTGCTGCCAAAACTGCTGCGGCACTGCGGGAAGTGAACCGTTTGATTCGTGAAAACAAGGTACACAAAAAATATCTCTGTGTCACTGTCGGTACACCAAAGGAGCGGAAAGCGACGCTTTACGGCTGGCATAAGAAGTCAGCCAGCCATAATACAGTCACGGTTCGTGACACACCGGAAGAAGGATTTCAAGAAATCATCACTGGTTATGAGGTACTTGCTTCCAATGAACGTCATGCATTACTTTCAGTGGATTTGATTACCGGCAGAACGCATCAGATTCGTGCACATCTGGCACATATTCACACGCCGATTCTGGGAGATACCAAGTATGGCAACATGCGGGAAAACCGTGCCTGCCGCTGTAAGCATCAGTTGCTGTGGGCATATCAATTACAGTTGGAAACAGATGCGGATTCTTGCCTTGCCGATTTGAATGGATTGACAGTGCAGACACCGCCACCGCCGTTCATGACAAAAGAATTTCCCAAAGTACAGCTTTAAACTGAATCCAGTTGCAAATCAAGGCAACAGTATACAAATCGTATGCTGTTGCCTTGATTTTTTAGAATGTATTCTCATGAAATAGAAAATGCATTCTATCATGTGCTTTCGAATGTGTGATTATGCATTTAGCATTTTGGTGACAATTTCCTTGACAATACCCGGATTTGCCTTGCCCTTAGATGCCTTCATACACTGACCGACCAGATAGCCCAGTGCATTGGTTTTTCCGTTTTTGTAATCGGTTACAGACTTTTCGTTTTGAGCCAGTACGTTCTTTGCCAGCTGTTCCAAGAAGCCGGTGTCTGAATTCTGCTTCATGCCCTTTTCTTCGATAATGGCAAGCGGATCCTTGTCTTCTTCTACAATTACAGCAAATACTTTCTTTGCAGAAGCGTTGGAGATAACGCCTTTTTCCACCTGCTCAATCAAAGAAGTCAGATGTTCTGGTGTCAGAGCTGTTTCTTCAATAGACTTTCCGGTTTCGTTGGTATACTTTGCAATATCTGCCAGAATCCAGTTGCTGATGCTCTTGGGCTTACAGGTGCCCAGTGCAACGCAGGCATCGAACATCTTAGAACGAGAAATGTCTTCTGCAATCAGTGTGGCATCTGTCTGGGAAAGACCGAAATCGAAAACATACCGCTGCAGCTTTACATTCGGCAATTCCGGAATACTTTCCTTCAGTGCCTGAATCTTTTCTTCCGGCACTACAATGGTCAGCAGATCCGGCTCCGGGAAATACCGGTAATCCTGAGCATCTTCCTTTGAACGCATAACAATGCTCATGCCCTTGACATCGTCCCAACGACGGGTTTCCTGTGCAATGGTACCGCCGGCTTCCAGAATTTCTATCTGGCGTTTTGCCTCATATTCGATGCCGCGAACAGCTGCACTGAAACTGTTGACATTTTTCATTTCACAGCGGGTACCAAATTCGGTTGCACCTTTTTCACGAACAGAAACATTGACGTCGCAGCGAATGGAACCCTCCTGCATCTTGCAGTCTGAAATGTTCAGATACTGCAAAATTGATTTGATGGTTTCCAGATATGCCTTGGCTTCGGCACTGCTGCGAATATCCGGTTCGGATACGATTTCGATCAGCGGCACGCCGCAGCGGTTCAGGTCGACCAGGGAACCAGAGAAAGACTCGTCATGCAGCAGCTTTCCGGCATCTTCTTCGATATGGATACGGGTTACGCCAATTCTCTTCATCTGTCCGTCTACCATAACGTCCAGATAACCCTTTTCGCAAAGCGGTACTTCTGCTTGAGAAATCTGGTATGCCTTCGGCAGATCCGGATAGAAGTAATTCTTTCTGTCCTGTTTGCAAACACCGTTGATCTGGCAGTGCATAGCATGTCCCATTTTGATTGCATATTCTACTACTTTTTCATTCAGTGTCGGCAATGTACCCGGCATGCCCATGCAGACAGGGCAAACCTGTGTGTTGACTTCCAGACCAAATGCGTTACGGCAGTTGCAGTAAATTTTAGATTTGGTATTCAGTTCTGCGTGGACTTCCAGTCCAACGACGATTTCATAATCTTTCATTGATTTCTTCCTCCTGCTCAAAGAGTTTCTGCAATGGCGTGAAATCCGCCGACCAGCTGTTCATAACCATATGCTGCGTTCAGAATGGTCTGTTCTGCAAACTTGTTACCGATCAGCTGCATACCCAGCGGCAGACCGGAAGCAGACTTTCCGCAGGGAACACTGACAGCCGGCAGACCTGCAATGTTAACAGTGACTGTGCAGACATCGCTGTAGTACATTTTCAACGGATCACCAATATTTTCACCGATCTTGAATGCGGCAGAAGGTGCAGTTGGTGTCAGAATTACATCACAATCCTGAAATGCTGCTGCAAATTCCTGACCGATGCGACGCTGTACCAGTTTTGCTTTTTTATAGTACGCATCATAGAAACCGGAACTTAACACGAATGTGCCCAGCATAATCCGACGCTTTACTTCATCGCCAAAACCTTCACTTCTGGTCTTTTCATACATGTCTGTCAGACCATCATAATTTTCTGCACGGAAGCCATACTTTACACCGTCAAATCTTGCCAGATTGGAAGAAGCTTCAGCAGAAGCAATGATGTAGTAAGTATTGATCGCATATTCTGTGCTGGGGAGAGAAATTTCCTTTACAGTAGCACCGTTCTGCTCCAGCAGCTGGATCGCAGCATGCACAGCAGTCTTGACTTCTGCATCGATACCCTCACCGAAATATTCTTTCGGAACACCGATACGCAGGCCCTGTACGTTGCCGTTCAGATTGTCATACAGATTAGTGTATGTCCGATATGCAGAAGTGGCATCCATGTTGTCGTGTCCCTGAATCAGGCTTTGCAGCAGGGCAACATCTTTAACCGACTTTCCAAACGGACCGATCTGATCCAGAGAGGAGGCAAATGCCACCAGACCATAACGAGAAACGCTGCCGTAGGTCGGCTTCAGTCCTACAACACCGCAGAGGGAAGCAGGCTGACGAATCGATCCGCCGGTATCTGAACCCAGTGTGAGGATTGCTTCACCAGCAGCTACTGCTGCGGCACTGCCGCCGGACGAACCGCCCGGTACGCACTCCAGATTGTGCGGATTGTGTGTAGTGTGGAAATAGGAAGTTTCCGTGGAAGAACCCATGGCGAACTCGTCCATGTTCATCTTACCGGTAATCACCATTCCAGCCTCACGAACCGGCTGCATTACTGTTGCATCAAAAGGCGGCACGTAGTTTCCAAGCATTTTGGAAGAACAGGTAGTACGAATTCCTTTAGTGGAAATGTTGTCTTTGATGCCAATTGGAATACCAGCCAGCGGGTGCAGTTCTTTTCCGGCAGCACGTGCATCGTCTACTGCCTTTGCTTGATCCAGACAATCTTCGCAACGTGTTACATAGGCACCGACAGCAGATTCTTTTTCTTCGATACGTTCCAGAACGTCCTGCGTCAGTTCAACTGCACTGCATTCTTTTTTTTGCAGCATTGCAGACAGTTCTGCGGCATTTTTCTCATACAGCTTCATGTGTATCTCCTCCTTATTCTACCGTTTTCGGAACAACCAGACAGCCAGACTGTACCACTGGTGCATTTGCCAGCATTTCTTCACGGCGGAATTTATGTTCCACTGCAACATCTTCCCGCAATTTCATGGGGTGTTCTGCGTCCAGTGTCAGTTCGTCTTCCACGTCCGGCAGACGGTCTACCATATCTACAATGGCAGCCATATCTTTTTCAAACTTGTCCATTTTCTCCGGCTCTATATGCAGTCGGGAAAGTTTTGCAATATGTGCAATATCAATTTTCATGGTTATCGTTCCTTTCACAGAGTACGCAAGAATCTATTTTGTTTCTGCGTTCTCCAAAATTTTCTGACGAAATTCTTCTTCGCTAAGAACCGGAATACCCAGTTCGTTTGCCTTGTCCAACTTGCTGCCGGCGGCTTCTCCTGCCACCACAAAAGTTGTTTTTTTCGAAACACTGCCGCTGACTTTTCCGCCGTAACGCAGCACCAATTCTTTGGCTTCACTGCGTTTCATAGTAGAAAGCGTTCCGGTCAGTACAAAGGTCATACCGGCAAAGCGATGATCTTCTACCACCGTTCCGTGGTAGGTCATATTACAGCCTGCTTCCCGCAGGTGTGTAATCAGTTGAAGCATATGCGGCTCTGACAGTGCTTTTACGACACTTTCTGCCATGGTTTCTCCGAAACCGTCAATTTCCTGTATTTCCTCTGCCGTTGCGTGCAGCAGTGCGTCCATAGTCGGGAATCGTTCACAGAGCAATTTTGCCGCACGGGAACCAATGCCGCGAATACCCAGTGCAAATACCAGACGATCCAAAGAATTTTCTTTAGAAGCGGCAATGGCATGAACCAGATTTTCCGCAGATTTTTCTGCAAATCGTTCCAGTTCGGTCAGTTCCTTTTTTGTTAGTGAATACAAGTCTGCCACAGAATGCACCAGACCATTTTCCTGTAAGGCAGCCAGATTCTGCGGTCCCAGTCCGTCGATGTTCATGGCATCTTTGGAAACGAAATGGATCATGCGTTTCATCAACTGTGCCGGACAATCTGGATTCGGGCAGCGAATGGCAGCTTCTTCCGGATCGCGTACTGCCGGCGTATGACACACCGGACAAGCATTGGGCAGCTGATACGGTAAAGCTCCTTCTGCATGACACTTGACACGAAGTACTTCCGGAATGATCTCCCCTGCCTTACGAACCACAATGGTATCACCCAGACGAATATCTCGTTCTGTGATAAAATCCTGATTGTGCAGAGTGGCACGTGCTACTTCGGTTCCGGCAAGTTGTACCGGATCGAAAATTGCCACTGGTGTAATCACACCGGTTCTTCCTACACTCAACTGTATTTCCCGCAGTGTGGTTTCTTTTTCTTCTGGTGGGAATTTGAAAGCGGCTGCCCACTTCGGGACTTTTGAAGTCGCTCCCATTTCTTCTCGCTGTGCAAAGGAATTCACTTTGACAACTACGCCGTCTGTGTCATAGGCGTAATGCAGCTTGGCTTCACCGATTGCAGCAATTTCCGCACGAATTTCCTCTGCGGTTCGTAAAGGCTTGCTGTGTGGAATAACTGTAGGGAAGCCTAACTTCCGGAGATACTCTAACGATTCAATGTGTTCTGAAAGAATTTCTCCGTCGATCTGCTGGATATTGAAAATCCAGATGTCCAGACTGCGTTGTGCAGTGACTACGGCGTTTTTTTGCCGCAGTGAACCAGCGGCTGCGTTGCGAGGATTTTTTGCCGGTGTTTCTCCGTTCAGTTCCTGCTGCTCCACTAATGCAGCGAAACTTTTTCGTGGCATATATACTTCGCCGCGGACTTCCAGAAATGCCGGAGCGTGTTCCAGCTTCTTGGGAATGTTGGCAATCGTCATGAGATTTGCTGTTACATCTTCCCCTACGAAGCCGTCCCCGCGGGTGGAACCACGAGTGAATACGCCATTGGTATATTCCAGCGATACGGATAATCCGTCGATTTTCGGCTCTACGCTGAACTCTGGATTCTCCAGTTCCTCCTGACACTTTTGTACAAAAGCGTTCATTTCTTCATAGGAAAATACGTCCTGCAAGCTCATCATCTGTACGGTGTGCGGCACTTTTTCAAATGTGCGGGACGCTGCTCCGCCAACGTGTTTGGTTGGCGAATCGGCTGCGGCAAACTGAGGATACTGCTGCTCCAATGTTTCCAGTTCCCGTAGAAGCATATCGTATTCATAGTCTGTTACAGAAGGGGCATCCTGTACATAATATTCTTCGTTATAGCGTTCCAGTTGCTGCTGTAATTCCGCCATACGCTGTTTTGCTGTTGCTTCGTCCATTCGGTCACACTCCTTGTGTGGCAGAGCCACAAAAAGCGGCTCTGCATTTTTTTTGGCACACAATTTATTATACCACAAAAACGCGTCATATGCTAGACCTTTTACAAATATTTCATGCTTTATTCTCTGAAATCCTGTTTTTCGCCAGAATCCGACGTGCTTTCAAATTCCATGTAGGAATCCGGCACGGTTCCGACAATTAAAGTTTCCGAGAGAAGACATGCATAGGTGGTTTTTGTTGTGGTCTGTGCGAAGGGAATGGCTGTCTGTACTTCCGCAGTTACCTCTGCTCGTATGGTGTGGCAAGTTTGGTTGATGCCGGCAGATTCTATTGTACTGATGAGTTTCACGGAAGCATGCCCTACCGGCAGAAGCCGCACAGAAACATGCGGACCCCGTCCGGCAAAAAGCCAGACTCCGGATGCAGTCCCCAGAGAAACCTCTAGTTCTGCATCACGGCACTGTTCTAAATGCTGCTGTACGTTGCGGTAGATTGCAGATTGCAGCCGATTGATCTGGTCTGTTCGGGTTTCCATTGTGGTGACATTGCCGGCGGCATCGTATGCCAGTTCAGCAAAGCTGACATTTTTCATCTGTTGATCTTGCAACACTTCTGCAATGCTGTCTGCCATTAGTCCGGCGGTAAACTGTTTGGTTTCACTTTCACAAACTGCACAGAGATTGGGACGGATCGCATGGTCTATGCGAAGCAGAAATGCCAGCAGTAAGCATATAGCCGTTCCAAAAAGGAGCAGGGAACGGATATGAGTACGGCGTTTCTGGTAAACTTGTTTTCGCATGTGAGAAACCCCTTTGAAACAAGGAACGGGCGACAAAACTGCCGCCCGTTTGCCTGTACGCGTTGGATAAGATCATAGGCAACACCACACAAAAATTGTGCAAAGCCCTTAGGCGAGCTCTGGGCGGTGTTGTCTGTTTATTCCAATGTAGAATTTTCGTCGTTTTCTGTTAGTTCATTGCAGCCGCAGCACTTCTCTTTGGGAATGGTGTCCAGTGCCGACGGTGAAAATTCTTCTGCCGGAAACCGAATCTTGTCAAAAACAGCACAGGGAGATTCGGTGTCGGTATGACATTCCTTTGCGGGAATGGTGTACTCATACGTGGGCACCAGAATGGTTACGGGACGAAAAACTTCTACAACCGAGAAAAGTCCCAGCGTCATAATAACTGTGCGAACTGGTGTTGTGCCGTCAGAGCCGCAAACAGAACCGATTCTGGCTTCCAATGCGATCGGAGCAACGACCTGTACAGCTGCTGTGGGCAGATTTACAGTTTCACAGCAGGCATTGGTATCTCCCAGCTGTTCTCCGCTGCTGAAAAATGTCTGAGTGTTGCTTTCACCGCCGTAGAGAATCACATTTTTGCTGGCATAGGCTGTTCCGGTCAGGAGCACAGGACTGCTGCATGCCCGTTCATATGCCATGAATTCTATCCGAAACGTATAGGTCAAGTCAATAGAATAGAATCCGCGGTTGAACGGTACCGGTTCAATATTCATGCAGATGTCGGACACACGAACGCACCGGCTTTTGACCATTGTAATATTCTCCGGCAGTGCTCCTCCGTCCATGAGAATCTGGATATTTGAGAAACAATCTCTGTCGCTGCAGCTGTCAAACACGCGGTTGACTTTGATCGGAACTGTATTTGCACACGATTCCGGCAAAGAATGATGCTGGTTCATAGCGAAACCTCCTTTTATCACTGTCAAGCATGATAAATGCTTCTCTACAGTGTATTCAGGAGTTCTCCCATTTGTGACTATCCGTCCAAAAAATAACCGCACAGGATTTGTCCTGCACGGCATTTTTCGACTTGGCTTAAGAAAGAGCCTGTTCTGACAGATTTGTACGCATATATAAGGGCAATACCGCACAATCTTTGTGCGGTATTGCCCTTATATATGCAGCGTTTTCTAAAATGTCAGTCTTCTTCGCTTTGGTACATTTCATTGAAAAAGCAGCTGTATGAGCCGGTATGGCATGCCACACCGGTCTGCTTGACATTCAGCAAAAGTGTATCATTGTCGCAGTCGCTGTAAATAGAAATGACTTTCTGTAAGTGCCCGCTGGTGGCACCCTTGTTCCAAAGTTCCTGTCTGGAACGGCTCCAGTACCATGTGTATCCGGTTTCCAGTGTTTTCCGTAAGCTTTCCCGATTCATGTATGCCAGCATCAGTACGGTTTTAGTATCCACATCAAATGCGATTGCCGGAATCAGTTCACCTTTCTGGAAATATTTGTCCAGATCGTTGATGTCAATTTTTATCATGTGAAGTGTTCTCCCTTTTTAATTTGGCTTCTACAAAAGGAATTGTCAGCAGAAGTACAAGTGTCTGCACGCTAATCATTCCCAGTATCAAAATGGCGACAATTTTTTTGGAAAAGAACAGACAGCTAAAACCAATAATCGCAGAAAGAATCAGCGAAACTGTTCCGATCATCAGCCAAAGCTTGCCGCAATACTGATTGGCAAGTTTCCATGTATCTGCATTTTTCATTGCATTTGTGGTGCGATAACCAATCCAACTATTGATTTTCTTTGGTGTGTGGTATCGCATGCACCAGCCACCTATCAGTTGAATAATAGGAACACAAAGTACGCAGAAAATGAGAAAAAACATAGTGCAATGTTCACCTCAAATCGTTATCGCATAGGAATTCCCTTTGCACGGCAGTCTGCCTTAACTTCCTGTACAGTCAGTTCGCGGAAATGGAACAACGATGCTGCCAGTGCTGCGGAACAACCAGTTTTCAGAAATGCTTCTGCAAAGTCGGACAACTTTCCGGCACCGCCGCTGGCAATAACCGGAATTTGTACAGCATCACAAACCGCCTTCAGCATTGGTAAATCAAATCCGCCGCGAACACCGTCTGTGTCAATGGAGTTCAGGCAGATTTCTCCGGCACCCAGCTGTTCGCACTGTTTTACCCAGTCGATCAAATCCAAGTGCATGTCTACACGGCCACCGTTAATGAAAACTGTCCATTGATTTTCGCCGACTTTCTTGGCATCAATTCCTACGCAGATGCACTGGCAGCCGAAAATGTCTGCCCCGTCTTTGATAAGCTGAGGATTTTGCACTGCCTGTGAATTGACAGAAACTTTATCTGCACCGGCACGGAGTGTTTCACGAATGTCATCGACGGTTTTAATGCCGCCGCCAACGGTCAGCGGAACGAAAACTTTTTTTGCTGTTTCCCGTACCACGTCCAGCATCACGCCTCTGCCCTCGTAAGACGCAGTAATATCGTAAAAGACAATTTCATCTGCACCCTGTTGGTTATAGGCGTAGGCACATTCTACCGGATCGCCAACATCTTTGATTCCCTCAAAGTTTACACCTTTGACCACTTTTCCGTTTCGCACGTCCAGACAAGGAATAATTCGTTTTGCCAGCATATGTTACACCCCTTCCGACAAAGCAATGGCTTCTTTCAGATCCAGTGTGCCTTTATAGATCGACTTGCCGCAGATCGTGCCATACAGTCCAAGTTCCTTACAACCGCGAATGTCTTTAATTGTATGCACACCGCCGCTGGCAATGATGTTGCAATTGCTGTTGGTTGCATCTCGCAAGTCTTTCAGCTGTTTCAGATTGACACCGGAAAGCGTGCCGTCTTTCGCAATATCGGTTACGATAAAATATTGTACGCCTACTGCAATCATTTCTTTCGCCAGCGTAATATAATCTGTGTCAGATTCTTCCAGCCAGCCCTCTGTGGCAACCATACCATTCTTGGCATCGATTCCCACTGCAATGTGTTGGCTGCCGAATTTCTGTACTGCATTTTTTACCAGCTTTGGATTTTTCAATGCTGCGGAGCCCAGAATGACACGCTCTACACCGCTTTTTAGGTAAGTGTCAATGGTTTCCAGATTTCGGATACCGCCGCCGACTTCTACTTTCAATCCGGTCTTTGCTGCAACATCTTCATAAATATGCTGGTTTACCGGTCTGCCCTCTTTGGCACCGTCCAGATCTACCATGTGAATCCATGATGCTCCTGCCGCTTCAAATCCTTTGGCAGTTTCCATGTAATCCGCTGCTACTTTTTCTACTGTGGAAAAATCACCTTTGAACAAGCGAACACAATTGCCGTCTTTAATATCGATTGCTGGTAAAATAATCATTGAATCAGCCCTCCAAAGTTCCGCAGAATTTGCAGCCCGATCTCTCCGCTTTTTTCCGGATGGAACTGGGCTCCGTAAACCGTTTTTCCGTCATAGACCATTGCCGGAATTTTTGCCGGTCCGTATTCCACATAGGCTGCCAGATATTCGTCCGGCACTACCGCCTGATAGGAGTGAACAAAGTACACATAGGATTCTTCCGGCATATTTCGGAGAATCGGACAGTCATGCTGCATTTCCAGCTTGTTCCAGCCCATATGTGGGATCACCATATCCGGAGCAACGATTTTTTCTACTTTGCCGGGGATCAGCCCCAAACCGTTGCATTCTTCAAATTCGTATCCTTTTTCAAAAATCAGCTGCATACCCAGACAAATTCCCAGAAAAGGTTTCTTGTGAGCTTCTTCCTGAATGATGTTGGTCAATCCGCTGTCGTGCAGCATCTGCATGGCACTGGGGAATGCCCCTACGCCGGGCAAAATCAATGCATCTGCTTTGCGAATTGCTTCCGGATCAGAAGTCAGTTCGCCAGCTAATCCCAGATAGTCCAGTGCATTTTTTACACTGAAAATATTGCCGGCACCGTAGTCGATAATGGCAATCATGTTTACAGCACTCCTTTCGTGGACAAGGTTTTTCCTGCTTCCAGCGGGGTTACCGCGGTTTTTAAGGCATGGGCAACGGCTTTGAATGCCGCCTCACACTTGTGGTGATCGTTAGAGCCATACATCATATTCACATGAAGCGTAATGCCGGCGTTGAATGCAAAGGCACGGAAAAATTCTTCCGTCAGGCAGGCATCATACTGTCCGATCATGGCATTGGTGAATGTCCCCTGAAATACCAAAAACGGACGGTTGCTGATGTCCAGACTGCAAAATGCCAGAACTTCGTCCATGGGAATAAATGCACTGCCGTAACGAGTAATACCAGACTTATTGCCCAGTGCCTCGCTCAGTGCTTTTCCCAGAACAATACCGGTGTCCTCTACAGTATGGTGTCCGTCCACATAGAGGTCACCCTTTACGGCAATGTCCATGCTGATGCCGCTGTGAACAGACAGTGCTGTTAGCATATGGTCAAAAAAGCCGATGCCGGTATCGATATTGGCAGTTCCTATGTTGTCTAGTTTTACGGCTACCTGTATGTCTGTTTCTTTGGTCTTTCGTGCAAGTTGTGCTTGCCGCATATGGATTCCTCCTTGTGGTGATTTATCAATTTGTTACTTCCAGATTTCCTCTCCACATACTGTAATTTCTTTTTCTGTTGCTGGAGCACGAAAATGAAATTGCTTATAGTTTGCTTTTTCAGTTCCTGCATAAAATTCTCTCGTAATGAGATTACTTTTCTTCGTCCTCAAACCGAACGGTAATTGCATTGGCGTGTGCGGTCAGGCCTTCCTTGTTTGCAATCAGCACAATATCGTCCTTAGCTTCCCGCAGGGCATCTCTGGTATAGTAGGTGTAGCTGGAACGCTTGGTAAAGCTCTGTACGCCCAGCGGAGAGAAGAACCGTGCCGTTCCGCTGGTGGGCAGAACGTGGTTCGGACCAGCGTAGTAATCACCCAGCGGTTCCGATGCGTATGCTCCCAGAAATACCGAACCGGCATTGTCCAGTGCTCCCAGCAGTTCCATGGGGTTTTCCATAAGTACTTCCAAGTGTTCCGGTGCAACCATATTTGCCAGAACAGTGGCTTCTTCACGGGTATTGCACAGCAGAACTGCACCGTATTCGTTCATAGATTTCTCAATGATTTCCTTGCGGGAAAGATACTGCACCTGACGATTGATTTCTGCTTGTACCTTTTCTGCCAGTTCTGCACTGGTAGTTACCAGAATTGCAGAAGCCAGTACGTCGTGCTCTGCCTGTGACATCAGGTCTGCGGCAACAAATTTCGGGTCAGCGGTTTCATCTGCCATAACCAGAACTTCACTGGGACCTGCGATCATGTCAATATCTACAACACCATACAGCAGCTTCTTGGCAGTTGCCACAAAGATGTTGCCTGGTCCGACAATTTTATCCACCTTCGGGATTTCTTCTGTACCATAAGCCAGTGCTGCAATTGCCTGTGCACCGCCGGAGAGGAATACACGGTCTACCCCACAAAGTCCGGCTGCTACCAGAATATCCGGATTCGGTGTGCCGTCCTTGCAGGGCGGTGTTACCATGATGATTTCCTTAACGCCAGCAATTTTTGCCGGCACTGCGTTCATGATAACGCTGGAGGGATAAGCAGCCGTACCGCCCGGCACGTACAGACCAACACGTTCCAGACCGCGGACACGCTGTCCCAGAATCACACCATTCGGCAGTGCGTGGATAAAGCCTTCCTGTACCTGACGCTGGTGGAAATCGCGAACATTTTCAATAGCGTTCAGCATGGCATCTACAAATGCCGGATCAGCTTCTGTCATTGCGTCATTGATGACATCGCGGGGCACTTCGTAATATTCCGGCAAACTGCCGTCGAATTTCAAGGTGTAATTTTTGACTGCCTGATCGCCGCCCTCTTTGACTGTGCGGATAATTTCGCTGACAGTTTCCGTAACACGCTGGTTGGTTTCACCGGTACGCTTGTCCAAGCTGGTGAAAAATGCATCACGCTGTGCCAGATCGCTGGCGTTAATGGTTTTCATGGTAATCATTTTGATAAAGCCTCCTCAATTTTCTGAATCAAAGCTTCAATTTCTGTCTGCCGCAGCTTTAGACTAACGGTATTGACAATCAGACGTGCAGAGATCGGAACGACATCTTCTACCACTTCCAAGCCGTTTTCTCGAAGGGTAACGCCGGTTTCTACAATGTCTACAATGCCGTCTGCCAGTCCCAGCAGCGGTGCCAGTTCCACGGAACCTTCAATTTTTACAATATCAACGTCCATGCCTTTGCTTTCAAAAAAGCGGCGTGCAACATTTGGATACTTGGTCGCAATGCACTTTACGCCGAAGCCGCTGTAAAAATCTGTTCCTTTTTTGCATGCCAGAGCAAATTTGCATCTGCCAAATCCCAAATCAACCAGTTCGAAAAATTTGCCCTGCATTTCAATAATGGTGTCTTTTCCCACAACGCCCATATCACAAACGCCATGTTCTACATAGGTGATGACGTCATTTGCCTTTGCCAGAACGACTTCCATGTTGCCGTCCGGAATCGGCAGGATCAGGCGGCGACCTTTTTCTCGTACAGCGGTACAATCATAGCCCAACCGTTCCAGCAGTCCGACAGTATCTTTTTCCAGTCTGCCTTTTGTCAATGCAATTCTAAGCGGCTTTGCCATTTATTCTACCTCCGTAATTTCTTCATCTACAACAACGACTTTTCCGATTTTATTTTCCCGTGCATATTCCCGCACCAGTTCCAGACTGTCAAAGAATGCAAATTCAACAACCTGTCCGCGGCTGCGTAATTCCTGTGAAACCTTTGCTGCTTTCATTTCATAGCCAGTTGCTGCAAAAATGACAGCATCTGCCGGCTTCAGGACAACAGGGCGGTCCTTCATGCGGACATTTGCCACAGCATCGACATTGACTGCAAAGCCGGTTGCCGGAATGTCATAACCAAAATCAGACAGCAGTTTATTGTACCGTCCGCCGGAGAGTACTTCTTCTCCGTAGCCTTCCAGATAGCCCTTGATGATGACACCGGTATAGTAGTCAGCATTATTGACCATACCCAGATCGACAGTCAAACGACCTTTTCCGATTACGGTGGAAATGTCATTATACAGTTTCTTCAGATCCATAAGGATTTCATCGATTCGCTGATTGGAATAAAGCTGTGAAGCCTTTTCAAACACTTCTTCACCGCCAAACAGTGCCGGCAGTTTCTTCAGTGCAGCAGCAACTTTCACATCATCCATGGTGTCCAGCACGTCGTTCAATGCCGGATAGTTTTTTGTTTCAATCAAATAACGGATATTTTCCCGTTCTTCCGGTGTGGCATGCAGTTCCCGCATCAGTTCCTTAAATACACCGGCATCACCCAGTTCCAAAGAGAAGCTCACATGGTCACTGCTGAACGAATCCAGTGCCTCAATGGCTGTGGTAATCATTTCCACATCTGCCAGATAGGAAGATGAACCCAGCAGTTCAATACCTGCCTGTGTGATTTCGTCGCTTCTGCCTTTGAGTGCAGGTTCAAAGCGATACACTGACTGAGTATAACACAGTCGCAGCGGTAATAATGCATCTCGCAGACGGGTTGCTGTGACGCGTGCAATCGGCATGGTAGATTCCGGACGGAGTACCAGCAAGCGTCCCTTGCTGTCGGTCAGCTTATACAGTCGTTCCTGCGGATAGTGACCGGATTCTGACTGGAACACATCGAAAAATTCCAATCCCGGTGTAGTAAGTTCCGAATAGCCTTTGCTGTGAAACAAGTCATGTAGATTCTGCTCGATTTCACGACGCACATAACATTCTTCAAATAAAAAATCTTTTGTCCCCTCAGGGGTAATCAAATCATATTTTCTCATACAGCTCTCCTAATGCTTTAGTGTGCTACTATAATAGCATAATATCACATAAAACGAATAAAGTCAAGACAAATTTCTTAAAACAGTGACATCTGACTGGATTTCGGTAAATCGCCCATAGCATTCAACCGTTCCAACGTTTCAATTATTGTTTTTGATGCACCACTTTGTGTCTGAAACTCTTCAATAGAAATGAAATCCCGCTTTTGTGCTGTTTCATACAAGTTCTGTGCAGCTGAAATACCAATGCCCGGAATCGCACTGAACGGAATCCGGATTTTATGATCTTCTACCAGATACTTTGTAGCATGAGACTTGTAGAGATCAATAGGCAGGAATTCGCAGCCGCGGCTAAGCATCTCATTGACAATCAGCAGCGTATCCAGCAAATCAGATTCTTTTTTGGAACGGTCATTCCCCTTTTCCTTGAGTTCTTCGATTTTTGCCCGAACAGCTTCCTTGCCCTGCAACGCCAGAATTGCATCGAAATCATCACCGCGAGTACTGAAATACACCGCATAATACGCCAATGGGTGATACAGCTTGAACCAACCCAGTTTAATGGCAGCAGTAACATACGCTGCTGCATGGGCTTTCGGGAACATGTACTTGATTTTCAGACAGCTGTCAATATACCATTGCGGCACATTGTGATCTTTCAGCATTTGTACACGTTCCGGTGTAAAAGTCTTGGGTGCTTTTCCCTTTCGGGTGTCTTCCATGATTTGGAATGCTTGTTTCGGCTCAACGCCTTTGTGCAGCAGATAGGTCATAATGCTGTCACGGGTACCGATTACGTCAGAAATGGTACAGGTGCCGTTATCGATCAAGTCTTTGGCATTTCCAAGCCATACGTCAGTACCGTGGGAAAGTCCGCTGACTTGCAGGAAGTCGCTGAATTTTTTCGGTTTGGAGTCCAGCAGCATCTGAATGGTGAAGCCGGTTCCCATTTCCGGAATGCCAAGGCTTCCCGTCTGGCAGTAGATTTCTTCTGGTGTAACGCCCAGAACAGAAGCATCGGTACACATTTGAATGACCTTGGGATCTGTTGTGGGAACATTGTGAATCAAGATACCAGTGGCATCTTCCAAGTGCTTATACATGGTCGGTACGACATGCCCCAGTTCGTCCAGTTTCAAAATGGTATCGTGGAGCGAATGGAAGTCGAAGTGTGTTGTCAGAATTTCAGATTCGGCATCGTCCGCAGGGTGCTGTACCGGCGTGAAGTCATATACATCATAATCGCTGGGGACAACAACCATGCCGCCGGGGTGCTGACCAGTTGTTCGTTTGATACCCGTACAGCCGATCGACAGTCGGTTGATCTCAGTAGGACTATACTGCAAGCCCTTTTCTTCCAGATATTTTTTCACGTAACCATAGGCTGTTTTGTCAGCGACAGCGGAAATGGTTCCTGCTTTGAACACGTTATCTCGTCCGAAAAGTTCTTCCGTGTAACGGTGAGCGGATGATTGGTATTCACTGGAGAAGTTCAAGTCAATATCCGGAGCCTTGTCGCCGTCGAATCCCAAGAATGTTTCGAAAGGAATATCATGTCCGTCCCGATTCATTTCCGTACCGCATTCCGGACAGTTTTTTGGAGGGAGGTCAAAGCCGGAACCAATGCTGCCGTCTGTGATAAACTCGCTATGCTTACACTTGGGGCAGACGTAGTGTGGTGCCAACGGGTTGACTTCGGAAATTCCTGCCATAGATGCCACAAAAGAGGAGCCAACAGAACCACGGGAGCCAACTTGATACCCATGGTCTACGCTATCCCAAACCAATTTCTGTGCAATGATATACAGCACAGAAAAACCATGTTTGATGATAGAGGAGAGTTCGCGGTTCAGTCGCTTTTCTACCAGTTCCGGCAATGGGTCACCATAGATTTCCTTTGCCTTAGTATTGGTGATTCGCACCAAATCTTCCTCGGCACCGTCAATGGTCGGCGTAAAGGTACCGTTCGGGAACGGCTGAATGTGTTCAATTTGATCTGCAATGGCATTGGTGTTGGTAACAACAATTTCGTATGCCTTTTCTTCACCAAGATAGGAGAATTCTTCCAGCATTTCTTCCGTGGTACGCAGATACAGTGGCGGCTGAAATTTTGCATCGTCATAGCCTTGTCCGGCTTGCAGGATCTCGCGGTAAATGGCATCTTCCTTGTCCATGAAGTGCACGTCACAGGTTGCACAAACCGGAATTCCCAGTTCATCACCCAGTGCAACAATTTTGCGGTTGTATTCCTGCAATTGTTCCATATTGGCAGCAGTACCGTTTCGAATCATGAAAGCATTATTCCCTGCCGGCTGGATTTCCAGATAGTCATAGAATTTTGCCAGTTTCACAATTTCCTCATGCGGTTTCTCTTCCACGAATGCTCGGAAGAGTTCGCCGGCTTCGCAGGCACTGCCGAAAATCAAGCCCTCCCGATACTGCATCAACACTGATTTGGGGATCAATGGCTTTCGGTAAAAACATTCGATATGCCCATAGGAAATCAACTTGTACAAATTTTTTAAGCCGATATTATTTCGTACCAGAATGATCTGGTGAAACGATTTCAGTTTTTTTACATCGATTTCCTGTGTTTTGGTGTTCAGATCAGAAAGCATTGTGGCACCCTTTGTCTGCATCAGACGGCTGACCAATTCTTTGTAAATCTTTGCCAGCATCTGTGCATCGTCTGATGCCCGATGATGATCGAACTTTCCCAATTTCAGAGCCTTTGCAACACCGTCCAGCTTGTGGCGTGCCATAGTAGGCAGCATGCTCTTGCAGAGTACCAGTGTATCCAGTGTTGCGAACTCAAATGTGATATGATTTCTCTTGCAGACATTGCGGACAAAAGAAGTATCGAAATTGGCGTTGTGTGCTGCCAAAACCGGATTTTCACCGCAGAATTCAATAAACTTCCGCATTGCTTCTGCTTCTTTGGGAGCATCTTCTACCATGGAATCCGTAATACCTGTCAGTTCCACGATCTTTGCCGGAATCGGTCGTTCCGGATTTACCATGGTGTTGAATGTTTCCACCACCTGCATGCCACGCATACGAACTGCACCAATTTCTGTCAGGCGGTCATTGGCTGGACTCAAGCCGGTTGTTTCCACATCAAAAACAATGATTTCGTCCTGCAGTGTTCGGTCTTCTGGATTATCAACTACCAGTAGACGATTCAAGTCATTAACTACATAGGCTTCGCAGCCGAAAATCACTTTGAAATTCTTGTCCTTAAAGCCACGCCACGCATTCATGGCATCCGGAAATGCCTGTGCAATACCATGGTCTGTGATTGCAATTGCAGGATGTCCCCATTCATGGGCACGTTCTACCAGTTTGCCGCAGGGCGTAACTGCATCCATTTGGGACATGTTGGTATGGCAATGCAATTCTACACGTTTCTTGGGGGCATTGTCCATTTTCCGCTGTCGTTTTACCACAACAATAGATTCTGGTTTCATGACATCTTCTCTTGCAAATTCATCATAGCCGATCCGTCCGATCATCAATAATGTACTTCCATTTTTGATTTCATGAAACGGCAGCTTCTCAATTTTTTCTGTGGAATCGAAAATCTTGACCAATACCGAGTAAGTGCCGTCTGTGATCTGATAGGTCAAAATAGTTCGCTCTCCCCGTACTTCGCGGGAATCCATTGCAAAGACATCACCCATGATTACCACACGTTGATTCTGTACTTCTACAGCTTCCCGAATCGGCATAGGAATATCCCGAATCGGTCTGCCTTTGATCAGGACAGCACTTCCAGGAACGATGCCCGGAATATCCTCGTTCATAGTAACGCTTTGTGCAATTGGCTTTTCCTTATCGCTGTGAGTTGCTGCCGGAGCAGGTGCTGTAGAAGTTTGCAGTTGAGCTTCATGTTTGGGTAATTCCTGTTCTGCCTTGGAGATCATTTCATGGAAAGCAGCTTCACTGACACTGGTTTCCCCTTCAAATACCACATGAAACGGCGTAGAGAACATTTTTTCCAGCAAACCGGAAAAGAAATCTGCTACGTGATACTTTTTCAAAATATCATAGCCGCCGTTGTGCAGTTGGATTCGAATGGTATTATCTTCCCGTGTAATGTTTGCTCCGTCAACAAAACCGTTGACAACGGTCATTTCCCGTTTCAGAAACATGACCAGATCCGGAAAATATGCCATAGAAAACAATTCTGGGGCATACCGTGGATGCAGACGAACAGCATGAATTTCCAGCCGAATTTCCAGTTCGTGTTCCAGCGCGACCAGATCCTGTGCCGGTACCAGATGGGGAAATGTGATATAAAACGAAATTTTCGTCAGGTTTTCGGAATATGTCAGCCGATTCAAAATACCGTCTTTGATGGATTCCGGCATAATCGGGACATATTCTTCCAGAAACTCTGCGAAATTCAAATCCATATGTTCCACTCCTACAGTTTCTCAATTTCAGCCATCAGTTCCGGAACAATGTCCTGTTCCGCGACCTTTCGTAAAACTGTTCCCTTGCGGAACAGCATTGCACAGCCGTCACCACCGGCAATTCCGATGTCTGCTTCTTTGGCTTCTCCGGGACCATTTACAACGCAACCCATGACAGCTACTTTAATGTCTTTCTCTACATGTTCCAGAGCTGCTTCTACTTCTTTTGCTGTTTTTACCAGATCAATTCGTGTCCGGCCACAGGTAGGACAGGATACGATTTGCGGTCCGCCACGCTTCCCTATACATTTCAAAATATCTCTTGCCGCACGAATTTCCTTGACAGGGTCTTCTGTCAGGGATACCCGAATGGTTTCGCCAATGCCGTCGTGAATCAACGAGCCAATGCCAATTGCAGATTTCAGCATGCCCATACGCTCTGTTCCAGCTTCTGTAACGCCCAGATGCAGCGGGTAATTGCACTGCTGTGCACATAGACGATAAGCATCGATCATGGTATTAACATCGGAAGATTTCATGGAAATGACAATATCATCAAACCCACATTCTTCCAGCATATGTACATGCCCCATTGCACTTTCTACCAACGCCTCCGCTGTCGGAGCACCGTACTTTGCAAGGATTTCTTTTTCCAATGAGCCAGAGTTTACACCAATGCGAATAGGGATCTGTCGTTCCTGACAGGCGTGGACGACTTCCTGAACACGGCTCATGCCGCCGATATTGCCGGGGTTGATGCGAATCTTGTCGATTCCTGCTTCAGCAGCTTCCAATGCCAGTCGGTAATCGAAATGAATATCCGCCACCAACGGAATCGAGATTTTTTCTTTGATTGCCGGAATCAATGCAATGGCTTCATGATTTGGAATCGCTGCCCGTACAATTTCACAGCCTGCCTGTTCCAGTGCCACTGCCTGTGCAACACTGCCTGCAATATCATCGGAACGAGTGTTCAGCATAGACTGAATGTAGATGTGTTTTCCGTCCAGTATACAATTGCCGACTTTTACCGGCTTTATTTCTCTCATGATTGTCACTCCCTAATTTTTGAAGAATCGCCCTATATCCTGTACTGTTACCAGAATCATCAGCAGAAACAGTGCTGCCATGCCGATAAAATGTACCATAGCTTCCCGATTTTTTGAAATTGGTTTTCGTCGAATCGCTTCAATCAACAGAAACACAAACCGGCTGCCATCCAGTCCCGGAATCGGCAGAAGGTTGAATACACCTACATTTACTGTAATGAAAATTGTCAAATTCATGACAGACTGCACCCGTTCCAGCAGGTTTTCTCCGGTAGATGCTGCCTGTTCAATGACACTGACAGTTCCGACAGGACCAGAAAGGTCTTGCAGACTATATTTTCCGCTGACCAGTTCAATCAATGACATCCAAATCAGCTTGGCAGTTGCCACTGTGTCTTTGGCGGCATAGGTGATGACGTTTACCGGATTTTTAGATTTTCCCTCGACAGAAAAATCCAGCAGACCACCTGTGTTATCATTATGGAACGTTACATTTTCAATGGTAACACGGGAACCGTCACGCTTTACAGTAATGTCATAGGTGTCTGTATCTGTTGTTTGCAGTTTGTAAATCAGATCGGTTGTGGAAAAAATATGGCTGCCGTCGATTGCAACAATTTTATCGCCGATTTGCAGGCCGGATCGTTCACTTTCCGATGCAGTTACAGTATTTCCGGCAGAATTGGTCGTTTCCGCAAATTTTGCAATCGTCAAAGACGGCACTTTCTGTGCTGTGCACAGCAGAATTGCAATCAGCAGAAATCCCAGAACCAGATTCATAAATGCACCGGCAAGTACTACCGTCATTCTACGCCAGACTGCTTTTTTTTCAAAAGCGTTAGGATTGTCACTGGACTGATCCTCGCCTTCCATGGCACAGAATCCACCGATTGGAAACAACCGGAGAGAATATTCTGTTTCGCCTTTTTGAAAATGAATCAGTTTGGGTCCCATGCCAATTGCAAATTGATTGACTTGAATGTGGTTCAGCTTTGCAACGATAAAATGTCCAAATTCGTGAATGCCGATGATTAAACCGAAAATGAGAATTGCAATGAGGATCGTGATAATATGCTGCATATGCAGGTCCTTTCTAAGGAACCACTGCAAACAGATTTTGTGTAAAATCGACAGTTGAATTTTATGCAGCGGTTCTATAATTGTAAATCGTTATGCGATAGTATTTCGTACAAATTCCCGAGCCTTTGTGTCAGCCCGCATAACATCCTCATAGGTTTCTATCTTGGTTGCCGGAATCATTTCCATTGCCTTTTGTGCCAATGCACCGATGTCCAGAAAACGAATCTTTCCGGACAGGAATGCAGCAACTGCTACCTCATTTGCCCCGTTTACAATGCAAGGTGCTGTGCCACCGGTTGTAATTGCTGCAATTGCCGTTTTCAGACAGGAGAATGTTTCCATATCCGGTTTTTCAAAAGTCAATGTTCCGTAATCAGTCAGTGACAGATGTTTTGTCGGACAAGGCAGCCGTTCCGGATACAATAGTGCATACTGAATTGGAATTTTCATATCCGGCACGCCCATTTGTGCAATAACTGAACAATCCTGATATTCGACTGCGGAATGCACCACACTCTGCCGGTGTACGACAATTTCAATCTGTTCCGGTGTCAGGTCAAAGAGCCACTTAGCTTCAATGAATTCTAATCCCTTGTTCATCAGTGTTGCAGAGTCAATGGTAATTTTATTGCCCATGCTCCAGTTCGGGTGATTTAAGGCATCTGCTACAGTGACATGCTCCAGTTCCTGACGATTTTTTCCGAAGAACGGTCCGCCGGAAGCCGTCAGAATGATTTTGTGCAGCTGTTCCCGCCGATTGCCCTGTAAACATTGGAAAATGGCAGAATGTTCGCTGTCTACCGGATAAATTCGAACGCCTTTTTTTGCTGCCTGTTCCATAACCAGAGAACCGCCGGCAACCAGCGTTTCCTTATTTGCCAACGCAATGTCCAAACCGGCAGAAATCGCGGTCAGTGTTGGCAGCAGCCCGACCATGCCTACCACAGAATTGATGAGAATATCTGCATTTTTATCTGATGCAATGTCACATAGCCCCTCCATACCGCAGAGCACCTGTACTGGCAAATCTGCCAGACGCTGTTTCAGTTCTGCGTATTTTTCAGTTTCGAAGATGCAGACCTTTTTCGGGAGAAACTCCCGTGCTTGCTGTTCCAATGCATCAACATTTCGATTGGCAGCCAATGCGTAAATCTGCATTTCGTGGGATCTGGCAACTTCCAAAGACTGTGTTCCGATAGAACCTGTCGATCCGAGAATCGAGATTGCCTTTTTCATTTTATCATTCTCCTTTTTGATCCATGTGCCCATAAACACAACACGATGCAAAGCAAAGGGCCTCACATCGTGTGGTTTGTGCATGAACCCATGCAATTATCCAAAGAACACCGGATACATCATTTCCAGTGCATAAAATGCCGGAACTGTAAACAAAACGCTGTCAAAACGATCCATGACACCGCCGTGTCCGGGCATGATATTTCCGAAGTCTTTGATTCCCTGCTGACGCTTCAGTACAGATGCACTCAAATCTCCCAGTACGCTGATTACAGCACAAACAATGCCAATAAAAATCAGCCAGAGATAGTGTACATGTGCGTGTGCGATCAAGCTGTAAATCAAGGCAAAAATCACCATTACCACGACATCCGTCACAATCCCACCGAAAAAGCCTTCTACAGTTTTTTTCGGGCTGATTTCCGGACAAAGCTTATGCTTTCCCAGAAATGTTCCGGCAAAATAGGCACCAGTATCGGCAATCCATGCAGAAGACAGTGCCAGAATAACGCTTGCCAGACCAAATTGGCTGATATGCAGCAAAGTGTTCAGCATGCTCAAAGAATGGGAAACCAGAAGTGTAATTGCGGCAATAAACAGGGTATTCTGATATGTGATATGCTTATGCAGCAAAACCATTTCTGCAAACATCGCAACGATACAAAGGAATGTCAATGCGATTGTCGCAGAAGTGTTTCCGTAATACTGTAAGAACGGCAGTGCAGCACCATACAGAAACCCAGCACCGATAGAAATCCGGCAATGCAGGCACTTCCCTGCACGAAACAGTTCAAATAGTGCAATGCAAATCAAAGCCGCAATTGCCAATGGAAATACGAATGTCTTATGCAGAATCAAAATCAGGATTGCCAGAATGCCGCCAACTACGCCAGAGATAATCCGAACTTTCATCGTCAAATTCCTCCAAATCGTCTGCCACGCTGTGCATAGTCTGCCAAAGCCTTATTCAATTCGTTGCGGTTGAAGTCTGGCCACAAAACATTTGTAAAGTAATATTCTGCATATGCACATTGCCAGATGAGATAGTTGGACAGCCGCAGTTCTCCGCTGGGGCGAATCAACAGATCCACATCCGGAAGCCCCGCGGTATACAGATGCTCAGAAATGGTTTGTTCTGTGATTGCTTCCGGTGCAAGTTTTCCTGCCTGTACTTCTTTGGCAATCTCCTGTGCAGCATGTTTGATTTCATCTCGTCCGCCGTAATTGATTGCAAGAATCAGATTCATCTTTTCGAAATCTCTGGAATCATGTTCCAGTTCTTCCATACGCTTTTGCAATCGATCCTGCAAACGGCTTTGGTCACCGACAAAAATCATACGAACGCGTCTTTCCAGATACTGATCTGCTTCACAGAGATAATCCCAGAACAAATCCATAATTGCATTTACTTCATCTTGTGGACGTTTCCAGTTTTCTGTTGAGAAAACATAAAAAGATGCATTTCGCAGACCAATATCCCGACAATACAGGGACAGATCTTTGAAATTTTTTGCTCCTTCCCGATGTCCAAACTTTCGTGGCATACCACGTTTGGTTGCCCACCGTCCGTTTCCGTCCATGATGAAGCCGACATGCTGCGGCAGCTGTTCCGGAAGAACAATTGTTCCTGTTTCATCTTTTGGTGCATTTTTTTTGTTGAAAAATGGCAGAGCCATATCGTTCATCTCCTATTCTGCTGCAGGTTTTCGAGTCAATGCAATCAGATGCTCATGATTTCCTGATCCTTTGCAGTTACCATTTTGTCGATTTCTGCAACATACTTATCTGTCAGATCCTGAACCTGCTTTTCGCCGTCCTTGACCTCGTCCTCTGTCAGCTCAGAAGCCTTTTTCTTTGCTTTCAGCTTTTCAATTGCTTCACGACGAACATTCCGGACAGCGACCTTGGTTTCTTCGCCCAATTTCTTAATGTCTTTGCACAGTTCCTTACGGCGGTCTTCTGTCAGCTGCGGAAATACCAGACGCAGAACTTTGCCGTCGTTGGTCGGTGTGATTCCTACATCAGAAGACAGAATAGCCTTTTCAATTGCCTTCAGAGAAGTAACGTCCCACGGCTGAATTACCAGAATTCGAGCCTCGGAAACAGATACGGCAGCCATTTGCTGAATCGGAGTCGGCACACCATAATAGTCTACCTGTACCTTATCCAGAACAGCCGGATTTGCACGACCAGCACGAATGGTTGTAAATTCATGTGCCAGTCTGGCATTAGACTTTTTCATTTTTTCTTCGGTTTCTTTCATCAATTCTTTCATAGTACTTCCCCGATTAACGGGGCTCCTTTCAATTCATTTTATGCAAACAAAATTGTTTTTATACTTCTGTGGCAATCGGGTCTACTTCGGACACAACGGTACCTATATCTTCGCCCATCACTGCATCGTAGATATTTTCCGGTCGATTCAGATCAAATACCAGCATCGGCATTTTGTTATCACGGCACATAGATGCAGCGGTGCTGTCCATAACCTGCAGTGCACTGCCAAGGACATCGCTGAATGTCAGACGGGAGTAGCGTACTGCATCATCGTACTTGTGCGGATCCTTGTCATAAACGCCGTCTACCATCGTTGCTTTCAGCAGAATATCTGCTTCAATTTCCACCGCACGCAGAGTTGCAGCAGTATCTGTGGAGAAGAACGGGCTTCCGGTACCGCAGCCGAAAATTACAACTCTGCCCTTTTTCAGGTGCGAAATAGCACGATTGCGAATATATGGTTCTGCGATCTGCTGCATGCTAATTGCAGTCTGCACGCGAACTTCCAATCCCAGCGATTCCAGCATATCTGCAACTGCCAATGCATTCATAGTAGTCGCCAGCATACCAATGTGGTCTGCTCTGGTACGATCCATATTTTCACTGGAACGTCCACGCCAGAAGTTGCCGCCGCCGACTACGATCCCCATTTGCACGCCAGCATTCACGCACTTTTGGATGCTCTTACAAATTGGGAGCATCGTTGCAGTGTCCAATCCGGTTTTTTTCGGACCAGCAAGAGCTTCACCGCTTAATTTCAGAAGAACTCGATGATACTTAGGTTCCATGTTTCTAAATTCCTTTCGTTTGTTTCTCGATTTTCAGACCTTATTTGGAATCCGACAAAATGCCTTCCATTCCGGAGGACAATCTATATGTTTATTTTACACTATTTTTCGGGAAAAGTAAAGTGATTTCTGCAAAAAAATAAAAAAAGAGCATGACAACTGCCATGCTCCCTTTTTTCGGCATAATCGCCTTGTGAAAAAATATTCTTACTTGATCATGCTGGCAATTTCTTCTGCAAAGTTGTCAGCCTTCTTTTCGATGCCCTCGCCGCGTTCAAAACGAACGAAATCGGTGATTGCGATTGTAGTGCCTGCAGCCTTTGCAACGCCATCTACATAGCTCTGAACAGTTTCCTTGTTTTCCTTTACGAAAGCCTGTTCCAGCAGGCAGTTTTCACCGTAGTACTTGCCAACCTTACCAGCTGCAATCTTTTCCTTTACCTGTTCCGGCTTATTTGCCATCTTCGGATCTTCTGCCATCTGAGCCAGAATGATCTTCTTTTCTTCGTCCAGAACAGCTGCCGGAACATCTTCACGCTTCAGATACGGCGGATTCATTGCTGCAACCTGCAGTGCACAGTCCTTTGCAGCTGCCAGAATTTCCGGAATTGCACCAGCCGGAGATTCTGCACGAACCATAACGCCGATCTTGCCGCCGCCGTGGATATACGGTACCAGAATACCTTCCATGCGAACGAAGCGGCGAATCTGCAGATTTTCACGAATCTTCAGGAACAGTTCCTGAAGTGCTTCGTCAACAGTCATTGTGCCGCCGGAAACAGTAGTTGCCTTCAGAGCTTCTACGTCAGCCGGATTCTTTTCAATAATGGTATCAGCAACCTGATTTACAAATGCCTTGAATTCATCGGTATTTGCAACAAAGTCAGTTTCAGAGTTTACTTCAACAACGCAGCCTACAGAATTGTCTGCATTTACCTTTGCAACTACCATACCTTCTGCAGCAACACGACCAGCCTTCTTTGCCTGTGTAGCCAGTCCCTTTTCACGCAGCAGTTCAATTGCCTTTTCTACATCACCGTCAGCTTCTGTCAAAGCCTTCTTACAGTCCATCATACCAACACCGGTAGACTTCCGCAGTTCGTTGACATCTTTTGCAGTAAAATTAGCCATTGGATCTTCCTCCTAATTCTTATTTCAAACGATTTCCTCAAAAAACCCGAATAGACTGCTCATGTCAAGCATATTCGGGTTTTTGATCTAACAGATATTTCAGTTTCGCTTCTGCTTATTCAGCGTCTTCTTCAGCAGCCTTTGCTTCAGCAGCTTCCGCAGCGGCAACATCAGCACCCTGACGACCTTCGATAATTGCATCAGCCATAACGCCGGCAATCAGCTTTACAGCACGGATTGCATCGTCGTTACCCGGGATAACATAATCGATTTCGTCCGGATCACAGTTGGTATCAACGATAGCTACGATCGGGATGTTCAGCTTCTTAGCTTCTGCAACTGCAATGCGTTCCTTACGCGGGTCAACGATAAACAGTGCACCCGGCAGCTTCTTCATTTCCTTGATACCGCCCAGGAATTTCTCCAGCTTTTCAATTTCCAGCTGCAGCTTACCAACTTCCTTCTTCGGCAGCAGATCGAATGTACCGTCTGTTTCCATTTCGTGAAGCTGTTCCAGACGCTTGATTCTTCTCTGAATGGTAGAGAAGTTTGTCATCATACCGCCCAGCCAACGTGCATTTACATAGTAAGCACCGGCACGGGTAGCTTCTTCCTTAATGGAATCGCCAGCCTGCTTCTTGGTACCAACGAACAGTACAGACTCGCCCTGTGCGGACAGATCGCGGATGAACATGTAAGCTTCATCCAGCTTTCTTACGGTCTTCTGCAAATCGATGATGTAGATGCCGTTACGTTCAGTGAAAATGTACGGAGCCATTTTCGGGTTCCATCTTCTGGTCTGATGACCAAAGTGTACGCCAGCTTCCAAGAGCTGCTTCATAGATACTACGCCCATTGTGTAGTCCTCCTAAATAAAATGGTTTTGCTTCCTCCGCCTGCTTTTTCGGCTGCACAACTCTACATTTCTGCAAAGCACCCGTGAAAACCAAAGTAGACGTGTGAACTGCCTTATTATTATACCAAAAACCGAGCCAATTGGTCAAGTATTTCTATGTAGAATATTTTTGTTGATTTAAGCCTGCATTTATACAAGTTGTACAATTGCTGGGATTCCCTAACTCCACCAAAATGGCATCTTTTCCAACCAATCGGATTTGCCGAAAATCAATGATGCAATTGTCACGCGGCCCCAGAATTCCGAAAAAGCGTGGTCTGCCATACAAAATCAATGCTGTGACAGTTGCAGAATTTGCGTTCATTTGCAGATCATCGACACGGCCAAGGTTTTCACCATTTACAATATTAATGACATCTTTGCAACGCAGTTCTTCCAGCGTACACACCACAGTGCATCACCTCTGCAACAAGATATGCAAGATTCTGCGAATTCTTTCACAAAAACAATTTGAAAAGAACGGTACAAATCAAATCCAGTCCCATTATAACTGCTGCTGTGATGCTCACTACGTGCAATACCTTTTCCGACATCAGTCCGGTAATTTTGGCAAACAGCGGGCGAAGCAAATACAAAAACAGAACGCCGCCGATGCCAAAACGAACAGACGGGGAAAGAGCAACTCTTGCCTGAAAATTGATTGCATAGTCTGCATAAGTTTGCCATGGCCAGCTTCCAGTTGTCCATTCCAACAGATAGCTGACCGCTAATTCGATCAATGTGGCAACTGCCCCACAACCCAGAAAAATCAGAATCGGTCTTGCCCAACGTACACGCCATGATAGTTGCATTTTTGCAAATTTTCCAAAGCAGAGCAAAAATGCCAGCATGCCGACTCCATATACCGGACAATACGGACCAAACAGTACGCCTCGGTTTTGAAATCCCCAACGATAGACAACAACTTCTAAAAACACTTCATAGCACCAGCCAATAATTGCTGCCATGAGAAAATAGAGGAACAATTTTTCAATTGTCTGCAGTTTACTTTGCATTTCTGTCCTTCCTCCAATCATCATCTGTCTAATAAAAAAGCAGGTGTTTTCACAAAAATAGAAACGCCTGCTTTTGTATCCTATGTGTACTTATGAAAAAATTACTTCTTTTCGGTAACTGCCTTTTTGGCAACTGCGGCAATGTTTTCTGCACACAGACCAAATTCCTTCAGCAGCTCTACAGCCGGACCAGAATGACCGAACTCATCGTTCACGCCAATGCGAACAACCGGAACCGGACAACATGCAGTAACTGCTTCTGCAACAGCACCGCCCAGACCACCGATAATACTGTGTTCCTCTACAGTTACCAGCAGACCAGTTTCTGAAGCAGCCTTACAGATCAATTCAGTGTCCAGCGGCTTAATGGTGTGAATATTCAGTACACGAGCGTGGATTCCTTCGGCTTCCAGCAGTTCTGCTGCCTTCATGGATTCCCATACCATCAGACCAGTAGCAACCAAAGTTACATCTGTGCCTTCCCGCAGTGTAATGCCTTTACCAATTTTGAATTTATAAGTTGCGGCATCGTTGAAGATCGGAGTTGCCAGTCTGCCAAATCGCAAGTAAACCGGTCCCTCATACTGAATGGCAGCTTCTACAGCAGCCTTTGCTTCTACATCGTCTGCCGGATTCAAAATTGTCATACCCGGAATGGTTCGCATCAGTGCAATATCTTCGTTGCACTGATGTGTGGCACCGTCTTCACCAACGGAAATACCAGCATGAGTTGCACCGATTTTTACGTTCAGATGCGGATAACCGATAGAGTTCCGCACGATTTCGAATGCTCTGCCGGCAGCAAACATGGCAAATGTGCTGGCAAACGGGATCTTTCCTGCTGTGGAAAGTCCGGCAGCAACGCCCATCATGTTTGCTTCTGCAATACCGCAGTCGAAGAAACGCTCCGGATAAGCTTTCTTAAAAATGCCTGTTTTTGTGGCAGCAGCCAGATCGGCGTCCAGTACGACCAGTTCCGGATATTTGTCAGCGAGATCACGAAGTGCCTCACCATAGCTTTCTCTTGTTGCTTTTTTTTGCAATTCTGCCATCGTTTAACCCTCCAGTTCCTTCAGCTGGGCTGTCAGTTCAGCCATTGCCTGTTCATACTCTGCCTGATTCGGTGCTTTGCCGTGCCAGCCAACTTGATTTTCCATAAAGGACACGCCCTTGCCCTTGACACTTTTCTGAATGATCGCAACCGGCTTGCCTACGATTGTTTCAGCTTCCTGCATTGCAGCATCAATTGCATCGAAATCGTGTGCGTCCATACGAATGACATGCCAGCCGAACGCTTCAAACTTTTCCGGAATCGGCTCCGGCGAGCAAACTTCGGAAAGCTTGCCGTCGATTTGCAAACCGTTGTTGTCTACAATTGCTACCAGATTGTCCAGATGATACTGGTTTGCGAACATTGCAGCTTCCCAAACCTGTCCTTCTTCGATTTCGCCATCACCCAGAATGGTGTAAACCTTATAAGCAGCATTGTCCATTTTTCCTGCCAGTGCCATGCCGCAGGCTGCGGAAATGCCCTGTCCCAGAGAACCGCTGGACATATCTACACCCGGAATATGAATACACGGGTGCCCCTGCAAAAGTGCACCGATATGACGCAGAGATTGCAGTTCTTCTTTCGAGAAAAATCCACGCTCTGCCAGTGCAGAATATAAAGCCGGTGCACAGTGTCCTTTGGAAAGCACCAGACGATCACGGTCTGCCATTTCCGGATTCTTCGGGTCAACGTGCATCTTTGCAAAGTACAGATAAGTCAGTGTATCACAAATCGAGAGAGAGCCGCCCGGGTGACCGGACTTTGCGTGATAGGTGCCTTCAATAACACCCATACGAATACGGCAGGCAGTTGCCTGCAATTTTTTCTTGGTCATTTCATCCATGTTATGAACCTCCAATGATTTCGAAAGACGATAAATCAATTCTGCAATCGCGTTTTCTTCACAGGAATGCATCAACTGTATATTGGCAATTTCTTTAATGCAGGGCTGTGCATTAGACGGACAGGCACTGGTGTCTGCTACGCGAAGCATATCCAGATCGTTGTCAAAATCCCCTGCCGCCACAATATGCCAGCTTTCCGCACCGCATATGGTGCGGTACCGCCGAAGGGCACTTCCTTTGGTAACGCCTTTCGGCAGCATTTCATAAAAACGTGCTTCAGACTGTACAAAATCTGCACACGTCCAATTTTGTTCTTGAAAATAGGCAATCAAATCAGGCATTCGTTCAGGTGCAATTGCAAACAGCACTTTCAGCCAACCATGCGGAATTTCCTCCGGCATTGCCAGAATGGGTTCCACCTGACAGATCTCCAGATGCTCCTTTTCATAAGGTGTCATTCTGGAAACATAGGTGCCGTCTGTGCGGAGAATCTCCGCCGAAACGTCCGGAAATGCTTCTAACACTTGTCGGGTGATCGCTACGGCTTCTGGCGGCAATTCTTCTGTGTAAAGCCACTTTTCTGCTACCGGATCATAAATGGCTGCTCCGTTGAACAATATCACAGGGATATTAGGCTGCAGCTTTTTCAAATATCGTTGAGCCGCCTGCAGCGTTCTTCCAGTTGCAATTGCGAATTTGCCACCTTTTGCACGGAACTGGGAAATTGCTGCTGCATCTGCCACAGAAATCTCTTTGCTGGCTGGCAGCAATGTACCGTCCAGGTCCGTAATAAGCATGGTATTTTCCAAAGACTGCATCAAAATCACCCTTTCAGGATTTCAGTTTTCGAAGTACCTTTTCAAAATATTCCGGCAAAGGACTTTCAAACTCCAGATACTGCCCTGTAGACGGATGAATAAATCCGATTTTGGCAGCATGAAGACACTGCCCTTCGATTCCGGGAAATGCTTTTCCATAGACATCATCACCCAGAATCGGGTGACCCAGATACGCTAAATGTACTCGAATCTGGTGTGTGCGTCCGGTTTCCAATTGCAGCCGTAAATGCGTGGCACGGGGATATTCTGCAATCACAGTATAGTGCGTTGTAGCAGGTTTGGAATTTTTTTCTGTGACACACATTTTTTTGCGGTCTACCGGATGTCGTCCGATCGGAGCAGAAATCGTCCCTTCTGCTTCGCGAAAATGTCCCATTGCCACCGCCTGATATTCTCTTGTAAATGAATGGGCAGCAATTTGTGCCGATAACGACTGATGTGCCATATCATTTTTTGCCACCATTAGCAAGCCGCTTGTAAAACGATCGATACGGTGCACGATTCCGGGGCGAATTATACCATTGATGCTGGAAAGCCGATCTCCGCAATGATACAATAGTGCATGTACCAGCGTTCCTGTCGCGTGTCCGGGAGCCGGATGTACAACCATGCCCTTGGGTTTGTTCACCACAAGTAAGTCATCATCTTCATAGACAATATCCAGCGGGATATTTTCCGGCTGCAATTCCAGCGGCTCTGGTTCCGGAAGCTGCACCAAAACTTGATCCCCTGCTTTTTGCCGATAATTTTTCGGAACTTTTTTGCCATTTACTGTCACATCACCGTGCTCCATACGAACTTGCAGGGCGGAACGCGTCATCGCAAGACTCTCCTGTCCGGAAAGCCATTTGTCCAGACGTTCTCCGTCCGCTTCCGCAGGCACACAAAAAGACAAAATTTCAGGCATTTTTCTGTTCTCCCTCAGCTGTTGCCTTGGCTTTGGAATTGAGTTTTGGTTCCACAAACAAAAAGTAAATTGCAAACAAAACAACGCCAATTACCACGCAACAATCTGCAAAATTAAACACGGCAAAGTGAAACAGCTTCACTTCCAGATAGTCTACCACCAGACCACTGCGAAACAGTCGGTCAATTAAATTGCCCAGACCGCCGCTTAGAATCAAGGTTAAGCTGACTGTCAGCAGCTTGGATTTTTTCCCATGACGTACCAGCCAGTAAGCACAAAACGCCATCAGAATCACCGTTGTTCCCACTAGCAGCCAACGCATGCCGGCAAAACTACTGAAAACAGCTCCATTATTTTCCAGATAAGTCAAATCCAGAATTTTATGATCGCCAATGTGCAGAAACGGTACACTTCCGACTGGTTTCAAATCCTGAACGACCCAGTATTTGATCAGTTGATCTGCTGCGGTCAGCAAGATAATTCCGATTAAGGCTGCAATCAGCACAAATATATCCTTTCCCGATTACAGCTGATCTACAACAGAAGCACAACGTGCACAGAGTGTCGGGTGTGCAGCATTCTTGCCAACACTGTCCAGATACATCCAGCAGCGTTCGCACTTTTCACCAGCAGCACGTTCTACTGTATAGGTGGTTTCTCCGGATTCTGCCTTTACAACAGAAACAACAGATACGATCAGCACCTTTGCCAGAATGTCAGCAGCTTCTGACAATACTGTATACTGAGCATCATCTGCAACAGCGATTGTCACCTTGGCTTCCAGTGATTTACCGATCAGCTTTTCATTTCTCTTTTCTTCCAGAACCTTATTAGCTTCCATACGAGTCTGATAGATCAGATCCCACTTTGCCATAAAGTCTGCATCTTCTGTCAATCCGCTTGCCTTGGGCATTTCGTTCAGGAATACACTCTTGGCATCATCGCTTGCAGCATGCGGCAGATAAGACCAGATTTCTTCTGCGGTAAAGGAGAGAATCGGTGCGATCAGACGAGTCAGTGCACTCAAAATCCGATAAATCGTGGTCTGTGCTGCACGACGAGCCACGGAATTTTCCGGTTCGCAGTACAGACGATCCTTGATGATGTCCAGATAGAAATTGGACAAATCAGTGGTGCAGTAGTTATGGATTGCGTGGAATACGATGTGGAAATCAAATGCTTCATAGCCCTCATGTGCCTTTTGGATTACGTTATCCAGACGCATCAGTGCCCAGCGATCCAGTTCCAGCAACTGATCGTCGGATACGCTGTCGCGATCCGGATGGAATCCGTCACCATTGCCCAAGTTACCCAGAATGTAACGTGCAGTGTTCCGGATCTTCTTATAGGCATCGGACAACTGTCCCAAAATGCCCTCTGAAATACGAATGTCAGAGTGATAATCGGAAGAAGCTACCCACAGACGAAGAATGTCTGCACCGTATTTCTTGACAATTTCTTCTGGCATAATGCCGTTGCCCAAAGATTTCGACATCTTTCTGCCTTCGCCGTCAACGACCCAGCCGTGTGTGCAGACAGCCTTATACGGTGCACTGCCCTTATAAACGACAGAAGTCAGCAGAGAGGACTGGAACCAACCACGGTACTGGTCTGCACCTTCCAGATACAGATCAGCCGGCCACTGCAAGCAGTCATACTGTTCCATGACAGCACTGTGAGAAACACCACTGTCGAACCATACATCCATGATGTCATATTCCTTGGTGAATTCCTTACAGCCGCATTCGCACTGTACTTCCGGAGAAAGAAACTCTGAAAGATCCTTTGTCCACCATGCATCTGCTCCCTCTTTGCGGAACAATTCTGCAATGTCGCGAATAGTGGTATCATTGACAATCGGCTTTTTGCAGTCCTTGCAATAGATGATCGGAATCGGCACGCCCCAAGTACGCTGACGGGAGATACACCAGTCGCTGCGGTCACGAACCATGCCTTTGATGCGTTCTTCTCCCCATGCAGGAATCCACTTGACATTTTCAATTGCTTTGATTGCTTCGTCCTTAAAGCCGTTAACAGAGCAGAACCACTGTTCTGTTGCACGGTAAATGATCGGCTTGTGGCATCTCCAGCAGTGCGGATACTGGTGGACAATTTTTTCTGTTGCCAGCATTGCACCAACTTCTGTCAGCTTCGCAGCAATTGCACAGTTTGCCGCATCGGTATCCATGCCTTCAAACTCGCCGGCTTCCTTGGTCTGGCGACCCTTGTCGTCTACGCAGACCAGAATGCCAATGTCGTCATAGTTCTTGCAGACTTCAAAGTCTTCTACACCATAGCCCGGTGCAGTATGAACGCAGCCAGTACCGCTTTCCAATGTTACATGATCACCGACAATTACCGGAGAAAGACGGTCATACAACGGGTGCTTAGTTTTGATATGTTCCAGTTCTGCACCAGTGAAGCTGCCGACCATTTCGTATTCGGTAATACCAGCTGCTTTCATTGTTGCAGAAACCAGTTCCGCAGCCATGCAGTAGTATTCCTCGCCAACCTTGACCAGTGTGTAGTCATAAGACGGTCCCACACAAATTGCAAGGTTGCCCGGAATGGTCCATGTTGTGGTTGTCCAGATGACAAAGTAAACCTGTTCCTTGGCAATTCCCAGCTTTGTAAACAGACCCTTGTCGTCAGTCACCTGAAATTTCACATAGATAGAATAACAAGGATCGTTTTCGTATTCGATTTCAGCTTCTGCCAGTGCAGTGTTGCAGTCAGGGCACCAGTAAACCGGCTTCAATCCCTTGTACATGTAACCGCGTTTTGCCATTTCACCGAATACTTCGACCTGACGTGCTTCATATTCCGGCTTCAGTGTCAGGTACGGATCACAGTAATGTCCCAGACTGCCCAGACGCTTGAACTGTGCCATCTGATTCTTGACATGCATCATGGCGAAGTCTTTGCAGTGCTTTCGCAGTTCTACCGGCGGAATGGCACCATTTTCTACGCCGATAGACTTCATTGCTTTCAGTTCGATCGGCAGACCATGTGTATCCCAGCCCGGCACATACGGTGCACAGAAGCCACTCATATTTTTATACTTGACAATGAAATCTTTCAGTGTCTTATTCAAAGCAGTACCCAGATGAATTTCACCATTGGCATACGGAGGACCGTCGTGAAGAATGTACTTCGGCTTCCCTTCATTTTTGGCGATCATCTGTTCATACAGATCCTCGTCTTCCCACTTTTGTAAAGTGTCAGGTTCCCGCTTCGGCAGGTTTCCACGCATCGGAAAATCTGTTTTAGGCAAATTTAAGGTCTTATTGTAATCCTGTGACATAGCTTGATCCGGCTTTTTCTCCTTTTCAGCGTATCGCTGTGGCAAAAGCCGCTCCTTTCCCTGAAATTAGTCTTTATCCTGCAAGTCGCCGAATCTGGAGTCATATGCTCCCTGAATTGCTTTTGCAGAAAACGGTTCCGCATCAAACGGATCGCTTGCAGTTGGTGTAGCGGCTACTGCCGGCTTCGGCTGTGCCGGTTCTGTCGCATTTTCTTCTGTCATACCAAAGGTAGTGTCATCTTCTTCCGGCATAGCAGAGAGCATGTTCAGATGCTCCTTGTACATGTCAAAGAGAGCTTTTTTGAAATCAGCGACCTGCTTTTTTGCAGCTGCCAGTTTCTTGTGCTCCTCCTCGATCTCTGCCTCATTCTTTTCAATGAGGGCATCGTGCTGTACAGTTACCTCGTCCATCATTGCATCTGCTTTTTCTTTTGCCTGTGCAATGATTTCTTCTGCCTTGGCGTTGGCTTCGGAAATGATGCGGTGACCCTCCTTTTGTGCACCGAGGAGTGCGTCCTTCAATGCATCTTCATCACGCATGTATTCCCGTACCTTGTCTGCCAGAACCTGAATTTTGTTGTTGCTGTCATCCAGTTCTCGCTGGGCGATTGCAGCTTCTTCTTCCAGCTTATTCAGGAATTCATCAATGTCTTCCTGTTTATAGCCGAAAGCAGCTTTTTCAAACCGTAATTCATGGATTTCGCTTGCACTAATCATTATGGTATCTCCTCTCATAAGAGCCTATGCAGCCTATCCTACATTAGCCCTGATATTTTTGAATTGTGATATGGTATCTTCCTTTTCGGCTGATGCCATCGACCGCGGCAATACGAAATTTTCCGTAGCCACGAATTGAAAACACACCACCCACCTGCATTACAGCAGAAGGCGTATCAATCGTTGCATGACGATAGGTCAGCCGGCCTTGCCGAATCAACTGCACTGCCTTTTCCCGACTCAGACGCGTTGCCAGTGCGGCAACTGCATCTGCCCGCAGAGATGCAATTGTGCCTTGTATCAGCAGGAAATCCATTTGCACCGACAGGCAGACCGGATCATCTCCCGTCACGCTGACACCAACTCGTCCAATCTGATGAATTTCCTGTAAAAGCACAGGAGCCACATGGGCACAGACGAACATTTGTGCCATCTTCGTATCGATCAAAATGTCGCCGATCGTATCTCGTTCCAGATTGCATGCCATACATGCTCCGAGAAAATCCCGATGCGTTGGCGGCTTAGGAACACGATAAGAAAACGTCAGACACTGGATCGGGAACTGTTCCGGTGTAACCGGAATGAAATCCGGAGCAAAACAAAGTATTACACGAGTGGTGTTTTCTGTTCCGCCCCAAGCTGTACAGACTGCTCCTGCCGTATTTGCAATCGCTTCTGCCATTGCAGTATCTTCTGCCGGTAAAAAATCCGTAAAGTACGGACGGTTGTCCCGCACGCATCGGTTCGCCAGATCGTTCCAATGTGCTTTTAGTTGCTGCACCGCATCTGTCATTTTCATGTTTCGGCTTGCCATTTTTGTTTGTTAACCTACCAGACCGTTGCTCTGCAGTTCGCCAACGAGGCTGTCGCCGTCAAAACCGACATTCTGCGGAATAATCAGGAAAGTCTGGTTGGCTACCGGCTTGATCCGACCATGGGTTGCATATGCTGCACCAACTACAAAGTCAATGATCCGACGCTTTTCATCATCGTCAATCTTTTCCAGATTCAGAACAACAGTCTTATTCTGCATCAAATAATCTGCAACTTTCTTGGAGTCTGAAGTATAGGAAGTTGCCTGTACTAGCACTACCTGAAACTGTGCAGTTGCCTTGATCGTTGCATAGCGTTCATTGCCGCCCTTTCGTTCTTCATAAGAAGACGCACCTCTGCTGTAACTAGAATTGCTGTACCCAGAGGGCTGTGCAGCGTGGCTCTGCGGCGGAGCCTGTTCTGGTTCCGGCGGAGTCATGCTCGGGGTTTCCGGCTCATTATCATCAGCCGGCATAAAGAAGTCTTTCAGATTGTCTATAAAATTCATGATACTCTCCATTCTCCGCATCAGCGGATTTCATTTTATTTCTGATAATTTCTTGCACCGAACAAGGCTGTCCCGATCCGGACAAGTGTCGAACCATAGCGAATTGCGGTGGCAAAATCCCCCGACATTCCCATCGACAAAATCTCCATATCTATATTATCCATTTTTTTGGAGGAAATGTCAAGATAAAGTTGTTGCATTTTGTAAAGAAATTTCTCATCACCCTCTACTGGCGGGATTGTCATCAGCCCGCGTACATGTACGTGGGACAGTTGTCCTGCCTGCCACAACAATTCTTCTAATTGATCCGGTGCAATGCCGCTTTTGGATTCCTCCCCGCCGACATTAACTTCAATCAAGATGTCCTGCACTTTATTGACACGTGCTGCATGCCGGTCAATTTCAGATGCCAGCTTGATGCTGTCTACCGAATGAATCAGTTCCATGTCCTCAATGATATACTTTACTTTATTGGTTTGTAAATGTCCAATAAAATGAACTTTTGCATCTTTTGCATAAAAATCTTTTTTAGAAAGATATTCCTGCACGCGGTTTTCACCCAAGGTGTGGATACCACAGCTGATCGCATGATTTACCGCTTCCGGGGCAACCGTTTTGGTGACCGCCATCAATGTAATTTCGTCTGTCGGCTTACGGTACTTTGCCTTCGCTTCCTCCATCGCATCGACGATTCGTTTGTAGTTTTCGTCGATATAAGCAAAATTAGTTTCCATTTGCATCAATCCCTTCTACAATTATGGAATCATAAAGCATTAAATAACCATCGCCTGCATTCAGTTTAGAAAGCACATAGTCTTTGCCTTCGTAAACTACATCCAGACGTCGGAATTCCACTTTTTCACCGTCCTGCACATAAACGCCCCGGCTGTTCACGGTCTGTGTTTTTTCTTCGCCGGTTTCTTCATCGGTGACGGTTTCTTCTACGTCTTTGAAACGGATCGCACTCCGCGGCACCTTGATGCCCTCATATTCTCCAAGAATCATTTCGACATTTTCAGTTCGGTTCTGTACAAAGTCCGATGTCAGCATATCGCTGTATAAAACCACCATGACCTTGCCGTCTTCTCCGGTATTTCGGAGTTCCTGAATGGTGGCATCTGCTGTTGCGGAAGATGTCATCAGACGAATCTTGACAGAATCACCGACCTGATATTTCTGATCCTGATTATCAATAATTCCAAGCATGTACCAGCCGTACTGTGCAATGGATTTTCCCACTGTGTTTTGATCTTGATTCGTTTGGAGATTATTTTCGCTACTTTTTTTAGTAATATCCTGAATCTGTTCCGGCGTGATATTTGCCAGATTTTCCGCAGTCAGTACAGACTCCAACCCATCCACATGGCTGACAAAATAGGCAGAACTATCTGATGTAATAGTATCTATGGGTGTTGCTTCCTCGCTTTGCAAGGTCTGTATCTGTGCAGTCAAATCAGAAATTTGCTGTGCAAAAGAAACGGTTCCCTTGCTGACAACGATCTGATATGTGCTGCAGGATTCCATAAACTGTTGTTCTGCGGCTGCCATGCCGGAGAGATTTCCAGCGTTTCGATTCTGAATCATCTCTTCGTAGTACTGAGAAATCTGGCGGGATAAATCCGCAGGCTGTGCTTGTTCCAGCGTTCCGGGATTGGAGATACGTTCCAAAACATTCAGCTTTTCCTGTAATGCCTCTGCCTGTTGTTTTTTTTCAATGGTGCTCTCGTCCGGATAAATTTCGGCAATCACATCATTGACTGCAATTTTTCCTCCATCCGGTACTTGATAACTGATTGCACCAGTGTCGCTGTAAGTCAGTACTGTTTCGTCCCGTACATAGACACCCTCGAAGAATTTGGATTCATCTGCTTTGGCACGCATGGCTGTTTCTGTTTCATAGCTAGTATCCACAAGGTGAAAGATGATCGTGCCAAATGTAGCAATGACAGAAGCCGACAGAAGCACTAACAGCACATTATTCATTTTATTGCTGGAATTCATATGCAGATCACCTCACAAAACCAACGGATTTCCAGATGCTTTTGCATCATTCTACAGAATCACTTTCTAAAATGGAAACAGGACGTATGGGAATGATAGTGGAAATGGCGTGTTTGTATACCAAGTTTTGTTTTCCGTCACATTCCAGAATGACAATATAGCTGTCAAACCCTTTCACAATGCCCTTAAATTGAAAACCGTTTGTCAGAAAAATTGTAACGCCGATGTGATCCTTTCGGGCTTGATTCAGGAATACGTCCTGAAGGTTCATGTTTTTGTTGTTCATTGTTAGACTCCTTTTCTTTGAGCGAAAAATACCGAATGCGTTTTGCATTCATTTTCTCTTTGTATATAAATGCTCAATTTATATTATAGCACATTTCTCCGGACTTGGCTATAATTTTTTGACACTTTTCCATAATTTCTGGTTTCTTGTCAGATTTGTCTAAAATAATCCACTGAATTCGATCATTTTTGCGGAACCATGTCAACTGTCTTTTGGCATATCTGCGGGTTTCCTGTTTGATTTTGTCGATACACGCCTGCAATGGCATCTTTTTTTCAAAATATGGAATCAGTTCCTTATAGCCAATTGCGTGATAAGCAGTCCGAAGTGCTTCGTTTTGATACACATGATAAGCTTCTTCGATCATGCCTTGTTCTATCATTTGATCCACCCGTGTATTGATTCGTTCGTAAAGCACCGACCGTTCATAAGTCAGGCCGATGATCAGGGATTGATAAGGACTTGGGATCTGGTGACTTTCGGCTTTGCACGCGGTGAATGTTTTTCCTGTCAGCGTACAAACCTCCAGTGCACGTATCACACGCACCAGATTATTAGGGTGGATTTCTGCTGCGGCTTCTGGATCCAATGCTTTTAGCTGGTCATGCAGTGCAATGTTGCCGTGTTCTTTGGCGTATTCCAGAAATTTTTGCCGCAGTGCAGCGTCCTGCGTAGTTGGAGCCAGCTGCACGTTGGAAAGCAATGATGAAACGTAAAGGCCAGTTCCGCCGACAAGGACGGGCAGGTGCTTTCGGTGATAGATTTCTGCAATTGTCGGTTTTGCTAACACCAGATAGTCTGCAACGCTGAATGCGGCATTCACAGGGACACAGCCGATCAGATGATGCGGCACACCCTCTTGCTCTTCCGGTGTGGGCTTTGCCGTTGCAATATCCAGCCCCTGATAGATCTGCATGGAATCTGCGGAAACAACTTCTCCATGATACGCTTTTGCCAGCATCACGCCAAGTGAAGTTTTTCCGGACGCTGTGGGACCAACCACTGCAAGTACTGGTATTTTTTCTGAATCTGTCATGATCTATACCCTCCGCCGGAATTGTTTTTCCAGATCGTATTTTCGAATCACAAACATTACCGGTCTGCCGTGCGGACAGTGCCGGACATTTTCATCGTCCCATACTTGCTGTGCCAGCTTCTGCAATTCTTGTATGGTGGAATGATCGCCGGAACGAATGGCAGATTTGCAGGCGATGGTGTGCAGAGTATCGTTGAAAGTGTGTACCTGCGGATCGCGTTTTCCTAGTACTAGGTTATGTGCGATCTCTGTGACGACCTCATCAATATTCAGTGGCAGTACGAAAGACGGCACGGCAGTTGCCCGCAATTGCGGCGGACTACTGCAATCAAAGGCAAATCCCATTTCTGCTAACTTTGGAAGATTTTCCTGCACCGCTGAAAACTCTTCCATGGAAAGCAAAGTTTCGCTGGGGCGAAGCAACATCTGGCTGGTCAGCTTTGATGCTCCGGAGCGAAGCTGTTCAAAGAGCACTCGCTCATGTGCGGCATGTTTATCAAAAATCAGCAGTTTGTCTTCTTCTGCAGCTTCTGCAATGATATAATTTTCAAAAATTTCTCCCAGCACGTGAATCTGTACATGCTCTTGTACCTTGGGTTCTGGCACTGCTGGGAGTGTTTCTTTTGCTGCTGATACAGGATTTTCTGCAAAGGAACGACTGTTGAGAAACTCATACTTTCCTTCAGACAACTCTGGAATGGAAACCGGCTCCACAGGTCGAGATCTTTCGGTTTGTTCTGTATATGCTGTTTCTTCCGGTTCTTCATCATGAAATTTTGTTTCCGGAAGAACGATTGGCGGAACTGCAATGGTTGCCGAAGCGGTGCTGACCAGTGGGGCAACAGTTTCCCTTGTCGTTTCTTTCGGTGCCGGTTCTGCTGCTGACTTTTCTGTCGGCGGAAGGAGCACTTCTGGTTCTGGCTCTGAGATCTGCGGCAATGCTGGTTGCACAAATTCCTGTTGAGGTTCTGGCTGTGCAGTCCAATCCCGCTGTGGAACATGATCCATTTGAAACTCATAAATCAAGCCGTTTTTCATCAGGGCATTTTTCACTGCGAAGAATAAACTGTCCATGACTGCTTTTTCATTGGAAAAACGAACTTCTGCTTTTGCAGGGTGAATGTTTACATCTACCTGTTCCGGCGGAACTTGCAGCATCAACACGCAGGTGGGAAACTTTCCGACCATGATCAAATTCTGATAGGCGTTTTCCAAAGCTACGCTGCACTGTCTGGATCGAACATATCTGCCGTTGATAAAGAAATTCTGAAACGTTCGGTTGGAACGGGAGTACAAAGGCTTTCCCACAAAACCAGTCACCTGATTCATGCCGTCCTCATAAGAAACCGGTATCAAGTCATGAGCGAACTCTTTTCCCAGAATGGCATAAATTGCAGTGTACAAGTCACCGCTGCCGTCGGTACGGAATTCCGTTCGGTTATCCCGTATCATGCGAAATGCGATTTCTGGGTGTGACAATGCGATTTTCTGAACGATCTGGCTGACTGCGTTTGCTTCGGTCACATCTCGTTTCATGAATTTTTTCCGAACCGGAACATTGTAAAACAGGTCGCGGATCAAAAGTGTTGTCCCGTCCGGACAACCGGTCTGTTCCAATTCTCCTGCTGTACTGCCGGAAATGCTGTAGCTGGTGCCGAAATCATCCTCTTTTCGCTTTGTCAATACTGTGACTTTTGCCACTGCTGCAATGGAAGCCAGAGCCTCACCGCGAAAGCCTAATGTGAAAATGTGATCCAGATCGGTTTTTTCTGCAATTTTACTGGTGGCGTGACGGAGAAAAGCAGTAGGTACTTCCTCCGGTGCCATGCCGCAGCCATCATCTACGATTCGCATGTAAGTGGTACCGCCATGCTGAATTTCCACTGTGATGTGTTTTGCTCCGGCATCGATTGCATTTTCCACCACTTCTTTGATAACAGAAGACGGACGCTCAATGACTTCTCCGGCGGCAATCAATTCAGAAATTTCTTTCCGCAAAACTGTAATATGCGGCATGACAAACACCTTCTTTCTAAGCGGTATTTTACCGCGGACATGTGAACGCTTTTATTAAAGCGTGTTTACATACTAGGACAGCATCGATGTGAGATCAGCCAGTAGTTCCCTGCATTCTGCATCGCTTAATTCTGCCAGATGTGTTTTTTGCAAGGTGGCAATTACCCGTTCCTGCTGCATTGCTGCAAAACTGATCTGTCCAGTCTGTGCGGTTTGCTTCGGGGCGGATACTGCTGTCTGTGCTTCCATTTCTGCCAGCAGTTCCTTGGCACGTTTGACGACCTGATCCGGCAGCCCTGCGAGTTTTGCAACAGCAATGCCGTAGCTGTCATCAACGCCGCCGGGAACGATTTTTCGCAGAAACCGAATGGTATCGCCGTGCTTCTTGACAGCAACGCTGTAATTTTTTACCCCGTCGATTTCTTGTTCCAAATCCAGTAGTTCATGGTAATGGGTGGCGAACAAAGTTTTACAGCCGATTTTCCGGCTGCTGATGTACTCTGCTACAGCACGTGCGATGCTGACACCGTCCAACGTGGAAGTGCCTCTGCCTACTTCGTCCAGAATTACCAGACTGTTCTTGGTGGCATAATTCAAAATGTCTGAAACCTCTTTCATTTCCACCATAAAGGTACTCTGTCCGGCTGTCAGATCATCTGATGCTCCGATACGTGTGAAGATCTTATCCACGACAGAAATTTTGGCATACTCTGCCGGCACGAAAGAACCGATTTGAGCCATTAGCGTAATCAACGCCACCTGACGCATGTATGTAGATTTACCTGCCATATTTGGTCCGGTGATCATCAGCATACGCTGTGCTTTGGTATCCAGATAGGTGTCATTCGGCACAAACATTTCCTCTGTCAGCATGCGTTCCACAACAGGGTGTCTGCCGCCGGTAATCTGAATGCTGCCGTCTACTGCGATTTCCGGTTTTGTGTAGTCGTTCTCAATTGCCACATTGGCAAATGAAGCCAGCACGTCAACTTGTGCAACTGCCGCTGCTGTTTCCTGAACTTTTTTCAGCATGGCAGCCAAGCAATCCCGCACTTCGGAGAAAATGCCTTCTTCCAGACGCAGTACGCGGTCTTTGGCTCCGAGAATTTCATTCTCTACATTTTTCAGTTCTTCTGTAATGAAACGCTCGCTGTTTGCCAGTGTTTGTTTTCGAATATAGTCCGAGGGAATCAAATCATAATAAGAACGAGTAACTTCCAGATAATAGCCAAAGACACGGTTATAGCCAATTTTCAAACCCTTGATGCCTGTACGTTCTTTTTCCCGCTGAAGAATTTCATCGATAATCTGTGTGCCGCCGTTCATAATGTGGCGTTGCCGATCCAGTTCTTCATGGAAGCCGTCCCGAATCACGCCGCCGTCTTTCAAAGTGATTGGCGGATCATCTACGATTGCATTTTCTACTAATGTACACACTCGTTCCAGCGGCGAAATTTGTTGCTCCAGCGTTGCCAGCAAGCGGGAATCCCCTGCCAGCTGTCGTAGCTGTGCTTTCAGTTCCGGCAGCTGCTGGGCAGTCATGGAGAGTGACTTCAAATCCCGTGGAGTGGCTTTCTGGTAAATGACTCTTGTCATCAGACGTTCCAGATCATAGACGTTGTCCAGCAGATCTCGGACTTCCATTAGCACAAGGCTTTTCTTGACAAATGCATCTACTGCGTCCAGTCTTGCCATGATCTTGACGGGCTGCACCAGCGGCTGTTCCAACCATGTTTTCAACAGTCGTTTGCCCATAGCAGTTCTGGCATCGTCCAACAGCCATAACAGCGAACCTTTTCGCTCCTTGTTGCGAATGGTTTCTGTCAGTTCCAGATTGCGGCGAGCGTTCAAGTCCAGCCCCATTGCTGAAGCACTGTCTGCAACTTCAATGGAAACAAAACGTGCGATGTTTCGCTTCTGAGTTTCCCGAATATAATCCAGCATACCACAGACAGCACTGACATCAGCACCGTCTTCTGTCATGCCCAACAAATCCAAGGAAGGAACACCGAATTGCTGGCATACCAATTCCCGATTTTGTACCGGATCGAAGCAGATGTCATCTCGCAGAGAAACTGCACACTGCAGCCGAACTTTGATAAAATCCATAACGGACTTCAAAGAGAGTGCCTGACTGTTCATTACCAGTTCTGCCGGCATGTAGCGGGACAGCACGTCCATAATGCGGACAGAGAGGTCAGATGCTTCTTGTGGTACTGTCAGGGACATTTCTCCGGTGGAAAGGTCTGCGAAGCAAAGTGCACAGGAACCGTCATTTCCGTAATACAGGGTACAGATATAGTTATTGGAATCATCTTCCAGCATGCTGCTCTCGATCAGCGTACCCGGCGTAACAATACGAATAACATCACGTTCTACCAAGCCTTTGCTCAATGCCGGATCTGTCATCTGCTCGCAAATTGCGATCTTGTATCCCTTATCCACCAGACGTTTCAAATAGAGTTCTACACTGTGATACGGTACGCCGCACATGGGAGCCCGTTCTTCCAGACCGCACTCTTTTCCGGTCAGTGTCAGTTCCAGCTCTCTGGAAACCAGAATAGCATCTTCGAAAAACATTTCATAAAAGTCGCCCAATCGGAAAAACACGATACAGTCACTGTATTTTTCTTTGGTCGCTGCATACTGCTGCATCATAGGAGAAAGTTTTTCTCTGGGGACATCTGCTAAGTTCATGGGATTCACCTCCGATAATCATTTCAGAACTTGTTTCGTGACAGGTGTTCAGTGACAGCCGCCGCAGGAAGAACAGTTGCCGGTGCAGTTGGTCAGATCCGGGTGACACCGATCCGGATCTTCTCCGTTTGCACACAGGGACAAAATGGTATCCACTTCCTGCATCATCATATTCATTGCCTGCTTGGCAGTATCAAAAGCCTGCATGTTCGGGTTTTCCATGATCTGCAAATAAAGTGCCTGTATCTCCTGTTCCAGTTTTTCCAGTTTTTCCGGATTTCGTTTTTCCTCCAGCTTTTCAGTTTCATGCTGATAGGACATTTTTTTCAGATTAAATGCCTGTATATTTTCCTGCAGTTCTGTATCTGCATCATTATCGGTTTTGGCTTTCCAATACGCCTGATAACGCGGGTCTGCCTGAATTGCTTTGCCCAATTGTCTTACCGCAGCTTCTACTTCTGTCATGCCTGTTCCTCCTCTACCAGTTCGCCAAGTACTGCCCAGTTTCTGGCTTCTGTAATTCTGACATTCTGAAATGTGCCGATCAGGGAGGGGTCACCGGAAAATTCCACAATAATGAACGCACTGTCCTTTCCGACCAGTCTGCCTTTCCGCTTGCTCTCCCCGTCTACCAGTACTCGCAGTGTTCTGCCAATGAAGCGTTTGTTGTGTTCAGAAGCGATGTCCCGCTGCAAGGCAAGCAAACGCTCCATACGATTTTTCTTTTCAGCATCTGTGGTGTGATCTTCCATTTCCGCAGCCTTGGTGCCGCGGCGTTTGGAATAAATAAATGTATAGATGTTATCATATTGCACACTTCGGATCAAATCCAGTGTGCCTTGAAAGTCTGCTTCGGATTCATCCGGAAATCCAACGATCAAATCGGTTGTCAAGGAAAAATCCGGATCTCTTTGCCGAAGATAGTCGACACTCTCCATATATTTTTCTACGGTGTAGCGGCGATTCATGCGGCGGAGCACATCATCGCTGCCGCTTTGTACCGGCAAATGCAAATGGTGCCCGATCTTCGGACATTCCAGAATTGTGTCCAGCAGTTCCGGCGTAGCATCTTTCGGGTGTGACGACATAAACCGAACTACAAATTCTCCCGGAATTGCATTGACTTTTCGAAGCAGCTGTGCAAAGGTCAGCGGCTGCTCCAAATCTTTTCCGTAGGAGTTTACATTCTGTCCCAACAGCATGATTTCTTTATAGCCGTCTGCTACCAGTTGTTTGACTTCATTCAAAATCTGTTCCGGATCACGGCTGCGTTCCCGTCCGCGAACATACGGTACAATACAGTATGTGCAAAAATTATTGCAGCCGAACATAATGGGGACAGAAGCTTTGAACGGGTGCTCCCGTGACGGTACGATTCCCTCATACATGGCATCGTATTCGCCGGTATCACAGGCAAACTTTTTCCCCTGAAAATGTTCCAGAAGCAACTGTGGAAAACGGCTGAGAGAAGCAGTGCCAAAAACAATATCTACAAAGGGATAATGTGTCCGGACAAATTCTGCTGTATGTTCTTCCGATGCCATACAGCCGCAAAGCACCAGAATCAGATTCGGGTTTGCCTTTTTGTACTTTTTTACATTGCCGAGAATGCCGTATACCCGATCTTCCGCACTCTCCCGCACGGCACAAGTATTGAACAGAATCAGATCTGCATCTTCATAGGAATCGGTCATTGTATAGCCCAGTTCGATCAGCATGCCGCGAATTCGTTCGCCGTCTGAAACATTCAGCTGACAGCCAAAACTATGCACATGTGCACGCACAACGTCCCGATCTTGAAATAGATAGGGTTGTAACTGATGCCGCATGACTTCTGTCACTGCTGTCATTGTCTGATTGTCCCGACATTCCATAATTCTCTATCTCCGTTTCTGTATTCCATTGAAAAAGGTCATTACACTTTATTATAGCATAACTCACTTTTCTTTGCAAGAATTTTTTTCGAATTTTCTGCAAAAAGCAAGGCTTTTTCTGAATTTGCCCTTCGGAATTCCATTCCGAAATTTCAGGAAAATCGCAGAAGGGGATTTTCAGATAATTTCCAGCCACTTTTCACAAGGCAATCACAAACCACTGGTATACTGTTACCATCGTCATTTGAAGCAATTGTTTCACATGTACATAAGTGCGGTGCAAGAGTTCCGCTGATATTCTTACCGTTTCTTGCAAGAAGCGGACCAACCATACTCGTACAGGAATCTATCACTCCTTTCCACCGTTTCAAACGGGTAACCTCTTTTTCATCATCTTCATTTTCAAAGTTTGGTTTTGCAGCAGATGCACGCATACACCTGCAAAACAAATTTTCGTTCCTGTACGTTCCTATAAATTGAACTGAAACCGGCAGGTCTCCTCTCCTTTTCCCTGCCGGTTTCTTCTGTTTGGAGGTATATTTTATGGCAGAACGATACTTTTCTGCATCGGCGTATTATCAGCAGACATTTGGCAGACCAGTACAGAAAGCAGTATTGGACATTGGCTGCACTTGCCCTAATATTGACGGAACTATCGGAACCGGCGGCTGTATCTTTTGTGACGGCGGCAGCGGGCATTTTACCCATAGCGGCACCGTTACACAGCAACTTGCACAAGAACGACAGCGAATCCAGCAGCATATTTCTGAAGCAGGCATCATTGCTTATTTTCAGGCACACACCAATACATATGGGGATCTGCATTACTTGGAAAGCTGTTATTTAGAGGCATTGCAGCAGCCTGATGTAGTCGGAATTGCAATTGGTACCCGTCCGGACTGTCTATCTGAGGAGATCCTTTCTGTTTTGGAAAATATTTCTGACAAAACGCATCTGACTGTTGAATTGGGATTGCAGACTATTCACGAAAAAACGGCACGTTTTTTTCACAGAGGGTATTCTTTTGCGGTTTTTCAAAAGGCGTTTGCCGCACTGCGGGAGAGAAAGATTCGAATTTGTGTGCATTTAATCAACGGGCTGCCGTTAGAAATAGATGCAGATATGTTGGAAACAGCCCGTGGGATTGGCAGATTACGCCCTGATGCTGTTAAAATCCATTTGCTGCATATTCTTCGGGATACACCTTTGGAGCAACTGTGGAAAGCTGGAAAATTACAGCCACTTTCCATGCAGGAATACGTGCAGATTACTGCGGCACAGTTAAGCCTGCTGCCGCCGGAAACTGTAGTGGAACGGCTAACTGGTGACGGTGCTTCTGACAGATTGATGGCTCCGCTATGGAGCAGGGATAAACTTGCAGTGCGAAACGCGATTGCTCGTCATCTGAAGCAGACAGATAACTGGCAGGGAAAATACTATCAAACATAGAAAGCCGGACGAATGTGCATCTTCGTCCGGCTTTTTGCGGGTACAAAAAATCCGGAACGGTAGACCTCCATTCCGGACATTTTTATTCGGTTCATTTTATGAAAGAACTTTCATTCTTTCGCATCAGTTTCGATTGGACTCACTCCTCACGTTGTTTCGTACCATACAAATCGTCTTTTTAAAAGCCACACATTAAACACGTCCTTTCCGATAGAACACGTTTCCTATGATCTTTGCAAGTACAATATCAAGCCATGGGACTCACCTTTTCTGTTATATTTCAAAGAAAAGCTTTTCTTTCCATGGGAATCACCTTTTTCATTCGAAGTGACTGATAAATCAAAACATTTTACTTCATGGGAATCACCTGAGATTGTTACTTGGGAGATCAGCATACTATGTAAAGGCAACTATGTGCCGGAGATTTCATGCCGTCATCGCACGAAATTAAATATATGCTGCCAATTCAAATAACAGATTTTTCATGCAGACAGTTGCGAATGTCATGCATCAGGTGCAACCAGCTTACAGATTTTTTTATCATTTCTTACGTGCCCACAGCCAATCGAAGTTGACTTCTCGCTACGTTCTTAATCCTGCATCACCGGCGATTCACCCGACATTGACAGCATATCCAACTGTGATTCTTCACTTGCCATCGGATCTCGCCCTCCCTTTTGATGTAAAATCGTTTCCGCAAAAGGAATGAACCTTAAACCTTGGGAAACTTATCGCTCGGGAACCATTCAACTTAGATCTTTTCGCCAGCTCCTTGTCGCTGTTCCCTTTCGTTGTTTATATCATACCACACTTCAAGTGCAATGTCAATATATTTTTTCAGAAATTCCATTCGATTTTGTTTGTTTTGAATAATGAAAAAGAAATCAGGGCATTTGCTTTTTATTCTTTTGCATGATATAATATTTCAAAATAAACTGTCACCTTGTATATTTTTTTAAAGGATAACTTATTTGCATAAACGCATACTGTTTCTATGCTGCTTTGATTTAAAAATTATATTTAAAATGAAACACACGGATACGTGGATAGAAATGAGCGTATTTCCTTAGATATACGTAAATTAAAAAGGCAGAGCTAGGGAAAACTTGCTCCGCCTTTTTAATTTATTGAATTTTCAAAACCGAATTACTGTGCTGGTGCTGCGGTTTGAGCTGGCTCCTGAGCTGGTTCTGTAGCAGGCGGCTGTTCCGGTACAGTTTCTGCAGGAGCAGCTGTGGTTTCTTCTACAGGTCCTGTTTCCGGTGGTGCAGTCGTTTCCGGTTCCGGATTATAGGCATAATATACGATGACCTGATACTTGTCGTTCAGATTGATCGAATCTCCTGCCCCCAGATCGGTTTCCTGTCCGTTTTTCGTTACAACAATACGGATGACACTGCCGTTGCTATAGCCGGAACTGCTCTCTGCAGATTCGGTATAAGGAATGTTGAGTTCGTCCAGCTTTTCTCCGTAAGAGTTGTGTCCGCTTCCGGAGTAAGACGGAATCTCAACTGTTGCGGAGCCCTTGCTGACTTGTACTTTTACTTTTTTAGATGAATCAAAAGTATCGCCTACTTCATATTCCTGCCAGCAAATCTGTCCGGCAGCATACTGGTCACTGAATACTTCCTCTGCATCAAATGTGATCCACGAAGCGTATTGCGTTTTAGCATTCTCAAAGTTCTTTCCCAGAAGCTGCGGCATCACGCTGTCACCCACTGCTGCCGTTGTAGTCACTTCTTGTGTTTCAGAAACAGCAGTGGTTTCAGAAATTGCTGTTGTAGTTTTACTGGATTCGGAAGAATCTCCCTTGAACAGGTCACCAGCTACCACGAATACCACAATCAGCAAAATCAACAGCAAGACAATTCCCACAATGATCGGAACACGCAGACGATCTACTGCTCCTGCCTTTTGCGGCTGGCGATAATTATCTTCTTCCTGATAATCATCATAAGCGTAATCATCAGAATAGCCAGTATCATAATTCGGATAGTTCTGGTCATCATAAGGCTGTTCCGGATATTCCGAATACGGTTCATCTGCATAAGGCTGCTGGTTCGGATACGGCTGCTGTCCGTAGCCGCCGTTGTCGAAACCGCCATAAATGGCATCTTCTTCCTCTGCATGTTCATCAAACAAACGAGTTACCAATTCGGTTACTGTTTTGGTACGTTCTGTTCCGTTCAGGTTCAGTCCCTGCATGATTACATTGGAAACATGACGAGGAATGTTGGGGTTCAGAACTGCCGGTGCAACCAGATTGTCATTTTCCATACGGCTGATTGCAGAGGGCGGCATAGAGCCGGTCAGAACTCTGTAAATGACCGCACATACAGCATAGACATCTGTCCATGTGCCCTGCTGTCCGTTGGCAGAGTACTGTTCCGGTGCAGCGTATCCATTGTAAATTTCGCATTCCAGTTCCGTATTGGCAGTGCGGACTGCGGCAATAGAAAATGCTGTCAGCAGCAATTCGCCCTTATCTGTTACATAAATAGTATCTGGTGAAATTGCACGGTGCACTACGCCGGAATTGTGTAGCAGACTCAGTGTTGTCAGCAGCGGCGGTAGCATATGTGAAAGCTGTCCCCATGTCAATTCTCCGGCATTATCTTTCAGATAGTCTACAAAGCGGACACTTTGGATATATTCATCTACCACATAAGTAGTATTGTTTTCTGCAAATAGGTCTACCACTGTATTGACATGCACTTGTCCGCGAAGCCGTGCCAGTGATTTATGCAGTTCGGTGAATTCTGCCATCAGTGCCTTATATTGTGCGAGCCGTGCCGGAATCACGCTGATCACAGGTGAACCGCTAACACGATTGCACAGGTTTGGTGGCATATATTCCCGCAGATATACTTTACAGCCAATGGATTGGTCATACGCAAGATAAGTGATACCTTCTCCGTTGACAGACAGTGTCACACCGACAATATAACGATTATTGAGTTTTGTTCCCGGAATGATAAAAGACGGGTCACTCGGAGCGTTGTCGTAATATCCACAATTGGGGCAGACTCCGCCAGAAAATTCTGTGCGTTCCATGCAGCCATAGCATAATTTCCGTTCTCCCAAAGCGATACCTCCTGTTTTTTGGTTCGGCAGGTTTTATTATTAAAATTCCTGGATTTGGAAATCTGTTAGGAATTCAAATTCTGCAAATTATATTTTACCAGCAACTCTAAGCGATGTCAACTGTTTTCCCTGAAATTTCATTTGATCCTGTTCAAATTGTATCCATTTGTAATAGATTTGATACTGTTTTTCGGTATCAGAGCGAAATCAATCCTTGATCCAGCATCTTTTGTGCTGCCAGAAGCACGCCGATCTTTCCGGAAGTATAGGTCATGCCACCTTGCATCCAGACTGCAAATGGCTCCCGAATCGGAGCATCAGCAGACAATTCAATGGAGGCTCCCATGGTAAACGCACCAGCTGCCATGATGACTTTACTGGTATAGCCTGGCATATCCCACGCCTCTGGTACTACAAAGGAATCCACGGGAGAACCCTGCTGGATTCCCTGACAAAATGCAGTCAGATGTGCTTCATCCCCCAGACAGATCGCTTCTACAATGTCCCCACGTGTTGTACCTACTGGTGGATGGCAGGAGAAGCCAAAACTGCCGAACAGAGCAGCTGCAAAGTCTGCGGTTTTTAATGCATTTGCCGTGGTATCCGGTGCATGGAAGAAGCCGAGATACAATTCCCGATTCATGTCCAGTGAACAGCCTACTTCCTTGCCCATACCGATGCAGGTCAGACGCTCCGCACACTGCTGCACAAGGGTTTCCTTTCCGGCAATATAGCCGCCGGTGCGGGCAATACCGCCGCCAACATTTTTAATCATGGAACCGATCATCAGATCACAGCCAACTTCTACCGGCTCGCTGGTTTCTACGAATTCGCCGTAGCAGTTATCCACCATAATGACTGCGTCTGGATTTGTGCTGCGAACCAGTTCTGCCAGCCGTTGGATTTGTGCTACAGTCAGTGCCGGTCGTAGAGAGTACCCACGGGAACGCTGAATATAGGCAACTTTTGCTCCGCGAACGGCATCAGGAACTGCCTCATAATCCGGTGTACCGTCTTTCAAAAGCGGCACTTCCCGATAGGTCACGCCGAAATTTTTCAGAGAGCCACTCTGGGTATCGTCGTTCAATCCGATTACGCCCTCTAATGTGTCGTAAGGTCTGCCAGTCAGAGAAACCATCGTATCTCCTGTACGGAGAATACCAAACAGTGCCACTGTCAGAGCGTGCGTACCGGAAACAAAATTATGCCGTACCAGTGCATCTTCTGTGCCAAATGCAGTTGCTACGACTTTATCCAGAACCTCTCTGCCCTGATCGCCATAGCCATAACCAGTTGTGCCATAGAAACAAGGTTCACTGACACGGCTTTTCTGGAAAGCAGCCAAGACTTTGGCACCATTATAGGCAGCGTTATCCTCGATTCTGGCAAAGTCGGCTGCACAGCTTTTCTCTGCGGCTTCTGCTGCCGCAGCAAGCCTGTCGTCAATGGGGAAAAATTTTTGAATCTGCATAGCTTACAGTGCTCCTTTTTCTTGCTGTTCTTTGGGAATATCCTGTCGTTCCAGTACATATTCCGATTCAATTTCCTGAAATCCGATTTCCCGATAAAAACTGATTCGCACATCCAATGCAAACAGAGCAGCCTGTTTGCCCTCTCGTGCCAGCTCTCCAGCGATCCACCGCAGGAAATCCCGTGCATAACCGCTGCCACGCTGTGCAAGTTTTGTGGCAACTTGTCCCACCAGCACATATCCTTTCCAGTCGTACACCAGTGTCAGCGTAGAACTATTCTTATAGGTCAGCACCTGACTCATATGGTGACGGCAGCGATGCGAAACGTCTGTCAGCCAGAGCGAATATTCCAACAAATTGGGAAATCCTTCCTGCAAGATCTGATAAACATCTTGCAGCTTGGGCGTGTCATTAATGTCCTCTGGACAGAATGCCGGTGAGGGCTCTGAAGGCGTTAGCTGAAATGTGGAACGGTGGAGTTTTTGATAGTTTGGAATCTGCGATAGGATCGGCAGCAACGATGCCGGACACTCCACCCGAAACGGCAGATGCATAGCAGTGAATGTGCAGATTTCTTCTTCCGGCACATCTCCTTCGGTGCAGATCAGCAGGGTTGCATTAAACAAAAACAGCCAGCCAGTGCCGCCACAACCTGTCACCCGAAAGAAGCGGCAGAAATCGTAGCTGCCGCCGTATGCTTTCTGATAGGCAAGCATTTGTCTGCCACGCCAGCTTTGTTCTAGAATTGCGGTTTCCGATGCTGAAAATGCAGTGATTTGTTGTATCATATCGATGAAACTTCTTCCATTATGGATTTTATCAGCAGCGGCAGCAAAGCCGTGCAAGCATCAAGGTCTTTCAAATCCGCCAGACAAGAAGGCGAATGCAGATAACGGCAAGGCAAAGATATTGCCAGTGTCCGTACACCACCGCGGCTGACATGAATTGCACCGCTGTCATTTCCGCCGGCAATGCGGGATTTGGTTTGGCACGGAATCTTGTTTTTTTCGCAGATGGAAAATGCCAGACGGTATAATTCCTTATCATAAATTGCACCGCGATCCATAAAGGATATTACCGGACCTTCGCCCAGACTGCACACTTTTGCATCACCCTCTGCACCGGCAATGTCCGCGGCAGTGGTGGCTTCCAGAACCAGAGCAAATTCCGGATTGACTGTATAGGCTGCCGCTTTTGCCCCACGCAGTCCGATTTCTTCCTGCACCAGAAAAGCAGCGGTAAAATCGTAGGGGGCTTCCTGCTCCAGCAGGTGCAGCAGCATAGCACAACCTGCACGGTCATCAATTGCCTTGCTGCAAACACGGCTTTTTCCCATGCGGGTAAAGTTTGGAGCGAAATAGACATAAGTTCCCTCGCGGGCTGCTGTCCGCCGTTCTGCTTCCGGCAGAATACCCATATCCAGAACAAGTTCGTCCCACTTGGGCAATTTTTTCTTTTCGTCCGCAGACAACAGGTGCACCGGCTTTGCACCGATTACACCATGCAGATGCTCTTCACCGACCAGCACTTGCCGTCCCAGTGCAATTGATGCATCTACGCCGCCGACTGCTTCCAGACAGTATGTGCTGTCGGAGTTGACGTGAGTGACGATCATGCCGACTTCATCCATATGGGCACTGATCATCAGCTTGTGCGAAGCACGTTTTTTTCCCTGTTTTTGTACCAGCAAACTGCCCAGCGGGTCGATTTCCCACGTAACATCTTTTCGTTCCCGCAGGACAGAGAGAATATAATTGCGAACTTCTGATTCGTCACCGGACGATGCACAGAGATTACAAAGGGTTTCAAAATGGTTCAGCATGTTCCGCACCTCCTAAGGTAAGCAGCCAGCAGTTCACCGGTTTTTTTCACATCAGAGATCTGAATTACTTCTGCCGGTGTGTGCATATACCGCAGCGGTATGGATACCGTTCCGGCACAAACGCCGCCCTTTGTGACAGAAAAGCAGTCTGCATTGGTACCAGTTCTGCCGGACATCACTTCCGGCTGCCATGCGATTTTTTCTGCATCTGCTGCTGCAATCAAATCATCAGTAACTTTACGGGAAAGAGAAGGAGAAATGCCGATCATCGGACCTTTTCCCATGCTGCCGCATTTTGTGGCATCACCGTTGTGTTCCAGTGCAAATGTCACATCTACAGCGAGGGCAATATCCGGCTCAATGTCATAGGCACCGATCGTGGCACCGCGTTCGCTGGTTTCTTCCTGTGTGGAAAACAGAATGGAGCAGCTGCATGGCAGTTCTTCTCCCTGTATCAGAAACAGAGCATAGAGAATAGAAGCCATGCCGCAGCGGTCGTCCAGAGAACGGCTGCATACAAAATCGGATTGCAGCGGTACAAGCGGCATATCGAAAGAAACAGTATCTCCTGCTTCTACCAGTTGCTCCAGTTCTTCTTTGGTATATCCGGTATCAATTGCAAGTTCTGTGACAGAGAGCACATGTTCTTCGCCGTTCTGCAAGTGCGGCGGCATACAGCAAATCACACCGGCAACGTCCTGTTTTCCATGAATTACGACACGCTGTGCTGGCATGAACCGACAGTCCAACCCGCCGGCATTTCCAACACGGACGAATCCGCCTTCTGTAATCGCAGTGACCAGAAAGCCCACCTGATCCATATGGGCATCTAACAGCACATGTGGCTTGCCGCTTTGGCGTTCGCCCAGTATGCCGATGACATTTCCCTGTCGCTGTTCAACAGTGTCACAGTACGGTATCAGCAGTTCCTGAGCCACCGCAGCAATGCTGTTTTCACTGCCGGACACGCCGGAAGCTGCTGTCAGCTGTTCCAGCAAATTCAACAAATCCATGTCAGTGCAGCTCCTTTACCAGATTTTTATAGTGGATTCCTCTTGCCTCAAAGTTCGGATAGAGGTCGAAGCTTGCACAAGCCGGCGACAGTGTAACAATATCCCCCGTCTTGGCACGCTTTCTTGCCTCCTGTACTGCTTCTTCCATGGAGCCAACATGTACCAGCTCCGGAGCACCTTCCTGATAGAACTGGCTGCCACGGATCGCTGCTTCGATTTTATCTGCGGTTACGCCCATGAGCAATACCAGCTTCACCTGTTTGCAGACGGTATCTGCCATTGGCTCAAAGGGGATCTTCTTATCATATCCGCCCATAATGACAATCAGTTTCTGTTGAAAAGAACGCAGTCCAGCCAGTACACGTGTCGGACTGGTGGCAATGCTGTCATTATACCACTTGACACCGTCCAGTTCGCGGACGAATTCGATACGATGTTCTACACCGCCGAAATTCTTTGCCACATACTGTATATCTTCGACAGAAACTGTGCCCCATACGGCATTGATTGCAGCCAGGTAGTTTTCTACATTGTGCATGCCCGGAATCCGAATGTCATTCATGTGGACAACCGGTGTGTCCTTGCCGTCTTTGGTAAAGCACAGCATACCATCTTCCCGCAGATAGGTGCCGAATTCCGGTTTGGTTCTGCGGGAAAACGTAGTCAGCGTGCCACGAACCATTGATGCCAGATGCATAGTGGGTTCGTTGTCCAGATTCAAAATGGTTCTGGAGAATGCATCCTGATGTGCAATCAGATTGGTTTTGGCATAGATATATTCTTCCATCGTGCCGTGTACGTCCAGATGATTCGGAGCAATATTGGTAATGACTGCAACGTCCGGCGACTGCCGCATGGACAGCAGCTGGAAGCTGGAAAGTTCTACGACAGCCACATCATCCTCGCGGATTTCTTCAATAATCGGCAGCAGAGCACGACCAATATTGCCGCCCTTGTGTACACGAAAGCCAGCACGGGACAGGAACTCTGAGATCAGTGTGGTGGTTGTAGTCTTACCGTCTGAACCGGTCACGGCATAGATCTTGCACGGACAGAGAGAGAAGAATACTTCCATTTCGGAGGTGATAACAACGCCCTTTTTGCGTGCTTCCTGCAATTTTTCGTTGTGATAGTACATGCCTGGTGAACGGAAAACTACATCATAATCAGTCAGGGAATCCAGATAGCTGTCCCCCAGACAGAATTTGACTCCGAGAGATTCAAATTCTGTGTAGACTTTTCCCAGCTGTTCCGGATTTTTGCGGTCCAGCAGAGTAACATCAATGCCCTTTTTGCGAAACAGGCGGATAATATCTCCATTTGTAACACCGGTTCCGATAAATGCCACGCGGCTGTTCTGCATGGTTTCAAAAAAACGTGCAACGTTATGCATAATTGCTTTCCTCCTAGCTTGTGACAGAACAGCAGGCACGATCAAATGGATACGTGCCTGCTGCAAATCATTCTTTTGAACAATAAAAATGACTTATTCGTTCAGAAAATCATTCATGGTGATTTCTACGCGGGGATTGCCGTCAGAATCGTCGTCAATCATTTTTACCTTTTCCATAACAATGTCCTGATTCGGTGAGGACTGTGCACCGTCTGAACCCAGAGAACGCTCTACCTTCAGGAAAGAATCTACTACGTCCATACCTTCGGTAACTTTTCCGAATGCAGCATATTGTCCGTCCAGAAATGTGTCATCATCAGAATAGCAGATGAAGAACTGGCTGGAAGCACTGTCCGGATCGTTGGATCTTGCCATGGAAACTACACCACGGGTATGAGAAAGATTGTTTTCTACGCCGTTTTGAGAGAATTCGCCCTTGATCGTTTCAGAGCTGCCGCCGGTACCGTCACCGCTCGGATCGCCGCCCTGTGCCATAAAACCATCTACTACACGGTGGAACTTCAGACCGTCATAAAAGCCGTCCTTGACCAGCTTTTCAAAGTTTTCACAAGTGATCGGTGCTTCGTCCGGATACAGTGTGATGACAAAAGAACTGCCGTCTGCTGTAGAAGAATCCGACTTGGACGAACCGCAGGCTCCGAGGGTTCCCATCATCATAACAGCACTGATGCCCAGTGCCAGAAATTTTAAACTACGTTTTTTCATATTGCATTGCCTTTCTGTGAGAACTCGGCAATTTGCCGATTCTGCTGATTTTTTCGGCATTCCCTTTTCGGAGTGCCAGCAGAGTTTGCCTTGTATCTTTCAGAGCGAACTGGAAGGTAAAATAAACTCCTACGGATAAATGATATTATAGCATGTTTTCTTTGGAATTGCAAGACTTTTTTGTTATGGAAACACTGCATAAAGCTTGTGCGTAAGATGCGTAGTCAGATTTTTCGGC
>ERZ773170.49-NODE-49-length-122112-cov-12.763275_pt1 | contig 122112 bp, 116 predicted proteins | sample MGYA00581002_ERZ773170 | MGnify/ENA primary metagenome ERZ773170 (study PRJEB29015, sample SAMEA2737811) | human gut metagenome | biome: human gut; feature: human-associated habitat; material: faeces | place: China | collected 2012 ... | reverse complement strand
TTATTTTTTTGCTTTTCTTTTTCTACTTTTTTCATATATCTTTTTCCTCTCTTTCTTTTGTTTTTATACATAGAACTAGTACGTACTTTTATTATATTGCATTTTAAATTTTTTTTCAATAATTATTTATAATTTCTTTGTATATTATATTGTTAATAGAAATTGATTTTGTATTTTGAGGTAATTATAGTCTGAATAGTAACGGATTTTTAATTAATTTACATCATCATATTCTAAATCATCAAATTTAATATTTTCAATATTTAAAATTTCATTATCTTTTCCTACATCAACTTTAAACACATCAGGAGAATTAATTTTTCCATTAAATATAACTTTATCTTTATAGCTAATTTTTAAATTATGTTCTTTATTTATATCTTCTAATTTACAATATTTAAGCAAAAACATAGTTATTGCATACCCATGAGAAAAAATAGCAATTCTTTTTCCTTTATTATCCCTAATGACTTCTTTAAATACTTCATACATCCTATTTTCAACATCTTTCTTACTTTCTCCGCCAATAGTTTTATAATTTTCATCTAGATATTGCCTTGTATACCAATCTTTTACTTTATCATCATTTGGTATCCCTGTTCTTCTCTCATCTAATCTTTCATCTATATTTGCTTTCAAATTTTGTTTAACCATTAAATATTTTGCAGTTTGTAATGTTCTTACACAATTACTTGTATATACAACATCTATATTTTGAAGTTCTTCTTCATTACTAAGCAGTTCAGCTCTTCTCTCTCCATTAACACTAAGTACAATTTTTTCATTTTTAAGTAATTTTGATTGATTTGTCATATATGTATTAATCATATTATTACTTAATTTTACAGAATGTCTTATATAATATATAGTTGTTATTTTTTCTTCATTATTTTTCATCTATATATCCTCCATACATATAGCTATGCTAGATTATATTTTTATTTTATAAATTTTATATTATATGTATTAAATATTTTTGATATGACGTAATTTATAAATTTATTATTTCCCATTTTGGTATATCTTTGTTTTAAATTTTCTTCTGTTATTTCATAATCACTGTTTGTACATAAAATTTCATATTCAACTTTATTATCTAGAATAAATTTATTAGTTTCATAAAATCCATTTTTAAGATAAAAATTCTTTCTTCTTAATTTTTCATCATTTACGTTATTTTGAGGCCTTTCTATACTTAAAATAACATTTCCATATTTTGAAGTTAAATCTTTAAGTATTTTAGAACCATATCCGCATCCTCTTTTACTTTCATCTACAGCTAAATACATTAAATAAACGAAATCCTTACAATCAACCAAATATGCTAGTCCAACCATTTCTTCTTTATCTAATACTATATTAAATAATACATTTTTTCCTTTAGAACAATATTTTAAAATTCCAAATGGAAATCTTTCATTCCTAGGAAAAGATTTGATATATATTTTTTTAACCTTATTTTTATACTTATATTTAAAATAATCGACATATGTATAATTCATATTTTTCTCCTATCTATCTTTATACATAAAGCATTTTGTATCATGAGAATATATAACTCCTATTGCTTGTAAATAAGAATAAATAATTGTGCTTCCAACAAATTTCATACCTCTTTTTCTTAAATCCTCTGATAATCTATCAGATAATTTATTTGTACTTTTATTTATTTCATAAATAATTTTATCATTTGTAAATATTTTTAAATAATTACCAAAAGAACTATATTCGTCTTGGATTTTCTTAAATATTTTACTATTGGTTATGGCTGCATTTATCTTTAACTTATTTCGGACAATATTTTCATTTTTTAATAACTCTTGTACTTTTTCATCATTATAGTTACAAATTTTATTTACATCAAAGTTATCAAATGCCTTTCTAAAATATTCTCTTTTATTCAATATACATTTCCAAGAAAGCCCAGCTTGGAAAGACTCTAATATTAACATTTCAAATAAATATTTGTCATTAAAGTTTGGTTTACACCATTCATTATCGTGATATTCTACATATTTTGGATTGTTTAAGTTACACCATTTACATCTTATCATAAGGCACTTCCACGTCTTGGAATGAAGTATTTACTCATGTCGTTTTTTTCATGCTCTAATAATGCTATTTTGTTTTTTATACCTCCACCATACCCAGTTAAGCTTCCACTTTTTCCTACTACTCTATGACATGGAATTATAATGCAAATAGGATTCCAACCAACAGCACCTCCAACAGCCTGAAATGACATTTCTTCTAATCCTCTATTTTTAGCAATTATTTTAGATATATCACTATATGTTAAAGTTTTTCCAAAACTAATAGTGTTCATTATATCTATAACTTCTTTTCTAAAAGGGGTCATATTTTCTATTTTATACTTAGGTGTAAAATCTGGATTTTTACCACTAAAATAAATATCTAACCATTTACTTGTATCTCTAAATATTTTCAAATCTTTTTCTTCACATTCTACTACATGTTTAGAGGTATCTCTTGAACATTCAAACCACAACCCTGTTAAATTTTCTCCATCACTATTCATTATTATATTTGAAAATTCTTTTGGAGTTTTGTATATATATTTATATATCATTGTAGTCAACTCCTATGGATTTTTTCAACATTTAAAGCAAATTTTTATTTATTAATATAATAAATCTAATAAAATATTTCATATCATCCTCTCTATTATTACTTTGTTAATTTTTCAAATAAATCTTTATATATTTTATCGACATCTAAATAATTAACTACAGTTATTTTATGCTTATTTGATGTAATTTCATAAGATGTATCATCTTTAATATTTGGACAACTTACCTCTTCTGTTTGAAACCATTCTTTATTTATCATATATGCTATAACGCTTATATCCCAAATAACTCTTCTTTCTTTAATTCCATGTACTCCATCATTATAAAATCTTTCACATAAATAATCACATAATTTACTTTTACCTTTTAAGAAATGTTCTAACTCATATATTGAAGTTCTTAAATTTGAAGCTACATTTTTGCAAGGTATTACTGTTAATTTTACTTTTGATTCAAAAACAGTTCTTACAGCTTGTACATCCTGTTTAAAATTAAATTCCTTGTTCTCTTTACTTAGGAAGCTATTTCCACCAAGCCAAATAACTTCAATTTTATCAACTATTTTAGGTTCTTTATTTATGGCAATGGCTACATTTGTTATCGCTCCTATAGCTAAAATATATGTTTTATCATTTTTATTTGCAATTTCAATTATTTTATTTACCGCATCATTTTCCTCATTATAATCATTTTCCACATAATCTGTAGATCCCTTAAATACTTTATTAGTACAATCAAAATTTAACCAGTTACAGATTTTAATGATTTCATCATAACTTTTATCTATTCCTTCATCAATTGATATGTTATTATCATGATGATATGGAGCCACTGTAATTGCTTCAATATTAAATTTATCTTCTAATTTTAATAAATAAGACAATGCAAACTGATCATCACACTCATTATATGTATCTGTATCTAAAATAACATTTACTTTTTTATCATCTAATTTTTTATTAAGTTTTAATATTCTTTCGTATATTTCTTTCCATTTTGAAACTCTATCTAATGTTTTTTCTTTTTGATTATATCTTGTATTCATTGTCAAAACTTTAATTCCATTACTTACTAAATCTAAACTTATTTTAATATTATCCTCAATCATTAAATCTACATTATTTTCTAAACATGCAACTGTTTTTGCATGTTTATCGTAAGTATCTGTAAGTATTAATTTGTCATAAACAACACTATATTTATTTAACCATTTTTCTGTTAGTTCCCAAGGGTTTGTATATTCGCCATTATTTCTACCACTTATTATATATATTTCGTGCCCATCTTCCATTAATTTATTTATATAATAAGATGAATCTTCTAATGGTTTTAGTTTCTTTGCAAAATTTTCAATATTTGAATTGTAAAAATCATTTTCTTCTTTTTCTGTCCAATCAAACATTCCTCTTCTTATAGATTCTGCATTTTCATTTATAATACCTGTATTTCTCAGTTCTTTATCATGTTTTAAATATTCTTTTAATAAAGTATCATCAAAATTAGATATACAATTGTCTATATCAATTCCTATTTTCATATTATATTTCTCCTAATTTCTTTTTATTTTAGATCATTATACATATACTATTTTCAACATAAATGTTTTTATATCTATAAATTATATTTATTTATATTTTCTCTAGTTGCAAAACCATTAGTACCTCTTACTTTTTCTAGAAATACAATTCCATCTAAATGGTCACATTCGTGTTGCACTAGTCTTGCAAAAAATCCATTTAACTTTTTTAATATTTTTTCACCACTTTCATTATAATAAGTAAGTTCTATATTTTTATATCTTTCTACCTTTCCTCTTATACTAGGAACACTCATACATCCTTCATATTGCACATCCGTATCTTTTGACAAATTCTTCCAAGTTGGATTTATCATTGCCGTTATTGGTATTTCTTCTGCATCATTATACTTTATATCTTCTTTCTTAGCACCTACTACAATTATTCTTTTATTTATTCCTATCTGGGGTGCAGCAATTCCTAGCCCAGTTCCAAACTCTAATGTTGCTTTTAAATCTCCTATAATTTCTAAAATATCCTCATTTATATTTCTTATTTCTATTTCTTCACATTCTTTTTCAAGAATAGGGTCCCCTACTTCTCTTACTTTTAAAACCTTTCCCATATTATTCCACCTTCCTGAACTATTTATAAAATATATAGTTTTAATTTATATACTATATATAATTTATCATAAATTATTTAATTTTAAAACGAAGTTCATAACAAAAAAAACATATTGGAGTTTTGTATATATTTTTATATATCATTAAAGTTACCTCCTATTTTTTAATTTTATATTCCAAATATTATTGTTCAATGTATTTTTTTGTATTTCTTCTTGCATCCATTCTTATAAATGGTTCTTTAACATGTTCTTGACTTATATATTCATATAGAAATGGTTTCCTATATGAATCTCCCCATATTCCATGTTCTCTATAGTTTCTTATTTCATCCATATTAAATTCTACTATTTGAATGCTTTCATTTTCATCCATAATTAATATTTCACTATTAAGTTCTTTTTTATTTTCATCTCTTACAATAGGACTAAAAGCAGCTGATCTTCCACCATAATCGGTATAATTAACAGTTACTATTCCGACCATATTTTCATAAGCCCTAATTTTTAATTGCTCTAATCTTATTTTTGACATAAAGCAAGCATTTGGAACTAATATTATTTCAGCACCTTTAATCATTAATATTCTAGAACTTTCTGGAAATTCTCTATCATAACATATCATAGAACCAATATTCAACTTTCCATTTCCATAGTCAAGTTCTCCAACATAAAAATCATTGCCAGGTGTCATATATTTTTCCATTTTAAAATCTACTGTATGAACTTTAGAGTATTTTAAAATTTTATTTCCAAATCTATCATATATAATTACAGAATTCTTAGGCAGATCTTTTGTTTTTTCAAGAAATGTTATAGAAATAGCCATATTTAATTCTTTAGCTAACTTTTTAAACGTTAAAAGATAGTTATTATTTTCATATATTGATTTATTAATCCAATCACCTAAATCTTCATCATTTTCTGGCATTTCATAGCCAATGTTCCACATTTCTGGAAAAACTGCTATATCTGCTCCTAATTCTTTTGCTTTTCTACATGCTATTATACCCTTTTTTAAAGAATTATCCATATTATTAATTGCATTTAATTGTAAAATTGCAACCTTAAAAATATTTTCCATTTTTTTCTCCATAATTTTATAATAGATAATTTTTTTCTATCAACACTATTAATTTCAGTTATCATTTTTTCTATTGCTTTTTTCTTTATTTCTATTTTGTCTGTAACCTCATCTAATATTTGATTTCTAATTTCTATTTCATACAAATCTTGTACAACTTTTTGTTTTGTCTCTAATACACTTTTTTGCTTTTTTAGTTCTTTATTTTTTTCTAATGATGTATTTTTTAATTTGTTTATCTCTTTAAAGGATTTTTTTAAAACTACAATTCCACCATTTATTTGTTTTATTATATATGTAATGTCATCTTCTAAATGATATTTTTCTTTTATTTGTCCATTTTTTAAATCATCTATTATAACTTTTGGAATTTCTATGTTTGCATTTGTTTTTAAAATATTTTTTATATCGTTTGATATAATTGCTATTTCTAGGTTTGATTTTTTGTATGGTTTTATATAATTTAGATTGTTTGGTATTAATTTTAAATTAAGCATAGATTCTAACCCTACAAAGAACAATGTTCCTAATACAACAGACATATTTGTACTTCTTATTTCTGCAATATTTTTTACATACATTATTGTATATACTAACCCTAATATAATAGGAATAAATGGTAGTATAATTTTATAGTAGTTTTTTAAATCTATTTGTTTCTTTACTAAAATAATTGTTGCCATTAGTAATTGATAAAATATCCAAACACAAATTATATAATATACTATTTTATGATAATAGTGTCCACTTTCTTCTACTGGCGAAAATACTAAATGGTGTAAATCGTTTGTTATAACTAAAAATGATAACAAGCTTGAAATTATATTGCTAATGTTCTTACTCTTATTTTCTTTGTCTGTAATATATTTGCTACTAAGATAGTAAAATGTAGGTATAAATATCATTGGAATATAATATAAATACCATATAAAATTATTTAATGTACCCTCTGTTAGAGTTTTTATTGTTCTTACAATCATCCAAAAGATTTGTAATCCACCTATTATTAATATATATTTTTTTAATTTCTTATCAAATATTCTATTATATAATGTTAAAAACCAGATGCTAAATATTATTAAAAAAGTATATGTTATCTGTGATTGCATAAAACTTTATCCTTTCTTTACTGCGTGAAGCACTACTCTACATTTGTTATTGTTAACACAAGTTGATAATGTTAAATTACTATTTTCTTATGAATTTTTTTACTATCTACTCTTTCTTAGATTAGTTCGGCAGCCGTTTTTCCTGTAATGACATAGTGCTATTTACTATTTACTTCTCCTATCTTATACTCAAAATCTGATGCACCAGATTTTGCTTTAAACATTACCTTTAAATACTTCATTATTTTTCTCCTATTAATTTATTATTTTCATCTATATTCTGAATTCCTATAATATTTTTATCACAAATAAGTATTTCTAATTGTCTTCTTGCAGTTTGATTTAATTTTTCTATTCTTTCTTTTTGACTTATATTATTATCAATCATACTGGCATTTAATACTTCAAGATTACTTAACACTACTAAATGTAGAATGTCTGTGTAATCTCTTATATTTCCGTTTATATTAGGATTTTTCTCTCTCCATTCTTTAGCTGTCATACCAAATAAAGCAACATTTATAACATCTGCTTCATTTGCATACACAAATATTTTTTGCTTTTCTGTTAAATTAGGAACAATGTGTTCTTTAATACTATCGGTATGAATTTTATAATTAGTTTTAGATAAGCTTCTTCTTACAGACCATTCAATTTTTTCTTGATAACTTTCATTATATTTTAATCTTTCAAATTCTTTAATTAAATATAATTTAAAAGCAGGATCAATCCATGAGGCAAACTCTAATGCAATATCAGGATGTGCAAATGTTCCACCATTATATTTTCCACGCTTGCTTACAAAGCCTTTTGAATTTGTCATATTTATCCACCTAGATGGACTCATTGTAAATGATTGACTAGCGGCATCATTTTTAAACTCGCGGGATTCCGCTAGTTTAAAATTATCGTTAAATAATTCTTCCCACAAACAATAAAAATCAAAAGAACTTTTATTACTCATCCACTTTATAATAACATCTCCAGGATTTGTATCATTTTTGTATCTAGCTAAATCAGTCAATGAAATATAATCTACTCCATCAATTCTCATCACATCAATAAGCTTATCCTTTACATTTATTTGTGTAGTGATTTTGTTATTCATATTCATTTTCTCCTTTCATTATATTCTATTTTCAAAACGTTTCTAGTTCAAATTAATTTTTAATATTCCAAAATTTATACTACATACTAATAACTAGGTTAAATTTTTTCCAAAAAAAGTATCCAAACTGTATCTAAATGCTATTGTTAAATATTTCAAAATACTAGAATTCTTATTTTATTGGATATTTTTTATATCTTACAACTATAAACAAATGGCATAATGTAATTTGTTTTGAACTATTTTAAAGAAGGTATAAGCTTCTTCAGATTTTTTATCATAATCCACACTAGTTGTAATAAAAATATCTGTAATTTTTTGATAAGCCATTCTTTCACTTGTACGAATTACTTCTATACGTTCTAATAATTCATCAAAATATCTTGTGTCAAATCTATTACCATTAATAAATCTATCATCATTTAGAGTAAATCCTTTTACCATATATTCTTTTATTATTTTATTAGCCCAACTTCTAAATTTTATTGCAGTTTTGGAATTAACTCTAAACCCAATAGAAATAATCATATCTAAATTATAGTAGTCTCTTTTTCTTGAAACTTTTCTATTTCCTTCAAGTTGAACTTGTTCCAAAATGGAACAAGTTGAATTTTTATCTAATTCTTCATCATTATATATATTGTTAATATGTTTTACAATTTCAGGTCTTTGAACATTAAATAAATTTGCAATCGCATTAGCATTTAACCAAACATTATCTTCTTTCAAAATAACTTCTACTTTTGAATTTCCTTCTTCATCTTCATAAAATATAATATTATTTTCATTTCCAATTAAATCTTCATTCATATATATCACATCCGCTCAAATTAATTTTTATTTAATATATATTTCCACATACCACCTAATATGCTATGAGTAAACATATTCTCCTCAAACAACCTTCTTAAATTTTTTCTATTTTTTTGATTAAAATTAGTGTTTTTTTATAAAAATTATACTTTTTTTATAGGCACTGAACAGTTGATTTTCGCCCAAATATAAAGCTTTATTTAAGTTTTAGAACGCATACACATTCAACGTGCCATGTTCATTAATTATGAATAGTTGCTTTTTATATGTTTTGGTATAACTGACTACTATATAATAAACATTCTTAATGGTTGATTGTTTATTATGTATATATCAAATTTTTACTCTTAATATTATAATTCTCTATGCATTTTATCTATTTTATTTATATAAATCATTATTACTCATACCATACTACAGCTTTTTCTCATATATAAATGCTTTTTCAGTATATCCATTTCCAAGTTGTCCTATTTCTTTATTTTCTACTATTGTTTCATATACTTTTTGGCATCCTAATTTTTCATAAAATTTATAATTGCAAGACTCATCTGTTACTATTTGAAGATTCTTCATATTATCTTTTTTAGCAAGTTCAAATACATCAAGCAATAATTTTTTGCCTATTTTCTTTCCCCTATAAGCTTCATCAACTATTAATATAGAAATCTCTCCGTCAAAATAATTTTTTAATTCTTCAGGAATATAATTATAATTAGATTCATATTCTTTAAATGCTTTTAAGTTTTTTATACTTTTGCTTTTATATAATTTATTTTTTATAAAACCATAAATTTTTTTAGAAACCATATGTTTATTTGAATTTTCTTTTGAATAACCACAAAATCCTATAAGTTTATTTCCTGATTTATATGTTATTATCTTTTCGCTTTCTTGTAGAACATCTAATAAATATATCCAAGCACAAATATCATTATCTGCTCCTGCTTCTTTTTTTCCTAAATTCCATTCCTTACTTAATAATTTTACTGCTTGTTTCATATCTTTTATAGTCATAATTATTACCTCTTATTTTATTTTTAATTTTTATTATTATACAATTCAATTATACAACACATACCACCTAATATGGTATGTGAAAACATATTCTCCTTAAACAACCTCCTTAAATTTTTGATAGGCACTGAACAGTTGATTTTTCTTGAAATATAAAGCTTTATTTAAGTTTTAGAACGCATACACACTCAACGTGACATGTTTGTTAATTATGAATAGTTGCTTTTTATATGTTTTGGTATAACTGACTATGTTCTGACATACAAACTGAAATAATATAATGTGTATTATACATATATCAATTTTTATTTAAATTAATTAAAACTATATTCTCTTATTTCACAATTATCTGGCAAATATTTTTCCACCTGTCCATCTTCTGGCAATTCATTAAAATAAAAATGAATTGCTCTAGCTACGCCACCATGTGTTACTAAAAGTATATTTTGACCTCTATATTTTTTCTTGATTTCATCTAAAAATAAATTAACCCTTTTAAATAATTCTGGAACTGTTTCTAAATTATCGATTTTAATTTTAGAATAATAATTCCAATATTCCGTATAATAAAAATTATCTATTTTCGTATTTGTTAAAACTCCACAATTTCTTTCTTCTATTCGATCATCATATATTACTTTTATCTTATTAGAATTTATAATATCACAGGTATGTCTTGTTCTTAAAAGTGGTGAACAAATAATCAAATCTATATTTAAATTTTTAATTTTTTTAGATGCTTCCTGTGCTTGTTTTATTCCAATATTATTTATATCTTCATTTAATAATTTTCCATTATATATATCTAATCTATTACTATCTGTGTTTCCATGTCTAATTACATATAACTTCATTGTTACTTTTCCTCCTTATATCATTTTTGTAAAGTGTGTATATTCCTGTAAGTAATAAAATAAAATCACCTAATACCATGAACCAACTATGGTAATAAATATAATAAGAGCCGTATAAAATTCCCGTTGTTATTCCAGATATTCTAACTAATTTCATATTTGATTGCCATAGACAATATGATCTAATCATTGAACCAATTGTTGGTAATAGCGAAACCCACCCTGTCCATGAAAAATAACAATTTATCATAATTATTCCTTCAAAAATAAATAGTATTATTAAATATACAGATTTACTAAATTTATTTTTATTTATGAATATAAAAGTCCTTATTAAATTTATTATACTTAAAATTGCACCTGTAAAAGCAGATATTAAAAAATCATATATTGTTTCAAAAAAGCAATTTAATGATTGAACATATAATGACTTTTTTCTATCTTTAATACATATACTAATACACACTGCTAATAATGCTAAAATACTAAATACCATTTTTTATTTCTCCTATAATCTCTACTTTTTATTTTGTTTAGTCAACCCATACCACCTAATATGGTATGAGTAAATATATTCTCCTCAAACAACCTCCATAAAATTTTATCATTTTTTTATAAAAATAAGTGTTTTTTATCAAAAATATGCTTTTTTTTGATAGGCACTGAACAGTTGATTTTCGCCCAAATATAAGGTTTTATTTAAGATTTAGAACACATACGCATTCAACATGACTCGTATGTGGAAACATATCCACTGGAGTAATGCTATAAACCGTATATTTTTCTTCAAGTAATTTCAAATCTCTAGCAAGCGTTGCAGGATTGCAACTTACATATCCAATTTTTTTAGGATTAAAATCTAAAATATAATCTATACTTTTTTTATCAAGACCTCTTCTAGGTGGATCCACTACAATTACATCAGGATTTATTTTTCTATCTTTAAACTCAATTATCTTATCTTCAACACTTCCTGCTATATACTCTGCATTTGATACACCGTTTTCCTTTATATTTAAATTTGCCATATCTACCGCAGTTTTTTCTATCTCTATCCCATACACTTTTTTAACATTCTTACTTAAAAATATTCCAATAGAGCCAACTCCACTATATAAATCAAAAAGAACATCGTTATCTTTTAGTTTCAATCCTTCTTTTAAAGTTGAGTATAGCACCTCTGCTTGTTGTGTGTTTACCTGAAAAAATGACTTTGGAGATATGAAGTATTTGAAATCACCAATATAATCTGTTATATACTTTTCCATACCATATACTTGTTTTACTTCTTTTCCAAGTATTTCATTTGTATTACTTAAATTTAAGTTTAAAAATATATTTTTTATATTATCATTTTTCTCGACTAGATTATTTACAACACTTCTCATTCTAAAATCTGATAACAAATTTTTGTTATTTACAACTATTACTATCATAATCTCACCTGTATGATAGCCTCTACGTATTAATATATGCCTTATATCACCCGATTTATTTTCATCATTATATCCTTTAAATCCTGCTTTTACAAGTTCATCTAATACATTTTTTGCTAGCATATCTATTACTCTATTTTGAATATAGCAACAATTATTCTCAACTATATCATGGCTATTTTTTCTGTAAAAACCAATAACAGTTTTTCCATCTACACATCTTACAGGATATTGTACTTTGTTTCTATAGTAATAGGGCATACCCATTCCAATTACATTATCTATTTTTAAATACTCTACTTTTTGTTTATCAAGTAAATTTTTAACCATTTGTTTTTTTAAGTGAAGCTGCATATCATAAGATATATTCTGAGCCATACAACCTCCACAATATTTAAAAGCACTACAAAATGGCTCTTCTCTATAGCTACTTTTTACAAGTATTTTTTCAACTTTTGCTATAGCATATGATGATGCAACCTTTATGATTTTAGCCCTGACTTTTTCAGTAGCTATAGCATCTGGTACAAATATAACTATACCATCTTGCTTTGCAATCCCTTCAAAGGCAGAGCCATTATCAATTATTTCTAAATCCACTATATCATTTTTCTTTAACATTTATTCTCCTTGTCTTATTTTATCTAATACTTCTTGTAATTTTTGTTGATTATTTTGTAATTCATCAAGTTTTACATTATAACTACTTTCTATATCTTTTCTTTCATATACAAGATTTGAAATTATTTTGTTTTCATTATTTTCATCAGCTAAATTTATATTTATAGTCTGTATCGCGTTATCCTTTACAAATACAATTACGCTACACTGTTTTGCCCATTTAATATATGATGTAATATCAGAGTCATCAAAATTTGCAGATATTTGTGTTAATACTTGCGATTTATTCTCACTCTTTATTTCTGAACTTACTTTTGTAATTTTATTATCATATTCAAAATTTGAATTAGTATAATTTTTACTTTCCGCAAAAACTCTTGTTATCATTGTATTTCCAACATATATATTATTGCTATCTACAACGCTTATATCAGTATTGTTATCAATTTTATTCGTATCACATGCTACATTTTCTATTGGATAAAAAAACATATATGGTGCTGTAAATATAGCAATGAATAAAGCAAGCCCTTTTTTCTGACTTTTTTTTATATTAGTATTCTTAAAAGTTATCTTGTAGTTAAAGAAGTACGAAATGACTGCTGATAAAGCAATACATATACAAATATATGTTACAGTAATCCATGAACTACATGGGTTATATGCAATATTTGTAAATGCTCCATCTGGATTTAGTTTTGAGGCGCCTAAAAGAATAATTCCACCTACAAAATCAGCAACAATCCCATATATTAGCATTTTAAATATACTCCTTTTATATATTTTCTTTATATCTGCAATCTTAAAGAAAATACATGCAATTATAAGTACTAAAGTATATACTAAAAAATTAACTGGTAAAATCATAAACCAAATCAAAGGACTGGCTACTAGTAATAACCATATTGGAAGCACTAAACTATACATTTTATTTTTCATATCTACACCCTCTTATGCAAATAATTATACCATATAAAACAATTAATATTCAAGCATTTGAAAATTATTTTTTATTTTATTATTTGATTTAAGTAACTAATTATAATTTTTAGAATATAGTATATTAAGTAAATCAAAAATTTACTTGAAACAAAAGGAGTGTTATATATGTGCAACCTTAATGATAGTAAAACTCTTTTATGGATTGCAATACTTATTCTTATAGTTTATGCCTGTAGTAGAGATAATTCATCTAGACCAATGAACTTCGATACTTTCTTTAAAGTATAGATAGTTCATCACCTTTTACATAGGTGCAAGTACTTATATAAAGCGAGGTGAATTAAAATGGATGAAAGATGCGGATGCGGATGTGGATGCGGATGCAACAACAACTGTGGATGTGGATTCGGAGGCGGATTCGGTGGTGGAAACTGCTGCTGCATATGGATCGTACTTATAATCATAGTTCTTTGCTGTTGTTGCTGCTAATAAATAGCACATATAATAATACATAGTAATATTTACTATAAAAGCTCGGGAAACCGAGCTTTTGATTATAACATTTTTCTTAAAAATTCACCTGTATAACTTTCTTCACACTTTGCAATTTGTTCCGGAGTTCCTGATGCAACTAGAGTTCCTCCATTATCTCCTCCATCTTTACCTAAATCAACAATATAGTCGGCTGACTTTATTACATCTAAATTATGCTCAATCACAACTAATGTATTATTTTGATCAGTAAGTCTTTGAAGTATTTTAATTAATTTATTTACATCATCCATATGAAGTCCTGTCGTTGGCTCATCTAAAATGTATAAAGTTTGACCAGTTGCTCGTTTTGAAAGTTCAGTTGCAAGTTTTATTCTTTGGGCTTCTCCTCCAGATAATGTTGTAGAAGATTGACCAAGTTTTATATATCCAAGACCAACGTCCATTAAAGTTTCTAGTTTTGTCCTAATTTTAGTTACGTTTTTAAAGAATTCTAAGGCTTCTTCAACAGTCATATCAAGTACATCTGCTATACTCTTTCCTTTATATTTTACCTCTAAAGTTTCTCTGCTATATCTTTTTCCTTTACATACTTCACATGGTACATATACATCAGGTAAGAAATGCATTTCAATCTTAATAATTCCATCACCAGAACACGCTTCACATCTTCCTCCTGGTACATTAAAACTAAATCTACCCTTTTTATATCCTCTAAGTTTAGCTTCATTTGTAAGTGAAAATAGTTCCCTTATTTGATCAAACATTCCAGTATATGTTGCAGGATTAGATCTTGGTGTTCTTCCAATTGGAGACTGATCAATATTTATTACTTTATCTATTTTATCAAGACCTAATATTTTGTCATGTTTACCGACATGATATCTACTTTTATTTATTTTATTATTTGCCTCTTTATACAAAATATCATTTACCAAAGTAGATTTACCACTACCTGAAACTCCTGTAACGCAAGTAAAATTACCAATTGGAATTTTTACATTTATCTTCTTTAGATTATGCTCCTTTGCGCCCTTTATTTGAATATATCCTTTATCCTGTTTACGTCTTTTTGATGGAACTTCAATTTTTAACTTTCCACTTAAATATTTTCCAGTAATTGATTCTTCACATTTTAATATTTCTTTTGGAGTTCCTGCAAATACTACATTTCCTCCATTAATACCGGCTTTTGGTCCAATATCTACGATATAGTCAGCTTCTCTCATAGTATCTTCATCATGTTCAACTACAATTAAAGTATTTCCTAAATCTCTCATTTTCTTTAGTGAACTTAGTAATTTTTCATTATCTTTTTGATGAAGTCCAATACTTGGTTCATCAAGTATGTAGAGCACACCTGTAAGTCCAGAACCTATTTGTGTTGCAAGCCTTATTCTTTGGGCTTCTCCTCCAGATAATGTTCCAGCAGCCCTAGAAAGTGTTAAATATTCAAGTCCAACATCTATTAAAAAGCCAAGCCTACTATTTAATTCTTTTACAATTTGCTCAGATATAATTTTATTTTTATTAGAAAACTTTTCATATACTTTATTTATATAACTTTTTATAGCCACAATATTCTTATTGCAAAGTTCATATATATTTAAATCTCCCACAGTTACTGATAAACTTTCCTTTTTTAGTCTTGCTCCATCACAAGCATTGCAATGACTAGATGACATGAAACCTTCGTAAAAAGCTTTCATTCCTGGAGATTTTGTTTCTGCAAATCTTCTTTGAAGAGTATTTATAACACCCTCAAATTCTGCTTCAAATTCTCTTTTCATTGTTCTACCATTGTGTTTAAACTTTATTATTTCTCCATTACTACCATATAGAAGTATATTCATAAAGTCTTTTGGTAAATCCTTTAATTTAGTATCAATATCTATACCATAATGATTACAAAGTCCTTCTAAATACATTTTACTCATACTATCTATTACCATACCTGCTGCAGACCAACCTTGTATTGCACCATAGTCAGATAGCTTCTTTTCTTTATTTGGCATTATTTTTTCAGGATCAATTCTTAGTATTTCTCCAAGGCCAGTACATGCAGGACATGCTCCAAATGGACTATTAAATGAAAACATACGTGGTGTTAATTCATCTAAACTTATCATACAATCTGGACATGCATAATTTTGACTAAAAAGTACTTCTCGTTTCCTAGTTAAATTTTCAATCAATACTAAATTATTTGAGTAGTTTGAAGCAAGTTCTACTGAATCTGCAAGCCTATTTCTTATACTATCTTTTACAACTAATCTATCAACAACTACTTCAATTGTATGCTTTTTTTGCTTATCCAGAGCAGGTGTTTCTTCAGATAAATCATAACCAATTCCATCAACTCTTACTCTTGTATATCCGTCTTTTAGTATTCTTTCAAATAATTTTATATATTCTCCCTTTTTCTCCCTTATTACAGGAGCCATAACAATTATTTTTGTACCATCCTCTAATGTTAAAATTTGATCTACAATCTCATCTACAGTTTGTTTTTTTATTCTTTTTCCACACTTTGGACAATGTGGAACACCAACTCTTGCATATAGCAGTCTTAAATAATCATATATTTCAGTTACTGTTCCCACCGTAGAACGTGGATTTTTTGAAGTAGTTTTCTGATCAATTGAAATTGCAGGAGATAACCCTTCAATATACTCTACATCTGGTTTTTCCATAAGTCCTAAAAATTGTCTTGCATAGGAAGATAATGATTCAACATATCTTCTTTGACCTTCTGCATATATAGTATCAAAAGCAAGTGAACTTTTACCACTTCCAGAAAGACCAGTAAATACCACTAACTTATTTCTAGGTATCTCTAAATCAACATTTTTTAAATTATTCTCTTTTGCTCCTTTTATTATTATTTTATCATTCATAACATTACTTCCTTATTTATATATAACAAAACATCTGTTATAATGTATATTATACATTATAAACAGATGTTTGTCAATTATTAACTTGTTTTTTCTTTTACAACAAAATAACCTATTCTTAGATATTGATTACTACAATACTTAGATGTTACTTTTACAAGTTCAGAGTTATCTACCATAGCAAGAATTTCAACTTCTTCAAAACAAGGCTGATAAAGCCATCCCATCTTTGAAAACCATTTACCATTTTTATTTTTTCTTGAAAAGTGAAAAATACCTTTTCTAAAATTTTTTGTATCTTTTGGAACAAACAAAACTTGAATCAAATACTCATTATCATTTACAGTAATTTCATCATCAATTCCATACTTGCGAAATTCTATTTTCAAATTGTGCAAATCCTCACTAACTTTTAATATAAAATTCTCTTTAGATAAATAATTGGTATTTTCAAAAGTAGTAAACCCCGGAATATATAAATTTGTTCTTGATGGTGCCGGTTCCATAATTCCAAGAGAATATGCATAGCAATTAATATTTTCACACACTTTTTTTGTTAATTCTTTTATCTCAAAATCATTATTAAATAACTCTTTTTCGTTAACAATCGATCTTTTAATCATATTAAGCCGATATTCAGTAATCATATTAACTCCTCCAAATACATAACATTTTACAAAATTATATCATAATAGTTAGAAAGAGTAAATAGTTTACCATAATTTTAATAATTGTAATAATAAATTTTACATAAGCTTTTACTATTTTACATATTCATCTAAAGCTTTTGTCCTATATTCTAAAACTGGCATTTTGTCTGTTGTAGTAAAACCAGGCTCAGCATTTATAACATCTGGAATACGATTTACAATAGTAGAACATGTAAGTCTTACAGTATCTGGTTTTGGTATTGAAACTATAGTATCAGGTTCACCGCATATCATCCATTCATTTTTGTCATACTCATCAGGTCCATATACTTTACCTATACATTCGGTTTCTATATCAATTCCTTCTCTTGTTTTAGTGGTAACTACTGCTGACATACCAGTTGCATTTCCAGCTGGTATATCCATACCTAATGTTGTTGAATGTAAATCAGATCTATATGTTTTTGGAAGAGTAACCTGAGTTTGTGATGTGATATGTAATCCTAGACGAGAAGCAAGCCAGCCATTAACGTTCCACATGTATGAGGGTAAATATTTACCACTCTCAATTAACTCTTCTCTTTTACTGTCACTTATTCTATCGATAGAAGCAATGTTTGCATCAAACTCACTTAAACTAAGTCCTGCTCCATGTGCCCTAGCAAGTGCTATACCATAATCTTCTACGTTATAACTTGAGCTTCCTTTTATTTTTGTTATATTATGAGTAGCTCCTGAAATTGTTGCAATTAAATTTCCCCAGAACACATCTTGATATCCACTTCCACAAAGCGTACACCCAGTTCTCTTTGCTAAGTCATCTAATTCTCTTGTCATAACCGGAGTAGAATTTATCGGATAAAAAGCTTCTTCACATGTTGAAATAGCATTTATACCAAGTTTAGCACATAATTTAAAAGCTTCATACACATCTGACATCAAACTCATAGTCGTTATTATACAAATATCTGGTTTTTCATTTGTTAATACTTTTTCTGCCTCTTTAACATCATAAATAGTTATCCCTTTATTTTCACATTCCATAATACTAGAAATATCTTTTCCTATTTTATTTTTATCAACATCAAATGCAGCAACAATCTCAGCACCTTTATCGTATATATATTTCATTATATATGATGACATTTTTCCACAGCCATACTGTGCAACCTTTATTTTTCTATCCATTATAACCATACCTCCTAAAAATATTTATATTTATATTTACAATTAATTTATACTTTAAATTATTATTCTAATATTTTAAAAATTTATACTTTATTTTTGGTATTGATTTTTTAATACAACTTTAACTCCGTTTAAATTTTCTTTTTGAGTTTCGTCTATATTATTTTCCTTAACATATATTTGAACAGTATCATAAAAACTTATATCATCAAAGTCTATTTCTTTACCATTATTGTCTATAAATTTACAATTAGATCCTATATTTACAACAACTAGCCTGTCATTTAATAAATTTGTATGTTTATATTTTACATTTGAAGTTATAACCTTAAGTTCAACCTTTCTTACTGCACTACTAATATTTTTTACTTCTCCGATTACAAAAGTTTTGGTATTGTCTGAATATAAATCTTTTCTATTATTAATAAACCAAATTATGCCAAGCACTAAAGAAAGTATGACTACTCCAACTACAGCAATTTTTAATATCTTATGCCTTGATAAAAAATTACTAAATACTCGAAGCAATATTAAAGCAACAATAATACATCCAATTATTATTAATAATTCAGGATCCATAAATTGTTGTGCTATCATTTTTAATGTTTCCACTATTTATCTACTCCTTTCATACTAAGGCTAACTTTTCCTTTTGCCTTATCAATTCCTATTACCTTAACCTTTACTATATCTCCTACTGCTACCTCTTCCATTGGATTTATAATATATTTATCACTAATCTCAGATATATGAACCAAACCATCATTCTTTATTCCAACATCTACAAATGCTCCAAAATCAACTACATTTCTGACAGTTCCTGTAAGTATCATTCCTTCAGTTATATCATCAATACTTAACACATCACTTTTTACAACAATTTTTGGCATTTCATCTCTTGGATCACGGCCTGGCTTTTTTAGTTCTGTAACAATATCTTGCATTGTAAGACTACCTATGTTCAAAGTTTTAGAAATATTATCAATATTTACATTATCTAGTTTAGATATAACCTCCCCCATATTCTTAGTAGTTAAATTTTTAATATTGAAACCTAAATTACTAATTAATTCTTCTGCTTTTTCATATGACTCAGGATGAACCATTGTATTGTCTAAAATATTCTTTGATTCTGGTACTTTTAAAAAGCCTGCGCACTGTACAAATGCTGCTTTTCCAAGTTTTGGAACCTTAAGGAATTCCTTTCTTGAATTAAATTTACCATTTTCCTCTCTATATTTTACAATATTAGTTGCTACCTGTTTATTTACCCCTGAAACATACGAAAGCAAAGATGGTGTAGCAGTATTTATATCAACGCCTACATTATTTACAACGTTTTCAACTACTCCAGTTAAAGATTCGTCTAATCTTTTTTGATTAACATCATGTTGATATTGACCAACTCCAATACTTTTTGGATCAATTTTTACAAGTTCTGCAAGTGGATCTTGAAGTCTTCTTGCAATTGATATAGCCCCTCTTATAGATACATTAATATCAGGGTATTCTTTTGTTGCAAGTTCAGATGCAGAATATACTGACGCTCCTGCCTCACTTACAATTGCATAATATACTTTTTTATCTATTTTCTTTATAACCTCAGCTATAAACTTTTCAGACTCACGAGAAGCTGTACCATTTCCAAGTGCTATAATGTTTACATTATACTTATTTATTAATTCAATCATTGATTTTGTAGCGCCTACAATATCATTTTGTGGTTGGGTTGGATAAATTGTTGTATAATCAAGTAATTTACCTGTATCATCTATTATTGCTATTTTACATCCTGTTCTATATGCTGGATCAAATCCCATTACCACTACATTTTTTATAGGTGGTTGCATAAGTAAGTTTTTAGCATTTACACCGAAAACTTCAATTGCTTTCTCTGAGGCTTCTTCAAATAATTCTCCTCTTATCTCTCTTTCAATTGATGGCTTTATAAGCCTTTTATATGAATCCTCAATACACAAAATTAAGTCATCTTTAAATATACTGTCACCTTTTAAAGTTTCTCTTTCCAAATATTTAAGAACACTTTCTTCATCCAAATCAAGCTTAACTTTAAGTACTTTTTCTTTTTCACCTCTTGTTATAGCAAGTATTCTATGAGATGGTATTTTCTTAATTTCTTCACTAAAATTATAATACATATCATAAACAGTTGATTCATCTTTATTTACAGCAGTTGTTACTAATTTACCTGTCCTATATGTTATTCCTCTTATCTTCTTTCTATACTTTGCATTATCTGATATATCTTCTGCAATGATATCTAAAGCTCCATTTATACATTCTTCTACTGTTTCTAATCCTTTTTCTTTATTTATATATTTTGTAACTATTTCATCTTTATTTCCATCTTTTACAGTTTGAGAAATAATAAGTTTTGCAAGTGGTTCAAGCCCTTTCTCTTTTGCAATTGTTGCCCTTGTTCTTTTTTTCTGCTTATATGGTCTGTACAAATCTTCTACTTCTGTTAAGATTGAAGCGTTTAAAATGCTATTTTTTAGCTCCTCTGTAAGTTTTCCCTGTTCATCAATAAGGCGAATAACCTCATCCTTCCTAGCCTCTAAATTTCTTAAATATATTAATCTATCATTTAACTTTCTTAAAACTTCATCACTTAAGTTTCCAGTCACTTCTTTTCTATATCTAGCTATAAAAGGAATTGTATTTCCTTCGTCTATTAACTTTATTGTATTTCCTATTTTATTTTTTTCAATGTTTAATTCTATTGATAATTCATCTATAATTTTTTCCATTTTTATACCCCTTAAAACTTATATTTAGATTATATATTAAAGAAAATCTTTTTTCAATACATCAATAAAAAGTATCGAAAAAAGATTTTTAATTTTATATTTTAATTAGATTTATAATTAATTATATACAATATATAAATTTTAATTGCTATTTTATATACAATCTTACACGAAATCCTACATATCCATCACCATTATTATTATATCCAGTATAGCCATATGAAACTGGATAGATACTACCAGAACAATAACTACTTGCTCTAAAGTCCTCCATATATATATTTATGCAAAATAAAAACTAAATATTGTTTAATTTAAATATAATCTACGAAAACATAACTATTTTTACTTTAATATTATTTTATTTGCATCCATATAATTCTTAATATACGTTTCTATCTTGCCATCAGCAGGCATATATTTATCTTCAAATTTATATGTGTATTTATTATCAACAATATCAAATTTTATATAGAACGAATGATATGATCCACTTTTAGATATTTCTTCAAAATTTATATTAAAATCACTAAATCTATCCATAAACTTAAAGTCAATAGTATTAGCATAATTAAGAAAACCATTCATATAATTAATAACATATTCTAAATCATCATACGATTTTATATTGAATGCCCCACTCATACAACTATTTTCAACTGAGTGACAATACTTATCGTTATAACCAATCATTTTATTGTATTCTGAAATATAATAATCAAAAGCTCTATATGTAAAATCATCTGATAATTTATAAGTATATTTAAAACAAGAATCATCTATTCCACTTGTACATTCAAGGACTGATTTAACTGAAAATGTCAAATCAGTTCCTTTAATTCTAAAAGTAATTGTTTTTATTTCCTTATTTTCTTTGTCAAAATCAATTTTTTCTGATACTTTTTCATATTTATTTTTCAAATTGCAAGAATACTCTTTACCATTAAAATCGTATTTAAGATTATCAACATAATCTATAAACTCCTCATATTTATGTAGTTCACCATTATAGCGACTAAAAGTTTTCTTTATAAAATTGACTACTAGCACCCCAACACAAATAAAAATAGCTAAAACAAAAATAATTAAGATAATTAATAAACTCTTTTTATTTTTACGTTTAGAACTACTCGTTTGTCTTTGTTCATTTTGACCTTCAAGTTTAGTTTCACAATTTTTATAATCCATAATGAAAATTTCTCCTCTCCTACAATAATAATTATATATATTTTTTTAAAATTTGTCTATATCCCCACTTTATTTTTCTTCAATTCGTAATAGAATGTTATTCTACTCCGAATAATAACTATTTAATTACACAATGATTAACTATAGCTGATTTAATATTTCATTTATATTGTTCTCTAATACTTTATCTTTAGGATATATTTCACTTAAAAACATCATCTTCTCTTTTACAACGTTAATATATTTGTTACAATCCTCATTCATATACCTTAAATACTTAAATAAATCAATATATATTTTACAGGCATACATTATTTGTGCACTGTTATATTTATTATTTTTTAAAATAATATCTGCATTATTTAATTTATTTTCTATAACATTTTTTATCTCATTATTTAAAACTATCTTTTTTTCTTCATCATTAATTTGATTTACTTGATTAAAAAGTAAGTCTAAATATGTAGAATACTCAATATCCAAACTTTTTCTATAGCTAAATTCATAAGGATCTAACATAACCCTTTTTTCATTTTTATTAACTACTTCTATTTGAGATGTTAAATTCAAATTTTCGTCTGTATAAATTGGAATATTCATATATAACGCAAACCAAGCTCTAAGAGATAATACTATGGTAAAAATTGCAAATATCCCTGCTAATATATATGATATATAACTTACGTATTTATTTATATAATTACTATCTTTTGTATTATTAAAATCTAAAATTGCAATTAAAATTCCAAACACATATATTCCAAGCATATACGAAAAGTTAAGATCTACAAATGAGTGTAAAACAAAAATTAAATATGCAAACTTTATATAACTATTTTTAGATTTTATTATTACATATACTAAAAGAACTACTGTTATACTAAAGCCTATAATTCCCGCCTCAACCAAAATTTGCAAAAATGAACTATGAACCTCAGTTGAACTATACTCCTTAGTCTTTACCTGTTCATATATGTTATTAAATCCTTCTCCTCCTGTACCTATAACAAAATTTTTTATACTTTTAGTAGCTATTTTAAGTGCATCAAAATAATATGTAATTCTATCTGATGTACTCGTAGAGCCTGCAAATAAATCTTTAAATCTATATATCATTTCATTTGGAATTAAAACATAATCTAATTTTTCTTTCTTGCTATTTAAGTATAAATTATTTAAAGCTATTTCTCCTTTATCACATTTAATATACATCTTTAAATATTTAACATTATTATCCAAATTAAACTCATATTTAAAGTTGCCACTGACATTATCATAATAATTAAATACTTTTATATTTTCTTCATTTCCATTATTTTCAATTTTATTTAAACTTATACTGTATCTTATATCACCTTTTCCTACTACACTAAATACTATTAAATTGTTATTTTCTTTTATATTATTTAAAATTATATATTTAGAATTCATATTATTTGTATCTTTAATAATTAATGATTTTGTGTATGATATAGCTATAACGCAATATACTGCACTTAATAATATAAAAAGAGAAAATATAATTATTTTATAATTTTTGTTTAATTTACTGTTTATTTTTTTCTTTAATTTATTTAAATATATATTGTATAAAATTAAAATCATAAACCTAAAAACAAATGATAGTAATATGAATATTAAAAATATTGCATACACTCTTTGACTTAGCATATTTTTATACATCAAACTAGAATATATGCCAGTTATACCAGCTAATGGTATGTATATTAAAGCATCTTCTACTATATTTTTTCTGTTTATAACAAAATATAGTATAGCTGAAATTATGCAAAGTAAAATTACAGTCCTACATCCTGTAAGAATAATTGTAGATAATAGTATAAAAATAGCTACATACAAGACTGAATTTACCCAAATATTTTTCTTTTTATGTATAAAATGATTAGCAAAAATAACAGATATCATACATAAAATTGCAAGCACATTTGCATATTGGAGAGTTCCTGACATTCTAGTATAATCTCTATCTAAATATCCAGAATCAAAATATGTTAAGAAGTTTTCAAGATATCTACTTCCAACAGCATCTACACTTAGTATGCACTGCAAAAGTGTAATTGCAATTATTGTATATACATATTTTTTTTTATTATCTGAATTTTTAACTATCGTATAAACAAAGTATAAGCCAAAATACCTTACTGCCTCATATATACTACTATTTAAATCAGCGTAGTTATTAAATATAATTGGTAATACATAACTAAATGAAAGCAACAGAAGTAATATTGAAATTATATCTATTGCGTAATTTTTGTTTTTTACATTATTGTAAATTAAAATAATTATCCTTACTAATGAAATTATTGATACGCCCATACTTACTAAGAGTATATCTGATTTATAAAATCCACCTTTAAACAAGGATAACATTACAAGTAAAATAACTAATATATAATCAATTACTTTATTTACAAAGTTTATTCTTTTCATGGTTTCACCTAAGCAAATTATACCATAACACTTATTTTCTTACAAGAATTTGAAAATTTTATTTGATAAAATTAAATAATTTTTATTGAATTAAAAACTGAGTTGAGAAAAAGTCGGGAAAACAAAAAAATAGAGCCAAGCTAAAATTTTGAACTCCGCTTGGTTCTAAGTGTTTGGTGCCCCAGAAGCGATTCGAACGCCCGACCCACGGCTTAGAAGGCCGTTGCTCTATCCAACTGAGCTACTGGAGCATGTATATGTTATACTCAACACTTTTAAAAGTATAACATATTAAAGCTAAAAAATCAATACTAAAATTAAATTTTCTACTATTTTTTGCTAAATTTTTCTTCTAAGTATTCATCGTATGTCATTCTCTTATCTATTACACCATCATCTGTTAATTCAATTATTCTATTTGCAACAGTCTGTATAAATTGATGATCATGAGATGTAAATATCATTTCAGCATTACTACGTATTAAACCATTATTAAGTGCTGTAATACTTTCTAGATCTAAATGGTTAGTAGGTTCATCTAAAAATATTAAATTTGGATTTTCAAGCATACATCTTGATAACATACATCTTGCTCTTTCTCCACCTGATAAAACATTTACCTTTTTTAAAGACTCCTCACCAGAAAATAGCATCCTACCTAAGAAACTACGTATAATTGTTTCATCATTTATACCATATGCTTCTGCAATCCATTCTACTATAGACTTATCGGAATTAAAATAATCATCGTTTGCCTGTGGTAAATATGATGCCTTTATAGTTTTTCCAAAAGTAACTTTTCCCTTATCTTGTTTTATTTCTCCTGCAAGTATTCTAAAAAGACATGTTTTAGCTAAAGAATTATCACCAAGTAAAACAATTTTATCTCCTTTTAAAACTTTAAATGAAACATTTTTTAAAAGTTGTACACCGTCTATTTGTTTTGAAATGTTATCTACATCTAAAATTTCTTTACCAGATGGTCTTTCTGGTTTGAATTCTATAAATGGATATCTTCTTGTAGATGGTTTTATCTCATCTAACTGAATTTTTTCTAATGTTTTCTTTCTTGAAGTTGCTTGTTTTGATTTTGAAGCATTAGCACTAAATCTTCTAATAAAATCTTCTAATTCTTTTATTTTTTCTTCTTTCTTTTTGTTAGCATCTTTCATTTGTTTTAGTGCAAGTTGACTTGATTCATACCAAAAATCATAATTTCCAACATATAATTTTATTTTTCCATAATCTACATCTAAAATATGTGTACATACTTTATTTAAAAAATATCTATCATGAGATACAACTATTACTGTATTTTCAAAATTTATTAAAAACTCTTCTAACCATGCTATTGCAGATATATCTAAATGGTTAGTTGGTTCATCTAAAAGCAAGATATCAGGATTTCCAAACAAAGCTTGGGCTAAAAGTACTTTTACCTTTTCATTTCCATTTAATTCCCTCATATATTTATCATGAAGTGATACATCAATTCCAAGTCCATTTAAAAGTTCTGCAGCATCAGACTCTGCCATCCAACCATTTAAATCTGCAAACTGTGCTTCTAATTCTCCTGCTTTTATTCCATCTTCATCACTAAAATCTTCTTTTGCATACAAAGCTTCTTTTTCTTTCATTATAGAATAAAGTTCTGTATTACCTCTAATTACAGTATCCAAAACTTTTACATCGTCATATGCATAATGGTCCTGTTTTAACACACTTATTCTTTCTTTAGGTGATTTTGATACTTCACCTTCACTTGGTTCTAATTCCCCAGATAGAACCTTTAAAAAAGTAGATTTTCCTGCACCATTTGCCCCTATTATTCCATAGCAATTTCCATTTGAAAATTTTACATTTACATCTTCAAATAAAGTCCTTTTTCCGAATCTAATTGTAACTCCTCTTGTTTCTAACATTTTATCTCTCCTTTAATTTCTTGTATATTTTACTATATAACTTGATTTTTTTCAAGCTTTTTTCCCATCTTAAACAAAAGACAACCCAAATGTTAAACAATTGTCTAATATTTGGGTTATTAATAAGTTATTTATTACTTTACTTTTCGTGGCATACTCTGCTTCTTTGGAATGTTAAGTAATTTATTATTCTTAGGACTTGCTTTTTTGTGTCCATCAAAGTTATAATTTGGCCTCTTAATTTTTTCATCATCATTAAAAGTATTCTTCATACTTTTTGGATAACTAAAAATGTTTTTTGGATAACTAAAAATGTTTTTTGGATAACTAAAAATGTTTTTCTTACTCATAAGAACAGCTCCTTAAAAATTTAATTAAATTTATATATCATTATATATGTAAACTATTCTATCATAATATGCTATGTATGTCAATTAATCTTGATTTTTATATCAAAATAATGTAAAATATTTATGGTGAGAAAAATGTCAAAAAAAATAGAAAAAGAAGAATTTAAAAAAGTTATCGAAAATAAAGGGAAAGAAACAAGAAAAAAAACAGAAAAGGCAATAAACGAATATAAAGAATTTGCTCTAAAAGGAAATGTACTTGATATGGCAATAGGTGTTGTTATAGGTACTGCATTTACTTCAATAGTAAATACACTTGTATCATCAATAATCACTCCTCTTTTAGGATTACTTACAAATAAAGTAGATCTATCATCTCTATTCATAACTTTACATGGGCCAAAAACATCAACAATTGCAGAAGCAAAAGCTGCTGGTTCACTTATTTTAACTTATGGTGAATTACTAAATGCAATTTTATATTTCTTTATAATTTCATTTACTCTATTTATTGTTGTTAAGTTTATAAAAAAGGGAAAAAAGAAAGAAAAAGAAGTTATAGAAAAGACAACTAAACTTTGCCCATATTGCTATAGTGAGATTCCAATTAAAGCAACTAGATGTGCTTATTGTACAAGTATACTAAATGAAAATTGTAACACAAAAGTTAAAAAAACAGATATTAAAAATTAATAAATTAAACCTATTACTTGCCAAAAAGAACCAGATAATAAAATCTGGTTCTTTATTTAAACAAACTAAAATTACTTTTTGTTTACTAGATCTTTTAAAGCTTTTCCAGCTTTGAAAACTGGAGCTTTAGAAGCTGGTATTTTGATTTCAGCTTTAGTTTGTGGGTTTCTTCCTTTTCTAGCAGCTCTTTGTCTTACTTCGAAAGTACCGAATCCAACTAATTGAACTTTTTCACCATTTTTAAGTGCACTTTCAACACTTACAACGAAAGCATCTAAAGCAGCTTCAGCAGCTTTTTTTGTTAATTTGCTTTCTTCAGCAATTTTAGCGATTAATTCAGCTTTATTCATTATAAATCCCTCCTACTTACAAGTACAATATACTACAAACATAGGCTATTGTCAACACTTTTTTTACATTTTTTCTACTTTTTTTTCTTTTTATCAATGATTTTACATATTTTGTTTCCATAAGGAAGTTGCATAATTTCTTCATTACTTAGTATATTAAATTTAACTAAAACAAAAGCATATGAAGCGATTGCAAACAATATAGTAAGTATAGTGTTTAGTGATGTTGGTGTATTTATGTAACCAAGCCCTTTATTACAAAGAAAAGTGCATATTGCCATTAAAAATGTAGCAAACACAGGTTTAATTAATATCTCTTTCATATTAGGAACTTCTTTTAAAGTTTTAAATAAAATTATAAATGAAAGTGTACATGTTATAGCCTGGTAAATTATGGTTGTAATTGTTGGAACAACTATACCATACTTAGGAATAAATATAACATTTAAAATATATTTTACAATTGCTCCACTAAGTAGACAAATTCCCGGAACATACAATTTTCCTAGTCCCTGAAGTGAACCATATATAGTTTGTGCCACAACAGAAAACACTAATACCCAACATTGTATTTGTAAAAGCCATGCCCCTTCTGTTGCATTTGGAAATATAAGTGCAAAAATATTATTAGCAAGTAAGAACATACCAGCAGCACATGGCAATGCTATAAGGACTGAAGTTTTAAGTGAAAAATTAATTTTATTAACTGCAGCCTCTTTATTTTTCTTAGCCATTGCACTAGATATAAATGGCACTAATGCAACTGAAAATGCCACATTTATAGACAATGGAACAGACATTAATATATCCACCTTTCCAAGTAAAATTCCATTTTGCCTATTTGCTTCTTCTAATGTTAGTCCAAAACTTTGTAACCCATTCATAACAGTTACTGTATCAATAACGTTTGAAAGAGCAACAACAACACTACCAAATGAAATTGGAATAACATACGAAATCAACTTTTTTACAATTGTTTTTCTAGGTGTTATTGCAAACTTTTCAGATTTTTCTATATCCTTCCATATATCTTTTTTATTTCTATTATAATATGTTAACATATAAAAGAATGCTGTTGAAGCTGCAACTGTAGTAGCAAGCGTAGAACCTGCTGCCATAATTTCTGGTGTTTTACCAAGTAACATTACAACAAATATAATTGAAAAAGCACTGTTTACAATTTGTTCAATAATTTGTGCCTTACTATACTCCATCATGTTACCCATTCCAACAAAATATCCTCTTAATACAGCAGACATAGCAACAAATATAATTGCTGGTGCAAGAGCCATAAGTGTATATTTTACACCTGGATTTGATAAAATTGTGTTTGATATAAATCCAGCGCCAAAGAAAAGCATAAGAGCAAACATAACACCTACAAAAGTAAATACATACATTGCTGTTCTAAAAATCCTATGTGCTCCTCTTTTATCCCCTATAGCTATTTTTTCTGATACAAGTTTTGATATTGTATTTGGAATTCCCATTGTAGCTACTGCAAGTATTAATGTATAAACAGTAAAGCCTGATCCATAATAACTATTTCCTGTATCTGAAAATTGTTTAAAATTTGTAAGTATTACTCTATATATAAAGCCAAAAACTTTTATCAAAATTTGAGATACCATTATTACAAGTACCCCATTCATAAAGCTTTGTTTTTTTACTGCCAAAAAATCACTTCCTCTTTAAACTATATTAATCAACATATCAATTATACCATATTGAATTTTTAATAACAACATTTATGATAATTTTTTCACATAGAAAAAATAAAATGTAGAAAAATTATAAATATAATTCCTCTACATTCTTATCTCTACACAAATTTAGTCTTTTTTATTTCCTCCCCAAGACTTTGGAACCTCATTTAAATTTAATAACTTACATCCTATGAAACAATAATTACTATTAGTTATGTTTTGTCTCTCCCATAAATGCGGTGGCGTACCAGTTAAATTACTACAATCTCTAAAAGTCATTGCAAAATTGGTTACTTCAGTATTATTAACAAATAAATTTTCTGGAATATTTCCTGTTAAATTATTACAACCACAAAAAGCTCCACCAAAAGTTTTCACCTTTGTATTATACTTAAAAAGATTTTCAGGTATACTTCCTGTTAATCCACTACACTTAGCAAAAATTCCATCATCATAAACATAAGCAAATTGTGTTACCTCAGGACAATTTGCAAACAATTTTTCTGGTATACTACCTGTAAGATTTCTACAATATGCAAAAGTAGCTGCAAATGATTTTACTTTAGAATTATTAGCAAATAAGTTTTCTGGAATACTTCCTGTTAATCCACTACATCCATAAAATGTCCACCAAAAATTTTCTGCATCTAAACAATTAGAAAATAGATTCTCTGGTATACTTCCTGTAAGATTTTTACATCCTCTAAACACCCCATGAAAATTTTTAACTTTTTTATTATTTTTAAATAAATTTTCTGGAATTTTACCTGTTAAATTTTTACAACTACAAAAACATCCTCCCCACCAGTCATCTCCAAATATTTCTACTTCAGGTCAATTTGCAAATAAATTTTCTGGTATACTTCCAGTTAAATTTTCACAACCAAAAAAAGCAGAATTAACTGTATCAGGAGTACAATTAGCAAAAAAATCACTAGGAATTGGTCCTTCAATGTTTTTACATCCATTAAAAATTCCTTGCCAATTATATGTAATTTTGGCAAAACTATTTTTAGAAGGTGATGGAATTTTTCCTCTTAAATTTGTACAATTCAAAAAATCAACACCATTCCAAGTTGATTTATTAAAAACATTTCCCCATTGTACTATTTTTGTTATTTTGTCTTTACTCGTACTATCTTTTGAAAATTCAAACACAGAACACTTTCCTTTTATTGTAACAGTATATACTCCGGCATCTTTATATGTATGAACTTTATTTTCGTCCTTTGCACTTGTTATTTTATATTCTCCTGTACCATCCCCATAGTCAACCGTGAAGTTATAACCAATATATACGTGGTTCATTAGTGGTAATTGTATACTATCACCTGCATCTACAGTCCATTCGGTTATAAATGGTCTTAATTCCTCAAGCATATCATCATCAAACAGTGTTCCTTCTGGAATCAAATCCATATCTTTTGCTATTAAATATTCATCTTTGTTTTTTCCTATATACGCTAATTTTCCTTTTTCTATCTTAAATATATTTGCATATTTGTTTGACATACTTGTTATTATTTCTTGTACCGATGGATCACTTTTTTTATCTGCGTTTAATGTTTCAGGATTTTCTCCTTTATATGTAATATTTGCTTTATATATTTCTAGTTCCTCTTTCATAGTAGCTATATCTTGTCTAAATACAGCCTCTCTAGCGCTACTTAATGTGTTATTTTTATTTAAAGTTAGTATAACCGCTGCTGCAAGTATTATTATTACTATTATTGTTACTATCAATACTATTAATGATATTCCTTTTTTCTTTTTCATACATATCCCTCTTTCGTTTATTATATTTTAAATATATTCTTATTAATATGTTAATTTTTTCCTGATTTTATTTTTGACATACATAGGATACACTAAAAAAAAAAAATGCAATACTACATAACTAATTTTATCAATTATTTTGTAATATGCATTAAAATTTATTATTTATTATTTTCATTATTAACTTTTTGTTTTTTAGAAAGTTTTATTTTATCTTTATTAATCTTAAATCTTCCTTTATTTTCATCGAATTTTCCTAGTGCTTCATGTCTTATCACAGTAAAGTTATATTGTTTCCAAATTATTACTCTAATTCTTACTCTCAGATGTTCATCTATTTCAGTTATTTTGCTTTTCATGCTTGCTATTCTAAAATAATTTACCCAACCTCTAATTAAATAGTTCATTTTATTAATTCTATTATCTAAACTAATGCTCCAACTTCTATCAGTTAACTGTTTTACTTTCCTTACTAGCTTTTGATATGATTTTAGGTGTGGTTTTGGTTTCCATTGTCCTTTTGGGCTTTGACTTGTTAAGTAGTCTTACCCTCTTGCTTTCCATAAAAAAATCTCCTTAAACTTATTTCTAAATCCAAAGCATAATTTTTTTATAATTTTGCAACCACAGTTGCAAAAATTCCAGACACGTCTGGAATTTTTAATTTAGTGATTATTTTAATCATTTGATTCTTCTTCATTTTCTTTTATAACCTGCTCCACTTGTGCAATTAATTCTTCTTGTTTTGGAATATAATATGTATATTTTGATGCAAATAAATTATTGTTTAAACCGCCCACACTATATTCTGCAACAACATTATCCTTTTCCGCACAAAGTATAATTCCAATAGATTTATTATCTCCTTCGTCGTTTACTTCTTCTTCATAATAATTCAAATACATATTCATTTGTCCAAAATTTTCTGGTTTCAAATTTCCCATTTTTAAATCTATCGAAACATATGCTTTCAAAATTTTATTGTAGAAAACCACGTCCACATAATAATGAACATTTCCAATTGTAACTCTTTGTTGTGAACCAAAAACATAAATCCTTTTCCTAATTCTAATAAAAAGTTTTCAATATGTTTGATTAATTTATATTCTAAGTCTTTTTCTAGTAAAGGTTTCTTCTCTGGTACTCCTAAAAATTCAAAAGCAAATAGATCTTTTATCATATCTTCTGGTGAATTTAATATTTGTCCTTCTTTTGCTAATTGTAAAACTTTTTCTTTATTTGCTTTTCCATCTGATAATAATAATCTTTCAAATAATGATGTTTCTATTTGCCTTTGAAGTTCTCTAACTGACCATTTACTATTAACAGTTTCTTTTTCATAGAAATTTCTTTTATTTTCATCTTTAATAGCTATTAATTCACAATAATGTGACCATCCCAAAATTCCAGACGCGTCTGGAATTTTTATATTATTCATTTTCATCTTCAATTATATCAATATGCAAATTCAAATCTTCTTCTGTTGGTAACACTTCTAAAATATCTTTTGGTAATACCTTTGATATTTCATAAGAACTAACTCCTATTGGTTTGTTAATATCTCTTAATGAATACTCAACTGAAAACTTTGTTTTTTCTCTACATAATATAATTCCAATTGTTGGATTATCACTATCTGTTTTTATTAAATCATCAACTGCTGATAAATAAAAATTCAATTTTCCAGCATATTCTGGTTTATATTCAGTATTTTTTAATTCTACAACTATATAGCAATGTAATTTAGTATGATAAAATAACATATCTATAAAATAATCTTTATCATCTACCGAAATTTTATATTGATTTCCAACAAAACTAAAACCATTTCCTAATTCCAATAAAACTGTTTTTATTCTTTCAACCATTGCTTTTTCTAATTCTGTTTCTATAAAACTTTCTTTTAAATTTGACAAATTCAAAATATATGGATCTTTCATCATATCTTTTGCCAGTCTGCTTTGAGGTGCTTGTAATGTATTTTGAAAATTATTAGGTTTATCTCCTAAAACTTGGCGTTTATATAAATCACTTTTGATTTGAAATGCCAAATCATCATAACTCCATCCATTTATTGAAGTCTGCTCTATGTACCACTCCCTTTGTTCTTCGTTTTTTATTTTACTAAAAATTAATATATTGTGTGACCAAGGTATTTTTTCAGAAAGTTTTTTAAGATTACCATTATTTTTACATTCTAAATAATATTTTTTCATATTAAGAAGATTTCTCTCTGAAAAACCTTTCATATTAGGGAAATTAACTTTTAGCTCTATTGACAAATTATTTATAAAGCCATTTCCATATTTAGCATTCTCATCTATTACTTGTCCTAAATAACTATATAATGCTAATGTTCGTATATTTGCACTTTTGTAAATATCATATTGTGCATTTAATATTTCATTTTTTATATCTTTAAATACTTTTTTAAAATTTTTTTCTAACATTTGATTTTCTTCCATAAATTTCCTCTTTTCTTTATCTGTTTTTTATAAAAATATTGATTTTTCAATTATTCTATAAATTTCGCAGATGCGTCTGCGAAATTCAAAATCTTAATTCTAAAATTAGCAGATGTGTCTGCAAATTTATTAATATATTGACATTATAGCATTTATTTTAAAAAATTTCATTATAAAATCAAAAAAAGATGAAATTGTGTTTATATTTTTTACAATTCATCTTTTAAATATTTGAAAATTTATGATTTTTACTAAATTGTTTGTAGAAGAAAATCTTTGTTATTACTGAATTTTATTATTTCGTCATAAGAGAACAATATTGTAACAATTAACACTATTAATGACATTCCTCTTTTATGAGTTGTTTTTATAAAATTTTCTATATTATCTATTTTTTCCTCATTTTATATATATTTCTTTCTCTCTTTAGTTTAAAATATTTATATATTATAAACAACATATCTAGTATACGTTTATTATTCACAATAGAAAAACAAAATCAAGTAATATCATAAAATAATTTTCATATGCTGCTTTTAAATTAATAACAATCATTCTTCATTATTAACTTTTTGTTTTTTAGAAAGTTTTATTTTATCTTTATTAATCTTAAATCTACCTTTATTTTCATCAATTTTACCTAGTGCTTCATGTCTTATCACAGTAAAGTTATTAAGTAATCTTCCAGTAAATACAATAACCGCTCCAAGATATAAATCTAAATTTAGCTTTGTTCCTATATAAACTAAAAATATAGCTATCAAAGAATTTCCAAAAAAGCCTGTTAAAAATACATTCATCTTAAATTTCTTTTCTATATTTGCAGAAAAAGCCCCAAAAACAGAATCAAGGCAAGCAAGTATTGCAACAGCAATATATTGTGAAAATGAATATGGAACAACAACATTAAGTCCTGTTAAAATACCTGCTATTACAAATAGTAAAAGTATTAATATACCTATCATATCATAACTCCTTTATTTATTTACAGTAACTGCAGTTTTAAAAGTAAGATTTCCCTCATACTTAGGAATATTTACTTCTTTTTCTCTGGTCATAGATACCCCTACACCCAATTGTTTTAGCATATCAACCACACCATTTTTTATATTCATTGCACTTTCCAAATATTGTGCATTTCCTATTGCTTTTATTTCAAATGGTGCTGCCACCTTTTGATAATTTACTTGAATAACAGGTCCAACACATCTGATTGCAGATGTAGAGATTATTCTTTGACCATTTACACTTATAGCTTCTGCTCCTGCAGCTTTTAATTCATTAACCACTGTAAGCACATCACTATCATGTACTAATGTATCTGTTCTTGTTGATGTGTCACTAGGTGTTTCGCCATCACTTAGAGTAATTATAACACCTTCACCTTTTACATCTGTAGTCCCTGATAGCAAGCTTAAATAATCAATTTGGTTTTTCATTGAAGCAATTAAGCTATTATTTGTAGATGAACTATTTTGATATTCTTCAACAACCTTTTGACTTTCATCATATTTGCTTTTTAATTCATTATAATTTCTTTGCAAATTAACTAATTCATCAGAAAGTTGAGCTTCCCTTTTGCCTTGCAATACCTCTTCAGTATTGCTTATTGTTTTCATTTGTGCAACTAACATCAAACTTAAAAAGAACAAAGCAATACCTATGCATACATAAGTAGCTACTGAATATTTTTTACAAAAGCTTTTTAAAGTATTAAAAAACTTATTATTCTTTTTTACATTTTTTTTATTTTCTGTCAATTAATTCACATCCTCCTTAAAAACTCGAGTATGTAGGTCTTGTTTTTGTCATATCTATAACGCCTACACTATCTTCTGCAATACTTTTAAGTATTGTTTTTAAAAATACCATTTTATACTCTAAATCAGTATCATTTGGAAAAATTATGTTTAGTTTATCATTTATTGTTATGGTTGTCAAGGAGTTTTCAAAACTTACCTTTGTTATTTTTCCACTTATTTCATCTTTTTTAAATTCTTTCTCTATCTTTTTATATATCTCAATTTTTGACAAATCTGTATCATTTATTTTTTTACCAAGCATTACCTCATCATCAAAAGTAACTCCTGTAAGTAATATTTCATCATTTTTTTTGCTATTAATATCAACCTCTTCTAATATATATCCATCATCACTAAGTGAGAAAAATTTGTTATTATCCTTATCGTATGCAAAATATTTTGAAGTTCTTTCCACAACATCAATTTTAATTCCATTTGGAAGCTTTAATTTGAGTTTTATACTTTCGACATATGGAAGAGTAGTAACAGCCTTTTTATCACTTGTAAAATATTCAATAAAAATATTTTTTCCAACTTCAATTCCTGCTTTATTTACAATATCTTCTTTAGAGTATTTCATTGTTTCATTTAATTCAACATTTTCTAAATTAAAAGCTTTAAGAGTAAGTAACAAATATACCCCAGCAATCATAGCTCCAAAAATTACAAAGAAAAAAATTATTCTAGCTACTTTTCTTTTTTTCTTTCTTTCTTTTACAGTTACTTTTCCTGAATATTGTATATTACTTCCATTATTTGATTTTTTTTTGCTATTACTTGTCCCACTTTTTTTATTTGATACATTAGTAGATCTTTTTGTATTTTTTTCCATATATTACACCTACTTTTTTATTACCTCAGATATACATTTATATATTTTATTATCTACTCCATTTAAAACAAGTTTAGACGAATTTTCTGACATCATATTAATTATTTTTTCATCTAACATGTATATTATTTTATTATATAAAAGAGTAGTTGTAAGGTCTTTTTGTTCTATAATAATTCCAGCATGAGCATCAGATAATACTTTAGCGTTATAATACTGATGATTTTCAGCCGCACTTGGAAGTGGTATAAGAATAGAAGGTTTAGAGGCTATTTCAAGTTCTGTAATAGTCATTGCACCAGATCTAGTTATACATATATCCGCAATTTTATACATTTTTGGCATATCAAATACAAACTTTTCAATTTTTATATAATCGTCAAGTTTAATATTTTTATCTTTTTCAACTCGTTTCTTCTTTTCTATTATATCATCATAATTTTTGTTTCCAGCAACAAGTATTACAAAAAATTCTTCACTTAATTTCTCTACTACCATATCAAAGACAATTTGATTAAATTTCATTGCACCTTGACTTCCACCTGTAACTAAAACAATCTTTTTATCTATCTTATCAAATCCAAGCTCTTTTTTACATCTATCTCTATCTAAATTATTTATATCTTCTCTGCTAAATTTTGCTGGAGTTCCAGTATATACAACATTATCTTTTCTTTTTAATCTAGTTTTTGCATCAGAAAATCCAACCATAACTTTATCTGCCTTTTTAGCAAGAAGTTTTACTGAAATTCCAGGAAATGCATTACTTTCATGCAAAACATACGGAACTTTACATTTTTTAGCAGCAAGCATTACAGGGCCACAGATATATCCTCCAGTCCCTATAACTAGATCAGGTTTAAATTCTTTTATTATTTTTACACTATCAGAAATTCCTTTATATGTTTCAGTTACTGCTTTTATATTTTTAAAAGTTAAACTCCTAATAAGTTTTCCTGTCCTTATATGCTTTATTTCAAATCCAGATTTTTTTACTAGTTCATTTTCAAGACCTGTCTTAGTTCCAATAAATAGGACTTCAGTATCAGGTTTGTTCTTTAGTATAATTCCTGCTATAGCAATTGCAGGATTTATATGTCCACCTGTTCCAGCACACGCAAAAATAACTTTCATAAATAATTCCTCTCTTTTTATTAATTTTTTCTACAAGTTCTTGATATATTAAGAAGTATCCCCATTGCACATAAATTTATAAATAAAGCTGTTCCACCATAACTAAAGAAAGGAAGAGGCATACCAGTTACAGGTACTGTACATGTAACAACAGCTATATTTACCAAAATTTGCAGTGCAAACGCACTTGTAATACCAGTTGCAAGTAAAGAGCCATACATATCCCTTGCCGTTATAGCAATTCTATATCCTCTATATATAAAAAATGAAAATAGTGCAAGCACTGTAACTGTTCCAACAAGTCCTAATTCTTCACCTAAAACTGAGAATATAAAATCATTTTGGGCTTCTGGAAGCCATAAATATTTTTGTCTACTCTGTCCAAGTCCTCTTCCAAAAATTCCACCTGAACCAATAGCATATAAACTTTGGGCTGCTTGCCAATTTCCACCTTTTATATCCTCTTCGGGATTTAAAAATGAAACTATTCTATCAAGTCTAAAAGAGCCACTAGATTCCGTTGAATCACCACTTGGCATGAATATAAATACTGCGAGCATAGCGGCTGCAGCTATTATTCCTGCTATGATATATCTTGCTTTTACTTTTATACCACTTACAAATATTATAGAGCAAGCTGCAACAAACATTACTATTGTACCACTAAGATGCTTTTGCATAAACATTACTATTACAACTAAAAGTAGCATTAAAATTGGTATTATATATCCTTTAAAAGAAGTTAGTTTCTTGTAATTTAATGATAAATATGTTGACATTCCAATAACTAATCCTATTTTCATTATTTCAGATGGTTGAAAAACAAGAGCACCAAAGCCAAGCCATCTTTTAGCTCCATTTCTTGTTTGACCAAGAGGTGTTAAAACTAAAACTAAAAGTACAAGACATATTATATAAAATAAATATCCCCATTTTTTATACCTTTTATAATCAATATTTGAAATTATTATCATAAAAATAAATCCTATAATTCCAAAGAAAAGTTGTCTTACTAAAAAATAATTACTATTGTTATAGTTACTAAGTGCATAATATGAGCTTGCTGATGCAACCATAACTATACCTGCACAAAGAAGTATAATTATAGTTATAAGCATACCAAAATCCAAATTATTTTTAGTATCTTTTTCGTTATTTTCAGATCCATCAGTAATTAATTTTAATTTTTTCATTTTTCACCTACTTATACCATATACGCTACAAAACATAATATAGCAGTTATAACCCAAAATAAAATTACGACTTTAGTTTCTTTCATTCCAGACAGTTCTAAATGATGATGGAAAGGAGCCATCTTAAATATTCTCTTTCCTTTAGTTAATTTAAAATAAGTAACTTGTAATATAACTGATAAAGTATCTATTATACATACAAATGCAACTATTGCAAGATATACTTCCATTTTCATCATAATTGCAATTGCAGCTACTGCACCACCAAGTGCTAGTGAACCTGTGTCTCCCATAAATACTTTTGCCGGATGAAAATTAAATAATAAAAATGCAAGACATGTTCCAACACTTGAAGCCCCAAGAATTATCATCTCTGTATTTGAATTTTTTACAGCAACTATTGTAAAAAATGTCATTATTATTGCAACAACTCCTGATGCAAGCCCGTCTAAGCCATCTGTTAAGTTTACTGCATTACTTGTACCTATAAGGATAAATGCTATAAATATTATAAATGCTCCAACTGATAAGGTAATTGGACTACTAATAAATGGAAGTGTTATATCTGTACCTAGTTTAAAAACCTTAAGATACATGAAAATAAATATAGCAGTTACAAGCACAAGTCCAAATATTTTTTTAAGAGGAGAAAGGCCCTTAGTATTTTTCTTAACTAATTTCTTGTAATCATCTACAAATCCAACTAAACCGAACCCAAGTATTGATATTATAGCAAGAATTAATGTTGGGTATTTTATTGAATTTATTGCAAGTATTACAACTATTACGATAAGCATAATAATTCCACCCATTGTTGGTGTCCCCTGCTTTTTTAAATGTTCTTTTGGGCCATCATCCCTTACGACCTGACCTACCTTAAATTTTTTTAGTATTGGCATTACAAAAAGTCCAACAACAAAGGTAGCAACGAAAGCTACAATTAAATTTAATGTTTGTGTATTCATAAGTTTTCTTTCTCCTTCTTTATTCTTATTCTATGTTTTTATCTGGCATACTTTCTGCAAGAGATTTTACAACTTCTCTTTCATCAAAATGAATTTTTTTGTTATTCTTAAGTATTTGATATGTTTCATGTCCCTTACCAGCAAGTATTATTATATCATTTTTCCAAGCTATTCTCATTGCAAATTTAATAGCTTCTTTTCTATTTTCTATACATTTATATAATCCCTTTGTCTTTTTCATTCCTTCTTCTATATCCTGCATAATCTTAGAAGGTGATTCATTTCTTGGATTATCTGTAGTAATAACCGTAAAGTCTGCAAGTCTTCCTGCAATCTCACCCATTATTGCACGTTTTGGTACATCTCTATTACCTCCACATCCAAAGACACATATAATTCTGCCCTTAGCATGTCTTTTTACAGCACTAAGTATTGCTTCTAAACTAGATGGTGTATGTGCATAATCAATCATTACAGTAAATGTTTTGTTAATAGGTACTATCTCACTTCTACCAGGTACCTTTACATTTGCAAGAGCAAGTAAAATAGCATCCATTTGACAATTAAACAAACTACATACTGCTATTGCAGCTAAACTGTTATATATTGTATATTTTCCTGGTATATTAACATGTATAGTTTCTAGCATTTTATTTACATACATTTTAAATTCAACATAATCTGCATTGATTCTAAGATCCGTTGCGGTAAGATTTACTTGATTATCAAGTCCAAATGTTGCATGTTTACATGTTAGCATCTTTATTAATTTTGGTGCATATATATCATCACCATTTACAATTGCAAGATCTGATATATCAAATAATTTTTTCTTTGCCATTAGGTAACTATCCATTGTTTTATGAAAATCTAAATGATCTTCTGATAAATTTGTAAACACACTTACAAAAAAATGTATACCATATACTCTATCAAGTGATAATGCATGTGAACTTACTTCCATAACGACATATTCCATACCACTATCTACCATATCTCTTAATAGTTTTTGCAAATCAAGTGATTCTGGTGATGTTCTTGTTGCTTCAATTTGTTTATTACCATATGTGTTATATATTGTTCCAATCATACCTGTTTTTTTACCAGAAGCGTTCATTATATCTCTTATCATATATGCAGTTGTTGTTTTTCCTTTTGTACCTGTTATTCCAATCATTTTTAGTTTACTAGATGGATTATCATAATATGTACTTGCAACAACAGCAAGTGCAATTCTTGAATTTTCAACTTTAATTATCGTTATACCTTTATCAAGATATTTTGATGTATCTATATCATTTTCAACAATTACACAAATTGCTCCATTACCAATGGCCTCATCTATATAATCATTTCCATCTTTTTCGTATCCCTTAACTGCAACAAATACATCTTTTTTTTCTATTTTTTTAGAATCATATTCTACTTTTCCTATTTCAACATTAGTTGTTCCAATTACTTCATTTGTAGTAAGATTTTCGATTAAATATTGTAAAAGCATTTTCTTTGCCTCCCTTTATTTTAATACATTAAATTATATCACATAACACTATCTTTTAAAACTTATAATTATAAATTATATAAATTTTATGGCAAATCTGTTGTATCAACACATTTTATTGTAACAATGGAACCTTTTTCAACTACAGTTCCTGGAGTTGGATCTTGAGTTAAAACATATCCATTTCCAACAATTCTTACATTAAGTCCTGCTGCTTTAAACTTAGCGGTAGCAACTTCAACAGTTTTGTTTCTTACATCTGGTACATCAACTGTTTGCTTAGCACCATCTGTTGTATATACTCTAACAGTAGAGCCTTCCATAAGTGATGCCCCTGCCTTTGGAATTTGTTCTTTTATTACGTCAGAATCATTTAAATTATTATCTGAAGCAATACTAAATCCTTTTTCTGAAAGTAGTTTTTTAGCTTCTCCTACAGTTTTAGAAGTTACATCTGGTATTAATGTTTCTTTTATATCATTATCTTCAATTGTATAATCTGGTGCGATATCAAGATATCTTAAACATTCATCTAAAATTGATCCTACAACGGGTGCACAAATTGCTGCTCCACCGTGTCCTGCCTCACTTTTTGGATCATAGATATTCATTACAACTACAAGTTCTGGATTTACAATTGGAGCTATGGATGCATATCCTGCCATATATACTTTTTGATCTCCTCTTCCCTCTTCACCTGTAGCTGTCTTTCCTCCAACTCTATATCCCTTAACAGCTCCTGATTTTGCTGTACCAGTTTTAGCTGTATCTTCAAGAGCACTAAGTAGAAGATCTGATGTCTCTTTTGACATTATTTGTTTTATTACTTTTGACTCTGTTTTTTCGTCATAATTTCCACTTCCACTTTTTATCTCCTTTACTACATATGGTTGAACAAGATAACCACCATTTGCAATTGCACAATAGTTTACAGCAGTTTGAAGTGTTGTTATTTGAACAGTTTGACCAAATGAAGTTGTGGCAAGGTCAACTGCTGTCATAGAAGCTGGGTTATGCATTATTCCGCTTGCCTCACCAGGAAGATCAATTCCAGTTTTTGAAGCAAGATTAAACGCTTCTAAATATTTACAAAAATGTTCTATTCCTATTCTTTGACCAAGTTGCATAAAAACAGGGTTACATGAATTCATTATCCCTTGTCTTAATGACTCTGAACCATGTGATCTAGGATATCTCCAGCATTTAATAGTCCAAGTCCCTACTTGCATGCTACCGCTACAGCTAAAATCACCTGCTTTATCCATTTGGGCTACATTTTCCTCAAGAGCTGCAGTAGCTGTTACAATCTTAAAAGTAGAACCAGGTTCTTGTGTATCTGAAATCACCTTATTACGCCACATTGCAGCAAGTTCTTCACTTTTTTCTTTTTTACTTAATATTTCCCATTTATTTTTTAATTCATCAGTATTTGGAGTAAAAGGTTCATTAGGGTCATAACTTGGATAATTTGCCATTGCAAGTACTTCACCTGTTGATGGTCTCATAACAACTGCCATTCCATACTGGGCAATATTTTCTTTAATCGCTTTTGATAGATATTTTTCTACAATAGATTGAATTGTAGCATCAATTGTAAGTACAATATCTTTACCATCAGTTGGAGCAACATATTGTTCATTTGTAAAAGGTGTTTCTCTTCCTTTACCATCAGTACTTCCAACTATTTTACCAGGAATTCCTGCAAGATCACTGTTATAATATGCTTCTATTCCTTCAAGTCCTACATTATCTGTTCCAACAAATCCAAGAACATTAGCAAGTAAAGTTGAATACGGATATACTCTTTTTGTATCTTCATCTACCCTTATACCAGAAATTTGTTCATCACTAATGTAGTTAAGTAATTTTGTTGCCTTATCTTCATCAACTTTTGTTGCAATAGTCTCACTAGATGAATTTTTACTTAATTTTGCAAGTACATCATCTTTATTTATTTCTAAAATTTCAGCTATTTTAGTTGCAATTTCATCTTTTTTATCTTTATCAACACTATTTGGAACTGCCGTTACAATATTTACAGATACACTTTGAGCAAGTACCTTTTCACCTGTTGCATCATATATTGTTCCACGTTTTGCAGCAACAGATCTTTGTCTTGTTTGCTGTTCATAAGCTTTTTCTTCATAATGTTTAGATTTTATTACCTGTATGTATATAAGTCTTGAAAGTAAAATTAGTGCAAGTATTCCACAACCAATTAAAATCTTAATTATTCTTTTTTGATTTTTTAATGCCATATATGACAAATATATTCACCTCTTAATCTGTTAAATATTTTAACATAAAACAAAAACCAAGTCAAACATATATGTAAGTATACTATATGATACTTAATATTTGACCTGGTTATTACAAGTTTATTTAAATAAATTACCAAAAAATTGTGAAATTTTATCTCCTATTTCTTGAAAAAATGTGGATTCATCTTGAAGTTCAACTGAATTATTAGTTTTTGAAGTATCAACATATATAGTTTGATTCTTATCTGGCTTCTGCATTCCTAATTTTTGCTTTGCATAAGCTTCTATCTCATTTAAATCTGTATTTTGTTCAACATCTATTTGAGAAGTAACAAGTGCTGACTCTGCCTTAGTCAAGTCACTTGCTAAACTTTGTGATTTCAAATTTTTTTCATTTATAATGTTATATCTATATACAAGAACTAATGCCATAGTAAATACGCATACAATCATAATCACAGATGATGCTTTAGCCTTTGATTTTGGCTGAGCTTTTGCTTTTTTATTTACATTTTTTCTTCTTGCCTTTTTTTCATCATATGTATAATCTATCTTTCTTGCTGCACTTCCTGATTCATAATAATTATATCCGTAACTTTTTCTTGCTGGCATATGTTCTCACCTCTTTTCATTATATTTTTTCAAAAACTCTTAATTTGGCACTTCTTGCTCTTGGATTGTCTTGTAATTCATTCTCGTCACAAACTATTGGCTTTTTTGTAATTATTTTTCCATATGATTTACATCCACACACGCATACTGGAAAATCTTTTGGACATGTACATCTACCTTCTAGTTCTTCATATGTATGTTTAATAATTTTATCCTCTAAAGAATGGAAAGTAATTATAGCAAGTCTTCCTTGTGAATTTAAAGAATGTACAATATCTTTTACAGTTTGCCTTAACCTAATTAATTCTTCATTTACTTCTATTCTTATTGCTTGGAAAACTCTTTTAGCAGGATGTTGTTTCTCATTTAATGCCCTTGCTGGCATTGATGATTTTATAACATCTACTAATTCAAAAGTTGTTTTTATCTCGTTTTCTTTTCTTTTTAAGCAAATATTTCTGGCTATACTTTTTGAATATCTTTCCTCTCCATATTCTCTAAATATAGCTGCCAATTTTTCTTCTGGATATTTATTTACGACCTCGTAAGCTGAAAGTGTGTCCTCTCTATTCATTCTCATATCTAATCTTGCATCATGCATATAACTAAAACCACGTTCTGCCTCATCTAACTGATAAGAAGATACTCCTAAATCAAGCAACATTCCATCTATTTTAGTTATTTGTAGTTTATTTAAAATTTCTATTATATTAGAATTATTATCGTGTACAAATTTTACATTGTTAAACCTACTTAGGCGCTTTTTAGCAGCTTCAATTGCATCATTATCTCTATCTATTCCAATAAGAAGTCCTGTGTTATCAAGTTTTTCTAAAATATTATATGAATGTCCTCCACCGCCCAAAGTTCCATCTACATATATTCCGTCTTTTTTTATATTTAAATTTTCAATACATTCGTTTAAGAGTATTGATTTATGTTTAAATTCCATTTCTACTCCATTACTAGTTTTATAAATATTAAAATTATATCTTTTGTACATTTGCTTTTTTTCTTTTGTATAAAATTCTTTTGTTTTTTATTGTTCATAAGTTTATATATTTATATCTTTTGTTAATATATTTAAATGCCTAAATTAGACATTTGAATAGCAATTTCGTTTACATCCATGTTTTCTTTATCTGTATATTCAAGCCATTTATCTTTATCCCATATTTCAACTCTTGTTGAAACACCTACTATAAAAACTTCTTTTGAAAGTCCTGCATATTCCCTTAAATTTTGTGGAATATTTATTCTTCCTTGTTTATCAGTTTCACATTCAGTAGCACCAGCAAAGAAAAAACGAATAAAATTACGTGCATTTGGATTTGTAAGTGGAAGAGATTTAAGTTTTGCTTCAAATGTTGCCCATTCTTCTTTTGAGTATGCAAACAAACAATTATCAAGTCCTTTTGTTACAATAAAAGAATGTCCCAAATCATCACGAAATTTTGCAGGAACGCTAACTCTTCCTTTATCATCAAGTTTGTTATTATACTCTCCAAGTAACATTTAAAAGCTCACCTCCATTTTTACCACTTTACCCCATTTTTTACCACTTAGCTATATTTTAGTATATAATTTAGAAAAAATCAATACTTTTATTAAAAAAAATAAAAAAAATATATATTAAAATTATGTACTTTGAATTTTATATTTAATATTATAAATACCATATTAATAATAAATTAAATCTCCAATTAAAAAAACAAAAGTGACATAGTTTTCTTTACTATATCACTTAAAAATAAAACATTAATCTTAAAATTATAACTTCTACTTGATATAAAGCCTAGGGCGAAAACCTATATTGCCAATCGCGTTAGGGGCACTACTGTAGTTACGATATGAAACAGGATAGTCACTACAGTCATTATTGTAGCTACCGCCACGATAAACGAAATTAGAACTGCCAGCCTCGCTCGTCCATTCCCATACATTTCCGGCTAAATCATAAATATTTTTAGTCTTCCAATTCTCACTAAATCCTGCTGTTCTCTTTGTTCCACTATTTTCATTAGCTGGAGCTAAAGAATTTTTATAATTTCCATAATATCTACTATCTGTTAAACTTGCTGATGCATTTATACTACTTAAACTATCTTCTATCCAGTGACATGTTGTATCCCATGCTTTTCCTGTTAACAATCCTGTTTGTACATACTCACTATTTATCATTTTTTCTGCACTTGCTTTTGCATTTGTATAATTAATATCCGTCCAAACTATTGCATCTTTTTTACTTACTGGAATTCCTGTTTTATTACTAGTTGATGAATCTCCTTCTGGTATTCCAGCTTCATATCTTCCTATATAAAAGCCTCCATATTTTTTTACATCTGCTGTTTCATCTGTTATACCATTTGGTAATGTATCATCACCTGTTGGTTTACTACCACCTCTGAAACTTGTATCTTTTACATATGCATTCTCAGTTGCTGGTACCCATACAAATTCATTACCATTGCTATCTTGTATTACAAGTCCAGTATCTTTTGTTCCTTCTTTATATGTAAATCCTTTTGGAATTGGTACTCCTTCTACTTCTTCTGCTATTTTTTCTTTCCATTCATTTCTAACACTTGCACTTCTTTTAGTCGATCCATCCGTTACTTCTGAAAACCATTTATACTCTGTGTTATTTTCAGTTTCTCCATTCCATGCTAATTTTCCTTTTATTATTGATACCTTATCTTTATACTTCCTAGTACTTGGTAACTCTGTTACCATACTATCTCCTGATAGATTAATACTTGATTTATCAAAACTTATTGGATCATCTGTATATTTTTTTGATAAATACATAGACAATTCATCTTGTATAGCTGTTACATCTTCCTTAAATGTTGCTTCTTTTGCACTACTTACTGGATTATTTTTTGTTATTGTAAGTATTACTGCTGCTGCAAGTATTATTATCACTATTATAGTTACAATTAACACAATTAAAGATATACCCCTTTTATGAGTTAGTTTTGTAAAATTTTTATTTACATCTGTTTTTTCCTTTAATTTCATATATTTTTCCTCTCTTTCTTTTGTATAACATATTTATATCTTATAGCCATGTTCAGTATACACTAAAAAAAATGCAATACTACATAACTATTTTTATTAAATATTTGTTACTATTCAGACTAGGAGAATAATAATTAACATATAACGAAGCAATGTTCCTAAATATTGTGATAATATACTTGTTTTTTCTAAATCACTTTTGCACTTTGTATTTGTAGCATATAATAATGTATATTCATCTGTACTGTAATTTCTTACAGATATATTTCTATTGTTACGTCTAGACGAAGTAGCATCAGTATACATTTTAAAGAATACAAATTATTTTTTTGTTACAGAAAATGTCTAATATGCAAAAAATTAAATACGAATTAAGTTATCCACAAATACATAATACTGTTACTAAAATTTTAGGTTCTAGTCTGAATAGTAACAAAAATCCATCTAATATTCATGTAGATTACATCTACATTATTGAAATATTGTAAAATTTAGTGTATAATACTTTTAATAAATTTAGACAATATTTAACGTCAATTGATAAGGAGGAAAAATTAATGAAGCAGAATGAAAGTGAGATAAAAAAGGTCTTTTGTTTTCGGCCAAGAAAATGCATTTCTTGTGGTAAAATAATTTGGGTTGGAAAATATTGGTGTAAACCAATAAAAAATTATTCTATGTGTCCTGAACTATATGCAACAGATAAATTAATATGTTGCAAAAAATGTGCAAATTGTAAGAAAGATATAGATAAAATTTCGGTTACATGTGCATATAAAAAGCCTTTGTGGATGTTTTTAAATAAATAAAATAATAATAATTGAAACGTGTAATTTATTAATAAAGGAGGACTTTTCCTCCTTTATCTTTTAAAAATAATAATTTTGTGTAAAGAATTAGGAGGGAAAAGTTATGAAGAGAATGAAAAAGGATGAGCTTTTAGAATTAATAAAGACATTAAAAATTGATAAGGAGGAATTTTGGGTATTATCATCTGGTGCTTTAGTATTAAGAGGAATATATCCAGATGCCGGAGATTTAGATATTGCAGTAACAAATAAAGGATTAGATGAATTAAAAAACAACTATTCCCTAGAGCCAAAGGGAAAAGATTGGTATAAAGTAAATGATAGGATTGAATGTGTGTGTGACGGTGATAAGGAAGAGCTTGAATATTATCCTGAAAAAGTAGGAGATTATTATGTTCAAAATATACATGATTATCTTAAATTTTTAAAACAAAGTAAAAGGGAAAAAGATAAATTAAGAATAGAATTAGTTGAAGATTATATAGAAAATAGGGAGAGCAAAATATGAAAATACCATTAAGATTTCAATGTACAGAATATGATTGTGGAACTACATCCTTTATAAATGTACTTCTTTATTTATATGATAGAGAAAATATACCTATTGAATTTATTAAAGCAATTTATAAATATACTTTGGATGTGGAGGATAAAGAAGGAATTATTGGAAAAGGTGGAATTTCAAGAAATCATGCAGAAAGATTGGCTAGATTTTTCGTAAGGTATGCTAATACTAATGAAAAAATTAATATAAAAACACATATTCTATGCAATGATAAAGTGGATTTAATAAACATGAAAAGTGTAATTGAAAGAGGCGGAGTTGCAATTGCAAGAGTATGGCAACAAGGGGAACATTATGTAATAATAACTAAAATAGATGAAAATTTTGCATATATATTTGATCCATATTATTTAGATGAAGATTATTATTATAAAGATAGTGAGGTAGCAGTAGTGTTAAATGATAATTTTACTCACAATAGGTTAGTAAAATTATCTAGATTATTTGATGAAAGGAAAGTTGACTTTTCTTTACTACCAGTTGAAGATAGAGAGGTAATTTTGTTGGAAAGGTAGATTTTATTTCAAAAAATATAAAGGAGAAAAACTATGAATGACGAATATATATTTTTAGACTATGCTGCAAATACACCAGTAGATAAAGAAGTTTTAGATGTGCTTAATGATACAACTTTAAAATATTATGCAAATCCAAATTCTACACATAAATTAAGTAGAATTGTAAAAAAAGAAGATGTTGTATTAGAGCCATTAATAAATGGAGGTTCAAGTACCACAATATATAGAAGTGGTACTCCAATAGTAGGACAAGTAGCTGCTTTAAATAAAGCTTTAGAACTTGCTTTTACAAACTTTTCTAAAAGGTACGAGTATGTAAAAAAATAAATAGAAAATTAAGAGAAAATCTATTAAAGTATCAAGATGTAAAAATTAATACATTATCAGAAGAAAATCCATATATATTAAATTTAAGCATTATAGGTGTAAAAGCTAGAATTTAAAGAAAAATTGGAAGAATACGGTGTATGTATTTCAATAAAGTCAGCTTGTACTGTAACAATTACTCTATCAAGAATTGTGATGGCTACGACACTTGATAAAAAAAAGAGCAATTTTATCTTGGAGAATTAGTTTATCTCATTTAATAAAAGAAGAACAAATAGGTAAATTTTTAGAAATATTTGATGGATACTATAATTATTTTCAAGGAGGACCAAAATGCAAAGATATGAAGAAATAGAAAGAGGCATAACAACTACTTATAGAAAAAAGATTTGGTTACAATTTATAAAAGGTGTAAAAGAATTTGATATGGTAAATGAAGGAGATAAAATTGCCGTATGTATTTCTGGTGGAAAAGACTCAATGTTACTTGCAAAGTGCATGCAAGAATTAAAAAAACATAAAAAGGTAAATTTTGAACTTGTATTTCTTGTTATGGATCCAGGTTATAACAAAATAAATAGACAAAAGATAATAAATAATGCCAAGCTTTTAAATATTCCAATAACAATGTTCGATAGTAATATATTTGAGGTAGTAGAAAAAATTGATGACCATCCATGTTATATTTGTGCAAGAATGAGAAGGGGATATTTATACCAAAAAGCAAAAGAACTTGGATGTAATAAAATTGCACTAGGCCATCACTTTGACGATGTTATAGAAACAATACTTATGGGAATGCTATATGGCGCACAAATGCAGACAATGATGCCAAAACTTCATAGCACATATCATGAAGGTATGCAGCTTATACGTCCTTTGTATTATGTTAAAGAGGCTGATATTATAAAATGGAAAGAAGAAAATGATCTACATTTTTTACAATGTGCTTGTAGATTTACGGAGCACTGTACGATGTGTGATAATGGTGGCGGTGGCTCCAAAAGAGAAGAAATGAAAAAATTAATAAAACAGCTTAGAAAAGTGTACGATAAAGTTGATATGAATATATATAACAGTACTAAAAATGTTAACTTAAATACAATTATTTCTTATGTAAAAGATGGAAAAACATATCATTTTATGGATGATTATAATAAAAATTGGGAGAAAAATAATGAATAGTAGTAAATATTGTTTAATTACAACAACTTTTGAAAATAAAGAAGAGGCAAATAAAATATCTGAAATTTTACTAAAAAAAAGACTTGTTAGTTGTTCACAAATTAGTAGTATAACAAGTTCATATCATTGGAAAGGCAAGATAGAACATGAAGAAGAATTTTTATTGCAAATGAAATCAAAGACATCATTATATAAAGAAATTGAAAGTGAAATATTAAAATATCACAGTTACGAAACACCTCAGATAATTATGTATGAGATTAAGGATGGTTATTCTGAGTATTTAAAGTGGATTGATGATGAAACTAAAGAAGATAATGAAAAATGTATTGTACTTGCTTCAAGTAACAATAATAAATTAAAAGAATTTAGAGAAATTTTAAATAACAAGAAAGTTTTATCTCTTAAAGATATTGGATTTAATGAAGAAATAGAGGAAACTGGAAAAACATTTCTAGAAAATTCTTTAATAAAAGCAAAAACTGTAAGTAATTATTTAAAAGAAAGAAATTTAGAATACATAGTAATTGCAGATGATAGTGGTTTATGTGTAAATGCTTTAAATGGTGAACCTGGAGTATATAGTGCAAGATATTCGGGAGATCATTCAAATAGTCAGTTAAATAGAAAAAAATTACTAGATGCTTTGGAAAATAAAGAGAATAGAAGTGCATATTTTGTATGTAATATAGTAATGTATTATCCAGATGATACATATTTATCATTTGAAGGAAAAACATTCGGTAAAATTACTAGAGAAGAGCTTGGTAGTAAAGAATTTGGTTATGATTGTATCTTTTATTCAGATGATCTAGAAAAAACTTTTGGAGAGGCAACGGCCGATGAGAAGAATAAAGTATCACATAGAGGACGTGCAATAGAAAAACTATTAGAAAAATTGAATTAGTATTATTTGTAATAAAAAGTATATCAAAAGTATTATATATTATTTTGAAGGTGAAAATTTATAATTAAATTTGTAAAAAGTGGCAAACTTTCTAAAATTTAACCTGCAAAAAGTGGCAAAAATTCTAAAATTAAGCCTGCAAAAAGTGGCAAACTCTTCAAAATTTAGCCTGCAAAAAGTGGCAAAAATATTGACTATTTATAAAAAATATGATAATATTTTTTTGAAGGAGAATAAAAAATATGCAAAGATTATTTGAAAAAAAATTATTTGATTGGAAAAAATCAGGAATGAAGAAACCTTTAATGGTTGTTGGTGCAAGACAGATTGGGAAAACTTATACAATTGAAAAATTTTCTAAAGAAAATTTTGAACAATATCTATATTTTAATTTAGAAAAAAATATGGAGGTTAGAAATATTTTTGAAGAGTCAATCGATGATGAGAAAGTTATAAGGAATATTGAATTGTATTTAGGAAAAAAGATTGATATTGAAAAAACAATATTCTTTTTTGATGAAATACAAGTTAGTGAAAATTTTATTGTATCTTTGAAATATTTTAACGAGTCTAAGAAGCCATATAAAATAATATGTGCAGGAAGTTTACTTGGAGTAAAAATAAATAGATTTAAAGGCTCATTTCCAGTAGGTAAAATAAGAATGGAATATATGTATCCTATGAATTTTGAAGAATTTTTAATAGCTACAGGAAATAAAATGTTAAGGGATGAAATAAAAAAATGTTATAATGATATGTCACCAATGCCTGATTTTGCACACGAAAAAGCAATTACCCTATATAAGAAATATTTATGTGTTGGCGGAATGCCAGAAGCAGTCAATAATTTTGTCGAAAATGAATTAGATATATTAAAGTTTGATGAACATATTATTTCAGATATTAAAGATATGTACATTGCTGATATGCAAAAATATGTTAAAAACAGTATCGAAACTGTAAAAATCGAAAAAGTATATAAAAGTATTCCTAGTCAATTGGCTAAAGAAAATAAAAATTTTAAGTATAATTTTATTGAAGAAAATGGAAGAAAAAGAAAATATGAAAGTTCTATTGATTGGCTAGTTGCTTCAAAAATGATTTTAATAGATTATAATACAAAAAGAATAGAAATACCATTAAAGGTATATATAGATGAAAATACTTTTAAATTATATTTAAGTGATGTTGGAATACTAACTAATATGAGTGAGATTAGGTTTCCAGATATAATATTAGATAATTCATTTATTTATAAAGGAGCTATTACAGAAAATTATGTTGCAGAAGAACTAACTTCAAAAGAAGAGTCATTATACTATTGGACATCAAAAAGAAATGCTGAAATTGATTTTGTGCTATATAGCCAAGAAGATGGAATAATTCCAATAGAAGTTAAAAGTGGAAATAATGTTAAATCAGTAAGTTTAAATATGTATATTAATGAATATAAACCTAAATATGCAATACGATTTTCTACTAGAAATTTTGGATTTGAAAATAATATAAAATCAATTCCGTTATATGCGGTTTTTTGTATAAAATAAATATAAAAAAAGATATTAATTGTATTAGATTATAAAATATATTTATAATGATTATTAAATAAAAGAGGGCAAATGCAGTAAAATCAAAGCATTTGCCCTTTTAGAGACTATTATATAAATTTACAATAAAATTTATAAATACTCATTTAAAGTTTTCATATATTTTTCTTTATAATCAATAAATTCATTTAAAATAGTAACTTCACTTTTACTTTTACTTTTATCATCTTTCATATCAATCATTTAATAAGTATTATTTTCTATAACAACAGATTTATTCATATATGTCAAATTTAGTTGCTTTACCCCTTTATTTTACATTAAATTTGTGGTAAAATAGACATAAAGTATAGGAGAAAAAAAGATGTATATTTTATCACAAGTATTAGGTGTAGCAGGAATTATTAGTATGCTTGCAAGTATAGCTTTTGATACAAGAAAAAAATTACCAGTTTTTGAAATGTTGGCAATTATTCTTTTTGGACTTCAATATTTTATTTTAAAAGCCATTCCTGCAGTGATTATGCTTATAATTTTATTTATAAGGTGTATTGTATTTTTTTACATTGAAAAAAAGTATAAAAAAGTTCCATTTTTTATACTACTGGTTTTTCTTGCTTCAATTATTGTAGCTGCTAGTATAATGAAATATGGAATTATGGAAGGTTTTCCAGTTATATCTACATTTATATACACAATTGGAATTTGGCAAAAAAATACTAATATGCAAAGAATTGTTACACTATTTATTTCATGTATATTAATTGGATACAATGTATATGTTAGAGCGTATTCATTATTAATTTGGAATATTTTTGAAATAATTACATCTTTAATTGCTATTTACAATATTAACTTAAATGATAAAAAGACTAAAAAAGGGAGGATGTTATGATAATATTAAATGTATTTAGACATATAAAAACTGTAATGACACATAAATTCTACGTATTTATTTTTGCATGCAAAGCCGGAATACCATTTAGAGGGTTAGTTCATGACATGTCAAAATTTTCTCCGTCCGAATTTTTTGAATCTGTAAAATATTATCAAGGGAATGGATCACCAATATCAGCTGCAAAGAAAGAAAATGGATATTCTAAAGCGTGGTTACATCATAAAGGAAGAAATAAACATCACTGGCAATATTGGTATGATAGTCAAACATATGATAAGACACCAATTATTCCATATAAATATACAGTAGAAATGATATGCGATACTTTAGCTGCTGGAAAAACATATAAAGGTAAGAACTGGACTAAAGATTATCAACTTTCATATTGGCAAAAGGAAAGAAAAACGGTAAAAATGAATGAATGTATTCAAAATGTACTTACAGAAGTATATACTCAAGTTGCAAGTGAGGGAATTGATAAAGCAATAAATAGGCATAATTTAAAGGAAATATACAATAGATGTACAAATACAAAAGTTCAAGAAGATGAAGAAAATGATACTGGAGTTAATGTTCAAAACTCTCAATTTGTATAATAAAAAATAAAGGATGTTATTTTAAAATAGCATCCTTTATTTTTGTTTAATTATTTTCTTTAGTTTTGTTTTTCTTTCTTAAATCAATAATAAATGAAATTCCAAAGAAAAATATCATTATTGAAGCAAGTATAATCACATTTTTTATAATCATACTAGAATTTGCCGTAATAATACATTCTTTTACAAGTCTTACAGAATATGTCATTGGCATAAATGGTGATATTGCTTGAAAGGCTTTAGGTACAGTTTCTATTGGGAAAGTACCACCACTTACTGCAAGTTGTAATACTAAAAATAGTATACTTAAGAATTTACCAACATCTTTAAAGTAAACAAGTAAGAAGTGTATTATGCTTAAGAAAGTAAGAGAAATTAGTACACAAGATAAATAATATAAAAGTAAATTTGTAGTACTAAATCCAAGAGTTAATTTTAGTACAACTCCAAGAACAATACCTTGAGCTACACCAATTACAGCATATAGAGCTGTTCTTAAGAATTTATTATTTGCATTTCTTCCAAGTTTTTTAAATCTATCATCTGGATCAAAGTATAACACTATAATAAGTATTAAGCCACCAACCCATAGCGAAATTGACATGAAATAAGGAGCAAATCCTACACCATAAGAAGAAACTTTACCAAAATCTTCTTCATTGATGCTAACAGGATTTTTTACATATTCATCAAGTCCATCTAAATTTTTAAGTTCTTCTTTAGTATTTTCATTTGAAGTATCAATTTCATTCTTAAAAGTAGTAATACCATTTATAAGTTCAGCGTTACCACTTGATATCTGACTTGCACCATTATTTAAGGTATTAATACCGTCAAGTATTTGTTTTGAGCTACCATTTAATTTATTTAATCCTTGATTTAAATTTGCACTACCGCTTACAAGTTCATCACTACCTGATTTTAAACTATTCACGCCATTTGCAAGAGTACTTACACCAGCTTGTAAGTTATTTAAGCTTTGAGCTTTACTACTAAATGTTGAAATGGCTGTATTTAAGTTACTTGTGTTTGCTTTTATATCATTTCCAGCCTCTTTTAATTTTGCTACTTGTGGCGTTGAAGTAGATATTCCATTCAAATCACCTAGTAATTTTTGAAAGTTAGAATTTGCATATAATTCCGGATTAGATGCAAGTAACTTTTGAATATCAGCTGATACTGTGGATACTTGGGAAGATACTCCACTAAGTGAGTTATTTACAGTATCTACGTATGATGATATTCCATTTGAAAGAGCATTTGTATTATTTGCAATTTTACTTGCACTTGATGTAAGAGTTGAAATATTTTTTGTACTATTATTTAATGTATTTACGCCATCAGATATTGAATTTATACCATTTGATAATGAAATAATACCATTGTTTAATTTAGTTGAACCATCATAACATGAAGTTACACCATTATCAAATGTTGTGTAATTTTCTTTTAAAGTATTAGTACCTGATAAAAGTGTATTCATTGCATTTTGTAAAGTAAGTGCACCATCTTGAAGTTTAGCACTTCCATCAGAAATTTTTTGCAAACTATCTGGAACTTCGTTTAGTTTATCAGAAAGTTTTGAAACAGTTTTTTGACTTATTTGCCCTTTAAGCTCACTTTCAACACTTGTAACTACCTTTGCGATAATTTGAGATGCAAGATAGTTACTCTTTTGGTTTGGGGAATAAGTTAAAGTAACAGTTTTTCTATCTCTTTTATCTGCATTATTTAAAGAATTTGTAAAATCTTTAGGTATAGTAATTGTTGCGTAATATTTTCCATCTACAAGTTCGTCGTATGCTTTATCTTTGTCTTTAAGTTCCGTAAATGTCATTACATCCTTTTCTTTTAAGTTATTTACTAAATCATTACCAAGATTTTCGTTATTTTCTCCTTCATCTAGATTTACAATAGCTACCTTCATATCTTTAAGATTACCATATGGATCCCAGAAGGCTTTTAGGTAAAAGAAACTATACATTATTGGTATGATTATTATTGCAACTAGTATCACTATTTTCATTGCTTTTGTATCTTTCATTTAAAATTCACCTCGCTAGGATATTATATATTTTTTTTTGAAAAATACCACTACACTTTGTATACAATTGTATACTATCTATATAACATGCAAAAAGTATATATACAATTGTATATTATCTTTACAAATGTATAAAAATGTTATAGAATTTAGATGGTGATAAAATGGAAGATTTAAGAAAAACAAGGACATTAAAATTGTTAAAAGAAGCTTTGCTTGAAGTGATGACAAAAAAGTCGTTTGAAGAAATAAAAATAAATGATATATGTAATGTTGCAATGGTTCATAGAACAACATTTTATAGTCATTTTGATGATAAATATGATTTACTTGAATATTGCATAAAAGAAGCTGAAAAAGAAATTACAGAAAAAATGGAACCTGAAAATTATACAAGTATACAGGAATTCTATACAAATATGATAATGGCATTAGTATGTTATATTGAAGGAAATAAGGAAAAGTTTAAAGCCATGCTTATAAAAAACGACAATACTAGTTTTTATAAAATGTTTAATAGTACGTGTGTGTTGTATATTTATAAAATGTTGCAAAAAGAAGAAAAAAATGGAGTTAAACATGAAGTTCCTATAAATTTAGTAGCAGAGTTTTATGCAGGTGCTGTAATATCTTCAGTCACATATTGGATAAAAGATAGTAGTGGTATGACTCCACAAGAATTATGTGATCATCTTATAAAACTTATATTTGGAAAAAGTTATATAAATCAGTAAAAAATTACGTAATTTTTATTAAACTTAATCATTGAAGTTGACAATGCTAAAGTTTAGTTGTATAATTTTAGCATAAGTTATATTAAAGCCTATGACAAAGCAAAGTAGGTAGAGATAAATACATTAAAGAGAATACAAACCTTGGCTGTAAGTTTGTATATGTAGCTTTACTGAAATTTCACTTTTGAGGCCTTTTTTTGAAATAATAGTAGGAAAAAGCAGGTAAGCCTGTTATAGCTGTATTAAGAGCATTTAATTTTATTAAATGAATTTAGGTGGTAACGCGGAATAACAAAGTCATTTCGTCCTATATATATGGACGAAGTGACTTTTTTGGGAGGAGTAAATATGATAGATAAAATTAAACAAATCGAAATTTCTGCAAAAGAAAAGATAAATGCTGCAAAAAATAGTAATGAAATTGAAGAATTAAGAGTGGCTTTCCTTGGAAAGAAGGGAAAAGTTGTTGAAGTACTTAAAAATTTAAAAAATGTTGAAGCAGATAAAAGAAAAGAAGTGGCCTCATTTGCAAATAATGTAAAAAGTAAAATAGAAGAAGAAATTGAGAATAAAAAGGCAAGTATAAAGGAAAAAGAATACAATGATAAAATAAATAGTGCTAAAAGAATAGATCTAAGCATGCCAACTAATTTAAAACTTGGTTCACTTCACCCTATAACTGTTGTTCAAAGGGAACTTGAAGATATATTTAAAAGTATGGGATTTACCGTAGAAGATGGAAATGAAGTTGAAACAGAATATAACAACTTTGAAGCAGTAAATGTACCAAAGCATCATCCAGCACGTGATATGCAAGATACTTTTTGGCTAGAAAATGGACAACTACTAAAAACTCAAACATCAGCTGCACAAAATAAAATTATGAAAAAATATGGTGCACCTTTAAAAGCAATATTTCCTGGTAGATGTTTTAGAAATGAAGAATTAGATGCATCTCATGAAAATACTTTCTTCCAAATGGAAGGAATGATGGTAGATAAGGACGTATCTATTGCTAATCTTATATACTTTATGAAAACACTTTTATCAGAAATATTCAAAAAAGATGTTGAGGTAAGATTAAGACCAGGATATTTTCCATTTGTTGAACCTGGATTTGAACTTGATATAAAATGTATATATTGTGAAGGAAAAGGCTGTAAGGTTTGTAAACAAGGTGGATGGATTGAACTTTGTCCATGTGGTATGATACATCCAAATGTACTTAGAATGGGAGGCATTGATCCAGAAGAATATTCAGGATTTGCATTTGGACTTGGGCTTTCTCGTCTTGCAATGATGAAATATAATATAAACGATTTAAGAATACTTAATTCATGTGATTTAAGAGCTTTAAAACAAATAGGATTAAAATAATAATGGGAGGTAAATATGTTTATTTCAATTAATTGGATAAAAGATTTCGTAAACTTAGATGGAATTGATATAAAGGATTTAATATATAAATTTACAATGTCTACAGCTGAAGTTGAAGGAATTATTGAATATGGAAAAAATACAAGAGATGTAGTTGTTGCTAAAGTTTTATCTGTAGAAAATGTAGAAAATTCAAAAAAACTACATAAATTAGTTGTAGATATTGGAGATAAAAAAGTAAATTGCATTTGTGGAGCACCTAATGTAAAAGAGGGAATAAAGGTTGCATTTGCTAAAGAAGGAAGTTTAGTTAATGGTTTAAGTATAACAAAAACAACAATTGCAGGTCATGAAAGTTCTGGAATGTGTCTATCTGAAAAAGAACTTGGTATTAGTGACGACAACTCTGGAATTATGGTTTTAGATGATAAATATAACATTGGGGAAGATATTAAAAATATAATACCTATTGATGATATAATATATGAAATTGACAATAAATCCCTTACAAATAGACCAGACTTATGGGGACATTATGGGATAGCAAGGGAAATTGCTGCAATTACAAATAGAAAGCTAAAACCTTTAGAAGTAGAAAATTTAGATAAATATAACGATTTAAAGAAATTAGATATAAACATTGAAGATAGTAATCTTTGCTACAGATATACAGGACTTACTATAGACAATGTAAATAAAAAGACATCTTCATATAAAATGAAAACAAGACTTACATATTGTGGACTTAGACCTATTAGTCTTTTAGTTGATATGACAAACTATATTATGCTTGAACTTGGTCAACCAATGCATGCTTTTGATAAAGAATTTATTAAGAAAATAAATGTAAAAACATTAAAAAATGATGAAGAGTTTGTTACACTTGATGGAAATAAAAGGAGTTTAAAACAGGGAACTCTTATGATATATAACGAAAACAAACCAGTAGCTATTGCAGGAGTTATGGGTGGAGAAAATACGCAGATTACTGATGCAACTACTTCATTATTCTTAGAATCTGCAAACTTTAATGCTGTAAGTGTAAGAAAAACAGCAAGTGCTATAGCTTTAAGAACAGATGCTAGTGCAAGATATGAAAAAACTCTTGATCCAGAACTTACAAAGCTTGCAATAGAAAGATTTGTAAAAGTACTAAAAGATGAGGATGATGATATTAAAGTGTCTTCAAGCCTTTCTGATGTATATGTAAATAAATATCCTGTAATCACTATAGACATTTCAAGAGAATATATTAACAAAAAAATTGGTGTTAATTTCTCAGATGAAATGATAGAAAAAGTTCTTACATCTTTATACTTTAAAATTATTGAAAATAAAAACGGAAACTTTAAGATTGAAGTACCAAGTTTTAGAGCAACAAAGGATGTTTCTGGTAAGGCTGATATTATAGAAGAAATTTCAAGAATATATGGATACGATAATATTGTTCCACAAACAAATTTATGGAAGGTTGAACCTGTAAAAGAAGATAGTTTAAGAGAACTAGAATATAATATTAAAACTTTACTTGCACAAAAGTATGGAATGTCTGAGGTTCACAGTTATGTATGGTATGATACTAAATTAAATAGTGAGCTTGGTATAGAGGTACATGATAATTTAAAAATAGTAAATGGACTTAGTAAATTAGATAGTACTTTAAGATATAATATGGTTCCAACTATGTTATACGCTATATATAAAAATATTAAAAACTTTGATGAAATAGGTGTGTTTGAAATTGGTAGAACCTTTGACTACAAGGAAAAAGGAAAAGACTGTGTAGAGAATAAAGTTTTAGGAATAGGAAAATCAAGTATTTCAAAAACCGAAGAAGAATTAATGTTTGAAGTAAAATCAATGATAGAAAATATTGCAAATATAAACAAACACGTAAGTTTGAGCTATGTATGTAACTCTACATTTGATGATAATTTTATACATCCAGTAAATTCATATGAAGTAAAGTATGGAGATGAATGTTTAGGATATATCTCAGTTTTAAATCCAAGAATTAAAGATGCTATAAATAAAAAATCAAATATTGTTGTAGCCCAGATTAATATTGATATGTTAGATAAAATAAAATATTTAGATATACAATATGAAGAAATAAGTAAATATCAAACAGTTGATTTTGATTTATCTATTATAGTTGACAAAAATGTTTCATATTTTGAAATCGAAAAAGTAATAAAAGATGCAAATATGCAATATTTGAAATCATATAGTTTAATTGATGTATATGAAAACGAAGAAAAATTAAAGGATAAGAAAAATATAACTATAAGATTTAATATTGGTTCTAGTGATAAAACTCTTACTAAAGAAGAAATTGATGAAGAAAGAATAAAATTAATTACAAATCTTGGAAAATATAATATGAATATTAATGGATAATAACAACAAACAGTCAAAATTACAATTTGTAACTTTGACTGTTTGTTAGTTGTATTATTATAAATTAATTAGAAGTTGGTCTTCCAATATAATTTAGTTCGACAATACCATTTTTTTCTGATATTATAGTGCAATAACTTAGTATCAACTCTCTTACTCTTTCTTTTTGGTAGAATCCTTTGTTGTATGGGGAATCGTCAAATGAAATTTCAGTGTTCATAAGCTTTGTGATATCATGTTCTGCAATTGCAATTAATATCATTTCTGCCACAAATTCTTCAACTTCATACTTTCCAAATTTTGGTACGTAGTTGCATGTAAAATTCGATAAGCTTGAAATTGCAATATTTTGTATATGTTTAGGACATTGCAATTTGTAAGTAGTACTGTCTATGGAATCAATCTGAGTATGATAAGATATAATTCCTTTTGTTCCTTTTGCTAAATAATAATTAAACATAAAAAGCTCCTTCTTAAATTATATAGTAGGTTTATGTATTCTTGTGAAGTTATTATATCATATTTGTCAATAGTAAATAAAAACGTATATATTATATTTAAAAAAATTGTTATTTACAAAATTATGAAGTGGATAAGGAAAGGTTTAATTTAGAATAATAATAAAAAATATTTAGTATAATTTTTTTATTTTTCTTCTTGATTTAATTTTTTCTTTATGATATAACAAATATGTCGAAATTTGGAGGGAGAATTGATATGGAAATAAACGAAGAAAAAAGAATGAAATTTATGGAAAATGCAGGAAAAAGAGTAAACAAAGTAATGCATGATATACAAATATTAGAGCCAATGTCAAGAAGTAGTGTGTATGATTTTACTAAAGAAGATGTTGAAGAAATGTTTTTTGCTATGCAAGAAACTTTAGATAATGCAAAAGCAGAATTTAACAAAAAATTTGAAGAAAAATCAAGAGCTGAAAAGAAAGTATTTTCATTTGGAAGTACGTCTATGCCTAAATCTCAAGTTGAAGAAAGTGTAGAAGAAACAACTGAAGAATTAAGTAATGAATAAATTTTGTAGAAAGGTCGCTTTAATCTATGGCGGCTTTTTTCTTTTTTTCTTGAATTTTAACATACAAAAAAATATATAAACTTAGCGCTATCAGTGCATTTTACCTTGACTTATTTATCTATTTAAAGTATAATAAAGGAGAAATTTTAATTGAATGGAGGAGATAAAATGAGTGTTTCAAAAGAAGAGGTAAAACATCTTGCAAAATTATCAAGATTAGAATTTGATGATAAAGAACTTGATAAAATAACAAATGATTTATCAAGTATAGTTGAGTTTGCAAATCAGCTATCAAAAGTTGATGTAGAGGGAGTAAAACCTACTGCACATATTTTGGATATAAAAAATGTATTTAGAGAGGATAATGTAGAAAAATCTTATGATAGAGAATTGATATTAAAAAATGCACCAGAAAAAGAAGCTGGATGTGTAAGTGTACCTCAAACTGTAGAATAGGAGTGATAAAATGGAACTATATAGTAAAACTTTAAGTAGTATAGCAAGTGATATAAAAGAAAAAAAAGTAACTATCAAAGAAGTGTTAGATAGTGTATATAAAAGAATTGAAGAAGTTGAACCAAAAGTTGGAGCATATATAACTTTAACAAAGACACAAGCATATGAAAGAGCTGAAGAACTTCAAAAAAGATTGGATAATGGAGAAGATATCGGTATACTTGGTGGAGTGCCAATTGCAATAAAAGATAACATATGTACTGAAAATGTTAAAACTACATGTGCTTCAAGAATGTTAGAAAATTTTGTACCAATATACAATGCAACTGTTATTGAAAAACTAAAAGAAGCTGGAGCAATTATGCTTGGTAAAACAAATATGGATGAATTTGCAATGGGATCATCTACAGAAACTTCATACATTAAAAAGACTGCTAATCCATGGGATGTAAATAGAGTACCAGGTGGATCAAGTGGTGGTAGTGCTGCAGCAGTATCTGCTGATATGGCTTATGCTGCTTTAGGTTCAGATACAGGTGGATCTATAAGACAACCAGCATCATATTGTAGTGTTGTAGGTTTAAAACCAACTTACGGATTAATATCAAGATATGGATTAATTGCTTTTGCATCATCTCTTGATCAAATAGGACCTTTTGCAAAAACTGTTGAGGATGCAGCATTAATGCTAAATGTAATAGCAGGACATGATAGTAAAGATACTACATCTGCTGATTTAGAAAAGAAAGATTATACAAAAGCTTTAGTAAATAGTGTAAAAGGAATGAATATAGCTGTACCATCAGATTTTGTAAATGATGGAATAAATGAAGATGTAAAAAAAGCATATGATACATCTATAAAAACATTAGAAGATTTAGGAGCTAATATTGTAAATGTAAAACTTGAATATGCAAAATATTCTCTTGCAACATACTACATTATAGCTACAGCTGAAGCATCATCAAATCTTGGAAGATATGATGGAATAAGATACGGACACAGAGCAAAAGAATTTTCTGATTTAATTGATTTATATACAAAATCAAGAACTGAAGGTTTTGGTGATGAAGTAAAAAGAAGAATTATGCTAGGTACATATGTATTATCATCAGGCTATTACGATGCATATTACAAACGTGCACAACAAGTAAGAACGCTTATAGTAAATGACTTCAAAAAAGCATTTGAAAGTTGTGATGTAATAATGATACCTACAGCACCTAATACATCATTTAAAATGGGTGAACATTCAACTAACCCACTTGAAATGTATTTGGAAGATATATTTACAGTGCCAGTAAATATTGCAGGATTACCAGCAATATCTGTGCCAGGTGGATTTGCATCAAATAATATGCCAATTGGTTTACAATTTATTGCAAAATCATTTGATGAAGAAAAATTGCTTCAAGTTGCATATACATATGAGCAAAATACACAGTTTCATGATAAAAAACCTAATATTTAGGAAGGGGATAATATGTTACAATCAAAACTTATAGCAAATACAAAAAAAGAATGGCCAAGTGAAGCTTTAGTAAAATCACATGGACTTTTGATAAAGGGTGGATATATAAAGCAAATGGCAAGTGGAATTTATACACTTTTGCCACTTGCAAAAAGGGTTACATCTAAAATAGAAAATATAATAAGAGAAGAAATGAATAATATTGACTCTCAAGAAATACTTATGCCACTTGTAGCTACAAAAAAACTATGGGATATGTCAGGAAGGTATGATAGTGTCGGTTCTGAACTTTTAAGATTTAAAGATAGAAATGATGTTGATATGGTACTTTCAATGACACATGAGGAAGCAACTGTATTTTCACTTTTAAATGAGGCAACGTCTTATCAAAAATATCCATTTAGTGTTTATCAAATCCAAACTAAATTTAGAGATGAGGCAAGACCACGTGCAGGTCTTATTCGTGTTAGAGAATTTACAATGAAAGATGCATATTCTTTTCATACATCAGAAGAAAGTTTAAATGAAGAATATGATAAATTCTATCATGCATATGAAAACATATATAGAAGAGTTGGTATTCCTGAAACTGTAGCTGTTGCATCTGATACTGGTATGATGGGTGGAAATGGCGCTCATGAATTTATGCTTTTATGTGATGCTGGAGAAGATAAAATTGTAATATGTAAGGATTGTGGATATAGTGCTAATATGGAAGTTGCATACACAAGTAAATATGATATTTCATCTTCTAAAGAGGAAACCCTTACTAAAATACATACTCCAGGAATAAAAACAATAGAGGCGCTTCATGAGTTTACAGGTATTGATATATCAAAAATGGGTAAAGCAGTTATTTATACAAGACTTGATACAAATGAAATTATTATTGTATTTATACGTGCTGATAAAGAGGTTAACGAAACAAAACTTCGTAATTTCTTAAAAGTAGATGATGAAAAATTAGTACCAAGAAAAGAGGAAAAAGAGGATAATATAACATATGGATTTGTGGGTCCAAAAAATTTAACAAAAAAAGCTATAGTTGTATTTGATAAATCATTGGAAAATGAAAAAAGTCTTGTCTTTGGCGCAAATGAAGTAGACTATCACTATACTGGACTTAGTATAAAAAGAGATATTGGTGATGTAGAGTATATTGATGTCGCAAAAGTTTGTGATGATGATTATTGTCCTGTATGTAACAAAAAGTCTTTAAAAATTGAAAAAGGAATTGAAGTAGGTAATATATTTAAACTTGGAACAAAATATACAAAAATGATGCAAATGACATATGCAGATGAAAATGAAAAAATTAACAATCCAATAATGGGTTGCTATGGAATTGGAGTTGGGCGTTTAATGGCTTCAGTTCTAGAAAAAAGAGGAACAGAAAGTGCTGTAAATTGGCCTGCAAGTATTGCACCATTTGATATTCATATTTGTCCAATTGACTATACTAAAAATGAAGAAGTAAAAGTAGAGAGTGATAAGTTATATTCTACTTTAAAAGAAAAAGGATTTGACGTTTTACTAGATGATAGAAAAAAGAGTGCAGGAGTTAAATTTAAAGACTCAGATCTAATAGGGGCACCGATTAGAGTAGTAATAAGTCCTCGTAACTTAGAAAATAAAAAAGCTGAAGTAAAAATTTCTTCTGAGGCTAACATTGTTGATTTAAAAGATTTAGTAAGTTATGTAACAAATAAACATGAAGAACTATTAGAGGAGGTAAAATAATGAGAGATGATTATGAAGTAGTTATTGGTCTTGAAGTTCATGCTGAACTTTCAACTAATACAAAAATATATTGTAATTGTTCAACAGAGTTTGGAGCTGATCCAAATACTCATTGTTGTCCAATTTGTACAGGAATGCCAGGAGTACTTCCTGTATTAAATAAAAAAGTTGTAGAATATGCTGTAAAAGCAGGACTTGCAACAAATTGTGAAATATCAAGATTTTCTAAGCAAGATAGAAAAAATTATTTTTATCCAGATTTACCAAAAGCATTTCAAACTTCACAATATGATTTACCATTATGTGAACATGGATATTTAGAGTTTAACGTTGATGGTTACAAGAAAAAAGTAGGAATTACAAGAATTCATATTGAAGAGGATGCCGGAAAACTTATACATGATGCATATACAGGAGCAACTTTAGTTGATATGAATAGATGTGCCGTTCCTTTAATAGAAATAGTGTCAGAACCAGACATAAGAACAGCAGATGAAGCTGTTATGTACATGCAAACTTTAAAATCAATACTTGAATATCTTGAAGTATGTGATTGTAAGATGCAAGAAGGATCTTTAAGATGTGATGTAAACCTATCTGTAAGGAAAAAAGGAAGCACTGAATTTGGTACAAGGACAGAAACTAAGAACTTGAACTCATTTAAATCAATTAAAGATTCTATAGAATTTGAAACCAAAAGACAAATTGAAGAATTAGAAAATGGTGGAGTTATTTACCAAGAAACAAGAAGATTTGATGATGCAAAAGGTATTGGTTATGCTATGCGTACAAAAGAAGATGCAAATGATTATAGATACTTCCCAGAACCAGACCTTGCACCAATTGTTTTATCTGATGAGTATATCGAAAATATAAAAAATAACTTACCAGAACTTCCACATATTAGAAAAGAAAGATATGTAAAAGAATACAAGCTTCCAGAATATGATGCACAGATACTTACATCTTCAAAAAATACAGCTAATTTCTTTGAAGAAGCAACAAAGATATGTAATAATCCAAAAGCAGTTTCTAACTGGATTATGGTTGATTTTACTAAAAAGTTAAATGATGATGAAATTGAAATCCAAAATTCAAAAGTAACACCGGAAAATTTAGCACACTTAGTTGAACTTATAGATAAAGGAACTATTAGTTCAAAAATTGCTAAAAAAGTATTTGATGAAATGTATGAAACAGGAAAAGATGCAAAGAAAATAGTTGAAGATAACGGTATGACTCAAATGTCTGATGAAGGAGCTATAAAAGAGATAGTTGAAAAGATTGTTGCTGCAAATCCAAAATCAGTTGAAGATTACAAAGCAGGAAAAGATAGAGCAATAGGCTTCTTAGTTGGTCAAGTTATGAAAGAAACTCATGGTAAAGCAAATCCAGGTATTGTAAATAAATTCTTACTTGAAATTTTAAATAAATAGGGTATGAGGTGAAATAAATGAAAAAAAGAAACATCATATTGATAATTATTTCTATAATTTTAGTCATAATTATAGGTATTGCTTTAGTGGTATTTTTAAATTATAACAATAGTAAATCAAATAAAGATGAAAATATTTCTATTTCTTTAGATGAGCTTGATAAAAAAATAGAGCAAACTAATGAATTTGAATTTTTAAAAATGAATGCTATAACGGATGATGAAGCTTCAGCCAAATTTTTAATTGATAAATCTAAAATTAAAAATATAATTGGAAGAGAACCTATTGTTCATACTAAATCAGGTATGTATGTTGTAATTCAAACAGATTTAGATAACATACAAGATGTAAAACTTGCACTTGAAAGTTATGGTAGTGAATATGAAGAACAGTGGAAAACTTATCTTCCGGATCAATATGAATTGGTTAAAAATAGGAAAATTGGTGTAAAAGGCAACTACGTTTATATGATTGTTTCTGAAAGCCCAGAAAAAATACTTGAATTGATAAAATAAAAGATAATTAAATCTAGTTTAGTGGTATAACTACTGACTAGATTTTTTATATATAAAAATAGGACTTTTGCTTGACATAATTTTAACAGGTTGGTATAATAGCACTGTAAAAAATATAAATTCTAAAGAAAATTTGGAGGAATAAATAATGAGTACTAATGTATCAGAGATTTCAAAGTATTATTTGGAGGAGGTTTTAGCTAAAGGAAAAAGTTTTCCTTCTGGAACTTGGAAATGTGATGAAAAATATGAAAATGCTAAAAATGTAACTATAACTTTAATTGAAAGTGTTTTAAAATGGACATATGAAGACATAAGGAATAAATTAACATTAAATATTTTTAAGAAATACTCAGTTTTGAGTATGCTGGTAAAAGTTTTTAACGGTAGTCCATATCTTGCAATAGAAAATGCATATCCTGGGAAATTTAAACCTTGGGAGTTGCCATGTGTATCAAATTCATTTTGGAATTTAAAAACAGCCAAAGAAGCGACAATATGGTTGATTGAAGAAAAATTAAAGTGGAATGATGAAGATGTAAAGCAGAAATTATCATTAAATATATTTAGGCAATATTCACTTACTGGTATGTTAAATTATTTATTTAATAATAGTCCATACTTAGCAATAGATAATGCATATCCTGGAAAATTTAAAGCTTGGGAATTTTCAAAAGTTCCAAATAATTTTTGGAATTTAAAAACAGCCAAAGAAGTGACAATATGGTTAATTGAAGAAAAGCTTAAGTGGGACGATGAAGATCTAAAGCAAAATTTATCGGCAAATACATTTAAAGAAAATTCACTTGCTTGTATGTTAAATCTTCTATTTAATGGTAGTCCATATCTTGCAATAGAAAATGCATATCCTAGAAAATTTAAAGCTTGGGAATTTTCAAAAACTTCAAAAAAATTTTGGAATTTAAAAACAGCTAGGGAAGCAACAATATGGTTAATTGAAGAAAAGCTTAAGTGGAGTAATGAAGATGTAAAGAAAAAATTAACCCGAAATATATTTATACAAAATTCACTTGGTGGAATGTTAACTATTTTATTTAATAACAGTCCATATTTAGCAATTGAAAATGCATATTCTGGAAAATTTAAGGCTTGGGAATTTGCAAAAGTTTCAAATCATTTTTGGAATTTAAAAACAGCAAAAGAGGCAACAATATGGTTAATTGAAGAAAAGCTTAAGTGGAGTGATGAAGACGTAAAGCAGAAATTATCATTAAATACATTTAAGCAATATTCACTTACTGGTATGTTAAATTATTTATTTAATATTGATCCACATCAACCCATAGAAATGCATCTTAAGATAAATTCCAAAGATTTAACATTAATATTTAATAATAATAATCTTATTATTAAATAATATTTCCCTTTTATAATAATACAAAATAGTAATAAAAAATCTAGTTTAGTGGTATAGCTACTGACTAGATTTTTTTAGTTTTACTTGACATAATTTAAATGGCTTGGTATAATAATACTGCAAAAAAATATAAATTCTAAAGAAAATTTGGAGGAATAAACAATGAGTACTAATGTAACAGATATTTCAAAGTATTATTTAGAAGATGTTTTAGTTAAAGGAAAGAATTTTCCTCATGGAACTTGGAACTGTGATGAAAAATATGAAAATGCTAAAAATGTAACTAAAACTTTAATTGAAAAAGTATTAAAGTGGAGTGAAAATGATATAAAAAATAAATTATCAGCAAATACATTTAGGAAATATTCACTTACAGGTATGTTTATTATATTATTTAATGCTAGTCCATATCTAGCAATAGATAATGCATACCCTGGAAAATTCAAGCAGTGGGACTTACCATCTGTATCAAAAAAATTTTGGAATATGGAAACTGCTAGAGAGGCAACAAGATGGCTAATTGAAGAAAAGCTTAAGTGGAGTGATGATGATATAAAGGAGAAAATATCATCAAATATATTTGAAAAAAATTCACTTGGTGGAATGCTAGTTATTTTGTTTAATGATAATCCATATTTTGCAATAGAAAATGCGTATCCTGGAAAGTTTAAACCTTGGGAGTTATCGGGTACACCCAAATATTTTTGGAATTTAAAAACAGCATGTGATGCAACAAGATGGTTAATTGAAGAAAAACTAAAGTGGAGTGATGATGATATAAGGCATAGATTATCAAAAAGTATATTTAGGAAAAATTCACTTGGAGGAATGTTAGCTGTTTTATTTAATGACAGTCCATATAGGGCAATAGAAAATGCGTATCCTGGAAAATTTAAACCTTGGGAATTACCATCTGTACCAAAAAAAATTTGGAATGCGGAAACTGCAAGAGAGGCAACAATATGGCTAATTGAAGAAAAGCTAAAGTGGAGTGATGAAGATGTAAAGGAGAAATTATCAGCAAATACATTTATAAAAAATTCACTTACTAGTATAATTAGTTTGTTTAATGGTAGTCCATATCTTGCAATAGAAAATGCATACCCTGGAAAATTTAAACCTTGGGAAGTTGCAAGAGTTTCAAAAAATTTTTGGAATATGGAAACTGCAAGAGAAGCAACAATATGGCTAATTGAAGAAAAGCTAAAGTGGAGTGATGAAGACGTAAAGAAAAAATTTAACTTAAATACATTTAAAGAGAATTCTTTGAAGTCTATGTTAAATTATTTATTTAATATTGATCCACATCAACCCATAGAAATGCATCTTAAGATAAATTCCAAAGATTTAACATTAATATTTAATAATAATAATCTTATTATTAAATAATATTTCCCTTTTATAATAATACAAAATAGTAATAAAAAATCTAGTTTAGTGGTATAGCTACTGACTAGATTTTTTTAGTTTTACTTGACATAATTTAAATAGCTTGTTATAATGATACTGCAAAAAAATATAAATTCTAAAGAAAATTTGGAGGAAAAAACAATGAGAACTAATGTAACAGGTATTTCAAAGTATTATTTGGAGGAGGTCTTAGCTAAAGGAAAACAATTTCCAAAAGATATTTGGAATTATAATTCTAAATATGATAATGCCAAAGTTGTAACAAAAACTTTAATTGAAAAAGTATTAAAGTGGAGTGATGATGAGATAAAACGGAAATTATCAGCAAATATATTTAGAAAATATTTACTTACCGGTATGTTAAATGTTCTATTTAATGGTGGTGCATATCTAGCAATAGAGAATGCATATCCTGGAAAATTTAAACCCTGGGAAGTTACAAGGGTTTCAAAAAATTTTTGGAATATGGAAACGGCTAAAGAGGCAACAATATGGCTTATTGAAGAAAAGCTTAAATGGAGTGAAGAGGATGTAAGGCAGAAATTATCATCAAGGATATTTATAAAAAATTCACTTACTGGTATGTTAAATGTCCTATTTAATGGTAGTGCATATCTGGCAATAAATAATGCATATCCTGGAAAATTTAAACCTTGGGAAGTTACAAGAGTTTCAAAAAAATTTTGGAATGTGGAGACGGCTAAAGAGGCAACAATTTGGTTAATTGAAGAAAAGCTTAAATGGAGTGATGAGGATATAAAGCAGAAATTATCATCAAAGATATTTATACAAAATTCATTTACTAGTATATTAAATGATTTATTCAATGGAAGTCCATATTTAATAATAGATAATGCATATCCTGGAAAATTTAAACCTTGGGAGTTGCCATCGGTTCCAAAAAAATTTTGGAATTTAGAAACGGCTAAAGAGGCAACAATATGGTTAATTGAAGAAAAACTTAAATGGAGTGATGAGGATGTAAAACAAAAATTATCAAGAAAAATTTTTAGGGAAAATTCTCTTAATGGTATGTTAGGTTATTTATTTGGTAACAGTCCATACCTTGCCATAGAAAATGCGTACTCCGGTAAGTTTAAAAAATCTGATTTAAAAAATTATTCAAAAAAACAATAAATATTTATTAATATATATTAAGGAGGATTTTATGCGCAAATCAATACGAGAAGAAATTGAAATCATAGCTGATCAGATATATAATGATGATCAGAAAAATGAGGAATATTTTTTAAATTTACTTAAAAAATATAAAATGCTTTCGAGTAATGAATGCATATGTATTATGCAGGCTTCAATTTCTAGGAGTTTTACTAAAATTATTGATAAGTATGAAAATGTTTTTAATGATCAAACAAAGGATTTAAATCTTTTGTTTGAAGAAGCACTTTTGGATAAAAAAACTAAAATGTTTAGATACATATTGGACCTTGCCAAAAAGCATAAATTCAGCTTCGAAAACAAAGACTATCCCGAAAATAATGAAACTTTTTTATCCATGGCTTTAAAAATGTATAATTATCAAATTATAAACTATATCATGGAAGAAGTTGGGGATACATATGTGTTAAATAAAATTGAGGTGTATAGACTTAAGGATTATTTAAGATATGTTAAAGTAGATAGAGAATTTATAAAATTAATGTTTAATCATCTGATGGAAGATGATAAGGTTAATCTTTATTTTGATCTACTTAACAAGTAATACTATAAGAAAAACAAGTGAAATTTTTCACTTGTTTTTCTTATGTCTTTTTCTAAACTTATGATAAAGTATTGAATAAACAAATGTTTTTTGATATAATTTTATTGGTGGTTATATGAGTCAAAATATAGAATTTGAATTTGATAAAAATATTCAGTATATAAAAGGTGTAGGTCCTAAAAAAGCTGAACTTTTAAATAAAATGGGAATATACAATATAAAAGATTTAATTGAATATTATCCAAGAAATTATGAAGATAGAACTAAACTTTCAAATATTATACAGTTTGTAGATGGAGAAAGTTATTTGTTTATTGGAACACTAAGCGATAGTATCCATATACAGAGAATAAGGAAAAACCTTACTATATATTCAACTTTTGTATATGATGAAACTGGAGAGTGCAAGATGACTTGGTTTAATCAAAAGTATATAAATACCAAACTTCATAAAGGTGATAAATATTTATTTTATGGTAAAGCAGTAAAAAATTACGGAATGGTTTCAATGGAGTCTCCTCAAATATATAATTTAAATGATATTGATAAAATTCAAGGACTTTATCCAATATATCCTTTAACAGCAGGCATAACACAAAATTATTTGTTTAAATTAGAAAACGATGTATTTAAGCAAAAGCCAATCATACCTGAATTTTTAAGCAATGACTTTAGAAAAAAATATGGGCTTTGTGAAATTAATTATGCTACAGAAAATGTTCATTTTCCAAAAACGTTTAATGCAGTAAATGATGCTCGTAATCGACTTATATTTGATGAATTATTTTTACTTGAACTTGCACTAATGTCTGTAAAGGAAAGTTCAGATTTAGTAAAAAAAACAAATAAATTTAAAAAAGTAGATATATCAAAATTTTTGAAATTATTACCATTTTCTTTAACAAATGCACAAAAAAGAGTGGTAGATGAAATTGAAAAAGATATGCTAAGCGATAGAGTTATGAATAGGTTGATACAAGGAGATGTTGGTAGTGGAAAAACAATGGTTGCTGCAATTTCAATGTATATTGCAGTTAAAAATGGATATCAAGCCGCAATGATGGCTCCTACAACTATTCTTGCAAATCAACACTTTGATGAACTCAGTAAGTATTTTGAAAAACTTGGAATTAAATCAGATATTATTACATCAAGTACAACGAAGAAAAACAAAAGAATTATATGTGAAAAATTAGTAAATAAAGAGATAGATATAATTATTGGGACACACTCTTTAATAGAAGATGGTATAGAATTTAATAATTTAGGACTCGTTATAACTGATGAACAACATAGATTTGGAGTAAAACAAAGATTAAAGTTAACTAATAAAGGGAAATCTGTGGAAACATTAGTTATGACAGCAACTCCTATTCCAAGAACACTTGCAATTATGCTTTACGGTGATCTTGATTTGTCTGTAATAGATGAAATGCCACCAGGTAGAAAACCTGTAAAAACATATGCTGTAGATGAAAGCTATGAACAAAGAATTGTTAATTTTATGAAAAAAAATATTGATGAGGGAAGACAGGCATATGTTGTATGTCCACTTGTTGAAGAAAATGAAGAATTAAATTTAAAGTCAGTAGAAAAAATTTATGAAAAATATAAAAATGAATATTTTAAAGATTATAGTGTTGCATTTATTCATGGGAAGATGAAGAATAAAGAAAAAGATGAAATAATGCAAAAATTTAAAGAAAACAAAATTAATATTTTAATATCAACTACAGTAATAGAAGTTGGAATAAGTGTAAGTAATGCAACACTTATGATAATTGAAAACGCTGATAGGTTTGGCCTTGCAGCACTTCACCAGTTAAGAGGTCGTGTTGGTAGAGGACAGTTTCAATCTTATTGTATTTTAAAATCAAATAATAAATCTGTTACATCAAGAGAAAGATTAAAAATAATGGAAAAGAGTAATAGCGGATTTGATGTAGCAAGAAAAGATTTAGAATTAAGAGGTCCAGGAGATTTTTTTGGAATAAGGCAATCAGGATTACCTGAATTTAAACTTGCAGATTTATTAAAAGATATTAAGGTTTTAGAAAATGCACAAAAAGCAGCTAAAGAATTATTAAAAGAAGATAAATATTTGGAAAAGGCTGAAAATACTGCTTTAAAGAAAGAACTATATGCAAAATTTGGCGATATGCTAAAAAACTTAGGCGCTTAATTAAGTTATATTATGTAAAAATCACAAGAACTTAGAATATTTCAAGTCCTTGTGATTTTCAAATTTTTATACTAATTTTCTGCTTATTAAATATCCTATAAAAAACAAAATTAAAACAAATATACAGATGATAAAAAATGTAAGTAGGCTTATAAAAAATGCAGTAATAGGGCTTATTTTATCTGGATCATCTTTTAGTGTTAAATTTTTATTTGTAATTTCCCTTATTTTAAATAATTTTTTAAAAGCAAATCTAGTGTTTCCAGTTAATTTTTTATAGTCTATATTTACTGTTAAGATTGATAGACTTTGAAGTATTAAGCAAATAAATAAAGTGATAAAAGAAGATACTATCATTACGTTAGGTATAGATGGTTCTTTTATAATAAAAGAAATAATTACTTCTATAATATCAATATTAAATATATAAGTTATAATGTAATACCATATTAAAAAACCTAAGCTAAAACTTCCCATAGAAAAAAATGTTGGAAGTAATAAATAATAGTTTTTATATTCATAGTTATTGAATATTTTAAGCAAGAATTTTATAACTAATGAAATTAAAATATATGATATTAGAATTATTATTAACGAAATTATAATATTAAATATATTTATGTCCATTTTGACTCTCCTATTAATATGATTGTATTTTTTTACTCAAAATATGATTAATTTTGTAGAATAATGTCTATATTATATAATTTTATGCATAAAATGTCAATTATATTTCAAAAATATGTAAACAAAAACGACGGTATAAAAATATCACCTTAATAAAAACCATTTAATTTTATTGACTTGATTGCTTATATGTGGTAAAATATACTTATATGTAAAGAGGTAGAGAATATGAAAATAAAGAAAAAAGAAATTATTATTTTAGTACTATTTATAATAGTTGTATCGGCAGGGGCTATTTTTATAAAAAATTGGATTAGGGATAAAAAACAGGAAAAAGAAATACAAGCTTTGATTAATGTTGAATTTAATGGTGAGGCTGGTGGAACAGAAAACGCAGCATCAGGTGATACACAAAAAGCAGATGATAATGTAACTGTAACAGGAAATGCTATTGCTGTATTACAGATTCCATCCCAAGGTATAAAAGGAATTGTAAAAGAAGGAACTGATAATCAAACATTAAAAAATTACATAGGAATGTTTAAAGGAGCTGCTATGCCAGGTCAAGTGGGTAATTTTAGTGTTGCAGCTCATAATAACATTTATACAGAAATATTTAGAAATTTAAATAAAGTAAATATAGGTGACGAGGTTAAAGTTACAACAAAAACAGCAACATATGTTTATAAAATTACATCTAAACAGACTGTAACGCCAACAAGTATAGAGGTTATAAATAATTCAGATAAAAGAGAAATAACACTTATAACTTGTAATTATAATGCAAGTGCTAGAATTGTTTTAAAGGGTGAATTGGTTCAATAAATGTAATTTGAGGATATAGATTACATAAAAATGTTGACAAAATGTAATAAAAGTGGTATAATAGAATTGTAGTAATAAAGAAGTAAACGATCTAATATATATGAAAAAAGTAGGAGGAAAAGAAGATGAAAAAAATGAAGAATTTAAGAAGTAAAATATTTGTAATTCTAGGATTATTTGCGCTTATGATAGCTGACTTAAATCCATTTTTTGTAAACGCAGGAAGAGAAAATTTAACATATAGAAATGCAGGATATCCAGCAGCAATGTTTGATAATAATTTAAATAGATATACACAATATGGAATCTCAACAGTAGGAGGAAATCAATCATACTGTATGGATTATGGGTATAGAGCGCCAGCATCAGGAGCATCATTAACATATATAAAAACAGTAAGATCAAATAAATTAGTTGCAGTAATGGCAAATGGATATCCAAATAAATCAGTAGCACAACTAGGAGCAGTAAATATAGATGCGGCATACTTAGGAACACAAATGGCAGTATGGCAAACAGTAAATGGAACATCATATACAAAAGGAAATGCCTTTGATTTAAATAAAATACAATCAGCAGCAGGGTATGAAAAAGTAGTAAATAACGCAAAACAAGTAGCAGCAAAGATATTAGCAAGTGGAACATATAATCCAACAATAAGCGTAAGTGGTGGAAAAGTAGACTATGATAGCTATGTAGAAATGAATAAAATAGGACCATTTAAGGTAAATGTAGAAGGATATAAATATACAACATTTAAAACAAGTCTAGTAAATGCACCAGAAGGATCATATGTAGTAGATAAAGATAATCATATAAGAAATGAATATAATGCGGGAGAAGAAGTATATGTACTAGTAAGTAAAACAGCAGCACCAAAGAAAGTAACATTAAAAGTAACAGCAGTAGCAAATGAAAAAGTGGCAGTATTATACGGAGCAGGAAGTTCAATGCAAAACTTTGTATTTTTAGATTTCGAACAAAAAACAATAGAGGCAACTAAACAATTTACATGGGAAAAAAGAGAAGGAAATATAGAAATAGTAAAAGTAGACCAAAATGGAGCAAGTGTAGAGGGAGCAGAATTTAAAGTAGTAGACGAAAGTGGAAAAGAAGTAGCAAAACAAAAAACAAATAAAGAAGGAAAAATAACAATAAAAGGACTACCAGTAGGAAAATATACAGTAACAGAAATAAGTGCACCAGAAGGATATATATTAAATGCAGAAACAAAAACAGTAACAGTAAAAACAGGAGAAACAGCAAGAATAAAAGCAGTAAATGAAAAAATAATAGGCGGACTAGAAATAATAAAAATAGATGAAGATACAAAAGAAAAAATAGAAGGAGTAACATTTGAAGTATATAACAGTAATAAAGAAGTAATAGGAAAAATAACAACAGGAAAAGACGGAAAAGCAGTATTAAAAATAGATAATATGGCAAATGGAACATACTATTACAAAGAAATAAGTGCACCAGACGGATATATAGTAGATAGCACAATGAAAGAATTTAAAATAACAGAAGAAAATAAAATAGCAAAAGAAACAGTAACAAACAAAAAAATAAGAGGAACACTAGAAATAACAAAACTAGATGATAGTAGAGTAGCAATAGAAGGAGTAAAATTTAACATCTTAGCAAGTGACAAAAAAACAGTAATAGAAACATTAACAACAGATAAAAGTGGACATGCAACAACAAAGAAACTAGATAAAGGAACATATTACTATCAAGAAATAGAAGTACCAGATGGATATGTAAAAGATGATGAAATCTTTGAATTCCAAATAAATAAACAAAATGAAGTAGTAAAAAGAGAAGTTATCAATAAAAAAATAACTGGTAAACTTGAAATTACAAAATTAGATGATACTAGAGTTGGAATTAAAGGAGTAAAATTTAATATCCTAGCAAACGATAAAAAGACAGTAATAGAAACTTTAACTACAGATAAAACTGGTTATGCTGAAACTAAAAAATTGGATAAAGGAACATATTACTATCAAGAAGTAGAAGTACCAGATGGATATGTAAAAGATGATGAAATCTTTGAATTCCAAATTAATAAATTGAATGAAGTTGTAAAAAGAGAAGTTATCAATTACAGAGTAAAAGGAAGTCTTGAAATCATAAAAATTGATGAAGATTCTAAAGCTCCAATTGAAGGTGTTAAATTTAATATACTAAATTCTAAAGGTAAAGTTGTAACAACAGTTACTACTGATAAAAATGGTAAAGCTGAAGTAAAAGACTTAGTAAAAGGAACATATTATTATCAAGAAATAGAAGCACCAGCTTTCTATGAATTTAACAACAAAAAAATTAAATTTAAAATCAATACTAATAATGAAGTTATAAAAGAAACAGTAACAAACAAAAAAATAACTGGTACAATTAAAATTACAAAAGTTGATGATGCAAAACAACCTGTTGAAGGTGTTGTATTTGAAATTAAAGATGAACAAGGAAAATTAGTTGATACTATTAAAACTGACAAAAATGGTATTGCAGTTTCAAATGAACCATTAGTAAAAGGAATATATACATATCAAGAAATAAGTGCACCGGAAGAATATATTATGGATACTAGTGTATATAAATTTGAAGTAAAAAATGTAAACCAAATTATTAAAAAGACTGTTAAAAATGAAAGAGTTAGAGGATATATAGAAATTACAAAAGTAGATGATAGTAATAATCCAATAAAAGGTGTAAAATTTGATATATTAGATTCTAACCATAAAAAAGTAGATACAATAACAACAGATTCTAATGGTAAAGCTACATCTAAAGATTTACTAATAGGTAAATACTACTATAAAGAAGTAAGTGCACCAAAAGAATATGTAATGGATTCAAACGAATACGAATTTGAAGTTACAGCTAAAAATACTCAAGTATTAAAAACTGTAGAGAATAAGAGATCAGCAGCATCTTTAAAAATCGTAAAACTTGATAAAACAACAAAAACACCTATCGAAGGAGTAACATTTGAAGTTTTAGATGCAAACAAAAATGTTATAGATACAATTGTTACAGATAAAGATGGTATTGCAAGAAGTAAAGATTTAGTTCTTGGAAAATATTATTACAGAGAAGTATCTGCACCGGATAAATATATAGTTGATAGCAAAGAAAAATCATTTACACTTGGTGAAAATGGAGAAATATTTGAAGCAACTGTATATAATGAAGCAAAAACATTACCAGTAACTGGTGGAAGCTTAAGTTTAGATATGTTAATAGTACTAATAGTTGCAGGACTTAGTGTAGCAGGATTTACTACAATGAAAGTTGTTAAAGCAAAAAAAGAACAAAATTAATTATAAAATAATGGGTAAGGTATAACTTATCCATTATTTTTTACTTTAAAAATATGCAATTTACTATTTAAAAGATTACATAATATTGACAAAATGTAATAAAAGTGGTATAATAGAATTGTAGTAATAAAGAAGTAAACGATCTAATATATATGAAAAAAGTAGGAGGAAAAGAAGATGAAAAAAATGAAGAATTTAAGAAGTAAAATATTTGTAATTCTAGGATTATTTGCGCTTATGATAGCTGACTTAAATCCATTTTTTGTAAACGCAGGAAGAGAAAATTTAACATATAGAAATGCAGGATATCCAGCAGCAATGTTTGATAATAATTTAAATAGATATACACAATATGGAATCTCAACAGTAGGAGGAAATCAATCATACTGTATGGATTATGGGTATAGAGCGCCAGCATCAGGAGCATCATTAACATATATAAAAACAGTAAGATCAAATAAATTAGTTGCAGTAATGGCAAATGGATATCCAAATAAATCAGTAGCACAACTAGGAGCAGTAAATATAGATGCGGCATACTTAGGAACACAAATGGCAGTATGGCAAACAGTAAATGGAACATCATATACAAAAGGAAATGCCTTTGATTTAAATAAAATACAATCAGCAGCAGGGTATGAAAAAGTAGTAAATAACGCAAAACAAGTAGCAGCAAAGATATTAGCAAGTGGAACATATAATCCAACAATAAGCGTAAGTGGTGGAAAAGTAGACTATGATAGCTATGTAGAAATGAATAAAATAGGACCATTTAAGGTAAATGTAGAAGGATATAAATATACAACATTTAAAACAAGTCTAGTAAATGCACCAGAAGGATCATATGTAGTAGATAAAGATAATCATATAAGAAATGAATATAATGCGGGAGAAGAAGTATATGTACTAGTAAGTAAAACAGCAGCACCAAAGAAAGTAACATTAAAAGTAACAGCAGTAGCAAATGAAAAAGTGGCAGTATTATACGGAGCAGGAAGTTCAATGCAAAACTTTGTATTTTTAGATTTCGAACAAAAAACAATAGAGGCAACTAAACAATTTACATGGGAAAAAAGAGAAGGAAATATAGAAATAGTAAAAGTAGACCAAAATGGAGCAAGTGTAGAGGGAGCAGAATTTAAAGTAGTAGACGAAAGTGGAAAAGAAGTAGCAAAACAAAAAACAAATAAAGAAGGAAAAATAACAATAAAAGGACTACCAGTAGGAAAATATACAGTAACAGAAATAAGTGCACCAGAAGGATATATATTAAATGCAGAAACAAAAACAGTAACAGTAAAAACAGGAGAAACAGCAAGAATAAAAGCAGTAAATGAAAAAATAATAGGCGGACTAGAAATAATAAAAATAGATGAAGATACAAAAGAAAAAATAGAAGGAGTAACATTTGAAGTATATAACAGTAATAAAGAAGTAATAGGAAAAATAACAACAGGAAAAGACGGAAAAGCAGTATTAAAAATAGATAATATGGCAAATGGAACATACTATTACAAAGAAATAAGTGCACCAGACGGATATATAGTAGATAGCACAATGAAAGAATTTAAAATAACAGAAGAAAATAAAATAGCAAAAGAAACAGTAACAAACAAAAAAATAAGAGGAACACTAGAAATAACAAAACTAGATGATAGTAGAGTAGCAATAGAAGGAGTAAAATTTAACATCTTAGCAAGTGACAAAAAAACAGTAATAGAAACATTAACAACAGATAAAAGTGGACATGCAACAACAAAGAAACTAGATAAAGGAACATATTACTATCAAGAAATAGAAGTACCAGATGGATATGTAAAAGATGATGAAATCTTTGAATTCCAAATAAATAAACAAAATGAAGTAGTAAAAAGAGAAGTTATCAATAAAAGAATAACAGGAAATCTAAATGTTATAAAAGTTGACGATAATAATACACCAATCAAAGGAGTAAAATTCGAAATTTATGATGCAAACAAAAATAAAGTAGACACTATAACAACAGATGAAAATGGTAAAGCAACTTCTAAAGATTTACAAATAGGAACTTACACATACAAAGAAGTAAGTGTACCAAAAGGTTATGTTATTGATGAAAATGAATATGAATTTGCAGTAACATCTAAAGAAACTAAAATTGAAAAAACAGTTGTAAATAATAGAGCAAAAGGTGCTTTAAAAATAATTAAACTTGAAAAAGGAACAAAAACTCCAATAGAAGGAGTAACATTTGAAATACTAGATGAAAACAAAAATGTTGTTGATACAATAGTAACAAACAAAGATGGTATTGCAGAAAAACAAGATTTAATAGTAGGTAAATATTATTACAGAGAAATATCTGCACCAGATAAATACATAGTTGATAGCAAAGAAAAATCATTTAAATTAACTGATAATGGAGAAATATTTGAAGCAACTGTGTATAACGAAGCAAAAACATTACCAGTAACTGGTGGAAGTTTAAGCCTAGATATGTTAATAGTATTAATGGTAGCTGGATTTAGTATTGTAGGATTTACTACTATGAAAGTTGTTAAAGGAAAAAAAGAACATAATTTATAACATAATAGCAGATGGAAATTACTCCATCTGCTAAGTTTTTTGTAAATATAGTTTCTATAACTTTTGACAAAAATTATATAGTATAATATTATTACTAAATAATATCAGGTATCAATAATAATTTAAATATTAATATATAAAAAGATAAAAATAATACAGTAGTAAATTTTCTACTGTATTATTTTTCTTATACAATCAATAACTATATCTGTCATTTTATCATAGTCCATTTCACTATGTTTATGGTATACAATTTCATGACAAAGATCGTCTATTAAGTGAATCATTATATGAACTTTTTCTTTTAAATTTTCTGTATTTATATCATTTTTTAGTAATAAATTAGTTATTTTCTCTGTTGTCATAATCTCATATTCATAGAAAAGTTTTGCGATTTCAGGATCTGAGTGCTGCATTGCAACTATTTCTTCGTGAGCCTTTTTTGATAATTTATGGTTTTTTACAAAAGCATTTATCATTTTTTTTAGTATATGTGTTAAATCATCTTTTTTAAAAGATGCGTTTGGTATGGATAACATAGGGAAGAATATTGAGTTAGAATATAGTTTAATTCCTTCAATTAATATATCATGTTTGTCTTTAAAATATTGATATACAATACCAGTAGATACTCCAGCTTCTTTTGCAATTTTTGCAGTATTTGTATTGTGGTAGCCATCTTTACAAATAAGGTCAAACCCTGCTTTTATTATTCTTTCCTTTTTTTCAATTGAACGTTTTTGGACAGGTTGTCGTATTTCACTATTTTGCATATTTTTTCTCCTTTTTTTAGTATTATATATTAATTTATAATAATTGTCAACAAATGTGAAAAGCATTTCATATTTACTTGACATTTTTTCTAGTATAGTATAATATATTAGTATAAAAAATATGAAATTAATTTCATGTTAGAAAGGAAAGGAAAAATGAAAAAAATAATTAAAATAAAAAATGTAAGTAAAGTATATAAAACTGGTGAAAAAGAATATAAAGCACTAGACAACGTTAACCTTGAATTAAATGAAGGAGAATTTGTAGTTGTACTTGGACCATCTGGAGCAGGTAAATCAACACTTCTTAATTTAATTGGTGGAATGGATACACCAACATCGGGAGTAATAGAAGTAGGAGATGAAAGAATTTCAGATTATGATGAAAAGAAATTAACAAATTTTAGAGCAGAAAATATAGGATTTATATTTCAGTTCTATAACATATTACCAACTCTTACTGTTGAAGAAAATGTAGATGTTGTAAAAGAAATAGTAAAAAATCCTGTAGATAGTAAAGAAGCCTTAAAAGATGTAGGACTTCTTGAACACGCAAATAAATTTCCAAATCAATTATCTGGAGGTGAACAACAAAGAGTATCTATAGCAAGAGCGATTGCAAAAGATCCAAAACTATTATTATGTGACGAACCAACAGGAGCATTAGATTCTAAGACAGGTGTTGAAGTTTTAAAACTCTTAAAGAAACAATGTGATAGAAATAACGGAGCTAATACTGTTGTGATAGTAACTCATAATGCATTACTTGCAGAAATTGCTGATACTATAATTAGAGTAAAAAATGGAAAAATTGAAAGTGTAGAAAAAAACAAGGAGCCTAAAAAGATTGATGAGGTGAAATGGTAATGTTAAGGAAAAAAGCTTTTAGAGACATAATGAAAAATAAGTCACAATTTATAACCATTTTTCTAATGGTATTTTTAGGAGTATTTGTATTTGCAAGTGTTCATAGCTATATGGATGGAATGCAAAAAAGTGCAGATGTATATTATAAAGAAAATAATTTGCAGGACTTGTGGCTTACTGGAGAAAATTTTAAAGGTTCTGATTTAGATAAAGTAAAAAATACAGAAAATGTAAAAGATGCAAATAGAGTGCTTACCTTAACAACTTCGCTTAAAGATTTTGATAATGTATCTCTTGAAACAAATTTCATAGAAGAAAATACCATATCTAAAATGTATGTTGTAGATGGAGAAAATTTTAGTAAAGATAAAAATGGAGTATGGGTAGATAGTTACCTTGCTAAAAATCTTGGACTTAAAGTAGGAGATGAAATTATACTTACATATCAAAAATATGATATAAAAGAAAAAATAATAGGACTTATAAATACACCAGATCATGTATATAGTATAAAAAATGAATCTGAAATATTTCCAACACATAAAGATTATGGATACGTATATTTATCTATAAATGAGTTTCCAAAAGAATATATATATGACCAAGTAAAAGAAAATATAAGTAAAAGTGTAGGGATTAGTGTAAGTGATATATCAAATGATATGATAAACCAATTTATACCTAATTTTAATATAGAAGACTATTACATATTTAACAATATATTAGTTGATGTTGATAACTTAGATAAAATAAATGATACAAAGGCTAAGTTGGAAAATGATATAGAAGCAGCAATTGCAGTAACTGATAGAAATTCAAGTGCATCTTATGAAGCATACAATTCAGAAATAGAAGAAGGCAGTACATATTCATTTGTATTTACAATGTTATTTTTATTAATTGCAATTTTATCTGTAGTAACAACAATGCATAGATTTGTAAAAAAACAAAGGACTCAGATTGGTACACTCAAAGCTTTAGGCTTTAAAAATGGAAAAATAATATTTCATTATGTAAGCTATGGAATGTATATAAGTATTTTGGCAAGTATAATAGGTGTATTAGTAGGAAATTTTGTGCTTGGTAGATTTTTCTTAGAACAGGAAATGGAATTTTTTGAAGTACCAGTATATAGTACAGCGTTAGTACCAGCTGTATATATATTAGCATTGGCCGTTGTTGTTATAATAAGTTTCGTAACATATTTATCTTGTAGAAAAGTATTAAAAGAACCTGCAAGTGAAGCTTTAAGATTAGAAATTCCAAAAGTAAAACAAAGAAGGTTTAATATAACAACCAAAGGTATATTTAAAAATTCATCACTTTCAGTAAGATGGAATTTAAGAGATATTACAAGAAACAAAGGAAGAACAATCATGGGTGTGGTTGGAATTATTGGTTGCACTATGCTTATAGTTTGTGCCTTTGGAATGCTTGATACAATGAATTCATATTTGGATTGGCAATTTGATAAGTTGTATAATTTTAGTTATAAACTTTCTCTTGATAATGATTACACAGATGAAGAATTTAATAATTTAACAGAAAAATATGGTAATGCAACAAGTGAAACATTGGGAATAGAAATAAAGAAAAAAGATGGAACTAAAGAAACAAATACAGTTACTATTAATGATGCAAAAGATTATTTAAAATATACAGGACATAACAGGCAGTTTATTGATATTGGTGATAATGGTGTATTTATTACAGAAAAATTATCAAAAACACTTGGATTAAATGTAGGAGATAGTATAACATGGCATATATTTGGAAATGATGATTGGTATACAACAAAAATTATAGGACTTAATAGGGATCCACAAAGTCAAAGTTTAAATATTTCAAAAAGTTATGCAGATTTTTTAAGAATAAAATATAGAGCAGATTCAATATATACAAATTTAGATCTTAGTAATATTCAAAAATTAGATGGTGTAAAAGTAATTCAAAGTATTTCAAATTTAAAAGAAGGAATGCAGAGCATGTTAAAAACGTTAAAAATGATGGTAGTTATTTTAATTGTTGTATCTGTAATTCTTGGGTTTGTAATAATATATAACCTTGGTATACTTTCATATAGTGAAAAAGGATATCAATTTGCGACTTTAAAAGTATTAGGCTTTGATGATAAAAAAATAAAGAAGATATTTGTAATGCAAAATATTTGGATAACAATTGTTGCTATAATAATAGGACTTCCATTAGGATATATGATGGTAGATTATATCTTTAAAGCAGCGCTTGGCGATAGTTATGATTTTAGTGCAAAAATAAAAATACTATCATACATATATGCAACTTTGGGAACATTTATAGTTTCATATTTTGTAAATAAAATTTTAGCAACTAAAGTAAAAAGCATCGATATGGTAACAAGTTTAAAAGCAAATGAATAATTAAAAAATATTAAAAGGGGGATAAGTATGAATTTGTTTTGGGGATTATTAATTCCATTTCTTGGAACAACACTTGGAAGTATGACTGTATTTTTAATGAAAAATAAAATGAATAATAAATTAGAAAAAGTGCTTTTAGGTTTTGCATCTGGTGTTATGATAGCTGCGTCTGTATGGTCACTTTTAATTCCTGCAATAAATATGACAAAGGAACAGGGAGGCATTTCATGGCTTCCTGCTTCAATTGGATTTTTACTTGGAATTCTTTTCTTGTTGGCGCTAGATAGCTTAGTACCACATCTACATTTAGAAAGTGATAAACCTGAAGGAATAAAAACAAAACTTAAAAAGACTACTATGCTTGTTTTTGCAGTAACCCTTCATAACATACCAGAAGGAATGGCGGTAGGTGTAACTTTTGCAGGTGCTATGATGTCAAATGCAGGAATTACTATGGCAGGAGCTTTTGCCCTTGCTATAGGAATTGCAATTCAAAATTTTCCAGAGGGTGCAATTATTTCTATGCCGCTTAAGAGTGAAGGTATGTCAAAATCTAAAGCATTTTTGTATGGAACTCTATCTGGTATAGTAGAGCCCATAGGAGCTATTATTACAATTTTACTTACTAGTATAATTGTTCCAGTATTGCCATATTTATTAGCTTTTGCAGCAGGAGCTATGATATATGTTGTAGTTGAAGAATTAATACCTGAATCACAGGCAGGTAATCACTCAAATATAGCTACAATTGGAGTCGCTGTCGGATTCGTATTAATGATGATTCTTGATGTAGCATTAGGATAAAAGGAGGAATTTGATATGATAAAATTAGTGTTAGTAAGACACGGTCAAAGTATGTGGAATCTTGAAAATAAATTTACTGGATGGACAGATGTGGAATTATCACCTAAGGGAATAGCTGAGGCTAAAGAAGCTGGTAAGGTATTAAAGGAAAAGGGATTTTCATTTGATTTAGCATTTACATCTGTTTTAAAAAGAGCAGAGGATACTTTACGATATATATTAAAAGAAATGAATGAAGAAAATATCGAAATAAAAAGAAGTTGGAAATTAAATGAAAGACATTACGGAGCTTTACAAGGATTAAATAAAGAGGAAACTAAAGAAAAATATGGTGAAAAACAAGTACTTTTATGGAGAAGAAGTACAGACGTAAGACCTCCAGAACTAGATAAATCAGATAAAAGGTATCCTGGTAATGATCCAAAATATAATGGACTTTCAGAAGAAGAACTACCTAAAACAGAGAATTTACTAGATACAATAAAAAGAGTTGTAGAGTATTGGAACTCAGATATAAAACCAGAATTAGAAAATGGAAGAAAAATAATTATTGCAGCACATGGAAATAGTCTTAGGGGACTTATAAAATATTTAGATAATATTAGTGATGAGGATATTATAAAACTTGAATTACAAACAGGAAATCCTATTTGCTATGAATTAGATGATAACTTAAAACCTATAAAACACTATTATATTAAAGATTAAAAATAAAAAGCGGTGAAACTTAAATCATCGCTTTTTAGCATATTTTAAGGTATAAAAGGTTTACAAACACACGTTTTCATTGTATAATATACGTGTAAAATTTAGTTTTGAGGGAAAAATAATGGAAAAGAAAATATATAAAGAAGCAAACAAAGGTGAAACAGAAACAACAATAAATGTATTATATAAAGAAGAATTAATTGTGGTATATACTAATGATATAAAACTTCAAAAGAAATTATGTAGAGTTTTAGGTAAACCAGCAGAAGAATATATTAAAGGACGTTCTATACTTGGGAGTACCTGGAAAATAAAATTTGCAGAAAAAAGTAAAATTACAAAAATGATACTTAAAGCAAATATTTTTGGAATATAGAAATTTGGAGGAACATATATGTTTAAACTTCATTCAAAATATAAACCTACTGGTGATCAACCAGAGGCAATAAAAAAATTAGTAGATGGTGTAAAAAGAGGAGATAAAGGGCAGACTCTACTTGGAGTGACAGGTTCTGGAAAAACTTTTACCATTGCAAATGTAATAGAACAGGTAAATAAGCCTACAATAATAATGGCACATAATAAAACACTTGCAGGACAACTTTACAGTGAATTTAAAGAATTATTTCCAGAGAATGCAGTTGAATATTTTATATCATACTATGACTACTATCAACCAGAAGCATATATTGCATCAACAGACACATATATAGAAAAAGACAGTAGTATAAATGACGAAATTGATAAATTAAGACACAGTGCAACAGCAGCACTTTTTGAAAGAAAAGATGTAATAATAGTATCAAGCGTATCATCAATTTATTCATTAGGCTCTCCAGAGGATTATTCAAGTTTAGTGCTTTCAGTAAGACCAGGAATGAAAAAATCAAGAGATGAAGTATTAAAAAGGCTAGTTGATATCCAATATGAAAGAAATGATATAGACTTTACTAGAGGAAAATTTAGAGTAAAAGGTGATATAGTAGATATATTCCCAGCAGACAAATCTGATGAAATAGTAAGACTAGAGTTCTTTGGAGATGAAATAGATAGAGTATGCTTGGTTGATCCAATAACAGGAAAAGTTAAATCAACATCAATGCATGAGTTCATATATCCAAAATCTCACTATGTTATACCTGAAGATAAAATAGAAGATGCAATAGTAAAAATAAAAAAAGAACTTGAAGAAAGACTAAAGTATTTTAGAGATAATGGAAAAGTAGTAGAAGCATATAGACTTGAACAAAGGACTAACTTTGATATTGAAATGTTAAGGGAAACAGGATTTTGTCAAGGAATAGAAAATTATTCTGTATATATGAGTGGAAGAGAGCTTGGAAGCACACCCTATACCTTATTTGATTATTTAGGCGACGATTTTTTAGTTGTAATAGATGAATCTCATGTTACAATACCTCAAATAAGAGGAATGTATAATGGTGACAGAGCACGTAAAGAGGCACTTATAGAAAATGGATTTAGATTACCTTCAGCACTTGATAATAGGCCTCTAAAATTTGATGAGTGGGAAAAGAAGGCAAAGCAAAAAATATTTGTAAGTGCAACGCCTGCAGAATATGAAAAAGAACATTCTTGTGATATAGCGGAACAAATTATAAGACCTACGGGACTTTTAGATCCAAATATTATTGTAAAACCAATAGATGGACAAATAGAAGATTTGATTAATAATATAAACGAAGTAATAGCTAAAAAAGAGCGTGTACTTATTACAACACTAACTAAAAAAATGGCAGAAGAACTTACAATGTACTTAGATAAGAAAAATATTAAAGTAAGGTATATGCATTCAGATATAGAAGCATTAGATAGACTTGAAATAATAAGAGATTTAAGACTTGGTAAATTTGATGTATTAGTAGGAATTAATTTATTAAGGGAAGGACTTGATATTCCAGAAGTTTCACTAGTTGCAATACTTGATGCAGATAAAGAGGGATTTTTAAGAAGCGAACGTTCACTTATTCAAACTATAGGAAGAGCAGCCAGAAATGCAAATGGAAAAGTAATAATGTATGCTGATGAGCTTACAGATTCAATGGAAATAGCTATAAAAGAAACAAATAGAAGAAGAAAAATTCAAATGGAATATAATGAGAAACATGGAATTGTTCCTAAAACAATAAAAAAAGAAGTAAGAGATAGCGTAAAAGCAACTTATGATGAAGGTGAAAAATCAGAAGATAATATTGAAATTAAAAAAGGAGAAAGTATACAAGAAGCAATAGATAGGCTAACTGAAGAAATGCTATCTTTTGCTAAAAACTATGAGTTTGAGAAAGCTGCAAATATTAGAGATTTTATAAATGATTTAAAAGATATGAGGTAAAAAGGTATAGCATGTGCTATATCTTTTTCTATGTGGACAAATTTGTAATAAAAGAAATTTTAATGAATATATATATTATAGATGTAAAATCCGAAATTAAAATAAGGAGTGGGATTATGGAAGATTTTAAAATGAACAAAACAGATAAAGTATTAGCAAATCAAAATATTATAATGGAAAATAGGGAAAAGGTATCAGTCACAGGTGTAATTGATATACATAGTTTTGATGATGAATTAGTTATAGCACAAACTGATCTTGGCATCCTTACCATTAAAGGTGATGATTTAAAAATGAATAAATTAAACTTAGAAAATAATGAGCTTATAATAGAAGGTAAAATAATAGCAGTTGCATATAGTGATATAAATAATGCAAAAAAGACTGGGTTTATGAATAAATTATTTAAATAAGAAAGAGAGAAAGTATGTATGTTTCAAATCAAGTTATTGACTTTATAGAATTTGTTTTAATAGGAGTACTTATTGCAAGTATATTTGATTTTTTCAGAGCATATAGAAAAATAAAAAAAGTAAGTACTCTTACAGTAATGATACAGGATAGTATATATTTTATTATAGTTACTATGGTAATTATTTTTAGTATTATAAAATTACTAGACTCTCAAATAAGACTATATGTTTTTTTAGGAATTTTAATTGGCTGTAGTGTATATTTTACTACAATAAGTAAATATTTGATGAAACTTTACATATTGTTTTTTAATATGTTTAGAGAAATTATTTCTACAATATTTTTACCTTTAATTTTAATTTTACAAATTATATTAAAATTTGCTAAAAAAACTAAGAAAATAATAAAAAAATGTTGCAAAAAGTTTTTATATGTGATATCTTGTATATGTAAGTTTTTTAAGAGCGTATTTAAAGTAAAACCATTAAGAAAAAAGACAAAAGAGGTTTAGATTTATGAAAAAAAGAGAAAATATTAATAATAAAATAAATAAGAAAAAGAAAATAAGACCTGTAATGATTGTTTTATTTGCTTTTTCTATATATTTTGTCTATACATTTATAGAACAACAGGTTCAAATAAATAAATATGACTCAGAAATTGAAATGTATACTGCGGATATAGAAAACAAAAGAGAACTAGTTAATTACTATAATAATCAAAAAGGTAATACTAAATCAGATGAGTATATAGAAAATGTTGCAAGAGAATCTCTTGGATATGTGAAACCATATGAAAAAATCTTTATAGATGCAAATAAATAAAGGCACAGGTACAATACGTACATGTACCTTTATTTTATTTTTACTAAAGTTATTGTTACAGTGGATTTTGTAGCTGAAGCATCAATTCTTACTTTAGAACCAGAGTTGTTTACAAATTTTAAATCTAAGCTACCATAAAGGATAGTTGCATCTTTATCTTTGGGAACGTAATATACACGTCTACTATGAGGATGCCTTTCTGTAATATCAAATCCTGCAATCAATGCACAATTGTAAAGTGTACTACTTATTTGACATATTCCTCCACCAGATATTTTTATTTTCTTTCCATTACTATCAAATCCAGTTGCTTTTTTAAAACCATTACCTTCATTCATAGGGCCTATTGTATTATTAAAAGAAAATTCAGCTCCGTTTTCAATTATAACCCCATTTAACTTAGAAATAGCAAGATTAATATTATCTATTCTAGTTTGTTCCTTGTCATATAAAGTAGTGGTATACGTTGCAATTTGCACCTCAGTTGGTGTTTGAGGTGTCGTTTTCTTTTCCTCTTTGGCTACAGCTGTGGCAGGCTTATCATTGGTATTATCATTTGATTGTTCGCTCTTATCGCTATTATTGTTGTTGTTACTATTATTATTATTATTTTCATTTAAATTCTTAGCTTGTTCACTCGGATTATTATTTTCATTACTAAATAAATTAGCATTAGATGTTAAAATTAAAATTACAGCAGCAACCACAACTAAAATAATAATTATCCACATTATAAAAGCCACATGATTTTCCTTAGTATTCATAACTCACTCCTTAAAATATACAAATATAATGTGCAAAACACAAAAAAATATTCTCACCCAGAGTTAGTTTTGTAAAAAATAATCTAAAATGAACTAAATAAAAAAAATAGAACATTTTAGATCAAATTTTTTAATTATATTTCAATTTTTGGGTTATATTTGTTAAGCCACATTTCAATTTGAATAAGATAAGCCAAAGTTTGAGGATATGTCATTAATTGGCCAAATAAGTTTTCAGTTAAATTTTCACCATGTATAGCAATTATATCCTTAACAAAATTTAAATTTATTAAATTACTTATTTTAGAATTTTTATTTCCTATAATTTCAGACATTTTATCTTCAACCAGTTTTAAGTATACAGGATCATACGTCTTAGGGAAAGGGGATTTTTTTCTGTATACTATTTCACTAGGAAGTTCATTTTCAAAGGCTTTTCTAAGCAAAAATTTTTCAATAGGAACGTTATTTTCGTAAAGTCCCAGTTTCATTTTAGCAGGTAAATTATATACATATTCAAATATTCTATGATCCGCAAAAGGGACCCTAACTTCTAATGAATTTGCCATAGACATCCTATCTGTACGTTCTACTAATGTATTCATAAACCATTTAACAGTAAGATAGTTTATATTTCTAAATGTGTTTTCAAAATCATCATTCTTATCAAGCACTTCTATGCTTTTTAAAGTATTTCTTTTGCTATTATATATATAATCTTTAAGCATATTTTCTTTTAAAATACCAGGTTTAATTAAATTACTTCTCAAATTTTCAGAAAGTGCCCAAGGAAAACCTTCGTTATCAATCAAGTGCTTTTTATAAAACCAAGGATAGCCACCAAAAATTTCGTCAGAACATTCACCAGATAAACATACCTTAAACCCATGCTGATTTATGTGTTTGCAAAAGGCAAACATTGAACTATCAATATCCGCCATACCTGGCATATCACGCGCAATCATTGAATTTTCAAGTAGCTCAAAAAGTTCAGTATTATCAATTTTTATTATGTTATGATTTGTTCGTAAAAAATCTTTCATTATTTTTACAAAGTCACTATCTTTTGTCGTCTGGTATGAATTAGCAGTAAAGTTTTTATCATTATCCTTAAAATCAATTGAAAAAGTGTTAATATCTTTAATTTCATCATGAGCAATTTTAGTAAGAATACTAGAATCTAATCCACCAGAAAGCATGGAACATATACCCACATCAGAAACAAGCTGCCTCTTAGTTGCATCGCATAAAAGATTATGTATTTGCTCTATGGCATCTTTTGTTGTATCAGTATTTTCTTTAGTTTTTAGATCCCAATACATTTTTTTTACAAGGCCGTACTCTAATGAGTAATTTGCCAAAAATCCAGCTTTAATTTCATAAATATTTTTAAAGAAAGTTCTACCAGGTGTATGTGCAGGACCAAGTCCAAACAATTCCATAATACATTCCTTATCAATAATAGCATCTACTTCAGGATGTTCTAGTAAACCTTTTATTTCAGACGAAAATATAAATGTACCCTTGCTTGAAATAGTATAAAATAAAGGTTTTATTCCAAGTCTATCCCTAGCTAAAAATAAGTTTTTATTAAATTTATCGTATATAGCAAAGGCAAAAATACCATTTAATAAATTTACGCAATCATCACCATAATGTATATATGAATTAAGGACAACTTCAGTATCACAAGAAGTTGAAAATGTATATCCCTTAGAAATAAGGTCATCCCTTAACTCTTTTGTATTATAAAGTTCTCCATTATAAATAATTACATATTTATTATTGTTAAAATCTTTAATCATTGGTTGATTACCATTTTTAACATCAATAATACTAAGTCTAGCATGACCAAAAGCAACATTATCATCTATATAAACATTTTGAGCATTTGGCCCACGCTTCTTAATTCTATTCACCATTGAACAAATAATTTTATCATTTTGCACCAAATCTGACTTATTCATAAATCCACAAAAACCACACAAAAAAATCACCCCACATATTCCAGTATATTACAAAATTTGCATTCTATGCCTCGGAGTTAGTTTTGTAAAAAACTAATAGAAAAAGATTGCGTAATTAGAAAAAATGCATGAAAAAAATAGCTATGTGAAAAGATAAAAATGAATAGCCCATGAATATAATATTTTAAATTTCTTTTGATAAAAATAAATAAAACTTGAGTTAGAATTTCTGGCATTTTAGTATGTATAACTCCTATCTCAAAAGAAAAAAATAGGTACTACTAAATTCGTAGATAGTCACTAAAAAGTGTAGTTAGAACGCTCAACCTGTGTACCCCACAGTGAAATTTTATTTAGTATATCACTTCTTGAGTTTGAAATCAATGAAAAAATAGTAATAATTACTGTCTAGTTTTGTCGATATGATATAAAAAATCTATTTATATACTTTTTTACAAAACTAACTCGGGAATTTTGGAGTGGGGGTTGAAAAAGTGTGTGAAATGAGTTATGATATGAGTTATGATATGAGTTATGATATGTGGTATAATATGAGGTGTGATATATTGTATAATACGTTGTATTACATGTGGTGAATGATATATTGTTGGTAGATTTTTGATATATCGAAGTAGGGATAGGGTGATGTGTTGTTATGAGAATGTATGATATTATTGAAAAGAAAAGAGATAATTATGAGTTAACTAAGGATGAAATTAATTTTTTTATTAGAGAATATTGTGCCGATAGAATTCCTGATTATCAGGTGTCAGCTCTTCTTATGGCTATTTTTTTGAATAAGCTTACTAAAAATGAACTGCTATATTTGACTGAAGCTATGTCAAAGTCCGCTAAAATTCTTGATTTGTCAGATATAAAAACTCCTGGTAAATATATTGTAGATAAGCACTCTACTGGTGGTGTGGGAGATAAGGTTACCTTGATTGTCCTTCCAATTGTTGCGGCTCTTGGGGTAGATGTCTTTAAAATGTCTGGAAGAGGGCTTGGATTTACTGGTGGAACTGCTGATAAACTTGAGGCTATAAAAGGATATAATATTAATTTATCACTTGAACAAGCTTGTCATCAAGTTCAGACAATTGGCGAGTGTTTAATTAGTCAAAGTTCAGAGGTGGCAATTGCTGATAAAAAGCTATATGCTTTAAGAGATACAACGGCTACAGTTGAATCAATTGACCTTATAGCATCTTCGATTATGAGTAAAAAACTAGCTCTTGGTGCTGATAAGATACTTATTGACGTTACAGTTGGTAGTGGTGCTTTTATGAAAAATCTTGATGATGCAAGAAAACTTGCCCATACGTTAGTTGATATTGGAAATATGGCTGGACGTGAAACTAAGGCAATTGTTACAAATATGGATCAACCTTTAGGAAGAAATGTTGGTAATGCACTTGAAATTAAGGAAGTTATTTCATTTTTACTTTCTGATGAAACTACATTAAAATCTGAATATCTAAAAGATTTAAAGAATGTAGTTTTTGAAATTGCAGCTTATATGGTAAAAATGGCTGGTTGTGGCGATGATATTGATGAAAATAAATTAAGAATTGAAAATGCTATCGTATCTAGAAAAGCTTATGATAAATTTATTGAGCTTGTAAAGGCTCAGGGAGGACATATTTGTGAGGTATATATGGATTGGATAGGAATGAATTTGGATATGCCTGTCCTTAAAGATAGCGTAAAATATATGAAAGAAATTCATGCTCAAAAAGATGGATATATTGTTTCAATTGATAGTAAAAAAGTAGGTGAAGCACTTGTTTGCCTTGGTGGAGGAAGAAATAAAAAAGATGATGAGATAGACTATGCTGTAGGTTTTGAATTTGCAAAGAAAGTTGGAGAAAAGGTTCATGAGGGCGACACAATACTAAAAGTACTATACAATGATAAAGAAAAATTTGATTTAGCATTTGATTATTTGGATGATGCAATATACATTGATAATATTGATGAAGCATTAGCTTTAACTTTAAGAAATAAGCCACATGTTTTAGATATAATAGGTTAGGTGAAAATGTAATGAGAATAATTGCTGGAAAATATAAAGCAAAGGTTATTAATAGTCCAAAAACAGAGAAAACAAGACCAACTCTTGATAGGGTAAAAGAAGCTATGTTTAGTATCTTAATACCTTATACTTTAGATGCCAATGTATTAGATCTTTTTTCTGGAACTGGAAATTTAGGCTTAGAATCTATTAGTAGAGGAGCAAAATTTGCATGGCTAAATGATAGTTCAAATATAGCTATTTCTACAATAATATCTAACGTAGAGTTGACTAAAGCCAAAACTTGTGTTAAAATAACAAAGAAGGATTATATCAAGTGTTTAAGGCAAATTCAAAATCAAAATATGTATTTTGATATCATTTTTTTAGATCCACCTTATGATAGTAAATTTGCCATTGAAACTTTAAAATATATATCAGAAAATAAAAATATATTAGCAAAAGATGGAATTATAGTGTACGAAACTGATAAAAATTATATGACTAAACTAGAGAAAAAGGGCATTGAACTTGCTGATGAATTTAGCAATTTAGAATGTATAGATAATAGAAATTATGGAAATGTAGTTTTAAAGTTTTTTAAATGGAGGTAGAAAAATGGAAATATTTACGTTATTAGAAAGTTTAGAAGAAATATTAGAATCTGGTTCAAAAGTACCTTTTTCTTCAAAAGTCATGGTAGATATTGATGAGCTTCGTGATATATTGGAAGATATTAGATTAAAACTTCCTGATGAATTAAAACAAGCTAAGTGGGTTAAAGAGGAAAGACAAAGAATAATAGAGGATGCACAAAAAGAGGCTGATAATATTATTCAAAATGCTGAATCTAAAATTGTTACAATGATAGATGAGAATGCTATAACAAAAAAAGCCTTAGCTCAAAAGGAAGAAATAATTGAAAATGCTAACAAAGTTTCTAAAGAAATTTGTACAGGTACGCATGAGTACGCAAATGCAATTTTAGAGAAAGTTGAAGAGGTTTTAAAAGAAACTCTTCAAGTTGTTGAAAACAACAGAAAAGAATTGAATTAAAACACTAAGTAGGGGTTGGTGTAAAAACAAATGGGAAGAAGGAAAACTAGTAATAGTAAGAAAAAAGCATCTAAAAAGGATGTAAAAACATTTAGTAGCGATTTTCATGGTGGAATTTTAGTTGCTATAGGAATCATATTATTTGTTTTGCTAACTTTCAAGGATGCAGGAACAATTAGTGATTTTTTAAATAATATTACAAGGGGATTTTTTGGTAATCTTGCCTTAATGTTACCTTTGGTTTTAATTATAGTTGGTATTCATGAAATAGCTTCGGAAAAGAAAACAAAACCGTATACCGAAATATATAAAGGAGTTATACTAGTAGGGCTTTTATGTTCTATAATATATTCATTTATTTTATATAATTTAAGTTTATTTGATAATCCAGTTAAATTTATTGTTGATTCATATAATTTGGGTGTTGACGGAAAAAATATAGTTGGATTAGTTGGTGCAATTGTTGCTACACCACTTGTAAAGCTTTTAGGTTCACTTGCAGCAAGAATATTACTTATTTTTGTTACATTAATTACAGCTTTGTGCTTTTTTGATATATCATTTAAACAGTTATTTAATGCAATATATAATGTGTTTGCATATATTGGAAATGGAATAGCTTATGTTTGTTCTATTCTATTTAGAAATGATGGAGAAGATGATGAAGAGGAACCTAAAGAAGAAAAACTTACAAGAAAGCAAAAAAGAGAAGCTGCTTTAAGAAAAAAAGAACTTGAAGAAAAGATGGATGAAAAAGGGAGTCCAAATACAGATAAGAACCTAAGACTTGCAAATGCTGAGCAATTAGAATTTGATTTTAATAAACTTGGTGGTAAACCTGATGAAAAGGGAATGCAAGCTAAACAGCAAAGAGATGAATACTTTAAGAAACAAAGAGAACAAAAAGAGGATAACAAAGTAAAAGAAGTTTTAACTATTGATCATACAAGGCTTTCTGAAGAAGAAAATTATTCTTTTCCTTCAATTGACCTTTTAGGAAAGCCTAAAGGGCAAGAAACTTTTGACAAGAAGGCAATAAGGGATACTGCTGTAAAACTTCAAAAAACATTAGCAAGTTTTGGAGTTGAGGCAAAGGTAACCAATATTACTAAAGGACCTACAGTAACAAGATACGAACTTACTCCAAATACAGGAGTTAAGGTAAGTAAGATAGTAAATCTATCTGATGATATTGCGTTAAATCTTGAAGCAAAAAGTATAAGAATAGAAGCACCAATACCAGGTAAAGCTGCTGTTGGAATTGAGGTGCCAAACAAGACAGCTGAATCCGTTACTCTAAGAGAAGTAATTGAATCTGATATATTTAATAGTGCTCAGTCTAAGCTTACTTTTGCACTTGGAAAGGATGCTGCAGGAAATATTTGCATTGGTGATATTGCAAAAATGCCTCACGTGCTTATTGCAGGTGCTACCGGATCTGGTAAAAGTGTATGTATAAATTCAATAATAGTATCAATTTTATACAAAGCTAAGCCTAGTGAAGTAAAAATGATACTTATAGATCCAAAAATGGTTGAATTGTCTGGATATAACGGAATACCACATCTTTTAATACCTGTTGTAACAGATCCTAAAAAGGCAGCTGGAGCTCTTAATTGGGCTGTACAGGAAATGGTAAAAAGGTATAGTTTATTTGCATCTGTTGGGGTTAAAGATTTAAAGGGATATAACAAAATTATTGGTAAAAAAGAAGGTGCAAAACTTCCTCAAATTGTTATAATTGTAGATGAATTATCAGACCTTATGATGGTTGCGCCAAATGATGTTGAAGATGCAATTTGTAGACTTGCACAAATGGCTAGAGCAGCTGGTATGCATCTTATTATTGCTACTCAAAGGCCATCTGTTGATGTTATTACAGGTATAATTAAAGCTAATGTACCTTCAAGAATTGCGTTTACTGTGTCTTCTCAAGTTGATTCAAGAACAATACTTGATTCAGCAGGTGCTGAAAAGTTGCTTGGAAGAGGAGATATGCTTTATTTTCCAACTGGTGAGATAAAACCTCTTAGAATGCAAGGAGCTTTTGTTTCTGAAAAAGAAATTGAAAAAATTGTTGAGTCAATTAAAGAGTCAAATAATTCTACGTATAGTGAGGATATTCTTGAATCTATTGAGAAAGCTGGTAATAACAATTCAAAAGGTGGAAGTGATTCTTCAGATGATGGAGAAGATGCAGATGTTTTACTTGAGGATGCAATTGATTTAGTAGTTGATATTGGACAAGCGTCAGCTTCTATGATACAACGTAGATTTAAAGTTGGACATTCAAGAGCCGGTAGAATAATTGACCAAATGGAAGCAAGAGGCCTTATATCTGGTTATGAGGGAAGTAAACCAAGACAAGTTTTAATATCTAAATCAGAATGGCAAGAATTAAAGATGGGTAATGGTCCAGAAGAGGTAGCAGAAAATATCAAAGCTTTACCAGAAAATGAGACATATACAGGTGAGACAAATGTTATATATGATGGTATGCTTATGACAAAAAATATTAATAATAATCAAAATGATGTAAAGTTATAATAGATAGGAGTGTAAAAATGGCAATTAGAACAATTAGACTAAAGGGTGATGAAATACTTACAAAAAAAGCAAAAAAAATAGAAGTAATTGATGAAAAAATAAAAGTACTAGCTCAAGATATGTTAGATACTATGTATGCAAATGATGGAATTGGACTTGCAGCATGCCAAGTTGGAATGTTAAAATCCATGGTTGTATATGATTCTAAATATATTGAGGATACTGATTCAAAAGGAAGAAAAATAACACCAATAAAAGAGCCACATATTCTTATTAATCCAAAAATTACATACAAATCAAAGGCTATGGTTGAAGTTGAAGAAGGATGTCTTAGTTTTCCTAATGAATTTGAAAATGTACTTAGGCATGAAAAAATAAAAGTTGAGTATACTGATATTAATGGTAAAAAAGTTACCAAAACTGTTTCTCAAATGGAAGCTGTTGTTATTCAACATGAACTTGATCATTTAGATGGAATTGTTTTTTTAGATAGAGCTGAGAAAAAATAATGTATGTATGGAGGTATCATGAAAAAGAAGGTTATAATGGCTGTATTCTTAGTAGGAATACTTTTAATAGTTGGATTTAGTGTATATGGATTAAATAAATTTTTTAATAGTCCGGAAATGCTTACAAAAAAATATAGTGAAGAATTAGGGGATGTAATATCTCTTGGAGAAAATCAAAAGGTTATAAGGGTTATAAAAGACTATGTAGATAATGATGATGTTGAAGATTATGTAGTACTTTATGGTACAGAAAAGTATTCAGATGTATCAGCAGTAGAAGGCGCAGCTCCTAACCTAGAAATGTATTCTGGTGTTGGAATACAGTATATAAATGGTGAAAATACAGAAGTTATAAAGTATGATACCGGAAAAACATTTGATGTAAATGTCGAACTTTCTGTTGAGGTTGACTCTGATACAAATTATATTTTTGTAACTGATGCAAATAGTGGAAATGCATGTCTTCTAAAACTAAATGATGATAAAACATTTACAGATTTAATTAAAGACAGTTTAGGTGATGAACCTAAAGGATATATGGTTTCTTCAACTTGGGATACAACTAATACATCAAAATTAAAGGTTAAACTTGATAAAGAAGATATTTCGTATTTACCAGAAAAAACAGATGAGTATATATTAGACTATACTAATACAAAAGTTAATCAAAATTCATATAGACAAAAATATGTAATGAATAAGTTTAATTATTTTATAGCTGAAGATATGAAAATTGATAAGGATAGTAAAAAGTCTTCTGATAAGACAGAAGAAAATAAGGTAACAAATGAAACTGTGAAAAATACAAGTGCTACAAGTAGCACTGATGCAGAAAACACTGAAAATAAAAATGACACAACTGCCAAAGTAGAAGTTTCTAAAAACTCTGATACAAAGAGAATTCAAATTATTGGTGTGCAAAATATTTTATATTTAAACGCAACATCAAGCGATGTAAAGAGCGACTATAAAAAGGCGGAAGGAAAAGTTAAAACAGTATTTGAAATAAAGGATGGAAAATTAGTTGTTACAGATGTTTTAGTAGAAAAATAATAAATTAATGTTGCCTTTAAACTTAAGAGCTTAAAGGCAATTTGTATAATGAGGTGTTTAAAATTAATAGTTATATAATTGTTATATTCTTAGCTCTCATATTATTGGAATTTTATTTAAATAATAGCTTATATAGAAAATTAAGAATAACAAAAATTAATAAAAAGAGAGGTGTAAAAAGAAATATGCCAAAGGAATTAATAAAAGATTTTATTGGTAAAGTATGTTCTATTTCTATATTTAATGATAGCTTTGGGGTTTGTGGAAAAATAGTAGCTGTGGAAGATAATTGGATAAAGGTTGTTCCGTATAAAAGTAAAACTGAAATAAAATTAATAAATGGAGATATGATAAGAGATATTTCGGTTATGCCTGATAAATATCAAAACAAAGTGTAGGTTTAAAAGGCTCATGGTACCATATGGTAGCATGGGCCTTTTTCCTAGATAAAAATTCATATATTCGTTGACTTAAAAACTAATGTTTGATATAATTAGGAAGAAAAAAGAGGTAATAATATGATAGAAGATAGAGTTGTATCACCAGAATATATAGAAAATGAAGAAGAACAAAAAGAGGAGTTTACTTTAAGGCCTAAGCTTTTTGAAGAGTATATAGGGCAAACCAAGGTAAAGAATAATTTAAAAGTGTATATTGAGTCTGCTAAAAAAAGAGGAGAAGCTCTAGATCACGTTTTGCTATATGGACCTCCAGGTCTTGGAAAAACTACACTTGCAACAATTATATCAAATGAAATGGGAAGTAATATTAAAGTAACATCGGGTCCTGCTATTGATAAGGCAGGTGATTTAGCTGCAATTCTTACTAATTTACAGGAAAATGATGTTTTGTTTATTGATGAAATTCATAGACTTAATAAGTCTGTTGAAGAAGTATTGTATCCAGCCCTTGAGGATTTCGTTTTAGATATTGTTATTGGAAAAGGACCATCAGCAAGATCAATAAGGCTTGATCTTCCAAAATTTACTTTAGTTGGAGCTACAACTAAAGCAGGTTCTCTATCTTCACCTTTAAGGGATAGATTTGGTATAATTCATAAACTTGAATTGTATAAGAATGAAGAACTTGCTAAAATTATTGATAGAAGTGCTGATTTACTTGAAATTAAGATTGATGAAGATGCAAGTATGGAGATTGGTTCAAGATCACGTGGTACTCCGAGAATTGCAAATAGACTTTTAAAGAGAGTAAGGGATTTTGCGCTTGTAGAAGAAAAAGATACAATAGATTATGAAATTGCGAAAAAAGCTTTGGATAGACTTGAAATAGATGAAATTGGACTTGATAATTCGGATAGGGAAATGCTAACTACAGTGATAACTAAATTTAATGGTGGACCTGTTGGACTTGATACTCTAGCTGCATCAATTGGAGAAGATAGAGATACTATTGAAGATGTATATGAACCATATCTTATGCAAATTGGCTTTTTAACAAGGTCGCCAAGAGGAAGATTAGTTACAAAGCTTGCGTATGAACATTTAGGATATGAGTTTAATGATAATTAAGAGGTAGAGTGTTTATGGAAAATGAACTTAAAATAGGTGGTATTTATAGACATTTTAAAGGAAATGATAAATTATATAAAATTGAAAAAATAGCTATAAATAGTGAAACTTTAGAAGAATGGGTGGTTTATACTGCACTTTATGGTGATAAAAAAACATGGATTAGACCTAAATATATGTTTTTTGAGAAGGTCCCTGATGGAAAAGAAAATCCAAATAATCAAAAATATAGATTTGAGTACTTAGGAGATGAAATATAATTTGAGAAAGTTACTTATGCATTGCTGTTGTGCACCATGTTTTACTTATATAGAAAATGATATAAAATTAAATGGAATATTAAATGAAGAGGGAAAAAAAGAAAAAGTTGATCTTACAGCTTGTTTTTATAATCCTAATATTCATCCAAGAGTTGAGTATGAAAGAAGGAAAAATGCTTTTATCAAATTTTGCAAAATAAAGGAATGTAAAAATGTAATAATTGATGAGTATAACATGAAAGACTATGTAAGGTTTGTAGTAGAAAATGTAGGAAAAGATAAGAAGTATAAAGTTAGATGTGAGTATTGCTATTATATGAGACTTAAAAAAGTATTTGAATATGCAAAAGAAAATGGATTTGATGTAGTAGCTACCACTCTTACTATAAGTCCTTATCAAAATCATACTTTAATTGAAAAAGCTGGTAGAAGACTTGAGAAAGAATATGGAGTTAAATATTTAACGACTGATTATAGAGAACATTTTAGAGAAGGACAAAATATGGCAAGAGAACTTGGAATATATATGCAAAAATATTGTGGCTGTATATTTTCTTTTGAAGAAAGGTATAATACTCTTGAATATTTAAAGCCAATGTTGCCAGATGAATATGAAACATCATCAAGGCAAAGATTTGAAGTAAGAAAAATAGAAAATAAGGATGAATATATGGAGTTATTTTTAGAGGCTGATCCATCAGAAGAAAGTATAAAAAGTTACTTGGAAAAATCAGATGTGTATGCACTAAAAATAGAAAATAAAGTTATATCACTTGCTGCAATATTCTTAGATGATAATAGCAACTTAGAATTAAAAAATTTAGTAACCAAAGAAGAATATAGAAATAAAGGTTATGCTAAAAGTTTATTAAAATTCTTATGTGGAAACTTTAAACAAAAACATAATAAAATTTTAGTTGGTGTAACTGAAAAAGATATTCCTTTTTTTGTTAAACTAGGATTTGATAAATATGAAAAAACGATAAGTGACTATTGCTGTGGGAAAAAATATAAAGATGAAAAAAATCCATCATACACTTGTAAAAATTTAATGTATTATTCAAAAGATTTAAAGAAAAAAAGGTAAAGATAAGTAGTAAGTTGTAACTGAGATTGGAGAATTTAGAATGGATAATTTGAAACAATTTGAGAACAAAAAAATAATTGAGTTAATAAAAAATGGAAAAGTTGCAGTAGAAGATATTGTTGATTCTGGAATATGTCCTACTTGTTTTGACAAGCAAAATAATCATATTTTATATGGAGATAACACGGACAAAATGATTTATGAAGATGATAAATTTGAATGCTTTTTGGTAGGAAATCCGCGATCCGACGGGCATGTTGCAATAAGCACAAAAAAGCATTTTAAAGATATGATGGAAATAGATGATGAAACTTGTAATGAAATATTTTTACTAGCAAAAAAAGTTATGAATGTATTGAAAGAGGTTTATAATGCTGAGAGTGTATACTTATGTACTATGTGTGATGGACCAATGAATCATTTTCATATACAACTAATTCCTAGATATTCATTTGAAAAAAGAGGTTCAAAAAATTTTGTAAAGCCAAGATTTGAATATAAGGAGAGTAAAGAAAAGATTATACAATTGAGAAATAGAATAAATTTCTAGGAAGTTATAAATAGATATAGGAGAAGATCTTATGGATAATATACAATTAGAATTGTGGAGAAATTTAAATGAAGAAAATTCACTTATTCAAGTGCAAGAATATATAAAAAAGGTAATAGAATTAAGAGGATTTTCTGAGCAAAATATAGAAAAAACTATGTTACTTTTAACAGAAGAAGTTGGAGAACTAGCAAAAGCGATAAGAAAAGATGAAACTTCAATGTCAATTGATAGGTTAAAAATAAAAAATTACGATACTATCGAAAGCGAAGTGGCAGATGTTTTTATTGTTTTGTGTAGTATTTGTAATAAATTAAATATTGATTTATTTTCATCACTAAAAGATAAGGAAAAAGAAAATATAAAAAGAAAATGGAGTAAATAAGAATTTATTATTAAATGTGTGAGAGAATATAAAAGTTAAAAACAAATTACAATTTGTAGAAATATAGAAATGAAGATTTTTGATTAACCCAAAAATCAATGTCAAAATTATTTGAAGTAGAAATGAACACAATAAATTATCACTCAAAGGAAACATTTAAGTCAGGCAAGTTACCAGAAAAACCAGTTATTCGAAAAATTACAATAACTTCAAATGATGGAAAAACTATAATACAAATTTTTATAGCTTAGATGAAATAATTGCTGTTGGATATAGAGTGAACTCAAAAAAAGCAACGGATTTTAGAATATGGGCAACGGGCAACTAATATGCTGAAAGAGTACATAAAAAAGGATTTGTTTTAAATGATGAACTGCTTAAAAACGGACCTAAATTTGGAAAAGACTATTTCAAGGAATGATTAGAGAGAATTCATTCAATTAGAACAAGTGAACGAAGAATATGGCAGCAGATAACAGATATATTTGCAGAATGCAGTCCAGGAGTTTATATTTTCTTAGATGATAATAGTAACTTAGAAATAAAGATTTTAGTAACCAAAGAAGAATATAGAAATAAAGGTTATGCTAAAAGTTTATTAAAATTCTTATGTGGAAACTTTAAGCAAAAAAATAATAAAATTTTAGTTGGCGTAACTGAAAAAGATATTCCTTTTTTGTTAAACAAGGATTTGATAAATATGAAAAAACGATAAGTGACTATTGCTGTGAGAAGAAATATAAAGATGGAAAAAATCCATCATACATTTGTAAAAATTTAATGTATTATTCAAAAGACTTAAATAAGTAAGAAAGGTAGGTATATAAATGAAAAAATATTCAAAAGAGAAATTAAAAGCAAAGAGAGGAATAAAGGTTATAATAATAATTTTATCAATAATTGCAGTTGCGTGTATTGCTGTTTTGTTGTTTTCTTTATTTAGTAAGAAAATTGTATTTGAAAGGATTGATTCATCAGCTAGTAACGTATCTGATGATGTGGCTTCTAATTCGACTCCAATAATTGTTAATAATTTAATACTAGGTGCTACTTATGATAAAAAATGGGTTGCAAATGAAAAGTATTATTTAAATAGTAAGAATGGGGAAAATACTGAAGTTGATGCATATTCAAAAGATGGAAAAATGGGAAAATATAATATTGGAAAAATTTCTAAGGATACAAAAACGGCAAGTATATATACAACCATATCAAAACAAAATTTGCTAAATGAGTACTTTGCAATTGCAAGTTCAGATATTAATGCTATGCCAAATCCAGCCAAAAAGGTAAATAATATTGATGAAAGTTATATAAAAGATGTAAAAAGATCACTTGGAATGTATAGAATATTTAATATGAGTGTAAAAATTACAGAAGTATATGATATTGTTTTATCTGACATAGAAAAAGGCTATATCATTTTTGCAACAAATGAGGTAAATAAAGGAAAAGGAGCATATAGTGCAATAGTCTATGTAAGTAGTACAGGAAAAAGTAAATTAATTAAATATAACTATATAAATAATAAAGATAATGCTGAGGAATGGCCAATATATTCTTTAAATTTCGTAGCTGATTTAAATCAAGATGGGACAAGTGAAATACTTCTTCAAGAAACGAAGGAATTTGAAGTAAAATATGATGTAATTGAATATAAAAATAATAACTTTTATGAGATAATGTCATCTGTTGTTAAGTAAAAATTAAAATATTTATTAATAGAAAAAAGCACTTGTAAACCTAAACGTTTGCAAGTGCTTTTAAAACCTATTTAGATAAATTGAAGATAAAACAATTTCTTAAATTTACTTCATCGTATCTATATTCTTTTGGAATTTTGTATCCCCTATATATAACAATCATGTAGTAATCCATAGAAAATTTTATGCAGCTTATAGATGAAATTACATCACTAAATGAAATATCTTTATGAAGTGAAAAATGTAATATATTTGAAAGTTTTGATGAATACTTGCAAATGTAATTGTGCATGTATATATGATAGTCTTTACCTTCTTTTTTTAATACATTTATTATATTTTCAGATAAAAAAATATGAGTGTCAGGATTTGCTTTTAAGCATTGCGATATTTTCTTAAATATTTCCTGAATGTTTTCACGTGAGATTGTTATTTCTTCACATTTCATGATAGTCTCTCCTTTAAAATTAATATAGAATAGAATATACCTTAGTTTAGATATATTAACTTATTTTGACAGTCATCATTATACATCTAGTTACATAATATGTCAACATGTGATATATAATATTTTAAATTTTTACATTGAATATTTTATAAATTAATTTTTTAAAATTTAATTTAAATATTGCAAAAATTAAAAAATAGTAGTATAATATTAATGTAACGTTGAAGGGACGAGTAGGATTATACACTGCTACAAGAGAGAATTAGTCATGGGCTGTAAGCTAATTTTAGTAAGAATTTTCTGAAGACTACCCCTGAGTTAATGGGAAACCATCGTTGATTACGTACAATCATAAATTAAGTGAAATTTAGGGTGGAACCGTGCAATAAATATATTGTACCCCTATAGACAAAAAATGTATGTCTATAGAGGTACATTTTTTGATATAAAAAGGAGTGATTTTATGAAGTATTTAAAAAATGACGGAGAAGTTTTTGAAGGAGGTTATGATGTAAAAGTTGCAAGACATACAGCATCACATATATTAGCCCAAGCTGTAAAGAGGCTATATAAAGATGCAAAACTTGCAATAGGACCTGCAATTGATACAGGATTTTACTATGATTTTGATAATCTATCTTTAAAGCAAGAAGATCTTGAAAAGATTGAGTCAGAGATGAAAAAAATTATAAAAGAAAATCTTAAATTAGAAACTTTTGAACTCTCAAAAGATGAAGCTCTAAAATTCGTTAAAGAAAATGGAGAAATATATAAACAAGAAATAATTGAAGAATTACCAGATGGTGATAGAATTACATTCTATAAACAAGGTGAATTTACAGATTTATGTGTTGGACCTCATATGTTATATACAAAAGCTGTAGGAAAAATTAAACTAATATCTACAACTGGTGCATATTGGAAAGGTGACGAACATAACAAAATGCTTACAAGAATTTATGGCACAGCATTTAAAACTCAAGAAGAAGTAGATAGTTTTATGGAACAAAGAGAAGAAGCTAAAAAAAGAGATCATAATAAACTTGGACGTGAACTTGAGATATTTACAACTAGTGATATCATAGGTCAAGGTTTGCCAATTCTTTTACCAAAAGGTGCAAAAATGCTTCAAATACTACAAAGATTTGTTGAAGATACAGAAGCAAAACGTGGTTGGAAACTTACAAAAACTCCATATATGGCAAAATCTGATTTATATAAATTATCTGGACACTGGGATCATTACAAAGAAGATATGTTTGTAATGGGAGATGAAAGTAAAGATGATGAAGTATTTGCTTTAAGACCAATGACTTGTCCTTTCCAATACCAGGCATATTTAAATAGAGGTAGATCATATAGAGATCTTCCTATGAGGCTTAATGAAACTTCAACTTTGTTTAGAAATGAAGCTTCAGGAGAAATGCATGGACTTATTCGTGTAAGACAATTTACATTATCTGAAGGTCATCTTATGTGTACACCAGAACAGTTAGAAGATGAATTTAGAAAATGTTTAGAACTTGCTATATATATGCTTAAGGTCCTAGGACTTTATGAAGATGTTTCATATCGTTTCTCAAAATGGGATCCAAATAACAAAGAAAAATATATAGGTACTGAAAAAGAATGGAACGAAGCTCAAGGAACTATGGAGAAAATATTAAATCACTTAGGGCTTGAGTATAAAGAAGGAATAGGTGAAGCTGCTTTTTATGGACCAAAACTAGATATTCAAATAAAAAATGTATTTGGTAAAGAAGACACTCTTATAACTATTCAAATAGATCAAATGCTTGCTGAAAAATTTGGAATGGAATACGTTGATAAAGATGGAACAAAGAAAAATCCATATATTATTCATAGATCATCTCTTGGATGCTATGAAAGAACTTTGGCACTTCTTATTGAAAAATATGCAGGAGCGTTCCCACTATGGCTTTCTCCAAATCAAGTTAGAATTTTACCTATATCTGAAAATGAAGTTGATTATGCATATAGTATAAAAGATACATTAGAAAATGCAGGAATAAGAGTAGAAGTTGATGCATCAAATGAAAAAATTGGACATAAAATAAGAAATGCACAATTAGAAAAAGATCCATATATGATTATTTTAGGTAAAAATGAAGTAGAAAATAACTCAATATCTGTAAGAAAAAGAGAAGGAGAAAAAATGGATAACATTTCTTTAGATGAATTCTTAAATAAATTAAAAGAAGAAATAAAAGAAGCTTTTAATAAATAATACTATATATTGTAAAAAAGGTTTAGTGAATTAATTTGCTAAATCTTTTTTTTGGGAACATTTGTCTCTATTTATATAAAAAATATGAAGTAATTCAATCTGTAATTATAAGACTAAAAAACAATGAAAGATTCGAGATGATTTTTTGATAAAGAATAAAAAGAGCAATAGAAAGATAAATATTAAATGTGTGTACTATCTAAAATAATATATATAAGTAATATATTCATTTTATAAATATCCGAAAGAAAAAACCACAAATAACCGAAAAATAATAACACAAATAACCGAAAAAAATTGATATTATTAAAAATAAGTGTTATACTATTAATTAAGGGAGGAAAATTCATGGGTGAATATAGAGTAAGGATAACTGATGAAATTTTAGAGAAAAAACTAAAAGGTAAGGGGGCAGTTTTAATTCAAGGGCCAAAATGGTGTGGAAAAACTACTACTGCTGAACAAGTAGCTAAAAGTATATTATATATGACAAAACCAGAAGACAAAACACAAAATCTAACACTTGCTGATTTGGATCCAACATTATTGCTTAAAGGCGAAACGCCAAGATTAATTGATGAATGGCAGGTTGCTCCAAAATTATGGGATGCTATAAGATTTGAAGTAGATCACAGAGATGATGAAGGACAATTTATATTAACTGGTTCAAGTATACCAGCTAATATGAATGAGGTAACACATACTGGTACAGGAAGATTTTCATGGTTAACAATGAGACCAATGAGTTTGTATGAATCAAAAGAATCGAATGGTACTATCAGTTTAAAAGAACTTTTTAACTCTCCTGCGAACATATCTGCAATAAATGAATTAGAATTAAATGACATTGCTTTTCTATGTTGCAGAGGTGGATGGCCAAGAAGTACATTTATGGAAAAGGATATTGCTTTAGAACAAGCATTTGACTATTATGATGCAGTAGTAGAGTCAGATATATCTAAAGTTGATAATGTAAAAAGGAACCCAGAAAGAGTTAAAAGATTAATGAGAGCCTATGCAAGAAATATTGGAACTCAAGCCTCAAATGAAACAATAAGAAATGATATGTTAAATAATGACTCTTCAACATTAGATACTGATACCGTATTGTCTTATATAAGTGCTTTGAAAAAAATATTTGTTATTGAAGAAGCACCAGCATGGAATCCAAATTTAAGAAGTAAAACTGCAATTAGGACTTCAGACACAAGATATTTTGTGGATCCTTCAATAGCAGTTGCTAGTTTGGGAATTGGACCAGATGATTTAATTAAAAATTTAAATACATTTGGATTAATATTTGAAACCTTGTGTATTAGGGATTTAAGAGTATATGCTGAAAGTTTAAATGGAAATGTATATCACTATAGAGATGCAAATGATTTAGAATGTGATGCAGTGATTCACTTAAGAAACGGATCATATGGATTAATTGAAATAAAACTAGGTGGAGATAATTTAATAAACGATGGTGCTGAGAATTTAAAAACAATGTATTCAGTAATTGATACTAAAAAGATGAATAACCCATCATTTTTAATGGTATTAACTGCAACAGGTAAGTATGCATATAAAAGAGAAGATGGAGTATATGTTGTTCCAATAGGGTGTTTAAAAAATTAAATTTTTGAGAGTTTTATAAAAATCATACTCTTTTTAATTGGAGCTAAAGTAAATATTGAAATAGTGTCTTCTGGACAAAACAATGTTTGGTAAGTACAGTTGAAAGAAATGGCAAAAAGAAAGACTACGTGTTTTGCACATAGATTTTTCTTTCGCAGAATTTGTCAATCAAATATTAATTAAAATGCTAAAAAACTATTGCATTTTTTATTTAAATTATATATAATTTAGATGTAGGATAACAATAGATGTTATTAACAAATGAAGAAATTTAGGAGGTTAGAAGATATATGGATATATTAAAAATTTCAGCAAAATCTAGTCCAAATTCAGTAGCAGGTGCAATAGCAGGACTTGTTAAAGAAAACGGTAAAGCAGAAATGCAAGCAATTGGAGCAGGAGCAATTAATCAAGCAGTAAAGGCAGTTGCAATAGCAAAAGGATTTGTAGCTCCATCAGGAATGGATCTTGTATGCTCACCAGCTTTTACAGAGGTTACAATAGATAACGAGGATAAAACTGGAATAAAATTTACAATTGAACCTAAATTATAATAATTATAAATATATGAAATCCAAAAAGTAAAAAAAACTATCTTTTTGGGTTTTTTTGTGATATAATTGAGGCACAATATTACTGAAATAAAGTAGGTGTTTTAATTTGGATAAAAAAATAATTGATTCGCATAGATATAAAAAAGTGCCTAGAAATAAAATAAAGAAAAATAACAAAAAATTAAAAACAAAAAAAGTTATAAAGCCTAAAAAAAATATATCAAAAAAAAATGCTAATATTTTTGCAAATTCTGTGTCTAACACACGAAGTAATTATGGAAAACTTATTGATAATACATTAAAAGAGGAGAAAAAAGAGAAGATAAAGGAAAAAATAAAAAGTGGAGTCCAATATTCTAAATTTGTAAAAATTGCAATTTGTATTTTAGCTATAGTTTCTATTTTTGTTATTTCAAAACTTGTCCTTAGTAAAAATGGAGAAAATATATTATCTGTATTTTCAAATGATAATAACAATAATGAAGAGTTAGAAGATAATTATAATTTTAAAATTGGAATATCAAAACTTGATACTACAGATTATTTAAAAAGTAGTAATGTTATTTTAAATGAACTTGCTACAAAAACATTTTATACTTTAGTTAAAGTAAATAAGGATTATAAAATAGAGTATAGCTTGGCTGAAAAAGTTGAAAAGATATCAGATACTTCATATAAAATACATTTAAATCCTATATATAAAGTAACAAGTGATGATGTAATTACATCATTTAATAAAATAAAAATAAATCAAAAAGATAGTATATATTATAGTAAAATTTCAAATATAGATAAGATGATAAAAGAAGATGATAGTGTAATAAATGTATCACTTTTAAGTCCTGATCCATTTTTTGTATATAGTCTTGTTTTCCCTATAAATGATAGCTCAAATAAAAGTACAGAATATATTATGAATGATGTTTCATTAAATAGTGTTTCTCTTGTAAAAAATTCATCTAAAAGTTCTTTAGGTGTAATTTCTCTTACAAATTATGAAAATACAGACGATATGGTAGATAATTTTAGAAATGGAAATATTGATATGTTTACTGCATCATCTGATAGCATTATGCAGCTTATCGGAAAAAGAGAATATAATGTAAAAAAATATAGAGATGGTGAAACAGTATTCTTGCTTGGAAATAAGGATTCTGCTCTATACAAGAAAAAAGAAGTAAGGCAAGCTATTGCGTATGCTATAAATAGAGATGAAATAGTAAAAAATGTTGATATGAAGTTTTCAGAAGTAATTGATATTCCATATATATATTCAGATATTAAATATAAATATGATTTATATGCTGCAGAAAATGCATTACTAATTAATGGATGGAAGAAAACTAGTGGTATTTATACAAAAAATGATGGATATGAATATCAAAAACTTGAATTAAATTTACTTGTAAATAAAGATGATACTGTAAAGTCAAAGATTGCAGATAGTATTAAAGAAATGGTTGAAAAAGTTGGAATAAGGATAAATGTTTTAAAATTATCTGAAAATGAAATCACAGAAAAGGTAAATGCTAAAGATTACGATATTGTTTTATCAACTGTTTATATAAACGATAGTCCAAATATTGAATATCTATATGATTATATAAATGTAAATGATATAACAAACTCTGCAATTGAAAATGTAAAAAATAGTGATGTATCAAATATTGAAGAAAATGTACAAACTTTAAAAAATGCTATATCTAGTGAAGTATCATGTATTGGAATAATGGCAAAGACTACAAATGTTGTATATCAAAAATATATAAAAGGATTTGATAATATCTCGTATATGAAAGTTTTTGATAATATAGAAAATATAGGTAGAATTAAAGAATAAGGGGGATATATGGAATATACAGGTGTAACTTATGATATGATATATAAGGCAAAGCAAAATTTAAAAACAATTGTTTTGCCTGAATCAGAAGATATGCGTATTCTTAAAGCGGCAAGCATTGCAGTAAAAGAAAAAATAGCAAATATTATATTAATTGGAAATAAAGAAGATATTTTAAGTAGATGTATTAATAATAATATTGATATATCAGGTATAAAAATAGAAGATAATTTAAAATCGGAAAAAAGGAATTTGTATAAAGAGGAACTTTTTAAATTAAGAAAGCATAAAGGAATTTCCTTGGATGATGCAGATAATTTGTTAAATGATAAAATATATTATGCAACAATGATGCTAAAGAACAATGATGCTGATGGCATGGTATGTGGTGCATGTAATTCAACGCCAGATACCCTTAGACCTGCATTGCAGATTATAAAAGCAAGAAAAGGATTAGACCTTGTATCATCGTTTTTTATAATGCAAACGCCAAATACAAATTTAGGACTGTCTGGTAAATTCATTTTTTCAGATTGTGGACTTGTTATAAATCCTACTGAAGATGATTTAGTAGAAATTGTTTTAGAGTCATATGATAGCTTTAAGAAGTTATTAAATGAAGAACCTAAAATTGCACTTTTATCGTATTCAACATTAGATGATATAAAAGATGAAAATGTAATTAAATTACAAAATGTTGTAAGAAGAGTAAAAGAAATTAATAACAATATAAACATAGATGGACAGTTACAATTAGATGCTGCAATAATTGAAGATGTAGCAAAAATAAAAGCACCTAATAGTAGTGTTGCAGGAAAAGCAAATGTACTTATATTTCCAAATTTAGAGTCTGGAAATATTGCATATAAAATTGCTGAACGCTTTGGAAATATGACAGCTTTAGGTCCAATAACACAAGGAATGGATAAACCAGTAAATGATTTATCTAGAGGATGTAGTGTTGATGATATTGTTGGAGTTATAGCTATAACTTGTATTCAAAGTATGTAGTATATAAATTAGTAGTATAAAAGGGGGATTTTAAATGAAAGTACTAGTAATTAACTGTGGAAGTTCCACAATAAAATATCAATTAATTGATATGGCAAAAGATGAGGTTATCGCAAAGGGAAGATGTGATAAAATTGGTTATGAGGATTCCAATTTAATTTATAAAAATTTAAGAGATGGAAAAAAATTAGATGAAGTTCCTGTATCTATGCCTGATCATAAAGTTGGTATGAAGGTTTTACTTGATACACTTCAAGATGAAAAAATTGGTGTAATTAGTGATATTAATGAAATATCAGCTATAGGTCATAGAGTTGTTGCTGGTGGCGAAAAATATAACAAAGCAGTCATTGTTGATGATAATGTAGTAGAAGATATTTTAGAACTTGCAGAAATTGCACCACTTCATAATAAAGGGGCTGTAATGGGAATAAATGCAATAAGAGAGGTTGCAAGTAGTATACCAAATGTTGTTGTGTTTGATACAGCATTTCACCAAACAATGCCAGACTATAATTATCTTTACGCTATTGATAAAAAATACTATACAAATAATCATATAAGAAGATATGGAGCACATGGAACATCATATCAATATATAACAAAAAGACTAGCTAAATTAATGGGAAAAAATAAAGATGAAATAAATGCTATTATTTGTCACATTGGTGGTGGAGCAAGTGTATGTGCAATAAAAAATGGAAAATCATATGATACATCTATGGGATATACTCCACTTGAAGGATTAATAATGGAAACTAGATGTGGAGATATAGATCCTGCTGTAATATTAAAAATAATGAGAATTGAAAATTATTCTGTAGATGAAATGGATGATTTACTAAATAAAAAATCAGGAAGAATCGGATTTACTGGAATTGGTGATTTTAGACTTATGAAAGATGCAGCTCTTGAGGGAAATAAAGATGCAATTTTAATGAGAAAAATGCAAACACAAAGAATAAAGAAATATATTGGTGCATATATGGCTGAATTAAATCATGTTGATGCAATTGTATTTACTGGGGGAATAATGGAAAACAACGACGATGAAATTGCAAATGCTGTGTCAGACATGGAAGAACTAGGAATTGAATTAGATGCTAAAAGGAATAAAGAGGCTTTTAGAGGTGAAGGACTTGTTTCAACAGATTCATCAAGAATAAAAATCTATCTTATTCCAACAAATGAAGAACTTGAAATTGCAAATCAAACTGTAGAGTTAGTAAAGGATATGTAATATGACTTGTCTAATCCAAAATGTATTAAAAAAGTATAATAAAAATATTTGGGTAATGTATAACAATGAAAATAGCGATAGAATATTTTGCAAATATTTTACTAAGCATTTAGCAAGTAATACTATATGTATAATTTCAACTCAAAAAGTATATATCATTTTATCTAGTTTAGATAAAGATAATGTTGAAAAGCTAAAATATGATCCAAAAAAAGTTCAGTTTTTTTCATATAAATCAAGAGAAGAACTTGACGTTATTTTAGAAAATATTATTGCAGATTTAAATTTTAGTAATAAAATATGTCTTAACTTTTCTACTATGTCAGATAGAAATACAGATATAATGAGTCATGGAGATTATGTATATTTAACTAAAATTTTGAAAAAGCCATATTTAAAATATAAAAAGAAGGTAAAATTTGAATCAGCTGAGAAAATGATATATGATTTAGAGTCAAGAAAAACTGAAAAAGAGATAAATAGACTAAAACTTCTTGCTGATATTACAAACAGAATTTTAGAAGAAACGTTTAAAAAAATACAAATAGGGGATAATGAAATTCAAATTGTAAATAAAACAAAAAGAATTACTGATGAAATAATGAAGTTATATGTTGGCTCAAATGATATCGTATCATATGATATGGCATGGGAAAATTGCCCTATTGTACTTACAGGTATAAATCTTGCAAAAGGTGGTCATTCGCTACCAAGTACAAAAAAGTTATTCAGGGGAGATACTATATATTTTGATTTTGGAATAAAAGCTACGTTTAGTGATGAGATGGTCCTATATACAGATATGCAAAGAATGGGATATGCACTTAAAAAAAATGAATTTAGTCCTCCAAAACAAGTTATGAAGGTATTTAATACTTTAGTTAATTCTATATCAGATGGTATTGATGAAATGAGGCCTGGTGTAAAAGCATATAAAGTAGATAAGGTTGTACGTGATGAAATTATAAAAGCGGGTTACCCAGAATATAATCATGCAACTGGCCATCCTGTTGGTAAGGAAGTACATGATATTGGAGCTATAATTTCTATAAAAAAATCTAAGCTTGCCAATTTAGAACTTATTGAAAATGGTATTTACACTTTAGAGCCTAGAGTAAACATTTCGAATGGAGGCTCAATTGAGGAAATGATCCAGGTAACAAAATATGGAGGTGTTCCACTTACTCATTTGCAAGATGAAATTTATCTTGTAAAATAATATATAAAAATTAAATTATTGTAATAATTTATACAAAATTAAGAAATATTATATAATAGAAAATTAGAAAAGGTAGGTAGATGGTATGAAACTATGTTATGAAAGAAAAGACATATATAATAATGTTGATGAGGAAGAAATATTAAACGCTAAAAAATATTCAAAAAAATATATGGAATTTTTAGATAAGGCAAGAACTGAATATTTGTGTGCTGCTGAATGTCTAAAGATGTTAAAAGATGCTGGATTTAAAGATATTACTGAATGTGAAAAATTAAATGTAGGAGATAAAGTATATTTTGTAAATAAAGAAAAATCTATATTTGCCTCAGTAATAGGTAAAGATGATCTAAAAAATGGCGTAAATATAGTAGGTTCACATATTGATAGTCCAAGACTTGACTTAAAACCAATGCCACTTATAGAAAACCAAAATATGGCGTTATTTAAAACTCAGTTTTATGGTGGTATTAAAAAATATCAATGGCTATCTATACCACTTGAAATGCATGGAGTTGTATATACTGAAGATAATGAAAAAGTTGAAATTTCAGTTGGTGGAGAAGATGACGATTTTTGCTTTACAATAGCAGATTTACTTCCACACCTTGCAAAAGATCAACTTAGTAAAAATGCAATTGAATTTATTGATGCAGAAAAAATGTCTGTACTTGTTGGAAATATAAAGGATGAAAAAGCAAAGAAAAACAAGGTAAAAGAAAATATTTTAAAAATCTTAAATGAAAAATATGGTATTAAAGAAATTGATTTTGTAAGATCAGATATTTCATTTGTTCCAGCTTTTAAAACTAGATATATTGGTTTTGATAAAAGTATGATAGGTGGATATGGACATGACGATAGAGTTTGTTCATATGCAAATGTAAAAGCTATAATAGATGCAGCAAGTGAAAACAAAAAACTAAATAAAACTGCTATTTGCCTTTTAGTAGATAAAGAAGAAATAGGAAGTGTTGGTAATACTTCAATGAGTACGCAAGCTTTTGATTTGTTTTCAAAAATGATTATATCAAAGACTGGAAATAAAGAATTAAGTGAATTAGAGATGTACTATAATTCAAAAATGTTATCTGCTGATGTTACAGCAGCTGTTGATCCAGACTATGATGAAGTGTCAGATGTTCCAAATGGTAATGTTATTGGTTGTGGTGTTGCTATTGAAAAATATACAGGTGGAAGTGGTAAATATAGTGCTAGTGAAGCTACTGCAAAATTCACATCTGAAGTAACACAAATATTCGATAAGAATGATGTTATATATCAATTTGGAGTACTTGGAAAACAAGGAAAAGGCGGTGGAGGAACAATTGCATATATACTTGCAAACAAGGGAATAGATGTAATTGATTGTGGTACACCAGTACTTGCAATGCATTCTCCATTTGAAGTAGTAAGTGTGTATGATACATACATGACTTATCTTGCATACAAAACATTCTTTAACTCATAAAAATATGTAAGGGGGAAATTTTATTGCTTAAAAGTTTATTAAAAAATACAGATTATGTTGTAGTAGTTACAGTTCTTCTTCTTTTTGTAATTGGAGTTATAGCAATATTTTCGGCAGGATATAACACAGATGTAAATAAAGATGAATATATAAAACAAATAATGTGGATGGCTGCCGTGTTTGTAATGATGATTGTAATATGGGCAGTCGATTACAAGGTGTTTGATATAGCAGGATATATATTATATGGCATAAATTTAATTTTGTTAATGTTAGTTCTATTTATGCCTTCCCTTATGGGAGCAAGCAGCTGGTTTAATTTAGGAGGTATCCTATATCAGCCATCGGAACTTATGAAAATTGGATTTATCATATGTGCAGCAAAGCTTGCAACAATTTACAAAAATAATATAAATCAAAATGATAAAAAGAAAAAAATTATCATGATTGCAGTAATGTTACTTACTTTTTTACTCCCTGTTATTTTAATTATGTTACAACCAGATTTTGGAACAGCAATGGCTTTTGTTGTAATAGCTATATTTATGTTGTTTAAATTTGGTATAAAATACAGATATATATTTATAGGAATACTTGCAGTAGCTATTCTTATACCACTTGTTTACTTTTTTGTACTTAATCCAACACAACAGGAAAGAATTAAGGTATTTATAAATCCTGAACTTGATCCACTTGGAAGTGGATATAATGCAATACAATCAAAAATTGCTGTAGGATCTGGAATGTTATTTGGAACTGGAATACTAAAAGGAGCACAAACACAATATGGTTATCTTCCAATTAAATCCACTGATTTTATATTCTCAGTTATATCGGAAGAAATGGGATTTATTGTATCAGCAATAGTTGTAATTTTATTTACTATACTATTAATTAGGTTAATTAGAATATCAAAATATGCACCTGATGAATTTTCAAGTTTTATGACAATAGGTGTAGCAGGCCTTATATTTTTCCATTTTGTTCAAAATATTGGTATGACAATAGGGCTTTTACCAATAACAGGTGTACCACTTCCATTCGTAAGTTATGGAGGTAGTAGTTTAATTACAAATGGTATGGCTATAGCAATTGCGCTTAACGTTTCTGCTAGAAAATCAAGGAAATTATTTATGTAAAAGTAGAAGATAAATTAAAAAATGTAGTGATAAAAATTTAAATATAATGTAGTATATTTATGGAGGGGAACATTATGAAAAAAAGTTTAAAATTTATTGTTGCTTCTTTTGTATTTGCACTTGCAATTCCAGTTATATTTGTATCAAATATATTTTGCGCTGCATATGAAAACACAATAACTGAGGATAATGCCCAAGTAATAGTGAGTGTAAACTCAAATAAAGCAAAAGTTGCTCCCGGTGAAGAATTTACAGTTACATTTTCACTAGATAAATTACCAGATAATGGTTATGGCCTTGCAAGCTTGAGCCTTAGAATGTACTATGATGCATCAAAAGTAGATGTTATAAACATAACAGAAACTGATCTTGCAAATGAATTTAAAATGGCTGTTGGGCCATCAGATGAAGATGCAAACGGAAGTGAATTTTCATCAGCAAGATACATTGTGTTTGGTGGAGCCAATGGAGGTGCAGACGCTGTATGTTCAACAGGAGAACTATTTACTGTAAAATTTAAAGCAAAAGAAAATACAACTGGAGATCTTAAAATGTACCTTGGAAGCACAGATGTATTTAATGCTGGTGCTGTTACACTAAATTCAAATGGTAATCCAGTTACTGATAAAAATCCAGTTACTAAATATTTAAAGTCAAATTTAGATAACTTAAATATATGTGATACAATTGAATATAAAAAAGGTGATGTAAATAAAGACGGAAAAGTAAATGTAAGTGATGTATTATATACAATGAATAAATACATGAAAGGAATATTAACAGATGAAGAAAAAGTAATAGCAGAAGTAACAGGTGATGGAAAAGTAAATATGAATGACGTATATAGAATACTTGCTTATGCTATGGGAAAAATATCTAGTTTGTAATCAATAAAAACAAAGTGGTTTACATTATAAAATCACTTTGCTTTTATTAATATATTTGGAGGCGAAAATATGCGAAAAGCAAAAGTGTTTGTTTTGATTTTATTTAGTTCTTTATTTATGCTATTTGCAAGTACAAGCATATTTGCATCAAGTAGTTTGATAAATAAAGAATATAAATCGATAAATGTGTATGAAAAATTTGATATAAAAACAATACAAAATGATTCAAGCAAAAAATATAACTATTCATCATCAGATAATGCTGTAGCAAGTGTAAATTCTGATGGAATTGTGATAGGTAAGAAAATGGGAGAATGCTATATAACTATAGCTGATGATAATGGCAGTTCTTCTAAGCTTAATATTAGAGTTGGCTATTATAAAGGGATAGATGTTTCAAGTTTTAATGGAGATGTAAATTATAGTAGTATAAAATCTCAAGGAATAGATTTTGTTATGATAAGATCATCATATGGATGGTATGATAGTTATGATGCAGCTGCTGGAAAAGAATATGGATTTCAATATGATTCTAAACTATATAATAATGTAAAAGGTGCGGTTGAAAACAATGTTCCATTTGGAATATATCACTATTCTTATGCAAAAAATACAAGTGAGGCTGCATTGGAAGCAGAGTATACTATTAATGCCCTTAAAAGTACAGGGGCATATGCAAATAGTATGTCTCTTCCAATTGCTTATGATATTGAAGATAGCAAATATCAAGGTTCAATAGATAAAGAAACTTTGACAGATATTGTAATTACATATTGTACAAAAATAAGGGAAGCTGGATATCAACCAATGGTATATGCAAATAAAAGTTGGTTTGTTGAACATTTAAATATAACTAGATTAAATTCATTAGGCTATGATTTTTGGTACGCTTTATGGCCAGGTGGAAATATTGATTTTTCAAACAAAATACAAATAGCAAATTCTGGAATTTATCCATTAATTTGGCAATATACAAGTAGTGGTAGCGTAGATGGAGCAAATACAAATTCTGGAAGAGTAGATCTAAATGTAATGTATATGAAAGAACAAGTAAAACTTACTTTTGTAAGTGATGGACAAGTTGTTGAAGAAAAAGGAATTGATAAAAACTCATCTACTACATTTCCAGAAGTTTCAAAAAAAGGATATTCTTTTGTAAAATGGATAGATAGTAATGGTAATACTTTAACAGAACAAACAAAATTTAATTCAAATACAACAATTACAGCTGTGTACGAGTTAGAAGGATATCAAAAAGGCGATGTAAATAGAGATGGAAAAGTAAATGTAAGTGATGTATTATATACAATGAATAAATACATGAAAGGAA